>Ga0207657_10006901_pt1 | contig 11713 bp, 6 predicted proteins | sample KBSC33metaG_FD_184316 | JGI IMG/M metagenome (GOLD analysis project Ga0207657, IMG submission 184316) | Corn rhizosphere microbial communities from Kellogg Biological Station, Michigan, USA - KBS C3-3 metaG (SPAdes) (version 2) | ecosystem: Host-associated > Plants > Roots > Rhizosphere > Soil ...
TCTTCGTTCATCCGCACCGCCAGATCATCCAGCACCCGCGCCAGATCGCTTTCAACCGCCGCGGCTTCGATCGCCACCACGCGATAGCCGCGGTCGCTAAGCCACTCGCCGCGGCCTGCGCGATCCCGCACGATGCTGTCGCTCTCATTCGCGTTCACCAGTTCGATGGCGATGCGGTGCACGAACGAGACGAAATCGGGGATGTGCCGCCCGACAGGCGTCTGCCGCTTGAACAATCCGGCGAAGCGCCGGTCGGTGGTCAAGGCCTTCCACAGGATGCGTTCGGCGTCGGTGGGATTACGCCGCAACAGCCGCGCCAGCCCGCGGAGCGAACTGCTTTCATTTCCGGTCGCGGCGCTCCCGGTGCCCTGCTCGGCCAGCAGCGCGCGCAGCCGCGTCGCCTGCGCGCCGTCGAGCACGCCGCCCTTGGCCGGGCCCTTGCGCCCCTCGGCAATCGCCATCACCACGCCGTGCAGCGTGTGCATGTCCTGTTTGGTCGGCTCCATCCGGGTGAAGATGTTGCGCAGATTGACCAGCATGGTGTCGCGCTTTTCGGCCGGCCGCAGGAACTCGACCTGATCCAGTTCGCGCACCAGATTGTCGAAGAACGCCTGCATCTGATGTTGCGAGGCCCGCTCGGAACGCTCCGGCATCGCGAACGGCAGCGCGTTCTGCGTCGCCAGCTTGAACCATTCGTAGCCGATCAGCAGCACCGCCTGCGCCAGGTTGAGCGAGGCAAATCCCGGATTGACCGGATAGGTGATGATGCGGTCGGCCAGCGCCACTTCCTCGTTCTGCAGGCCATAGCGCTCGCGGCCGAACAGGATGCCGACATTGCCGCCGCTGGCGATCTGGCTGCCCATCTCGCGGGCGGCGGCTTCCGGGGCCACGACGGGCTTGGCCTGATCGTGCGCACGCGCCGTGGTGGCGAACAGCAGCGTGCAATCGGCCACCGCCGCCTCCACCGTGTCGAACAGTTCGACGCGGTCGAGGATGTGGTCGGCCCCGGCCGCCGCCCGCTGGGCGCTGGGATTCGGCCAGCCGTCGCGCGGCTTGACGATGCGCAGCCGGGTCAGCCCGAAATTGCCCATGGCGCGTGCCGCCATGCCAATGTTCTCGCCGAGTTGCGGCTCGACCAGAACCACCACCGGTCCCTCGATATCCTTGCCGGTTTTGGTCTTGTCGGTACCTGAGCCGGACATTGCACTTCACTTTCTCTTCAACGACCGATGATCTGGATTCAGCGCCTGAGCCAGGCGCTTCGATTGCGCTTATGGAACATTTTCTCAAGCAAAATGATGGCCTTACTGGATTCTTTTGACTCTCATGCAAAAGCTGAGGCGGCGCATGCCGGGCATATCACCTTGATCCACCGCACGCCTTGCGGAATCTCGCCAATCTGTCCCATGCGGAAGCGCGGTTGAGCTTTCGCCGCCCCTCCTGCGGTGCTATAGCCCCGGCGTCAACCCAGCCCAAATCCGCCGCAAAAAGCGCTATCCAAAAAGGCCCGATACCCCATGGCAAAAATCAAGGTGACCAACCCCGTCGTCGAACTCGATGGCGACGAGATGACCCGGATCATCTGGCAATACATCAAGGACAAGCTCATCAACCCCTTCCTTGATATCGACCTGCAATATTACGACCTGGGGATGGAATACCGCGACAAGACCGACGACCAGGTGACCATCGATGCCGCCAACGCCATCAAGAAGGTCGGCGTCGGCGTCAAGTGCGCCACCATCACCCCGGACGAGGCGCGGGTGAAGGAATTCGGCCTCAAGCAGATGTGGAAGTCGCCGAACGGCACCATCCGCAACATTCTCGGCGGCGTCGTGTTCCGTGAGCCGATCATCTGCAAGAACGTGCCCCGGCTGGTGCCGGGCTGGACCAAGCCGATCATCATCGGCCGTCATGCCTACGGCGACCAGTACCGCGCCACCGACATCAAATTCCCCGGCAAGGGCACGCTGTCGATGAAGTTCGTCGGCGACGACGGCACCGTGATCGAGCGGGAGGTATTCCAGGCCCCCGGCGCCGGAGTCGCGCTGAGCATGTATAATTTAGACGATTCCATCGCCGACTTTGCCCGCGCCTCGCTCAACCAGGGTCTTTCGAAGGGCTATTCGGTCTACCTGTCGACCAAGAACACCATCCTCAAAACGTATGACGGCCGGTTCAAGGACATCTTCCAGGAGATTTTCGACAAGGAGTTCAAATCCCAGTTCGACGCCAAGAAGATCACCTACGAACATCGCCTGATCGACGACATGGTGGCGGCGGCGATGAAGTGGTCCGGCGGCTATGTCTGGGCCTGCAAGAACTACGACGGCGACGTGCAGTCCGACACCATCGCGCAGGGCTACGGTTCGCTCGGCCTGATGACCTCGGTTCTGATGACCCCCGACGGCAAGACGGTGGAAGCCGAGGCGGCGCACGGCACCGTGACCCGGCACTATCGCGAACACCAGAAGGGCAAGGAAACCTCGACCAATTCCATCGCCTCGATCTTCGCGTGGACCCGTGGACTGTCGCACCGCGCCAAGCTCGACAACAACGAGGCGCTGGGCAAGTTCGCGCTGACGCTGGAGAAAGTCTGCGTCGATACCGTCGAGTCCGGCTTCATGACCAAGGATCTTGCGCTGCTGGTCGGCGCCGATCAGCGTTGGCTCTCGACCACCGGCTTCCTCGACAAGGTGGCGGAAAACCTCACCAAGGCGATGGCGCCGGCATAACGCCCCGAACTTGCCGATACATCCGGGTGGCGCGGGCAATCCGCGCCACTTCTGTTTGAACTCGTTTTGAACGCGCGCCGCTTTCGCTGGGAGACTGCAAGACCATGACCCGGGATCAGTTCTGGTTCTTTCATCCGTTTCGCGTGCGTTATTCCGAGATCGACGGTCAGGGCGTGCTGTTCAACGCCCACTACCTGACTTTCTACGACACCACCATCACCGAATATTTCCGCGCGCTCGGCTACGACCAGTATGCCGATGCGCAGAAGACCGGGATGGATTTCCACGTCGTCAAAGCGGTCGTCGAATACAAGGCGCCGATCCGCTTCGATCAGGAGCTTGACGTTGGCGCCCGCGTGGCGCGGATCGGCAGTTCAAGCATGGCGTTCGAACTCGGCATTTTCCTCAAAGGCGGCGACGAGGTGCTGGCCACCGGCGAGATCGTCTGGGTCAACACCGATCAGCGCACGCATCGGCCGGCGCCGATCTCTGACGAAACCCGTCGTCTGATCGCAACGCGCGAACCTCACCTCGCCTGATCACGCCGCCGACGGCGCGCCGCGGTCCGCGACCTCTGTCGTCGGTGCAGAGCCACCGAGCGCGATCTGCGCCAGCATCGCCCTGGCGATTTCCATTTCACCCATGATGACCGACGTCGCGCCGTGAAACTTGAGGTGCGCAATCTCCTCTTCGGAATGCGCACGCGCGATGATCGGCAGGCTGGCGCTGATGGCCCGCGCCTTGGCGACGATCTGGCCGCCCTCGAACGCATCGGGAATCGCCACCAGCAGGCCGCGCGCGGCACCGACATTGGCGGCCTGCAGCATATCGGGCGCCGCGGCATTGCCGGTGATGACCTCGACGCCCTCCTGCACCAATCGTTCGATGGTACCGGGATTGTCCTCGATCACCAGAAGTGGCGTGCCGGCGGCGCGTAGTGCCTGGCTGACCACGCTGCCGACGCGGCCGTGACCGACCAGCACCACATGATCGCTCTGCGTCGATACGGGGATAGGTTCGCGCGGAGCCGGCTTGTCCTCGCCCGACGGCGTCGCCGTCTCCTTCTTGTCGGCAAGAATCCGGTCGAGCAATGCGAAGAACAGCGGGTTGAGCATGATCGAGATGATGGCTCCCGCCAGCACCAGATCGCGGCCACGTTCCGTCATCAAGGAAAGGCTGACGCCAAGACTGACGAGGATAAAAGAGAACTCACCGATCTGCGCCAGGCTCGCCGAGATCGTCAGCGCCGTCGAGTTCGGATGGCCGAACAGGCGCACGATGGCAAACGCCGCCACCGATTTCCCGAACAGGATGATGAATAGCGTCGCCAGCAGCGGCAGCGGTTCCTTCACGATGATCGCCGGATCGAACAGCATACCCACCGACACGAAAAACAGCACTGCGAACGCGTCGCGCAATGGCAACGTCTCATTGGCGGCGCGCTGGCTGAGTTCGGATTCGCTCAGGATCATGCCGGCGAAAAATGCACCCAGCGCGAACGATACGTCGAACAGGATCGCCGCGCCGAACGCCACGCCAAGTGAGATGGCGAACACCGCCAGTCGAAACAGTTCGCGCGATCCGGTATGCGCGACGTAGTGCAGTATCCAGGGAATCACCCGACGGCCGACCACCAGCATGAACACGACGAATGCCGCGACCTTGCCGAGCGTGATTGCAAGTGGCCACGCCAGAGCCGTCCAACCAGCGTCGGCGCTCGCGTCGCCATTCAGCAATCCAGCCAGCGCCGGCAGCAAGACCAGCGTCAGCACCATGGCGATATCTTCGACGATCAACCAGCCGACCGCGATGCGGCCGCGCTCGGTCTCGATCAGCCGCCGTTCCTGCATAGCGCGCAGCAAGACGACAGTCGAAGCCGTCGACAGCGCCAGACCGAACATGATGCCCTTGCCGGTGCTCCATCCGAGCGTCCAGCCCAACGCCCATCCCATCACGGTTGCTGCCGAAATCTGCACCACCGCACCGGGCACCGCGATCCTGCGGACCGACAGCAAGTCCTTCAGCGAGAAATGCAGCCCGACGCCGAACATCAGCAGGATGATGCCGATTTCGGCGAGTTCGTTGGCGATATTTTGATCCGCGACGTACCCGGGCGTGAACGGCCCCATCACCACGCCCGCGAGCAGATAGCCTACCAGCGGCGACACACGCACGCGCTGCGCCAGCGCGCCCAAAATGAAAGCCAGCACGAGTCCGACCACGACCGTCGAAATCAAAGGAGTGTTATGATGCATGAGGCATATTGTTGCATACGCAAACAGGACGCCAGCAGCTTATCGGCTACCCATCGCCGCACCGATCCAAATACGTTGGTTCCGGACCGGAGCCGATTCAGGCGCCCAGCGCCTGCTCGATCGCGGTCAGCGCGGCGTTGGCTTTCGAGCCCTCCGGCCCTCCGGCCTGCGCCATATCGGGCTTGCCGCCACCGCCCTTTCCGCCAAGGACTTCGGAAGCCTTGCGCACCAGATCGACCGCGTTGAAGCGCGTGGTCAAATCCTGCGTTACGCCAACAACAACACTCGCCTTGCCGTCTTCGCTGGTGGCCACCAAAGCGACCACGCCGGAGCCAAGCTGCTTCTTGCCCTGATCGGCAAGACTCTTGAGGTCCTTTATTTCAATGCCTTGAACGGCACGGGCCAGAAACTTCACATCACCGATGGTACGGATGTCGGACGCGGCACTGTCGCCCGACGCAGACCCGCCACCGCCCATCGCCAGCTTCTTGCGCGCGTCGGAAAGATCGCGCTCGAGTTTCTTGCGCTCCTCCAGCAGCGCGGCGATGCGCGCCGGCATGTCGTCGAGCGTCGTGCGCAACTCGGCCGCCGCCACCTTGGCGGTGTGGATCGCATTGTTCGCACTGTGCCGTGCCTGACGGCCGGTCAGAGCTTCGATGCGGCGCACGCCGGAAGCCACGGCGCTCTCGCCGCTAACCGAGATCAGCCCGATGTCACCGGTGCGCCGCACATGGGTGCCGCCGCACAATTCGACCGACCAGCCGAGCGCATTGCTGTCCGGGGCTTTCCTGCCCATCGACACGACGCGCACCTCATCGCCGTATTTCTCGCCGAACAATGCGCGGGCGCCCGACTCGCGTGCCTCGTCGAGTGCCATCAGTCGCGTCATCACCTCGCCGTTCTCAAGCACGACATCGTTGGCGATGTCCTCGATGCGGCGCAGTTCGTCCGGCGTGATCGGCTTGTTGTGTGCAAAGTCGAACCGCAGCCGCTCCGGGGAAACCAGCGAGCCGCGCTGAGCGATGTGATCGCCGAGCACCTGCCGCAACGCTTCGTGCAACAGATGCGTCGCGGAATGATTGGCGCGGATCGCGCTGCGACGGCTGTGATCGACCTCGAGCTGCAAAGCGGTGCCGTTTTTCAGCGTGCCCCGCTCCACCGTGCCGAGATGCACGAAGACATCGCCGGCTTTTTTCTGCGTCTCGGTAACACGAAAGGTGACGCCCTCGCCGGTCATCACGCCGGTGTCGCCGACCTGACCGCCCGACTCCGCGTAGAACGGCGTCTGGTTGAGCACGATGGCGGCGGTGTCGCCGGCCTTGAGACTGTCGACTTCCTTGCCGTCCTTGACTAGCGCCGCAACGACGCCTTCGGCGGTTTCCGTCTCGTAGCCGAGGAATTCGGTAGCGCCGAGCTTCTCGCGCAGGCCGAACCACACCGTTTCGGCGGCGGTGTCGCCGGAGCCGGACCACGAGGCGCGCGCTTTCTCGCGCTGGCGCTGCATGGCATCGGTGAACGAGGCGAGATCAACACCGACGCCCCGCGTGCGCAGCGCATCCTGCGTCAAGTCGAGAGGGAAGCCGTAGGTATCGTAGAGCGTAAAGGCGGTCTCGCCGTCGAACATGTCGCCCTTCTTCAGCGACCGGCTCTTGTCGTCGAGGATCGACAGACCGCGCTCCAGCGTCTTGCGGAAACGCGTCTCTTCGAGCCGCAACGTCTCCTCGATCAAGGTTTCGGCACGCACCAGTTCGGGATAGGCCTGCCCCATCTCGCGCACCAGCGCCCAGACCAGCCGCCACATCAGCGGCTCCCTGGCGCCGAGCAACTGTGCATGGCGCATGGCGCGGCGCATGATCCGGCGCAGCACGTAGCCACGTCCCTCGTTCGAGGGCAGCACGCCGTCCGCAATCAGGAACGACGAGGCACGCAGATGGTCGGCGATGACCCGCAGCGATGCCTTGTGCTCGCCGTGCGGGTCGGCCCCTGTCAGGTCAGCGATCGCGCGGATCAGCGAAACGAACAGATCGATCTCGTAATTGTCGTGGGTGCCTTGCAGCACCGCGGCGATGCGCTCCAGTCCCATGCCGGTATCGATCGAGGGATGCGGCAGCGGATTGCGATTGCCGGGCGCGATCTGCTCGAACTGCATGAACACGAGATTCCAGATCTCGATGAAGCGATCGCCATCTTCATCCGGCGAACCGGGAGGGCCGCCGGGAATCTTGTCGCCGTGGTCGAAGAAGATTTCCGAGCACGGGCCGCAGGGGCCGGTGTCGCCCATCTGCCAGAAATTGTCCGAGGTCGGGATGCGGATGATCTTCGATTCAGGCAGGCCCGCGATTTTCTTCCACAGGCCGAACGCCTCGTCGTCCTCGGCAAAGACCGTGACCAGCAGGCGCTCCTGCGGCAGCGCGAATTCCTTGGTGATCAAATTCCACGCGAGTTCGATCGCGCGATCCTTGAAATAGTTGCCGAACGAAAAATTGCCCAGCATCTCGAAAAACGTGTGATGGCGCGCGGTGTAGCCGACATTGTCGAGATCATTATGCTTGCCGCCGGCGCGGACGCATTTCTGCGACGTGGTGGCGCGCTGGTACGGGCGCTTCTCGACGCCGGTGAAGACGTTCTTGAACTGCACCATGCCGGCGTTGGTGAACATCAACGTCGGATCGTTGCGCGGCACCAGCGGCGACGACGGCACGATCGCGTGGTCGTTCTTCGCGAAGTAGTTCAGAAACGTCGACCTGATCTCGTTAACGCCACTCATGTTCGTCCAATCACACTCAGCATGTCGCGGCTCGGCCGCAGCGGTGACAAGTTCCAGCGCAAGATCCCCCGAAGCGCGGGCGGTCCGGGAAAGGTCCTGCGCGTATTGCACTATTTGACAGCACGGCCCAACGCAAAGCCGGTTACCGGTTTTGGCGGTCACGTTCCGACCCGTCGCTTTTAGACGGCAGGAATACCGCTGTCCAGAAAATGGGCTCCGGATCAGGGAGTTGCGGCCAATCCACCGATCCGTTGATAACTCACCGGCCCGTTGACAGCCTTATGGAAGCCGTGTTCTGGGTGTTCCGTAAGATGAATCACGTCGGGAGAGATCGGCTTACGCCGGCGCCGAAGGAGCAACCGCCCCGGAAACTCTCAGGCAAAAGGACCGTGTGATTTGACTGCATCTGGAAAGAGACCCAACCGGCGTTGATCGTCCGGGTAGGTCCGCCGACGGGATAATACTCTCAGGCACAGCGACAGATGGGGCTTCGACAGGTTTCGGGGGATTGTCCCCCAGGAACCGCTGGGAGCCCTACCGATGCTTGCGCGCGATGCCGCACCCACACCACTGAAGCAAACACCCCTCCACCCGTTGCACCTGGCGCGGGGTGGCAAGATGGTGCCGTTCGCCGGCTACGACATGCCGGTGCAGTACCCCGCTGGCGTGCTCAAGGAACACCTCCATACCCGCACGAGTGCCGGCCTGTTCGATGTCTCGCATATGGGTCAGCTCGCGTTGCGGCCGAAGTCCGGCAAGGTCGAAGACGCGGCTCATGCGCTGGAGCGGCTGGTGCCGCAGGACGTCGTGGCCGTCACCGCCGGCCGCCAGCGCTATGCCCAGTTCACCAACGAAGATGGCGGCATCCTCGATGACCTGATGGTGGCGAATTTCGGCGACCACCTGTTCCTCGTCGTCAACGCCGCCTGCAAGGCCGAGGATGAGGCACTGCTGCGGGCGCAGCTTTCGGACGCTTGCATCATCGAACCACTGGCCGACCGCGCGCTGGTCGCGCTGCAGGGGCCGAAAGCCGTCGCCGTGCTGGCCAAACATTGTGCCGACGCGGCGACGATGCGCTTCATGGATGCCGGGCCGCGCAAGGTCATGGGGCTCGATTGTTTCGTCTCGCGCTCGGGCTACACCGGCGAGGACGGTTTCGAGATTTCCGTCCCTGCCGCCGATGCGGAGGGCTTCGCGAATGCCCTGCTCGCCGATGATGCGGTGGCCCTGATCGGGCTCGGAGCACGCGACAGCCTGCGGCTCGAAGCCGGGCTTTGCCTTTACGGCCACGACATCGACCCGACGACGACGCCGGTCGAGGCCGATTTGGTCTGGTCGATCCAGAAAAGCCGCCGTAACGGCGGTGCGCGCGCCGGCGGCTTTCCCGGCGCCGACAAGATTCTCGCTCAGATTGAAAACGGCACGTCGCGCAAACGCGTCGGCCTGAAACCCGAGGGCCGCGCGCCGGTGCGCGATGGCGCGCAACTGTTCGCCGACGCATCGTCGAGCGAACCGCTCGGCAGTGTCACCTCCGGCAGTTTCGGGCCGAGCATTAGCGCGCCGATCGCCATGGGTTATCTGCCGACGCCGCACGCCGCCATCGGCGGCACCGTCTTTGCCGAGGTACGCGGGCAGCGATTGCCGCTGCGTGTCTCGAATCTGCCTTTCGTTCCCCACAGCTACAAGCGTTGAGGATTGACCATGACCACGCTCTACACCGCCGATCATGAATGGCTTGCAGTCGACGGCGACGTCGTCACCGTCGGAATTACCAACTACGCGCAGGAGCAGCTTGGCGACATCGTGTTCGTCGAGCTGCCGAAAATCGGCCGGCAACTGAAGAAGGCCGAAGCCGCCGCCGTCGTCGAATCCGTCAAGGCAGCATCCGACGTCTACGCGCCGATCACCGGCGAGGTGCTCGAAGTCAACGACACCGTGAGCGGCGAGCCGGCGCTGATCAATTCCGACGCCGACGGCAAGGCATGGCTGTTCAAGTTGCGCATTGCCGACAAGAGCGAACTCGACGGCCTGATGGATGCGGCCGCGTACCAGACCCACACCGCGTGAGGACGACGTCATGACCAAGCACGTGAGACCTGCGGATGAGGCAGCCACGAGTTTCGCCCGGCGCCATATCGGCCCCTCGCCGCGCGATATCGAGGCCATGCTGACGAGTGTCGGCGCGGCGAGCCTGACGGCGCTGATGAACGAGACGCTGCCGCCCTCGATCCGGCAGCAGGCGCCGCTCGATCTTGGCCCCGCGCTCAACGAGACCGAGGCGCTGGCGCATATGAGCGAACTGGCCGCGCAAAATCGCGTCGTCACCTCGCTGATCGGCCAGGGCTATTCGGGCACGATCTTGCCCGCGGTGATCCAGCGCAACATTCTCGAAAACCCCGCGTGGTACACCGCCTACACGCCGTACCAGCCGGAGATCAGCCAGGGCCGGCTCGAGGCGCTGTTCAATTTCCAGACCATGATCTGCGACCTGACCGGGCTCGATGTCGCCAACGCTTCGCTGCTCGATGAAGCGACGGCCGCGGCGGAAGCCATGGCGCTGGCGGAGCGCGCGGCGCACGGCAAAACCAAAACCGAGGGCAAAGCGTTTTTCGTCGATCACGAGGTGCATCCGCAGACGCTGGCGGTGCTGCGCACCCGCGCCGAGCCGCTCGGCTGGTCGCTGATCGTTGGCGACCCGATGCGCGATCTCGAAGCGGCCGATGTGCTCGGCGTGCTGCTGCAATATCCCGGCACGTCCGGCGCCGTGCGCGACCTGCGTCCGGCCATCGCGACCATCAAGGCAAAGGGTGGCCTCGCCATCGTCGCCGCCGATTTGCTGGCGCTGACCCTGCTCGCCTCGCCGGGCGAACTTGGCGCCGATATCGCCATCGGTTCGGCGCAGCGCTTCGGTGTACCGATGGGCTACGGCGGGCCGCACGCCGCCTATATGGCGGTGCGCGACGCGCTGAAGCGTTCGCTGCCGGGACGGCTGGTCGGGCTCTCGGTCGATTCGCGCGGCGAGCCCGCCTATCGTCTCGCACTGCAGACGCGCGAGCAGCATATCCGCCGCGAGAAGGCGACCTCGAACATCTGCACCGCGCAGGTGCTGCTGGCGGTGATCGCCTCGATGTACGCGGTCTATCACGGACCCGAGGGACTGGCGCAGATCGCGCGTACCGTCCATCGCCGTGCCGCCGTGCTCGCGGCCGGGCTGAAGACGCTCGGCTTCGCGCCGCAGAGCGAGACCTATTTCGACACCGTGACGGTGAACGCGGGAGCGAAGCAGAGCGACATCATCGCCGCCGCGCTGGCCGAGAACATCAATCTGCGCGCCGTCGGCGTTGATGCCATCGGCATCGCACTCGACGAGACCACGACGCCTGCCATCCTCGAGGCGGTGTGGCGCGCGTTCGGCGGCAAGCTGTCTTATGCCGATGTCGCAGCCGATGCGCGCGAGACGCTTCCGCCCGAGTTGAGCCGCAGCAGCGCCTACCTGACGCATCCGGTGTTTCATGCGCATCGCTCGGAAACCGAGTTGCTGCGCTACATGCGCAAACTATCCGACCGCGACCTCGCGCTCGACCGCGCCATGATTCCGCTCGGCTCCTGCACCATGAAACTGAACGCCACCACCGAGATGATTCCGCTGACCTGGCCGGCCTTCGGCAGCCTGCATCCGTTCGCGCCGCGCGCGCAAGCGGACGGCTATCATGCGATGTTCAAGCGGCTCGAGAAATGGCTTGCGGACATCACCGGCTATGACGCGGTATCGCTGCAGCCGAACTCCGGCGCGCAGGGCGAATATGCCGGCCTGCTGGCGATTCGCGGCTATCACGCGGCGCGCGGCGAACCGCATCGCAGGGTATGTCTGATCCCCTCCTCGGCGCACGGCACCAATCCGGCCTCCGCAAGCATGGCGGGGATGGAAGTGGTCGTGGTCGCCTGCGACAAGCACG
>Ga0207657_10006902_pt1 | contig 11713 bp, 9 predicted proteins | sample KBSC33metaG_FD_184316 | JGI IMG/M metagenome (GOLD analysis project Ga0207657, IMG submission 184316) | Corn rhizosphere microbial communities from Kellogg Biological Station, Michigan, USA - KBS C3-3 metaG (SPAdes) (version 2) | ecosystem: Host-associated > Plants > Roots > Rhizosphere > Soil ...
TGACGCCCGGTCGCGCGCTTCCGTGCGCCTACCTCGTCGCAGCCTGACGAGAAACCTCGGCTTTCGCTAAGACGGGCCGCTGATCCGGGCCGCCGATCCGGGCGGCTCGCCGGGGGTGCGATGCCGAAGGTGGGAATCGAACCCACACTCCCCGGAGGGAACCGGATTTTGAGTCCGGCGCGTCTGCCAGTTCCGCCACTTCGGCCGTAGAGGGGCCAATGGTACGGCGGCCTGCGGCTCTCCGACCGATCCCGCGCGGAAGTTGGCCTGCGACCTATTGAAAATCGTGCGGGAGCGGGGGATACTCGCCCCCTGTTCCGCGGAAACTCGATCGGGTTGGAGGAGGCAGCGTGAGCAAGAAGATTTCTCTGTCGGCTCTCGTCGGCGTGGCCGTTGTGGTCGTCGCCGTCGTGGCCGGCTTCTCGGGTACTGCGCGCGGCGCGGCGAGCGGGGTCACCCCGCTGCCGTCGTCATCGTGCGGTCCCGTGATCTACAAGGGCTCCGGCGCGCCGGACTACATCATCGCGTCGGATCTCCCGCTTCAGGGCGCGATCCGGCACCAGACCGTGCAGATCTCGCGGGCGATCCTGTGGGCGCTCGCGCAGAAGGGCTACAAGGCCGGCTCGCTGAAGATCGGCTACCAGTCGTGCGACGACTCGACCGCGCAGACCGGCGGTTGGGACTCGGGCAAGTGCGCGACGAACGGGCGCCTCTATGCGAGCAACCGGTCTGTGATCGGCGTCGTCGGGACGTTCAACTCCGGCTGCGCGAAGATCATCGTGCCGATCATCAACCGGGCGAACCCCGGCCCGCTCGCGATGGTCAGCCCGGCGAACACCAACGTCGGCCTGACGAAGAAGTGGGATCCCGGTGAGCCCCAGAAGTACTACCCGACGGGCAAGCGCAACTACGCCCGCGTCGTCGCGACCGACGACGTCCAGGGTCCGGCGGACGCGCTCTACGCGAAGTCGGTCGGGATCAAGAAGGTCTACGTCCTGAACGACAAGCAGACCTACGGCTTCGGCGTCGCGACGACCTACAAGAACGCGGCGAAGAAGATCGGCCTGCAGGTCGTCGGGTTCAAGGGCTGGGATGCGAAGCAGTCGAGCTACGAGGCACTCGCCAACGCCATCAAGCAGTCGGGCGCGCAGGCGGTCTTCCTCGGCGGGATCGCGTGCAACAACGGCGCGAAGCTCATGCAGGACATCAAGGCCACGAATCCGAAGATCAAGCTGTCGATGCCGGACGGGTTCAGTGACCCGAACGCGAACGGCGCCGTCGCCAACGGTGCGTTCATCAGCGTCGCCGGCTCCTCGCCGGACCAGCTGAAGGGCGCAGGTGCGACGTTCGTCAAGAGCTTCGGCAAGCAGATCGGCACCACGCCGAACCCGTACGCCGCCTACGGCGCACAGGCCATGCTGCTCATGCTCCAGGCCGTCACCGCCGGCAAGGGCGACCGCGCGAAGACGACGAGCTCGCTCTTCGGCACGACGATCAAGAACGGCATCCTGGGCAACTTCACGATCAACGCCGCGGGCGACACGAACCTCGCGCCCATCACGGTGTACAAGCAGGTCGGGAAGGCACTCAAGCCGCTGAAGACGATCACGCCGGACGCCTCCCTGATCGGGTAGGCAGAAAGCTCGAGGTACGCAGCGCCGGGGGGAGCTTGGCTCCCCCCGGCGCGTCTCTACCCCTCACACACCGTGGCCACAGACGTCAGCGCACAAGCGCCTCCGCGAGCGAAGCGGTCGCTGTCGTCGTACGCGATGCCGTTTCTCGCGGCGCTCCTGATCCTCGGGCTCGTCTTCCTGCTCGCGAAGAACATCCAGCACGAGGGCTTCTCCTACTTCGCGACGATCTCGTTCATCGGGCTGACGAACGGCTCGGTCTACGCGCTCGTCGCGCTCGGCTACACGCTCGTGTACGGCATCCTCGAGCTGATCAACTTCGCGCACGGTGACGTGTTCATGCTCGGCGGGATGATCTCCGGGACGATGATCGTCTCGCAGAACGCGTTCGGGCTGACCGTCGGCGCGTCGACCGCCTCGCTCGTCCCGGCGCTCCTCGGATCGCTCGCCGTCGCCATGCTCGCCTGCGGGCTCATCAATGTCTCGATCGAGTTCGTCGCGTACCGGCCGCTCCGCCGGGCGCCCCGGCTCGCGCCGCTGATCACGGCGATCGGCATGTCGTTCATCCTCCAGGACGTCGCGATCGGCTTCTTCGACGTCAACTACAAGGCGATCCCGAACGTCCTGCCGCGCGGCAACGTCTTCTCGATCCACGGCATCACGTACACGTGGGAGAAGTTCATCGTCGTGCTCGTGACGTTTCCCGTCCTCTTCGCGCTGATGTGGCTCGTGCTGCGAACGAAGCAGGGCAAGGCGATGCGCGCGACCGCCCAGGACCGCGACGCCGCCGCGATGATGGGGATCAACGTCAACCGCACCATCTCGTTCACGTTCATGATCGCGGGCGCGCTCGCGGGCGCCGCCGGCCTCCTCTACGCCCTCTACTTCGGCCAGGTGCGCTACGACACGGGCTTCCAGCTCGGGCTGATCGCCTTCACCGCTGCCGTTCTCGGCGGCATCGGCAACCTGCCGGGCGCCGTGCTCGGCGCGATGTCGATCGGCTTCATCCAGGCCTACAACGAGGGCCTCACGTGGCACATGCCGGGCAGCGACTGGACGCAGTCGATCGTCTTCTCGATCCTCATCCTCATCCTCGTCTTCCGCCCCGAGGGCCTCCTCGGCGAGCGGACCCCGGAAGGAGGCTGAGGTGCGCCGGCGCCTGAGGGAGCGCCTGTCGAGCGCGTGGTGGGCGGCGCTCGCCGCGGTCGGGCTCCCGCACGAGCGCTGGAACGGCTTCTCGTCCGGCCTGCGGCGGGCCGTCAAGGCCCTGCTTTGGGTCGGCGTCTTCCTGATCCTCGTCGCGCTCTTCGGCGTCTGGAAGACGTCGGCGCTCGCCGTCGCGGCGGTGATCCTGCTGCTCGTCGCGCCGCGCTGGAGCCACGCGAGCATCCGGGGGCGCCGCGTCGGCACCTGGGTCGCTCCGCTCGCGGTGATCGCGCTCGCGGCGAGCTATCCCTACTACGTCAACCACATGCCGGAGGTGCCGGTCTTCGGGCCCTTCCCGCAGCTCTCGACGCTCGTCGTCATGACGATCTTCACGATGATGGCGCTCGGCCTCAACTTCGTCGTCGGCTACGCGGGACTGCTCGATCTCGGCTACGTCGCGTTCTACGCGATGGGCGCCTACATGGCGGGCTGGTTCGCGTCGTCGCAGTTCGCGAAGCAGAACGTGAATCTCGGTGCCGTCGGCCTCTACCCGGGCGCGACCGGCTTCCACTTCTCGATCTGGCTCGTTCTGCCGATGGCGGGAATCGCGACCGCGGTCGTCGGGATCCTCATCGGCCTGCCGACCCTGCGCCTGCGCGGCGACTATCTCGCGATCGTGACGCTCGGGTTCGGCGAGATCCTCCCGCAGATCGCGCGGAACGGCGACCATCTCTTCGGCACCGGCTTCAACCTCACGAACGGCACGGGCGGGATCACGCCGATCGACGGGCCCGGCTTCGGAAACTGGCTCGACCAGCACCTGCACCTGCCGGCGAACTTCCTCACCGCGGGAAACCTCGACTCCGTCTTCCTCTGGACGGGGCTCGCGCTCGTGCTCATCACCGTCTTCTGCAGCGCGCGCCTGCGCGACTCGCGCATCGGACGCGCGTGGATCGCGATTCGCGAGGACGAGACGGCGGCCGCCGCGATGGGCGTCCCACTCATGCGCACGAAGACCTGGGCGTACGCGACCGGCGCGTTCTTCGGCGGCGTCGCCGGCGCGTACTACGCCTCGTACAAGAGCGGCGCGTTCCCCGACGACTTCTTCTTCCAGATCTCGGTGTTCATCCTCTGCATGGTCATCCTCGGCGGCATGGGCAACATCTGGGGCGTCATCTTCGGCGCCTGCTTCCTCACGTATCTGGACCGTGAGGGGCTCTCGAACATCGGCACGCAGTTCAACAACCAGTTCGGCACGCATCTCGACGTCCCGAAATACGAGTTCGGCATCTTCGGGATCATCATCGTCGTCGTGATGCTGTTCCGGCCCGAGGGGCTGATCCCGAGCTCGCGCCGCGCGGCCGAGCTGCACGAGGCCGCGCACGACGAGCCGCTGTACGACCACGAGGTCGCCGGTGCCTGACGCGTTGCTCCTGACGAATGTCTTGCGCAAGGAGTTCGGCGGCCTCGTCGCGGTCGACGACGTCGACTTCACGGTCCCGGCCGGGGCGATCGTCAGCTTGATCGGCCCGAACGGCGCCGGCAAGACGACGTTCTTCAACATGCTGACCGGCGTCTACAAGCCGACGGCGGGCCGCGTCGTCTTCGACGGCGAGGACATGACCGGGAAGCCCCCGCACGCATACACGCAGCGTGGGATCGGCCGGACGTTCCAGAACATCCGCCTCTTCCAGAACATGACCGCGCTCGAGAACGTGCTCGTGGGCATGCACGTGCGCCTGAGGGGCAACCTCTTCGAGGCGATCCTGCGCACGCCGCGCGTCAAGCGCGAAGAGGGGGAGGCGCGGCAGCGCGCCCGCGAGCTGCTCGAGTTCTCGGGCCTGCGGCGCAAGGATCGCGAGATCGGCAAGAACCTCTCCTACGGCGACCAGCGCCGCCTCGAGGTGGCGCGCGCGCTCGCGACCGAGCCGAAGCTGCTCCTCCTCGACGAGCCGACCGCCGGCATGAATCCGCAGGAGACGGCCGACTTCACCGCGTTCGTCGCCCGTCTCCGCGAGGAGCGCGGGCTCGCGGTGCTCCTGATCGAGCACGACATGCGCGTCGTCATGGGCGTCTCCGACCGCGTCACCGTGCTCGACTACGGCGAGAAGATCGCCGAGGGGACGCCGCAGGAGATCCAGCGCAACGAGCGCGTGATCGAGGCGTATCTCGGCAGCGCCGCGGTGACGACATGAGCTTGCTCATGTCGTCACCGGGGAGGGGGGCTCGGGGGAACCGAGAGGTTCCCCCTTGCGCCGTGGCGCGCCTCCGGCGCGGCACGGCGGAAAATGCGGTGAGCACGTCGTGAGTGCGACTACGACCGCCGCCGGCGCGCCGCTCCTCGAGGTCGAGGGCATCGAGACGTTCTACGGCTCGATCCAGGCGCTGAAGGGCGTCTCGCTGACGGTGCAGGACGGCGAGATCGTGACGCTGATCGGCGCGAACGGCGCCGGCAAGTCGACGACGCTCCGCTCGATCAACGGCCTGAACCATCCCCGCAAGGGGCGGATCGCGTTCCGCGGCAAGGACATCACCCACGACCAGCCGCACCACGTCGTGAAGCTCGGCATCGCGCAGTCCCCGGAGGGGCGGAAGCTCTTCCCGCGCATGTCGGTGACCGAGAACCTCGAGATGGGAGCGTTCCAGCGCAAGGACAAGGGCGCGTTCCGCGAGGACATGGACCGCGTCTTCGAGCTCTTTCCCCGGCTCGCCGAGCGGCGCCACCAGAAGGCGGGCACGATGTCGGGCGGCGAGCAGCAGATGTGCGCGATCGGGCGGGCCCTGATGGCCCGGCCGACGCTCCTGATGCTCGACGAGCCGTCGATGGGTCTCGCGCCGATCTTCGTCGAGCGCATCTTCGAGACGATCGTCGAGGTGAACAAGCAGGGCACGTCGATCCTGCTCGTCGAGCAGAACGCGCTCATGGCGCTCGAGGTTGCGAACCGCGGCTACGTGCTCGAGACCGGACACGTCGCGCTGGCCGACGACGCGAAGGCGCTCGCGCGGAACCCGGAGGTGCGCAAGACGTACCTCGGCGAGGCCTAACCGCTTCCCACGCGCACGGGGAAGTACGGCGGGCTGAGCATGAAGCCCACGCGCTCGTGCCCCTGCCCGTGGGCCATCTGCAGGGCGGCGCCGACGCCGTGGACGGGCACGAAGCCGAGCTGCCGCACCGCGCCGGCATCGCCGGCGCCGGCCACGAGCACGGCGCCGAGCCGTCCGAGCGCCGGCTGGCAGGCGTTCCAGTCGCGAAACGGGAGCAGCGGGTGCACGGTCCGTCCCGACCGGTAGTCGGCGATCGCGCGGGTGTCGGCGACCGCGGCACGCTCGGCCTCGGCGAGCGCGCGCGGGTCGCGTCCCGTGCGGATCGCGTGGAAGAACGTGCGATACGGCTGCTGCGTCGGATGCGCGAAATGCCGCGAGAAGCGGTTGACGAGGATCGCAGTGCCGCCCTCGACGACGGGAAACGCGTCGCGCCAGAGCCGCAGTGCGAGCCCGAGGCCGAGAAACGCGGCGGTCAGTGGGTTCGGGCGCTCACGCGGGAGGAAGGGCGTCACGCGCGGGACGCCGATCACGATCGCGTCGAGTGGCTCGTCGAGCACCGTGCGCCGGAGCTCGACCGCGCGAAGCAACGCCTCCGCGTGTGCAACCGACGGCGGTCCGCCGAACGCCGTCGAGACGGTCAGCTCGGTCCGCAGCGAGCGCAGCACGTCGCGCCGGAGCACCTCCGGGAGCGCGCCGTAGAGGTGCCGCAAGGGGGAGCCGGCGATGCGCTCGAGCGCGGCGGGGTCGTACGGGTAGCCGCGGAGCGCGCCCGAGAACTGCGGATGGTTGAGGACGAGCGACACGCCGAGCAGTGGCACGCGCTCCGCGAGGCGCCGCTCGAGCGCGAGGGCGAGGTGCCAACCCTGCGATGCGGTCGTCTCGAGCAGCGAGTACGCGCCTGCTGCCCGGAGAGCATCCGCGCCCGACGCCGCGAGCAGCGTGGCGGGACCGCCGTGGAGGACGGACTCGGCTGCACTCACGACGATCACGAGATCGGTCTCCACGAGCGCCTTGTTGACGCGGAGCGCCGGCCGGGAGGCGCCGTCGAGCTCGACGAGCCCCGGATCCTCGACGTCGTGCACGACGACGTGCCCGTGGAAGCGTCGCGCGAGCTCGGGTGTCACGAGCGACCCGAGCTCGCGCTGCGACGTGCGCCGTGCCAGGCCGGGTGCGACGAGGAAGGTCTGGTAGCCCGTCGAGATACCGAGCCGCTCGAGCTCGGCGACGACGGCCGCGACGGCGTGCTGGCGCGGATCGTTCGCCGCGCCCGGGATCGGCAGCGCCGGCGGCTCGACGACGATCGTCGCCCGCGTGCCGCGCCCCGCGAGCGCCGGCAGCCCTTCGCCCTCGAGCGGGAAGCGGAGCGCGTCGCGCACCGCCGCGCCGACGTCGGCGACGCCCTCGCGGGGCGGGGGCGGTCGCAAGACGACCGCGTCGTCCGGCGCGCTTGCGACGACGAGCCGCGTGCCGGATAGAAGCGGAACCCGGATCACAGATCCGGAACGCGGCGGACGAGGCGGAGGTGCGTCACCTCGAACCCGCGCGCGGGCCAGTACCGCGACGCGCCGAGATTCGTGACGCGCCAGTTCGTCCGCAGCTTCGGGAATCCGCGCTCGGCCGTATAGACCAGCGCGTCGCTCGTCAGGGCCTGCCCGATGCCGGCGCAGCGCGCCTCCGGGACGACGGCCGTCGACGCGAGGTGCATCGCGTCCTTGTCCTCCAGGTCGGGATAGAGCGTTGCGTGCCCGACCGCGTGTCCCTCGCGCTCGGCGACGACATAGCGGACGTCGTCGCCCGCGAGCGTCTCGACCCAGTTCCGCCGGTGCTCGCCCTCGTCGAGCACGTACGAGGAGTAGGACGGCGGGTCGGCCTGCGCCTCGTAGATCAGCCGGTCGATCCGGATCGCGTCCTCGAGGTCGCCCGGGCCGCCGAGTCGGAGCGTCACGCCGGGCACCTCGAACCGCTCGCCGCCGCTCGGACGGGCACCGTAGGCGTGCATCTGGGCGAAGCCGAGGCGGTACCACGGATCGAGCGCCTCGAGCGTCGGCTTGGCGATCGCGAAATGGAGCGGCGGCCAGCCGGGCGCCTGCTCCGCGTACGCCCCGCGGACCGTCTCGGGATCGTCGACGAGTGCCTCCACGAAGACGCATGCGCCGAAGACCGAATGGTCGTCGACCCGCAGGACTTTCAGCACCTCCGCCACCGGCGCCGGACGATAGCGTGGAAGCCGTCATGAGCCCGAAGACCCTCACCGGCGTCGAGCTGGACCTGAACGACGGGCCGGCGCGCGACTCGGAGCTCTTCCTCGTCGACGGCAACAACCTCGCCTATCGCGCGTACTTCGCGTTGCCGGAGGAGCTCGCGACGACGGAGGGCTTCCCGACGAACGCGCTCCTCGGCTTCACGAACATGCTCTTCAAGCTGCTCTCCGACTACAAGCCGAAGGGCGTCGCCGTCGCATGGGACACGCGCCCCGTGCACCGCCACGCGATCGCGGAGGAGGGCGACGTCGTCTACAAGGAGGGCCGCCGGCCGATGGCCGACCTGCTCGCCGAGCAGTTCCCGTACTTCCGGCCGATCGTCGAGGCGTTCGGCTACCGCAACCTCGAGTTCGAGGGCTGGGAGGCCGACGACGTGATCGCGACGCTCGCCACGCGCGCCGACGAGGCCGGCCTGAGGACGACGGTCGTCTCGACCGACCGCGACGCGTTCCAGCTCGTCACCGACAACGTCGCGCTGATGATGACGCCGCGGGGCGTGAGCGACGTGCACGTCTACACGCCCGACCGCGTCGAGGCGCGTTACGGGATCAAGCCGGACCAGATCCCGGACTTCATCGGCCTCAAGGGCGACAGCTCCGACAACATCCCGGGCATTCCCGGCATCGGCGACAAGACCGCCGGTCAGCTGATTGCGCAGTACGGCTCGGTCGAGGAGGTGATCGCGCACGCCGACGAGCTCTCGCCCGCACGGCGGAAGAACGTGACGATGCACGCGGACCAGGCGCGGCTCTCGAAGGAGCTCGCGACGATGCGCCGCGACCTCGACATCGACTGCGACCCGGGCGACCTCGTGCTCGCGCCGCCCGACCGGTCGCAGCTCCGCGAGATGTTCCGCCGCTTCGAGTTCCGCAACCTGCTGGGCCGGGTCGACGAGCTCGACGAGGCGGTGCCCGCGCTCGAGCGCATCGTCGCCGGAACCTCGGTCGCGTGGCACGAAGGCGAGCTGCCGCTGAGCGTCACCGGACGCGTCGGGCTCGCGATCGCCGACGGGCGCTTCGCGCTCGCGCAGGACGGCGGCGTGCTCGTCGGTGCGTGGAGCGAGGAGCTCGTCTCGCGGCTGCGCGACGCCGAGATCGTCGCGCACGACTACAAGGCGCTGCCGCGCCTGACGCAGCTGCCGGCTGAGGACACGATGATCGCCGCGTATCTGATCGAGCCGGGCCGGCCCGCCTACGAGCTCGACGACCTCGCCGCCGAGTACGGCGTCGAGGCGCTGCCCGATCCGGAGGTCGAGGAGGAGACGGCGGCGCTCGTCCGCGCCGCGGAGGTGCCGCGCCGCCTCGCCGCGCCGATCCGCGCGCGCCTGCGCGAGCGCGGGAGCGAGGAGCTGTACGACCGGATCGAGCTGCCGCTCACCGCCGTGCTCTCCTCGATGGAGGACGCGGGCGTCAAGATCGACACGTATCGCATGGGGGAGATCACGGCCCGCCTCGCCGACCGGGTCGAGGAGCTCGAGTCGCAGGCCTTCGAGCTGGCGGGCGAGGAGTTCATGCTCGGCTCGACGCAGCAGCTCGCGCGGATCCTCTTCGAGAAGCTCGAGCTGACGCCGGGGCGGAAGGGCAAGACCGGCTATTCGACCGATTCGCGCGTGCTGCGCACGATCCGGCACGACCACGCGATCGTCGAGGTGATCGAGGAGTGGCGCGAGCTGACGAAGCTCCTGAACACGTATCTCGGCCCGCTGCCGGCGCTTCTCGGCGAGGACGGCCGCTTGCACACGCACTTCAACCAGGCGGTGGCCGCGACGGGCCGGCTCTCGACGTCGAACCCGAACCTCCAGGCGATCCCGATCCGCACCGACCTCGGTCGCGAGATCCGCAGCGCGTTCGTCGCGGAGCCGGGGCACCGGCTCGTCTCGGCGGACTACTCGCAGGTGGAGCTGCGGATCCTCGCGCACATCTCGGGCGAGCCGCGCCTGCGCGAGGCCTTCGCGCGCGGCGACGACATCCACGCTGCGACGGCGGCGGAGGTGCTCGGCAAGGACCAGGCGACACTGACGAAGGACGAGCGCAACGTCGCGAAGATGGTCAACTTCGGGATCATCTACGGCATCTCCGCGTTCGGCCTCTCCGAGAATCTCGAGATCCCGCGCGAGGATGCGCAGCAGTACATCGACACGTATCTCGCGCGCTTCCCGATGGTGCAGGACTTCATCGAGCGCACGATCGAGCAGGCCAAGGCGGACGGCTACGTGACGACGCTGTTCGGCCGCCGCCGGCCCGTGCCGGAGATCCGCGCGGCGAACAGGCAGACGCGTTCGCTCGGCGAGCGCCTCGCCGTCAACTCGGTCATGCAGGGCACGGCCGCCGACATCATCAAGGTGGCGATGGTGTCGATCCACCGCCGCCTCCAGGACGAGGGGCGCGGCTCACGGCTCGTGCTGCAGGTGCACGACGAGCTGCTCGTCGAGGCGCCCGACGCCGAGGTGTCGACCGTGAAGGAGCTCGTCCGCGCCGAGATGTGCGGCGCCTATCCTCTCGATCCGCCGCTCGCGGTCGACGTCGGCGCCGGCGACGACTGGAATCAGGCGAAGTGAGGCGCCGGCGCTAGACGCCGTCGGGCAAGGAGTCCGGCACGAGGCCGAGCCCCTGGCGGAGCTCCTCGATCAGCGCCTGGCCGTGCTCGAGCAGGTTCGCGAGCTCGCCGAGCTCGCCGCGCGGCACCTCGATCGTCACCCGCACCGGCGAGCGGGCCGTCGAGGAGAGCGCGAGCGTCTCCTCGCCCTCGCGCACGAGCGCCGTCAGCTCGAGGTACTCGTCGCGGCCCGACGGCAGCTTCGCTCCGGCGGCGAAGCGCTCGTCCGCGAGACGGAGGCGCTGCGCGAGCACGCCGGGGTAGTGACCGGGCACGTGCACCGTCGCCTCGCCGCCGCGCGTCGCGAGCGCCGCCGACCACATCGGGTAGCCGGCCTCACGGTGCTCGTGCCGCAGCACCGCGAGCGCGATGGAGTCGGTGTCCCCGATCGGGTAGCGCTCGTCCACGACCATCCAGGGTATCGGCGCCGTCCGTCGTCGAGCGCCGTCGGCCGGCGCTACTCGTAGCCGAGCGCGGCGAGCTCGGCGCCGGCCTCGGACTCGACCTCGGCGAGCTGCTCGCGTGTCAGGTCGCGTTGCCAGCGCCCCCGCGAGGAGCCGTGCACGGCTCCGAACGCCTGCCGGAGCGGCGCGGGATCGGAGCCGAGCTCGGCGGCGACGCGGTCGGCCTCGGCGTGGGGGCTCTCGACGAGCGCCTCGTACCGCAGCGCGGTCGTGCGCGACGGAGCGACGGCTGCGGCGGTGACGTAACGCCGCCACGCCCAGGCGGCGCGGCGGACCTCGCTTGCACGCTCGAACTCGTCCTGCCGGTCCGGCTCGACCCAGAAGCGGGCGTGCGCGCCGTAGCGGTTGCGCGCGTCGTCGGCGCCCGTGCGCGCGGCGCTCAACCAGCCGCGTTCGAGGAGTGAGCAGACGACGTCGCGCCCGTCGCGCATGACGTGCACGGCGCGCGCCTCGGGATAGGCGCGCAACGCCGCCTCGAGCACGAACGACGTCTCGGGCGTCTGCTCGACGCCGCGCAGCCCCCGGGCGAGCCCGAGCGTGCGGACGCGCTCGAGGATCGCGCGCAGCTCCC
>Ga0207657_10006903_pt1 | contig 11712 bp, 6 predicted proteins | sample KBSC33metaG_FD_184316 | JGI IMG/M metagenome (GOLD analysis project Ga0207657, IMG submission 184316) | Corn rhizosphere microbial communities from Kellogg Biological Station, Michigan, USA - KBS C3-3 metaG (SPAdes) (version 2) | ecosystem: Host-associated > Plants > Roots > Rhizosphere > Soil ...
ATCCTCGCCGAGTTGAAGACTGCAAAGACGATTGCGGACTCCCGGCACGAAGCCATCCCCAGAGCACTGGACATCGACAAGCGACTCGAAAAGCTCGAAGGAAAACAGGCAGCCTCAGCCGCCTAATCCTCAACGTATCCGCTCTATGAAGAAAGCCAGGAAACTCGACCCACTCGCTCCGCGGCCAAACCTCAATTTCAGCAAAGGCGTTCGGGGCAAGTACACCAACCTGCTCCAGCAGGGGACCAACGTTGTCATCCTTGACGCAGACCTGCTCGATTACTTTCCGGACTCAGAATCCGTCAACGACGCCCTCCGCTCTAGGACTTAAGCAGGGGGAGGGGTACCGGCGCGCTCAGCTTGACCGTTCCCTGAATTCCCTTGCCTTCGACGATCGTGTAAAGATTATCCGCCGCGACGTTGCTCAGCACCTCCACCAGCCCGCTCGGCCACTCGATCTTCACCGACTTCATCACGGCCTCCGCACCGAGGCCAAAGTGCAGCCGCTGATCGTTGGAAGAAAGATAGCTACCGCCGCCGCGCACCTCGTCAATCTGCACGAGCTTGCCCGCCGTCACCGTAACGCGCGCGCCGATGGCGGCACGGTTGCTCTTCGTCCCCACCAGCTTAAAGAGGACGCGGTGGTTCGCGCTCCGGGTTTCGTTCAGAAAGAGCGAAGGCGGCCCGTCCTCGTTATAGATGACGACATCGATATTGCCGTCGTTGTTGATGTCGCCAAACGCAGTGCCTCGGCGCGATGCGAGCGGCCCATCATTCAACCCCGCCGCAGTAGCCACGTCTTCGAACGCGCCGTCGCGCAGGTTGTAAAAAAGCTGGATCGGCTCACGGTACTTCAGTTCGTGCGGCAGCGTATCGACCATCGAGCTGACGTTGCCGTTGGCCACAAAAAGATCCGGCCAGCCGTCGTTGCCGAAGTCCGCAAACCCCGCGCCCCACGAGACAAGCTGCGCGCCAGGACGCCCGAGCCCTGCGATGTAAGCCTCATCTACAAAGCCGAGAGCGCCCTCGTTCCGGTAAAGGCTCATCGGCTGGTAGCCGTAGCGCGTGACGGCGAGATCGAGCGTGCCGTTGCGGTCGTAGTCGGCGAAGTCGGCAGCCATGTTGCCCATCGTCTTGCCCTCCGCGCTGAGCGCCGTGCCCGAGAGCAAGCCGACTTCATCGAAGGTTCCATCATGTTTGTTGTGATAGAGAAAGTTCGGCCCCATGTCGTTGTTGACGAACAGGTCGGGCCAGCCATCGTGATCGTAATCTCCCCACACCACGCCCATGCCCAGGCGCTTGTCAGGATTGCTGACCCCGGCCTTTTGCGAGACATCTTCAAACGCACCCGCGCCCGTGTTGTGAAATAAAAAATCGGTCTCGCCGTTCAGTACAGGGACCTCCATCGGCAGACCCTGATATTGAAATCCCTTGTCGCCGGGCTTCGGCAGATGATGCAGGTCCGTATCGACGTAGCGCGAGACAAAGAGGTCGAGCCTGCCGTCGCGGTCGTAGTCGGCCCACGCCGCGCCTACGCTGAAGCCGCCGCCCGCAACCTTCTTCTGCGCGGTCACGTCTTCAAACCGGCATCCGCCCAGGTTGTGATAGAGCACATTGTGGCCGTAGCCGGTGACGTACAGGTCGGGCAGGCCATCGTTGTCGTAGTCGCCCACGGCGACGCCCATGCCCCAGCCGCGCGTCGTCAGCCCAGAGGCCACCGTAACATCGGTGAAGTGCAGCGGGCCGCCGGGCCTGGTGTCCTGATGGTAGAGCGTCACCATCAGGTCGCCGCCGTGGAGATAGCGCTCGACCGTGGAACTGGTCACGGTCACGATGTCGAGCTTGCCGTCGTTGTCGCAGTCGAACAGTGCGACGCCGCCGCCCATCATCTCGACGAGGTACTGCTTCACGGGCGCGACGTGCGGCATTGTGGTGAGTCCCGCCTGCGCAGCAATGTCTCGAAAATGCAGTGCCGGAGCGGCCTTCGACTGTGCCGGCGCGCCAGCTCCAGGCAGCAGCCATGCAAGAGCGATGAGTGGAACGGCGCGCATCTTCATCGTGGGCTACCGCTCTGTGCTCTGCTTTGCAAGATGCTCCCTGAGCGCAGCCAACTGCTCGCGGGCTTCCTGGTCTGCGGCGTTCAACTGAAGCGTCGTGTTGAACTCCGCCGCTGCCTGCTGATAGTTGCCGTGGCCCGCATAGGCTTCGCCAAGCGCGCGATGGACATCGGCGGACGTTGGGCTGGATTTGCTCAGGCTTTCAAGACGCGCAATGCCGTCGTCGTAGTCGCCGGTGCGCGCCAACGCCAGTCCATACATCGAACCAAGCTGCGGCGAGGCTGCAAGCTCGCCCTCCAGAGGCTTCAGCGTCCTGACGACGGAGCCATAATCCTTGACCTGAAAGTAGCTGATGCCAAGCACCCGGCGCGCTCCATCGTCATGCGGATGCGCCGCGAGATAACGGTTCAACGGCTCGATTGCAGATGCGTAGAGGCCGCCCGAAAACGCGGCGCGTCCCCAGTTGTAGTCCAGCCCTTCGAGTGCGGGATTCCACTGCGCGGCCTTGGCAAAGTAGCCGGAGGCCGTCGCAAACTCATTGCTGCCTGCGGCGATGACGCCGAGATTGTTGTAGCTGTCGGCAAGCGCGGGCGCGAGCTGCGCCGTGTACCCGTCGAGTTCGCGCTTCGCCTTCGCGTCCGCCGGGACAGTGGCAGCGGGACTCTGTAGCTGCGGCGCGCCGGTCGTCTCGCCGATGGGCGCGCCCTTCAGCCGGGCCTCATCGCGCGCCATATTCTGTTTCAACAAGTCGGACGCAATCTGCATCTGCTGTTTCGCTTCGTCCGCGTGGCCCTGCTGCACCAGCAGGCGGCCCAGCAGATAATGCGCGCGCTGCACCTGATAGTGATTACGCGAGAGGTCGGTCGTCAGGGCAATGGCCTGGCGGAACGCCTGCTCCGCCTCTGCCGGTTGGTTGAGCTGCATATAAACCTGACCGAGCAGCAGAGGATTGTCCGGGTTCGTCGCGTCGAGCGCCGACGCGCGCTTCAGATAGTTCTCCGCCTCCGGCAGCTTGTGCCGGCTGAGCGCAATGTAGCCAAGCTGCGAGAGGCTGAAGTAGTCGTTGGGATGCAGCGCAAGCTCGCGATGAAATTCTTCGAGCGCCTTCGGAAACCCCGCCTCGCCAAGACTGAGCAGATACGATGCGCCCAGACAGTAGTGCGCCTCCGGCAGCGTGGGGTCCTCGGCAATGGCCTTCTTGAACTCGGCAATCGAGAGATCGGGATAGCCGGCCTCGGCATAGGCGCGACCGAAGTCCAGATGGAGCGAAGCCTTGTCGCCGGCACCATGCGCCATCTCGCTGAAGATGCGGCCCGCGTCCTTTGTGTTGGCCAGCGCAAGGTAGGCATGGGCCAGCGCAAGGCCGTTCCTGTAGCTTGGGTCGAGCGCAACGGCAGCCTCCAACTGCTTGCGCGCCTCGTCGTTCTCATCATTTTTGAGAAGAGCTTCACCCAGCACAAAGCGCGCGTCCGCGTTCTTCGGGCTTTCGGCTACGACCGCTTGCGCCAGCGACTTCGCCTTAGCGACGTCGTGGTCCAGCAGCGCGGCCTGCGCATAGGCAACGCGCACTTTGCCCAAAGGATCTGGCACCCCTGCGGCAAGGGCTTCATCCAACAGCTTGACCGCGCCGGAGTAGTCGCCGGTGTGCGTGTGGCCATCGGCCAGACGGGCCAGCGCGGCAGCAAGGAAGGCTTGATAGTCGCGCGAAGCAGCTACAAAGTCGCCCGCCGACTGCGCGCGTTGTGCGGCATCGTATTGCTGCTTCAAGGCGCTCTCGGAACGCGCTGTGCTGCCGCTGTGCTGAGTGCGAGCTGCATTCTGCCCAAAGCACGCCGCGCCGCCGAGAGCACCCGCGAGCAGCACCGGAAGCCATCGCATGCGAGCAGTCAGGTCTCGAAAGCCTCTGCGGCCATCAGGCGTGATGTAAATCTCGGACATCGACAAAAAGTATAGCGAAGGGGACCGTGCCCCTTCGCCGGGAGGATTCAATCGAGTTCGAACCATGCGATGCAGTGTGCGGGACAGCCGTGCCGTCCCGCACGCTCAGGTTAGAAGTTGTACTTCAGCGCGAGTTCGATAATACGGGCAGCGTGACCACCTGCCTTGGTATCGAGGAACCCGATCGTCTTCGAGTTATTGTGTCCATCCGGCTTCCCGTCCAGGAAGTGCAGCGCCAACTGATTGCCGCTGCTGAACTGAGAGAGTGGATGATTGATCCAGTTGAACGCCGTCGCGCGGAACTGCACGTTCTGGTGCTCCGTAATGTGGAACGTCTTGTAGGCAGCCAGGTCGCTGTCGAAGTAGTCCGCCATCCGGTAGTACGGATAGTTGCGCGGGCCATTCGAGCCAACCGCTGGAACGCCGAAGCAAGACGCATTGATCCGCTGCAGATGAGCAAGGTTCGCACCAGCGTCGCAGGTAAGCGTCGGCATAATCAACTTTGGAGCTGACGTCCCAAAGTAAGTCGCCGAACCGATCCCATGCGTCTTACCAGTGACCGAATCTGTCACGTGGAGAGAGAGTCCGTAGTTTGGACTGTTGATCGCCTGCAGGTTGGCGCCTCCCTGCCATGTCGTGATGCCTGACAGCGTCCAGCCGTTCGAGACGCCGCTCAACAGCATGTTGCTGCCGTGATAGGCGCGCCCGAAGTTATAGGCATACGAAGCGTTGAAGACATGCGGCCGGTCGATCGACAGCAGCCCGTAGTTGCCGCGCAGCGAGAACGGATCGATCTGCTGGCCGACGCCCAGCGTCTTCGACCATGTGTAGTTGACGTTGTAGGTCAGGCTATTGGACCGCTTGACCCAGCTCAGTTGCAGGCCGTTGTAGTTGGAGTAGCCGTCGTTCGAGATGACGTTGATCTGGTTGGTGCTGTACTCCTTGCCGAATGGACGGTAGTCGGCTTCCTTGTTGTTCGGGGCGCCCTGACTGAGGCTCTCCGGGTTGGGCGAGATGACTCCTGTGATCGGGTCCGGCTGGAAGAACGCGCCCAGCGGCACCTTGTTCTGGTCGGTGTACGACTGGAAGCCGCTGCCCGAGATGCTTTCGCCGCCCATCACCAGTTGCGTGCTCTGGTTGCCGACGTAAGCGACCTCGACCAGTGACCGCCACGGCGCCTGCTGCGAGATGGTGAAGTTGTACGCCTTGCTCTCAGGCACGCCGTAGTCCTTCGGATTCACAGCATTGATACCGCCGGACACGCCGCCTACCGCAGGCGGCTGAGGAATCAGGCCGACCTGAGACAGTTGCAGGAATGTGCCGCCCGGCCTGGAGTAGCTGAGCAGTCCCTGCGCCGTGGTGAGCGCGCTGGTGTAGTCGTTGTACTGGTCGGTGAACCGGTAGATGCCCCAGCCGCCGCGCAGCAGCGTCTTGCCGTTGCCGAACACATCGTAGGAGATACCGAAGCGCGGAGATACCAGGAGGAACCGGTCCGGCTGGCCGCTCTTGGGAATTCCGGGGTTGATGCCGTGCCAGTACGCGCCGGGGTTCGGCTTGCCCGAGGCAAAGTCCGACGCAACGAGGCTCGGAATCCACACGGCAAGACCGTTGCCCTGACGATCGTACCAGTGACCGATGTGGTCGAAGCGGACGCCGTACTCGACATTGAGCCGGTTGCTCGCCTTCCATGAGTCATCGCCGTACACCGAGAAGGTCTGGTACGCGATGTCGCTGACCAGGGCCTGATTGGTCTCGTTGTACGAGGTGACGGTTCCCGTCAGGAAGTTGGCGGTTGGATTATTGGGCGACCCGATCTTCGCGCCGGTCACCAGGTTGGGCTGAAGATTGCCGCCTGCGTTGAAGCTGCCGATGTTTCCGTTCGGGGCCATGCCGAATGCGCCCTGAATGTTGTCCACGTTCTCGGCATAGAAGCCGGTCTTGATGGTGTGCGTTTTGATGACCTTCGTCAGGTCGTCGGAGAACGCCGGCATCTCTTTCTTGACCAGATACTTTCCGCTGGCGGTCTCAAAAATATCCGCCTCCGAAAAGTCCGGGAAGGTGAGAGTTCCGGCACTGCTGTAGGAAGGAATCAGCTTCGATCCGGCGTTGTAGATCGTGCCGTAGTTGGCGGGCGCGCCATAAGCCGTCGTCGTGTTTCCGGCGACCGGATAGCCGAGCTTCGACCGGTATGCCGCAGTGGCGTCCGTCGGGCCGACCGGGAAGTTGCCGAAGCCCCAGCTTGCGATGAACTCATTGGTCAGGGTTGGGCTGAAGACATGCGTGAAGTGGCCTGCAAGCGCCTTCGAGTAGAAGCTGCTCACCAGACCGCCGCCGGGATACGGGACCGAGTTGCCCGGCGTCCAGTAGATGTGAGCGCCGTTGCCCTGTGAGGGAGCAGAGTCCTGCGCGTACTGGTAGGAGATGAAGAACGAAGTCTTGTCGCTCATGTTGTAGTCCACACGCGCGCGGAAGACGTAGCCGTTGTGCGTACCGGGAATGACCTGGTCGTAGTTGTAGCCGTTGTCCCCGGCCGGGTTGGCGACGTTCGCCTTGGGCCAGAATGCCGCAAGCGCCTTCGACGCCGGATCGAGAAACTCAGCAGGAATGATGCCCGGCGCGCGAGTGCCCTGGCCGATGACCGTGCCATCCGGCAGGACCGTTCCCGTCAGGTCGTTGCAGCCGTTCGTCTTGGCGCTGTCCAGGTTGCCGCCGCAGAAATTCACATTGGCCGCGGTGTTGGTAAAGTTGCCGGCCATCATGTCCGGCGTAGGGATATAGGACTTCAGGCGGTTCGCATTGCCTGTGTTCTGCAGGAACCGCTCATACCCGACCCAGCCCAGCACCTTCTTGTGCGTGAACGGAAGCGGGCCGCCGACGTTGCCGCCCGGATAGTAGAAGTGCGCAGCGCCTCTCGGATCTCCGCGGTGGTTGCTCTGCCAGTCATTCGCGTTAAGCACGTCGTTGCGGGCATAGAGGTACCCTTCGCCGTGATACTCCGCCGTGCCGGACTTGCTGACCGAGTTGATGACCACCGGCCCGCGAGGAGCATCGGCGCCGAAGTTCGAGGTCTGCACGCTGACCTCCTGCACCATGTCCGGGTTCAGAATGCCGATTGAGCTGCAATCGCAGCCCGGGTCGTCCACGTCCACGCCGTCGGAGAGCTGGCTGGTGCCGCCGCGGTTCGGCGCGCCGTTCGCATTCAAACCATTGCCCACCGCGCTCGACGCCGCGCTGGCCACCGTCGGATCAAACGCCGCATTGTTGCTGACACCGCTCGCCGTCATGGTGACGCCGGGCAGCACCTTCAACAGTTCGGTCACGTCGCGGCCCTGGAGCGCCAACTGCTGAATGTCCTTGTTGTCCAGCAACGCCGCACGCTGGCCGTTCTCCACGTTGATGATCTGCGCGTTGGCCTCGACCGTCACCGTCTGGCCTGCATCGCCAACCGTCATCACCAGATTTGGCAGCTTACGCAGGTCGCCCGCGCTCAGCGCGATGCCATGCTGCTCATAGGCATTGAAACCCTTGGCTTCAATCCTGAGCGAGTAGGATCCTGTCAGCAAGGCAGGAAACGCAAAGTACCCTTCGCCATTGCTGACCGACGTGCGCTTGTCCCGCGTCGCGTCGTTGGTCAAAATGACGCTCGCACCTGGAATCACAGCGCCTGTAGGATCGACTACCGTGCCGTTCACCGTCGCCGAAATCTGCGCGTGGGCTGCGGGCAGAAGCATCACACAGGTTGCCAGAGCCAGTAGCAGGCTCAGCGGCGCCATTCGCCGCCGATTTGGGAGAACGCTCCCGAAACCTCGTTTCATTCGCATATTGCCTCCAAAAAATCGTTCATTCACACCTGCGCCGGTCCATACCGGCAAAATCGGTTACACGCAACGGCCTTGGCCGCCGCGCCAGTTTCGTTTGCCCGGAGGCTTGCGCCGCCGGGGCCTGCCTCGATACCCGGATACTTAACCGCTTCAACGATGGGTACACAACAAGCTAAAACGCTTCAGTGTGTTGATGAAGCGTTTATATGAATCAGACAATGAATGTCAACTATTTTTTTTGCCACCCGCAGAAATGCTTGATTTTCTGGAAATCGCAGGACGGAAGGCGGTGTTCCCGGCAGGCAACGTCCGCCTCCGGCTTCCGGCAGATAGGCCGCCTGGGGCTGCCATTAAAGCCACCTGCCGGAGAAAAATCTGCCTTGTGCGAAGCAGGCGGGCCGGCACCGGATGGACTCACCGGGCAACCTGTATAACCGTAATAGGATGACAGCTTTTTCAACACGAGAGGCGGTCGCCGTCTCTTCGCGCCCACTGCCCGGCGGCGACCTGCAATGGGACACGTTTCTCAGCCGCCGCACTCCGCCCTGCCTGGAAGCCGGCGGCCGGCGGCACCGTGCCGCCATCGCGGGCAGGCGATTCCTCGTGACCGGCGCGGGCGGATGGATCGGTTCGGCTCTGGCGCGAGCCCTTGCCCTGGCGGACGCGAAAGAAATTGTCCTGCTGGACGCAGCCGAAGGTCTGCTGCACCGGACCGCCGAGACGATCAACGAGATCGACTCCCAAACCGTCTCTACCGCCGTTCTCGCAAACGTCTGCGATGCCGGAGCAGTCGCGGACGTGCTCGACCACTACAGCCCCGAGACCATCTTCCATGCTGCCGCGTTCAAGCACGTGCCGCTGATGGAGACCAACCCCTTCGCCGCCGTCGCCAACAATGCCGTTGGCACGTGGACGCTGGCAGGCGTCGCTCAAAGGCACGGCTGCCGGCAGATGGTGATGCTCTCGACCGATAAAGCCGCCGATCCGCTGAGCCTGATGGGCGCATCCAAGCGGATCGCCGAGCTGGCGATGCTCACCCCGCACGCGGACGCCATGCGAAAGAGCGTGGTGCGCCTGGGTAACGTGCTCGGCTCTTCCGGCAGCGTCGTCCCGCTGTTTCTGCGGCAGATTGCGCGCGGAGGCCCGGTCACGGTGACTGATCCCGATGTCCGCCGCTACTTCATGACACTGACCGAAGCCGTGGACGCGCTGCTCTCCGCCATCTCGTCGGCCAGCCCGGACGGCCTGCTCGTGCCCGATCCCGGAGCGCCGATTCGCATCCTCGACCTTGCACGGCACCTCATCGCATGCGAGCAACGGGCTGACGTCCCGATTGTCTTCACCTCGCTACGCCCCGGAGACAAGATGGAAGAGACGCTCATCTCGACACGCGAGACCTGGGCCGAAGACCGGCAAGGCTTATTACAAACAATCATCACCCCGATGCCTGACCCAGATGCACTCGACGCAGACACGAGCCGGTTGCGGCAGGCCGTGGAACGGCGTGACCTTCAATTGCTGCTCGACGCAGTCTTGCGACTCGTGCCGGAGTACCAGCCGAGCCAACTGCTCCGCGAGCAGCTTCCGGCCACCGCGGCGGTGAGTGCATGAAGCGCACCATTGCCGTCGTCACATCATCGCGCGCTGATTACAGCCATCTCTACTGGCCCCTGAAGGATCTTTCCGCGCATCCCAAAGTCGATCTGAAGCTCATTGTTCTGGCTGCGCATCTTGCGCCGCAGTTCGGTTCAACCGTTAGCGAAATCGAACGGGATGGCTTCCAGATTGCTTCGCGTATCGAGTGCCTGTTGAACTCCGATACCGACGTTGGCATGGCGAAGACCCTCGGCCTTGCCGTTCTGGGCCTCACCGATACTCTCGCGCAGATGCGTCCCGATCTGCTGCTCATCATCGCCGACCGCTACGAGATGCTCGCGCCAGCCAGCGTCGCGCTCACCCTGCGCATCCCCGTGGCACACATCGAAGGTGGAGAGATCAGCGAAGGAGCGATCGACGACGCCGTACGCAATGCGCTGACGAAGATGTCCCACATCCACTTCACCTCTACCGAGGCGGCGCGCGACCGCGTCATTGGCATGGGCGAGGAGCCGTGGCGCGTGCATCGTGCTGGAGCGCCATCGCTCGATCACCTGAGGCGCAGCAAACTGCTTACGCGAACAGAACTGGAACAGTGCCTGCAAATCAGCCTCGCGCAGCCGCCCATCGTCGTCGCTTCTCATCCGGTAACGCTGCTGCACGACACAACGCAGGAGGCGGACGCGCTCTTTGACGCGCTGGAAGAGATCCGCCGCCCTATCTTCTTCTGTTACCCAAATGCCGACGCGGGCAGCCACGACCTGATGCGGCGCACCCGCGCCTTTATCGAACGCCATCCCGACGCGCGCGTCTTCGTCAACCTCGGCGCCGTCACCTACTGGAGTCTTCTCGCACATGCCAGTCTGTTGCTCGGCAACTCCAGCAGCGGCATCATGGAAGCAGCGTCCTTCGCGCTCCCCGTCGTAAACGTCGGCCTGCGCCAGTACGGACGCGAACGCGCGCGCAATATCCTCGACGCCAATCCTCATAAAGAAACCATTCTCAAGCAAATCAACATCGCCCAAAGCACTGCGTTCCGGGAATCTCTTCGTGGCATGACAAACCCATACGGTGACGGCCACGCCTCCGAACGCATCGTCAACGTGCTCGCCACGACACCGCTGGAAAATTTACTGCGCAAGCGCTCCCTCCTCACAAACGCAGCAGTGCAACAGCCATGAACATCCCGCTCTCGTCACCGGACATCACCGAAACCGAAATCGCCGCCGTCACCGCGGTCCTGCGCACGTCGCGGCTCAGCCTGGGGCCGCAGATGGAGTCTTTCGAGCGCGCCTTCGCGGAGTACATCGGCGCGCCCCACGCCGTCGCCGTCAGCTCAGGCACGGCAGGCCTTCATCTCTGCATCCGCGCACTCGACATCTGCGAAGGCGACGAAGTCATCGTTCCTTCCTTCACCTTCATCGCCGCCGCAAACGTGATTCGCTACGAACGCGCCACGCCCGTCTTCGTTGACATCGATGCCGAATCGTTGAACCTGTCCCCGGCATCGATTGAAGCCTCCATCACGCCCAGGACCCGCGCCATCCTCGCCGTCCACACCTTCGGCCGCCCCGCCGAGATGGATGCGATCCTCGACATTACACGCCGCCACAAACTCCTGGTCATCGAAGACGCCTGCGAAGCCATTGGAGCAGAGTACGACCACCAGAAAGTCGGCAGCTTCGGCGACGCCGCCGTCTTCGCCTTCTACCCCAACAAGCAGATCACCACCGGCGAAGGCGGCATGGTCATCACCCGTAGCCCCGAACTCGCCCGGCGCATCCGCGCCCTGCGCAACCAAGGTCGCTACGACAGCGACGACTGGCTGCAACACACCGAGCTCGGCTACAACTACCGCCTCTCCGAGATGAACTGTGCGCTCGGCCTTGCACAACTCAAACGTATCGACGAGATCCTCGAACGACGTGCCCACGTGGCGCAACTCTATCAATCAGCACTCGCAGGCGCCGACGGCCTCGTACTGCCTCCGCTCGAAATTCCCTACGGCAGCATCAGCTGGTTCGTCTACGTTGTCCGTCTCGACGCAACCTTCGCCGAAGACGCACGCGACCGCATCCTCGCCGCCATGACAACCGCTGGAATCGGGTGCGCCCGCTACTTCGCGCCTATCCACCTACAACCCGCCTACGCTGCGTGGCGCAGCTCCACTCTGCCGGTGACGGAAGCCGAGGCCTGCCGTACCATGGCATTACCATTCTTCAATCGCATGACAGAAGGCGAGGTCGCACAGGTATGTACCACGCTGCGTTCGGCACTTCTCAGCGTACGGCGGACTTCAA
>Ga0207657_10006906_pt1 | contig 11709 bp, 11 predicted proteins | sample KBSC33metaG_FD_184316 | JGI IMG/M metagenome (GOLD analysis project Ga0207657, IMG submission 184316) | Corn rhizosphere microbial communities from Kellogg Biological Station, Michigan, USA - KBS C3-3 metaG (SPAdes) (version 2) | ecosystem: Host-associated > Plants > Roots > Rhizosphere > Soil ...
CCGGCGCCGTCGTCTACGCGTTGCGTCGGCCTGACCCGTTCCCTCGCGTCTTCGGGTACCACGAGCTCTTTCACGCGCTGACGATCGGCGCCCTCGCCTGCCAGTACGTCGCGGTCGCCTTCTTCGTCGTTCGCGTCGGCTGATTCGGCGACTACTTCGGCAGGAGTGCCGCGGCGAACGCGTCGATGTGGCGGTGATCGGTGCCGCAGCAGCCGCCGAATACAGTCAGATCCGCAGCGCGGTCTCGCAGGCCCGCGACGTCCGCGGCGAGCTGGAGCGGGTCGCCCATGTCCAGCTCGGTCGCCTCGTCGAGCTCCGCATGACTCTTGGACGACGCGTTCACGCGCACACCGCGGACGCGCCCAGCCGGGCTGTCAGCGAGCACGTGGCTGAAGTGCGTCGGATGCGCGCAGTTGACCATGTAGTGAACCGGGGCACGACCGGTTTCGGCGTCGACCTCCGCAACCGCGTCACTTAGAGCCTGCCCGGAGGGCAATGTGCCGTCGGTCTCGACGGTGAACGACACCGCGACCGGGACGCCCGCACTCGTCGCCGCCAGGGCGATGCCTGCTGCCTCCTCGGCGTACGTCATCGTGATCGCCGACACCAGGTCGACTCCGGCTCCTGCGAGCGCCTCGATCTGCGGAGCGTGATACGCGCAAGCGTCCGCCGTGGTCATCGTTTCGCCGGCGACGTACCCGTCGCCGCGCGGGCCGATCGCGCCGCTCACGAGGATGTGGACACTTCGGCCAGCGCATGCCTCGCGGAGGAACGCAACCGAGTCGCGGTTCACGTCGGCGAGTTGCTCAACGGAGTAGCCAAGTCGAGCGCCCCAATCGGAGCTCGCCCGCCACGTCGGCGTGTCGAGCACGATCGGCAGGCCGCGTGTCTCCGCGACGGTCAGATAGGCCTCGTAGTACGCGGCGAGAGCCGCACGGCCCTGCTCACTCGCCAACACGGTGAACGCGGCGAAGTCCGGGAGGTCGATCCCGTCGTGGTAGATCAGCGTCGTCTCCAACCCACCGTCGGTGAGATGGATCGACTGGCCGAAGAGCGCGCTCACGGGGCGAGTATCTCGCGAAGCGTCGAGCGAAGCGAGTAGCGGCGGGTGCGCTCGAACCACCGACCTTCAAGGGGCACAACGGGGATCGGTGGAACGAACTCGTTGACACTCTCGCGGTCGAGGCGAAGCGCCGCTCCTGAGTTCGCTCGTGGAGATGGCGGCGTGATGGTCGTCGGTACTTTGTTCAGGTGAGCGGAGCAACCGCTGAGGTCCATCGCCACGGCCCAACCGTTCATCGGCATCCCCACGCCCACCCGCATCGGCACCTGTGGCTCCCGTTCCGATCTACGCCTTACCAACAGCCACACAAGCATGGGCACGAGGATGCGCAAGAGCACGGGCACGAGCATGGGCACTCACACGGACTCATAGATCGGTCGATTGTCGAGTCACGGGATGGGGTCAAGACCGTCTCGATCAGCCTCGTCGTCCTCACGGTGGCGGCGCTTGCTCAGACGAGCATCTTCGTTGCGACTGGCAGCGTGGCCCTACTTGCAGACCTGATTCACAACTACGGGGACGGACTGACCGCGATCCCGCTCGGAATCGCCTTCTACCTCCGGTCTGCCCGAGGCGAACGATGGGCGGGCCTCGCCGTCGTCCTGGCGATCCTCGTGAGCGCGCTCGTGGCCCTCTACGAGACCATCCAGAGACTCATCGATCCGCAACACCTGAACCACCTCTGGGTTCTTGCGGGGGCTGGTGTGGTCGGTTTCATTGGCAACGAGATCGCCGCGCGCGTTCGGTTGCGGGGCGGGAAACGCCTCGAGAGTCCAGCCTTGATCGCGGATGGCAACCACGCTCGGATCGACGGGTTCGTTTCGCTCGGGGTGGTGGCGAGCGCAGCAGTTGTGGCCCTCGGCCTACGTATTGCCGATCCGCTCATCGGCCTCGCCATCACCGCTGTCATCCTCAAGATCACCTGGGACTCATGGCAGACGATCTACGGCAGCGGCCACCACGACCATTGAGGCTCGTCGGGCGAAGCGTGAGACATCCGTGAGACCTGAACGACAAAGGGGTCGCAAGGGCCCCTTCTCTTTCGCTCTACGACTGGTCTGGAGTAGCGGCGGGTGGGCTCGAACCACCGACCTTCGGGTTATGAGTCCGACGCTCTAACCAGCTGAGCTACGCCGCCAGGCGGGCTGCATTGTACCGACGTCCTGGCGGTTTCTTACTCTGCGGAGATGGCCGAGATCGAGATGTGCTGGCGCTGCCCGACGCCGATGGCGTTCGTCCACGGGACGTGGCAATGCCCCAGGTGCAAGTACAAGCTCGGCTGCTGTGAAGGCGAGGCGCAGACGAACTGCGAGGCTCAACCCGTCGCGACACCGAGCACCGCCCGCACCTGAGCGGCGATCTGCCAGGGGTCGAGCCCTTCGGCCGGTAGCTCGACCACGAAGCTCTTCTCGCCGAGCGCGGTGTTCTGCCAACGGGTGGCCGCGCCCGACGGCCAGCGGACCGAGGCGTAGCGCATGCCGGACAGGCGCGCGTAGCGGCGCGCGACCGCTTCGGACGCGCCCCACGCCCGCACGCGGTTCTCCGCCTGGTGGAACCAGATCGTCACGGCGGGATGGAGACGCTTGATCAACGCCACTGCAACGCGTGTTTCCGGCTGGCGGCCGTTCGGGAACGTCCGGTTGAGATCAACCCCGTTGGCGTTGCCGCGATGATGCACGTCGTACCCATCCGGATTCAGGTTCGGCAGCAACCAGAGGTCCTCGTGCGGGTGCGTCCGCAGGAGCGCGTACACGATGACCATCCCCTCGCATTCGTTCCCGTGGATGCAGCCGACGACCAGCACCCGCGGCCCCGGCCCGGAGCGATGAAGGACTTCGATTGGCCGGTGTTGCGCCGACCACCCCACGACGGCGGCAACGGCTAGGGTCGAGAGCATGGCGGTGATCGAAGCCATCGAGCTACGCAGGACGTACCGTACGTCCACCGGCGTGCTCCGGCGGAAGCCACTCGAGGTCGAAGCCGTTCGCGGAATCTCGTTCGCCGTCGAGAAAGGCGAGCTCTTCGGCCTCCTCGGCCCGAACGGCGCCGGCAAGACGACGACGATCAAGATGCTGATCACGCTTCTGCTGCCGACGAGCGGGCAGGCGCGCGTGCTCGGCCGCGACGTCGTCGAGAACGCGCGCGAGGTGCGAAAGCGGATCGGCTACGTGTTCGGCGGGGACCGCGGCCTCTACGAACGGCTCTCGGCGCGTGACAACCTCCGCTATTTCGCCGAGCTCTACGGCGTTTCGGGCAAGGCGCAGCGCACGCGGATCGACGAGGTGCTCGAGCTCGTCGGGCTGAAGGGCCGCGAGCAGGAACGCGTCGAGGGCTACTCGCGCGGCATGCGCCAACGCCTGCACATCGCGCGCGGGATCCTGCACGACCCGGAGGTGGTGTTCCTCGACGAGCCGACGATCGGCGTCGACCCGGTCGGCGCGCGCGAACTGCGCAGCACGATCGCCGACCTGATCGCCGCCGGGAAGACCGTCCTGCTCACGACGCACTACATGTTCGAGGCCGACACGCTGTGCGACCGGATCGCCGTCATCGCGAAGGGACGCATCGTCGGCGAAGGGACGCCGGAGGCCTTGAAGGCCGGCGTCGCCGAAGGACGCGTCACCGAGATCGACGCATTCGGCGTCGACGAGTCGACCGTGGCGCGGCTGCGCGCAATCGAAGGCGTCACTGCCGTCACCGTCGAGGAGCACGAGCAGAAGCAGCTCCTCGTCGTCCAGACCGCGGGTGACCGCGAGCTGACCGCGCCGCTCCTCGCGGAGCTCGACGGGTTCGAGGTCGGGCGCGTCTCCTCCCGCGAACCGACGCTCGAAGACGCGTACATCGCGCTCGTCACCGCCGAATGACCGCCCTGCGCGTTCTCGCGGGCGGGTTCCGGATGAACATGAAGATGCTCGGCACATCAGCCTGGTTCCTGCTGATGGCAGTGATCCAGCCGGTCATCTTCGCGACGATCGCGTACTACATGTTCCGTTCCGGGGGCCGCAGCGGCACGCTGCTCTATGCGTCGCTCGGCGCCGGGATGATGGGCGTCTGGTCGTCGACGCTGTTTGGGTCGGGCGGGATGATCCAGTGGCAGCGCTGGCAGGGGACGCTCGAACTCGGTGCCGCCGCGCCACCGTCGATGGGGCTCGTCTACCTCCCTTTCTCGCTCGCCAACTCGTTCACCGGCATGTACGCGCTCGCCGCGACGCTGCTCTGGGGACGCCTGCTCTTCGGCGTTCCGCTGCACTTCGCGCACCCGTGGCTGTTCGCGCTCTCGCTACCGGCGACGGTGGCGGCACTTGGACTGATGGGCCTCGTACTCGCGTCGACCTTCATCCTCTACCGCCACGCGAACGCACTCTCGAACCTCCTCGAGTACCCGGTATGGATCGCGAGCGGCCTCATCTTCTCGACGTCGCTGCTCCCGGGCTGGACGCGGCCGATCTCCTGGGCGCTTCCGCCGTACTGGGGAGTACTGGCGATCCGGCACGCAGCGCTCGGCGGTGACGTCTGGGGGCCGCTCGCGATGGTCGCGCTGCTCGGGCTCGCGTGCCTCGTGATCGGGTTCGCGATGTTCCGCGTCTTCGAGCACTTCGCACGCGCCCGGGCGACGCTGTCGCTCACATGAGGCGCTGGCTCTCGGTCTTCCTCGTCGGGGGCAACCTCGCGTACCGCGGCCTCTTCAACTGGATCCACCCCGCGATCTACATCCCGACGATGCTCGGCGCTCCGCTCTTCCAGCTGATCTTCTTCACAAAGCTCGGCCAGTTCGCGCACGCGGAGAACCGCGACTTCTACATCGTCGGCAATTCGATCCAGGCGTGCGCGATGTCCTCGGTGTACGGCATGACGATGGCGGTCGCGAACGAGCGCTGGTTCGGGACGCTCGGCCCGTTGCTCGCCTCGCCGGCCAGTCGCTCGGCAGTGTTCCTCGGCCGCGGTCTCCCGGTGCTCGCAAACGGCATCTTCGTCTCGACGTTCACGTTCTTGATCGGCGTCGTGCTGCTCGGCTTCCGGCCCGGGCTCGACTCGGTGCCGTCGCTGGCGCTGATCGTCCTGGTGACGGTCCTCTCGTGCACCGCGTTCGGGATGCTGCTCGGCTCGATCGGACTGCGGGCGAAAGACTTCTTCTTCGCCGCGAACCTCGCCTACTTCCTGATGCTCCTCTTCTGCGGGGTCAACATCCCGCTCGCCACGCTGCCGAGCTGGATGAGCGCGATCGGCCGCTGCCTACCGCTCACCCACGGGATTGCCGCCGCCCGGGAGGTCGCGGCCGGCTCGTCGCTCGGGCACGTCGCCGGTCTCGTCGGGACCGAGCTCGGGATCGCCGCCGCCTATGCGCTCGCCGGGCTCACGCTCTTCCGGGTGCTCGAGCGTGAGTCCCGTCGCACCGCCGTGCTCGACGCCTACTAGTAGCTAGTCGGAGGATCCCCGTTTCGGGGGAGGGTCCCGGGGCTGACAAGAGGCGATACCGAGTAGGCATGCGGCCTGCTCAGGCGCTCTCCGTCATCCCCGATGGTCTCGATGCGAATCAGCTCATCGAGCTGTTCGACTCGCTCCCGATCCCGCTCCTCGTCGGGCGGGAGAGCGACCGCCGCGTGCTGGCGGCGAACCAGGCGTTCCTCGACCTGATCGGGTACGACCTCGACGAGATCCTCGGCGTGGCACCTCCGTTCCCGTGGTGGGCCGGAGAGGCTGACGCGAGCGCCGGCTTCACGCCGGGCTCGATCGTGACGCGTGCGTACCGGTGCAAGGACGGACGCCCGCTCGTCGTCGAAGTCACGTCGCACGGATTCGCAGACGGGCTGCTGCTCGGAATCATCGCCGATCTCACAGAACGCCGAGAGCTCGAGCAACAAATCATCCAGAGCGGGAAGCTCACCGCGATCGGAGAGCTCGCTGCGGGCGTCGCGCACGAGATCAACAACCCGCTGTTCGCGATCCTCGGGCTGACCGAGTTTCTGCTCAAGGAGTCCAAGGAAGAGTCGCGCGCACACCGCCGGCTCGAGCTGATCCGCGAGACGGGGCTCGAGATCAAGGAGATCGTTCGGGCGCTGCTCGACTTCGCCGGCGAGAACACTGAAGAGCGTCGTCTCGTGCCGATCGAAGACGTCGTCCGCTCGACCGTCGAGCTCGTTCGGCGCACGAACGCCCACAAAGGGGTCGAGCTCATCGACACGTATGCCGCGCCGGATGCGCTCGTGCTCGCCAGCCCCAACCAGCTCAAGCAAGTCGTGCTCAACCTGATCGCGAATGCGCGCCAGGCGATGCCGCTCGGCGGGACCGTGCACGTCGAAACGTCCCGCCTCGGCACGAATGGGCTCATCACGGTCGCCGATGACGGCCCCGGCATCGACCCCGCGCTGCTGTCGCGCATCTTCGAGCCGTTCTTCACCACGAAGCGCGACGTCGGCGGGACAGGTCTCGGGCTGTCCGTCAGTCTCGGGATCGCCGAGTCGCACGGCGGCACGCTGATCGCTTCGTCGGAGCCGGGCGTCGGAGCGCGCTTCACCGTGCGCCTGCCGCTCGCCACAAGGGTCGACCAGTGAGCCGCATCCTCGCGATCGACGACGAGGACGTCGTCCGCATGCTCGTCGTCGAGATCCTCGAATCGGTCGGCCACGAGGTCGTCGGCGCAGAGAGCGCCGAGGACGCACTCGAATTGCTCGACAAGAACGAGTTCGACCTCGTCGTCAGCGACGTTGTCATGCCCGGCCTGTCTGGGCTCGAACTGCTCGAGGCCGCGCGCAGCCGCCACGCGTCACTGCCGGTCGTGCTCGTAACCGGCGCGGGGACGTACGAGACGTTGAGCCAGGCGCTCACGCGCGGCGCGGCCGGTCTCGTCACCAAGCCGTTCGCGCACGCCGAGCTGCAGACCGCGGTGTCGGATGCGCTCGAGCGCGCGACGCGCTCGCGCGACGAGTTGCGCGAGCGTCTGCTCGCACCCACGCTCGCGAGCGCGCTCGCAAACGCAATCGAGGCCCGCGACTCCTATCTCCACGGCCACTGCGAACGACTCGCGTCCCTCGCAGTTCGCATCGCGGAGGATCTCAATGTCGCGGCGGAGGACATCGAGACAGTGCGTCTCGGCGCCATCCTCCACGACGTAGGGAAGATCGGCATCCCGGACCGCGTGCTCCTCAAGCCCGGGCCGCTCGACGACGAAGAGCGGCGAATCATCGAGACGCACACGGAGATCGGCGACAAGCTGCTCGAACCGCTCGACCTCCTCGCCGGAGCCCGGCCGATCGTGCGGCACCACCACGAGCGCTGGGACGGCGCCGGGTATCCCGACGGTCTTGTCGCGGACCAGATTCCCGTCGGCGCGCGAATCGTCGCTGTCGCCGACTCGGTCGAGGCGATGACGTCACGGCAGCTCTACCGCAAGCCGCTCGAGGCAGGCGAGATCATCGCCGAACTGCAGAAGCATCGAGGCAAGCAGTGGGACCCGTCCGTCGTCGACGTCGTGCTGCGACTGATCGCGAGCGGCGAGCTCATGCTGACGCAGGGCGGCCTTCGACTCTTGGAGCTCGCGCCGTGAAGACGGCGGAAACACTCACGGCCCGTGAGCGCGAAGTGCTCGGCCTGCTCGCCGACGGCCTGGCGCACGACGAGATCGCACAACGCCTCGGCATCGGCTCCGAGACCGTGCGCACGCACGTGCGCAAGGCGAGCAGCAGGCTTGGGGCATCCACGCGCACGCAAGCCGTCGCGACGGCGCTGAGGCTGGGGCTGATCTCATGACGACGGTTCGCCCGGAGCTCGAGGTCGCCGCACTCTCCGGCGAGGTCGATGCCGTCATGCGCGGCATCGTCGAGCGGCTCATGCTGCTCCGCCACGCCGACGGCGCCTCGCTCTCGACCGTCGACGACGGGTTCGCCTTCTTCCGAGTGTGCGCAGGCGAGGATCTGCCGCTCCAGGGACGGACATTCCGTCTCGAGGAGACGCTGGGCGCAACATGCATGAACGGCGAGCTGGTCGTGCTGCGCAAGACGACCGGTCCGGAGGTCGATCGCTGCCTGACGCCCGGTGCGGCATCGATCGCGCTCGCTCCGCTCGAGTGGGACGGGCAGGTACGCGGTGTTCTCGGAGTCCGCAGCTCGTCGCTCGAGGCGTTCGACGACGCCGGCGTCGAAGAGGTCCGGATGCTTGCCGCCGGTGCGTCGATCGCCCTGCGGAACGCGGAGCTGATCGCCAAGCTCGCCGAGAGCGAACGTAGCTACCGGGAGCTGCACGACCGGGCTGCCGACGCGATCCTTGTCTTCGACGCGGACAGTGTGATCCTCGATGCGAACGAGGCCGCAGGGGTGCTGCTTCTGCGTGACGTCGACGAGCTGCGTGGGATGAACGCGCGCGAGCTCTTCACTGCGGTCGAGCTCGCTGCCGCACCGTTGCGGACGGACGAGCTCATGCGAACGGGCGAGCTCCGGTCTGAACGCCCGTTCCTCCGTAAGGACGGCACCGAGATCATGGTCGAGTACTCATGCCGCGTGCTCGACGGCGGGCGCGTGCACACCTCGCTGCGCGACGTCACCCAGCGCCGGCGCGCCGAGGACCGTCTACGGACGAGTCTCGGTCGCCTGCACGCGATCGTGCAGACGCAGCAGCAGATCGCCGCGCTCGAGCTCGATCACGAAGCCCTGACGAGCACGATCGTCCTGCGCGCGCAGCGGCTCTGCGGCGGCGACGGCGCAGCCGTGCAGTGGTTCGACGGGCACGAGTCGGTGTACCACCACTGCTCCGGGATCGCGTCCGGCCATGTCGGCCTTCGCCTCGACCGCTCGGCGAGCCTTGCGGGCCTCGCATCGTTGAACGACGAAGCGGTGTACTCCTCTGATACGTCGATCGACCCGCGCGCCGACGGGGACGTATGTGCCCGCGTCGGCATTCGGTCGCTGATCTGTGCACCTCTCCACCGTGACGGGCACGTGGTCGGAGTCCTCTCCATCCTCGGCCGCGAGCCGCATGCCTTCGACGAGCTGGCAGTCGAGACGGCCCGCTTGATGGCGGAGTTCATCGGCGCAGTGCTGCGCAACACGAACGAACTGCAAGAGCGCGGCGCGCTCCTCGAGAAGCTGCGGCTGCAAGACCAGGTCGTCGAGCACATGCAGACCGCGCTCTACGCGTTCAGCGTCGCCGACGGCTCCCTCAGGCTTCGGTACGCGAACAAGGCGAGCGAAGAGGCGACCGGCCTGCCGATCGACGCGATCATGGGTCTCCCGCTGAGGGAGATCTTCCCGGCCGTGCCGTCGGCGTTGATCAACCGCATGCTGCAGATCGTCGAGACCGGCGAGGTGCTCGACGCGGGAAACATCGAGTACACCGACGACCGGATCCCGCCCAGCATCTTCTCGGTCAAGGCGTTCCGGGTTTCGAACGACGGCCTGGCGATGACGTTCGACAACGTCACGGATGTCGCGCGCATCGAGGGCCAGCTGCGCCAGGCCCAGAAGATGGAAGCCGTCGGTCGCCTCGCCGGCGGGATCGCGCATGACTTCAACAACCTGCTCACCGCCATATCCGGCTACAGCGAGTTCCTGATCGGCGGTACGCCCGATCCGAAACTGCGGCGATACGCGGAAGAGATCAAGCGCGCGTCCGACCGAGCAGCCGGTCTGACCGGCCAGCTACTCGCGTTCAGCCGCCGGCAGGTGCTGCAGCCGCGCATCCTCGACCTGAACGCGACGGTCGGCGACATGAACATGATGCTTCGCCGCTTGATCGGCGAAGACGTCGAGCTCGTGACGATGCTCGGCGCCGAGCTCGCGCCGGTTCGTGCCGACCCAACACAGGTCGAACAGGTGATCATCAACCTCGCCGTGAACGCGCGCGATGCGATGCCGCACGGCGGCTCGGTCACGATCGAGACCGCGAACGTCGTCATCGCTGACACGGCGTTCGTCGAGCTTCGCTTGACGGACACCGGCGTCGGCATGACCGAGGCGGAGCGGCGCCAGCTCTTCGATCCGTTCTTCACGACCAAAGAGGGTGGCACCGGGCTCGGGCTCGCGACCGTCTACGGGATCGTCGAACAGAGCGGCGGCACGATCGAGGTCGAGTCGGCGCCCGGTCTCGGCTCCTCATTCCGGATCCTGCTGCCGGCCGAATGGGGCCCGCTCGACGCACCTGAGCTCGAACCGGCGAGTCTTGCGCCGGCCGCCGGCGAAGAGACGATCCTGCTCGTCGAGGACGAGCTCGTCGTGCGCCGGCTCGTCGCCGAGATCCTCGAGTCGAACGGCTACTCCGTGCTGCAGGCCGGCGACGGGCCTTCCGCACTCGAGCTGCTTCGCCGCCACACCGGCCCGCTCGACCTGCTTGTGACGGATGTCGTGATGCCGGGCATGAGCGGCCCCGACGTCGCCGGTGCAGTCGCAGCGATGCGCCCCGGCGCGCAGGTGCTCTACATCTCCGGCTACACCGACTCGTCGGTGGGCCAGCACGGCGTGCTCGAGCCCGGGATCGCGTTCCTGCAGAAGCCGTTCAACGCCGACGAGCTCACGCGCAAGGTGCGCGAAGTGCTCGACGGCGCCGTCGTGCCGGTGGACTAGCCGACAAGACTCACGGTTCTGCTTGATTTGGAGCGTGCTGCCGCCGCTCCTCCGCGAGAACCCGAACTTCCGCCGCTACTTCATCGGGCAGGCGGTGTCGCTCGTCGGCGACCAGATCACGCTGATCGCGCTGCCGCTGACCGCGGTGCTCGCGCTCCACGCTTCCGCGGGACAGATGGGCGCGCTGACGACGATCGCGCTCGTTCCGAACCTCATCTTCTCGCTCCATGCCGGCAGCTGGGTCGACCGCCGCGCCGGGCGCCGCCAGATCATGCTCGTGACAGACATCCTGCGCGGGCTCTTGATCGCGACGGTTCCGATCGCGTTCGCGCTCGGCCACCTGACATGGCTTCACCTCTACATCGTCGCGTTCGGCACGGGAACGCTCGCCGTCTTCTTCTACGTCGCGTACGGCGGCTTCTTCCAGACGATCGTGCGCCGGGAGGACTACGTCGCCGCCAACTCGCTCTCGCACGGCAGCCGCGCCTTCTCGTTCCTCGCGGGCACGAGCCTCGGTGGCGTCCTCGTCCAGCTGCTGCGCGGGCCGTACGCACTCGCGCTCGACGCATTCTCGTACTTCTGGTCGGCGCTCTTCATGAGCCGCGTGGATGCGCCCGACCCACCGCAGGCCGAGCACAGCGAGGGCGGCGTGCTCGCCGGCGCACGGTGGATCCGCGGCAACCCGATCATCCGGGCGGAGCTGCTCGGCGTGGCGACGCTCAACCTCTTCAACTTCATCTTCTTCGCGCTGTTCTTGCTGTACGCGACGCGCTCGCTCCACGTCCGCGCGGGCACGCTCGGCGTCGTGCTCGGCGTCGCCTCCATCGGCACGCTCTTCGGCTCGGTCATGACCGCCCGCATCTCACGGCGGATCGGCGTCGGGCCGGCGTTCCTGATCGGCTGCTTCCTCTTCCCCGCGCCGCTGATCCTCGTGCCGGCGGCAGGCGGGCCGCACTGGCTGATCGTCGTGCTGCTGTTCACGGCCGAGCTCCTGTCCGGCTTCGGCCTCATGCTGCTGGACATCCTCGCCGGTGCGATGTCAGCCGCCGTTATCCCGCCTCACCTGCGCTCGCGCGTCTCGGGCGCGTTCATGGT
>Ga0207657_10006907_pt1 | contig 11708 bp, 12 predicted proteins | sample KBSC33metaG_FD_184316 | JGI IMG/M metagenome (GOLD analysis project Ga0207657, IMG submission 184316) | Corn rhizosphere microbial communities from Kellogg Biological Station, Michigan, USA - KBS C3-3 metaG (SPAdes) (version 2) | ecosystem: Host-associated > Plants > Roots > Rhizosphere > Soil ...
ATCCGCAGGACCGCGATCAAGGCCTCCGAATCGCCGTCCGATAGGGGTAGGTATGGGTGGTGGTAGACGGCTGCTGTGCGCGCTCGCGGGCTCGCTCGCTGCGCTGATGGTGCCGGCGACAGCCGGCGCAGCCGACCCCTCGCCGACAGTCGCAGCTGCGCCCGCAAAACAAGCCAGCTCACCGAGCTGGGCGGCGCCGCAGATCGCTTCGGTCGTCCTCGCCGGCGTGATGGGGCCGAGCGTCGTCGCGTTCCGGCCCGACGACTCGTTGACGCGCGAGGAGCTGCACGCTGCGATCCTCGCGGTCGGGAAGCCGCACCAGGCGCCCACCGACCCGACGCGCATCGTGACGATGCGGGAGCTCGACGCGCAGCTCGTCGCGGCCGCCGGCCTGCTTCCGGCGGCACGGACGATCCGTCTTGCGGCGCGCGATGCGGGACTCGAGCCGACGGACATGCTCGGCACCGAGACCGTCGCCCGCCTGCTCGGGTTGCGCGTGAACCACCCGCAGGGAAGCGAGGACCTCGAGCGCTCGCCGAAGCAGCCGGCCTCGCGTGCCGAAGCGGCGTACTCGCTCGCGAAGTTCCGCCTCCTCGATGCGGCTCGCATCGCGGCGATCCAGGACCTCGTCAGCCGCTTCTCGGTGCCGACGCTCACCGAGCTCCAGCGCGACGTGCTGAGTCGCGCGCTGCGCTTCGTCGGCTACCCGTACGTCTTCGCGGGGATGTCCGAGCAGACGCAGAAGCTCTGGAGCGCGACCGCCCCCGGCAACACGATCACGGTGCCCGGCGGATTCGACTGCTCGGGCTTCGTCTGGCGCGTGTACAAGCTCCAGCCGTATCCCGACGCGCCCGCGCTCGCCGCGGTGTTTCGCGGACGGACGACCTACGCCATGAGCGGCGAGGTGCCGAAGGCCGAGCGCATCGACCGCGCCGCGATCGTGCCCGGCGACGTGATCTTCTTCGGCTCGCGCGGTCCGGCATCGAAGCCGTCGGAGATCGGGCACATGGGGATCTACGTCGGCAACGGCTGGTTCGTCCACTCCTCGAGCGGCGGCGTCACGCTGCAGCCGCTCGAGGGCTGGTATGCGACGACGCTCGCGTGGGCGCGTCGGCCGTTGGCCGAGTCCGGTCTCACGTAGCGCTTACCGCAGGCGCCGCCGGGGTAGGCTCCCTGCGTGCGCTGGAAGAAGGTTCCGGGCCAGGGGGACATCGAGGATCGCCGCGGGCAGTCGTCCGGCGGGCTCGGCGGCGGCGGCCTCCCGATCCCGATGGGGGTCGGAGGGGGCGGGCTCGGCCTGATCATCGTTGTCGTGCTGGCGCTGCTCTTCGGCGGCAACATCCTCGGCGGTGGAGACGGCGGCGGGCCGTTGTCGCCTGGCGGCGTGGACGAGACGGTTCCGTCGGCCCCGTCCGGCGCCGCGCCCGGCGACAAGAACACGGGCGGCTCAGCCACGACCAAGGACGACGCGCTCGAGTTCGCGAAGTTCGTCTCGAACGACACTCAGGACATGTGGACGCAGGTCTTCCAGCAGTCGGGGAAGCAGTACACGCGCGCCCCGGTCGTGATCTTCACGTCGGGCACGATGAGCGGCTGCGGGCCCGCGTCGTCCTCCACCGGGCCGTTCTACTGTCCGGCCGATCACAAGGTGTACCTCGATCTCTCGTTCTTCCAGGAGCTGTCGCGGCGCTTCGGCGCGCCGGGCGACTTCGCCGCTGCGTACGTGATCGCGCACGAGATCGGGCACCACATACAGTCGGAGCTCGGCATCGAGGAGCAGATCCGCCGGAAGCAGCAGGAAGACCCGTCGAACGCCAACAAGTACTCGGTGCAGCTCGAGCTCCAGGCCGACTGCTTCGCCGGCGTGTGGGGGAAGTCGACCTACGACCGGGGCCTGCTCGATCCGGGCGACGTCGAGGAAGGGCTCAAGGCGGCAGCAGCGGTGGGCGACGACCGCCTCGGCGCGCGAAGCCGCGAGCAGTGGACGCACGGCTCGTCGGCGTTGCGGGCCCAGTGGTTCAAGACGGGGTTCGACTCCGGCAACGCCGGCGACTGCGACACGAGCAACGTCGACTTCTAGTCTTCCCCGGCCTCCGCGCGGTCAGGCCCGAAGGCGCCGCACGCCGACGGTCGCTGCCAGGAGGCAAGCCAGTGTCAGACACGGCACTGCGGCGTCGAGCTCGACTCGGCGCGCCGCGCTGCCGCGCCAGACGCTTGTGATCGCCAGGGAATCAGTGTCGACGCCGGATCGGACCCTGTGGAGCGATTGGCGCGGATTCGGCACGCCTTCCCCTTGACAGAGATCGGTGTCTGACACCGTTTCGCGCGCACCCACCGCTGCCGCCGCGCGCCGCGAGCATGCTCCGCGATACCCTCCGAGGACACGCTTTCGAGAGGAGTCAGCCATGACGGAGCTTGCAGAGGCGCCGGCCGTCGAGCCCGGCGGAGCGATCACCAGGATCCCCCACTGGATCGGCGGGAAGCGGGTCGACGGGACGTCGGGACGCAGCGGGCCCGTGTACAACCCGGCACTCGGCGTCCAGTCCGGGGCGGTCGACCTCGCGTCGGTCGAGGAGATCGACGCCGCGGTGCAGAACGCCGCCGAGGCGTGGGAGTCGTGGCGGACGATGTCGCTCGCGAAGCGCGCCGAGCTCTTCTTCCGGATCCGCGAGCTCTTCCACGCGCATCGCGAGGATCTCGCGAAGCTCCTCACCGCCGAGCACGGCAAGGTGCTCTCCGACGCGATGGGCGAGGTCGCGCGTGGGCTCGAGGTGATCGAGTTCGCGTGCGGGATCCCGACGCTGATCAAGGGCGAGTTCTCCGAGCAGGCCTCGACGGGGATCGACGTCTACTCGATCCGCCAGCCGCTGGGCGTCGTCGCCGGGATCACGCCGTTCAACTTCCCCGCGATGGTGCCAATGTGGATGTGGGCCCCCGCGATCGCTTCCGGCAACTGCTTCATCCTCAAGCCCTCGGAGAAGGATCCATCGGCCTCGCTCCTGACGGCCGAGCTGCTCAAGGAGGCCGGCCTGCCCGACGGCGTCTTCAACGTCGTTCACGGCGACAAGGTCGCGGTGGACGCGCTGCTCGAGCATCCGGGCGTCGCCGCCGTCTCCTTCGTCGGCTCGACCCCGATCGCGAGATACATCTACGAGACCGGGACGAAGCACGGCAAGCGCGTCCAGGCGCTCGGCGGCGCGAAGAACCACATGATCGTGCTGCCCGATGCCGACGTCGACATGGCGGCCGACGCCGCCGTCTCGGCGGGGTACGGCTCGGCCGGCGAGCGCTGCATGGCGGTCTCGGTGCTCGTCGCGGTCGGCGACGTCGCCGATCCGCTCGTCGCCGCGATCAAGGAGCGGCTGCCGAAGGTGAAGGTCGGGAACGGCCTCGAGGCGGACTCCGAGATGGGGCCACTCGTCACCCGCGAGCACCGAGACAAGGTCGCGTCGTACATCGAATCCGGATCGGAGCAGGGCGCGACCCTCGTGGCCGACGGACGCGAGAGCGCGCCGGATGGAGACGGCTTCTTCCTGGGTGTGTCGCTGTTGGACAACGTGACCACGGAGATGGACGCCTACAGGGACGAGATCTTCGGTCCCGTGCTGTCCGTCGTGCGAACGGAGACCTACGACGAGGCGCTGGGGCTCGTGAACGACAACCCGTATGGCAACGGCGTCGCGCTGTTCACGCGCGACGGCGGCGTCGCGCGCCAGTTCCAGTTCGACGTCACCGCCGGGATGGTGGGCATCAACGTGCCGATCCCGGTGCCTGTCGCCTACTACTCGTTCGGCGGCTGGAAGGCGTCGCTCTTCGGCGACTCGCACGCCTACGGGCCCGAGTCGATCCACTTCTACACGAGGGGCAAGGTGGTGACGTCGCGGTGGCCCGATCCGGCGACGAGCAAGGTCGACCTCGGATTCCCGCAGACGCGCTGACCGGCGTCAGGCAAAGCGGGTCGGCCGTTGACCGGCTGGCCCGCAAAGGTGCAGAATCGACACCTGTCGGCCGGGGCGGACCTGCGGCGTCGCCCCGGCCGGCTCGATCATGAAGCGGATCCTCGTCGAGGGGTTCGACCGCGACGCCGTCGTGCTCGCCCGGACGCTCGCTCGCGAGGGGCATCGCGTGACACTCGCCGGGCCGGGGGACGCATCGCAGCAGGCACTCGAGCTTCGCGCTTCCCGCGTCGTCGTCCGGGCGCGCGCGAGCCTCGACACCGAGCCGGGGCATCACGACGAGGCATTCCTCGACGTCTGGACGCCGGAGGTCGCACCGCGTGTCGCCCTGCTCCGCGAGAGCGGCTGCCTCGTACGGTGCCTCGGCGATCGCGTGCTCGAAGGGTCGCCGGTGCCGACGATCGGCGTGACCGGGACCGCCGGGAAGACGACGACCGCCGCATTCCTCGCCTATCTCCTCCGGACCGCCGGTTCTACCGTCCACATGGGCACGACAGCGCGCGCGGGAAACCTGTGGCCGACGGCCGAGCTCCTGCCGCCGCCCACGGATGGCGTCGTCCTCATGGAGCTGACGAGCTCCCACCTCTGCTTCACGACGCACAGCCCGACCATCGCGGTGATCACGTGCTTCTGGCCCGACCACCTCGAGCTGCACGGCTCGCTCGAACGCTATCGCGCGGCCAAGGAAGCGATCGTCCGGCACCAGGGGCCGAGTGACATCGTGGTCGCGAACGAGGACGACGACGAGGCAGCGGCGATCGCGAGCCTCTCCCCCGGCCGCCGCTTCGCGTTCTCGGCGACCCAGGAGGTCGAGGCCGGCGCGTTCGTTCGCGGCCCCGAGATGATGCTGCGCGACGCATCGGGCGAGCGGTCGTTCGCGCTACCGCCGAGTCTCGATGCCCCGCGCCTCCAGGCGTTGCTCGCCGCCGCGGCGACGGCGCTCGCCGCGGGAGCTCTGCCCGAGACGCTCCTTGCACCGGAGCCGCCTCCGTACCGCGCCGCGCGCGTCGGGCGGCTCGGCGACATGGAGCTGATCGACGACGGGATGGCGGCAACGCCCTCGAAGACGGCCTCTGCACTCCACGAGTTCCCCGACGCTTCCGTCGTGCTCGTCGCCGGCGGCGAGCTCGAGGCCGCGGGATTGCCGGTGCACGCGTCACGCGAGGAGCGTGAGCTGCTCGAGGAGGCGTGCGACGAGGCGCGCCGCGTCGCGCGCCTCGTCGTCCTCTTCGGCCCCGCCGCGACCCGTCTCGCATCCAGCTTCGACCGTCGCACGACACTTCGCGCGACGACGCTCGACGAGGCGATCGCCCTCGCGTCGACCCACGCCGAGGGCGCGAAGGTGCTCGTTGTCTCTCCGATGTTCCCGCTTCCGCTCGAGGATCGCGAGCGGATCGCGCCGGCGCTCCGGGCCTTGTCCGAGGCCGGGAATACCACCTGATCGACGCACGTTACTTGCTGTATCAACTATTCTTAGCGCAAGTAATGCGCAATCGACAGGGAGGAAGACAATGAGCAGCACAATCGACGCGACGGTGATCCCGAGCGGAACCTGGACGTTCGACTCGACCCACTCCTCGGTCGGCTTCACCGTCGTCTACATGGGTGTCGCCCCGTTCTCGGGCGCCTTCCGCTCGTTCGAGGCGAGCCTCGACGAGACGGGCCTCAGGGGCACGGCGCAGGTGTCGAGCATCGACGTCGACAACGACCAGCTGGCGGAGCACCTGGCATCGCCGGACTTCTTCGAGGCGGCGACGTACCCCGAGCTCTCCTTCGACGCCGGCACGATCACGCGCGACGACAACGGCGTGACGGTCGAGGGCACGCTCGAGATCAAGGGCAACAGCGCTCCGATCACGCTGACGGGGACGATCACCGATCCCGTCGCCGATCCGTGGGGCAACAGCAAGCTCGGGCTCTCACTCGAGGGCTCGGTCGACAAGAACGCGGTCGGCCTCACCTGGAACGCCCCGCTCCCCGAGGGCGGCTCGATGCTCGGTGACCAGGTCGATCTGAAGGCGACTCTTTTCTTCGTGCAGCCGGGAAGCGAGTCGTAGGTGACGATCCTCGGCATCGCCGGCAGCTTTCGCGCCGGCTCCCACAACATGCAGCTCCTCCGCCTCGCCGCGGAGGAGCTGCCCGAGGGCGTCGACCTCTTCGTGTTCGAGGGTCTCGCCGAGATTCCGGCCTTCGACCAGGATCTCGAGGACCTCGCTCCCGACGTGGTGGACGCTCTCAAGGCGGCAATCGCCGAGGCCGACGGGATCCTCGTCGCGACGCCCGAGTACAACGGCTCGATCCCGGGCGCCCTGAAGAACGCGTTCGACTGGGTCTCGCGTCCCATCGCCGAGTCGCCGATCCGCGCGAAGCCGGTCGCGGTGATCGGTGCAAGCACGAGTGCGTTCGGCGCCGTGTGGGCGCAGCGTGAGCTGAAGAAGGTCCTTGGCGTGATGGGCGCCCGGGTGCTCGACGCCGAGCTTCCCGTGGCCAAGGCCGAGCGCCGGCTCGCCGAGCCCGACCTCGAGTTGCGGGCGGGGCTGGCGGGCGTCGTCGACCAGCTCGTCGCCGCGGCCGAGATGGAGCGGATCGCGGCGTAGGCCCGATCCGCTCCCGGACACCGGGGGCGAGTCCACGCGGGTGTGCGAGACTCGCGAGGTGCGCGTGACCATGCTCCTCGCCGACTTCGCGCAAGTGTCGGACGGCAAGCTCACCGTCGTCGGCGGCGGTTGGTCGCTCACCGGGCCCGATCCGGTCCCGTTCGGGATCGCGATCCTGATCCGGGTGCCGTGGGACCAGGCGAACCAGCGCCACGTCATGCGCCTCGAGCTCCTCGACGCGGACGGCATCCAGGTCGAGATGGACACGGAGGACGGCTCGGAGCCGCTCGTGTTCTTCGACGACGTGCCGTTCGAGGTCGGGCGCCCTGCAGGGCTCAAGCCCGGGACGCCGCTGGACTTCCCGGTCGCGGTCAACTCCGGCCCGCTGCCGCTCGAGCCGGGGCGCTACGAGTGGCGCCTCACGATCGACGGCGAGGCGGACGACGACTGGCGGCTGCCGTTCTCGGTTCGGGTCGAGGAGGAGGACGGGACGCTCTAGTGCCCGGCTGCGGCCGGCCGCCGACCGCGAGCCAGCTGGATCAGGCCGAACGCAGAGACGATCGCCCACACGAGCTCGAGCAGGAAGAACCCCCACTGGGCCTCGCGGTACGCGTCGACCGTGAGCACCGCCGAGCCGACGAAGTTGACGACGAGGTACCAGAGCGATCGCGGATCGAGGACGCCGAACTGGGCGAGCACGAAGCCCGAGAGAATGAGAAGCGCCCCGGCGATCTGGACGAGCTGAGACACGCGAGACCTCCGGTCACGAGAAAGGAGCCGGTGCTTGCGTCGTCGTCGTGACCGGGTACGACGCGCCTCGTCCGGGGCGGGATCGGCCGCCGCTGCGAGGATACCCGCATGACGCGAAGGATCGCCCTCGCCGCGATCGTCGTCACCGCCGGGCTCGTCGCGGGCGCTGCCGCGGCACCCGCCGTGACCTCTCCCCCGCTCGCGCGCCTCGTGGGCGCCAGGCTCGTCGTGGGGATCGACGGCACGACGGCGAGCCCGTCCCTGCTCCAGCGGATCCGCCGCGGCCAGGTCGGCGGCGTGATCCTGATGGGCTCCAACGTCCGCAACGCGCCTCAGGCACGTGCGCTCACGGCCTCGCTCCGTGCCGCGGCAAGGGCAGGCGGCAATCCGCTCCTCGTGATGACCGACCAGGAAGGCGGCACGGTGCGACGGTTCCGCTGGGCGCCGCCGGCCGCTTCGGCAGAGGAGCTTGGCCGTCTCGGCGAGGCCGCGATCCGCCGCCGCGGGAACGACACGGCGACGGCGCTCGAGCGGCTCGGCGTCGACGTCGACCTCGCGCCGGTGGCCGACGTGCCGGGCGTCCCGGGATCGTTCATCGCCGCCCAGCACCGGGGCTTCTCGACCGTGCCGGCGAGGGCCGCGAAGGACGTCACGGCCTTCGCGGCGGGCCTGATGGACGGCGGCGTCGCACCGACGCTCAAGCACTTCCCCGGGCTCGGTCTCGCCACGGCCTCGACCGACGAGGCGGCTGTCACCATCGGCGCCGCCGCGGCAGGCCTTGCGCCGGGGCTCCTCCCATATCGCCGCGCAATCGCGGCGGGAGTCGCCCCGCTCGTGATGGTCTCGAACGCGGCGTACACCGCGTACGGCGGCAAGCCTGCCGCGTGGTCGCCCCGCGTCCTTGCGGTCCTGCGCGGGCTCGGGTTCACCGGCGTCACGATCACCGACGCACTCGAGCCGCTCGCGGCGACTCACCGCGTCACGCTCTCACAGACGGCGATCCGCGCGGCGCGTGCCGGCGTCGACCTCCTCCTCTTCGTGGGCTCGGAGCGGTCGACCGCGGCCGTCTACGGCGCGCTTCTCGACGAGGCTCGGGCGGGCCGGCTCACCCGTGCCCAGCTCCAGGCAAGCGCCGGCCGGATCGACGAGCTCGCCGCGACCTACGCCGGCTAGTCATCTAGTCTGCCGCGGTGCCGAGCCCGACGGACATCGCGCGTTCCACGGCGCTCTACGGACGGAGCGCGGTGCGGATCGCGCGCAGGCGGAGGAAGCTCGGCTCGGAGGAGCGGCTCGTGTTCGTCGTCGGGTCGCCGCGCTCGGGGACAACCTTCACCGGACGCGCGCTCGGGTCGCTCCCCGGCTTCGTCGACCTGGACGAGGTGCAGCCCTGGAAGGCGGCGATCCCGGGGCTGCTCGGGCAACCCGACGATGTCGCCGCACGGCGGCTCCGGCACATCCTCCAGTGCGTGCGAATGCTCGGGCTCGCGAGCGGACTACGCGGCGTCGAGCAGACGCCGGAGACGAGCTTCGTCCTCGCGGCGGCGCTGCGCGCCTACCCGGACGCGCTCGCGGTTCACGTCGTCCGCGACGGCCGCGACGTCGCGACGTCGCTTCTCGAGCGCGGCTGGCTGAGCGCCGAGCGCACGGGGGCTGACGACGCACGCCTGCCGTTCGGGCCGTATGCCCGCTTCTGGGTCGAGCCCGGGCGCGAGCAGGAGTTCTCGGAGGTCTCCGACGCGACCCGCGCGGCCTGGGCCTGGCGTCGCTACGTCACAGCGGCGAGCGCCGTTCCCGGGCGCACCGCGGTTGTCCACTACGAGCAGCTCGTGAGCGACCCTGCGGCGGCCGCGGCGCCCGTGGCCGAGCGGCTCGGAGCCGAGCCGGGGCTCGTCACAGCGGTCTTCGCCGAGGCACACGGGACGTCAGCGGGCCGCTGGCGTCGCGACCTGACGCCGGAGCAGCTCGCGGATGTCGAGCGGGAGGCCGGGGATGCACTCGCCGCTCTCGGCTACGCCTGATCGATCCAGAGGCGGAAGCCGCCGAGGAACGCGTCCTCGTTGTGCCCGAGCCGGCAGTTCGCCGGAAGCTCGTGGTCGAGGCGCTCCGCGTTCCCTCCCCCGAGGACGACGTAGTCGGGCAGCAATCCGGCGGTCAGTCGCTCGATCGTCTCGACCACCGCCTTGCGCCAGCTCTTGTTCCCGAGCCGCTCGCGTCCCCGCTCGCCCACGTAGTCCTCGAACGTCGCCTTGCGAAACGGGAGGTGGCCGAGCTCCATCGGGGCGATCGTGCCATCGAGGATCATCGTCGAGCCGAGCCCGGTACCGAGCCCGAGGAACAGCATCCGGCCGCCCTCGTAGCTGCCGAAGGCCTGCATGGCGGCGTCGTTGATCACCTTCGTGGGCTTGCCGAACGCCTTCTCGTAGTCGAGCGTCGTCCAGCCCTTGCCGAGGTTGACGGGGTCGTGGAGCACGCGGCCGTCGACCACCGGGGCCGGCACGCCGACCGATACCTGGGTGTAGTCCCAGTCCGTCGTCAGCTGGAGCACGCCGTCGACCATCTGCTTCCCCGTGAGCTTCGGGCCGGAGACGAAGCGCCGCCGCTCGTCGATGCCGTTGAGCACGGCCTTGACGTGCGAGCCGCCGACGTCGACGGACAGGACGGCGGGGGCCCGAGGCTCGACCGGGTACTGCGGCTCGCTCACGAGCCCGTCCCTGCGGCGGCGGCGTCGGCGACGACGAGCGCCTGCTCGCGGCTCACACGTCCCCCGGGGATCGAATGGTCTCCGTCCCGCAGGCGGCGCAGCGCATCGACCTTGTCCTCGCCCGTCACGAGCCAGAGAATACGCCGCGCGCGATTCAGGACGGGATAGGTCAGCGTCATCCGCCGCCTGCCCTGGTAGACGCCGGTGACGGCCACGTCGCGGTCGGCCACGTCGAGCACGGGGTCGCCCGGCACGAGCGAGGCCGTGTGCCCGTCCGGGCCGAGCCCGAGATGCACGAGATCGAAGGGGTCGGCGAATGACGCGGCGTACTCGGCGGCCGCCGCGTCGAGGTCTCCGGCGCCGACGGGCATCGCCCGCACGTCGGCCCCCGCGCCGGCGGGCAGGCTCTCCAGCAGGTGCGTGAGGTTCCGGTCGGGGTCGCCGTCGGGCGCTACACGCTCGTCCACCTGGAAGATCGTGACCCTGTCCCAGGCGAGCGCCCCGGGCAACTCGGCGAACATCGCCCAGGGCGTGTGGCCGCCCGAGACGGCGAACGTGAACCGGCCGTGGTCGTCGATCGCCGCCGCGGCCGCCTCCGCCACCACCTCCGCCCCGCGTCGCGCGACGGCGGCGGCGTCGGGCAGGACCTCGACCTCGAACGGCACGCCCTACGCCTGCTTCTCGTCGTGCCCGCCGAACTGCTTGCGCATCGCGGAGAGGAGCCGATTCGCGAAGTCGTCCGCGCCGCGCGAGGCGAAGCGCGAGTACAGCGCCGCCGTGAGGACCGGAGCCGGGACTCCCTCCTCGATCGCGGCAATCGACGTCCAGCGCCCCTCGCCGGAGTCCGAGACACGGCCCGCGAACTCCTCGAGCGTCGGCGACTCCTCGAGCGCCTGCGCCGTCAGGTCGAGGAGCCAGGAGCCGACGACGCTGCCCCGGCGCCAGACCTCCGCCACCTCGCGCGTGTCGATGTCGTACTGGTAGAGCTCGGGGCGCTCGAGCGGCGCGGTCTCGGCATCGGCATCACGCGTGCCGGCGCCGACGTCGGCGTTCGCGATGATGTTGAGGCCCTCGGCGTAGGCGGCCATCAGCCCGTACTCGATGCCGTTGTGCACCATCTTCACGAAGTGGCCCGCGCCGTTCGGGCCGCAGTGGTAGTAGCCGTGCTCCGCCTGGCTCGGGTCGCCCGTGCGTCCCGGCGTCCGCGGGGCGGAGTCGATCCCCGGCGCGATCGTCGCGAAGATCGGGCTCAGGTGCTCGACGACCTCCTTCTCCCCGCCGATCATCAGGCAGAAGCCGCGCTCGAAGCCCCAGACGCCCCCGCTCGTGCCGCAGTCGACGTGGTGGATGCCCTTCTCGCGCAGCGCGTCAGCATGCCGGATGTCGTCGATGTAGTGCGTGTTGCCGCCGTCGATCACGACGTCGCCCTCCTCGAGGACGTCCGCGAGCTCGTCGATCGTCCTGTCGGTGATCGAGCCGGCGGGAACCATCACCCACACGGCCCGCGGCTTCTCGAGCTTTGCGACGAAGTCCGCCAGCGAGGTCGCGCCCTCGGCGCCGTCGGCCTCCAGTGCCTTCACGGCGTCCGGCGAGACGTCGTAGCCGACGCACCGGTGGCCGTCCTTCATCAGACGGCGCACGATCCCGGCGCCCATCCGGCCGAGCCCGACCATTCCGAGCTGCATGGGGGTGTCCGTGGCCATT
>Ga0207657_10006908_pt1 | contig 11708 bp, 11 predicted proteins | sample KBSC33metaG_FD_184316 | JGI IMG/M metagenome (GOLD analysis project Ga0207657, IMG submission 184316) | Corn rhizosphere microbial communities from Kellogg Biological Station, Michigan, USA - KBS C3-3 metaG (SPAdes) (version 2) | ecosystem: Host-associated > Plants > Roots > Rhizosphere > Soil ...
AGCTTGATCTTTTTGTCTGGCCCAATGATGAACACCGTACGTACGGTGGCATTGTCGGCGGGGGTGCGGCCCTCGCAACTGTCACCTGCCTCTGCCGGCAACATGTCGTAGGCCTTGGCGATTTTGAGCTCCGGGTCTCCGATCATCGGGTAGTTGACTTTGTGGCCTTGGGTTTCCTCTATATCCGCTGCCCACTTGCCATGATTGGTTACCGGGTCGACACTGAGACCGATAATCTTGCAGTTCCGCTTGGCGAACTCCGGCTGCAGACCGGCCATGTAGCCGAGCTCAGTCGTGCACACTGGAGTGAAATCCTTCGGATGGGAAAACAGGATGGCCCAGCCGTTGCCGATCCATTCATGGAAATTGATCTTGCCCTCGGTCGTGTCGGCCGTGAAATTCGGGGCTTCGGAATTGATGCGTAGCGACATAGCTTATCTCCTCAATATTTGAGCGATATCTTCGTATTTTTGGCAGTCACCCAGCATGTCGGCCCGCCGGAAGTAAATAACTTGTTGTGCTCGACGGTTCGGCACTCACAAGCAGTACCCTCGCAGAGCGGGTATACCAGCCCAGGCCGGCATCCGAAGCGGGTGAGAAATGAAGCGGAGCCCACCCGCAATGATTTGCCGGGCGGGGAAGAATGCTGGCTCAGCTACCCACAGCCCAACGTCTCTCTACAACAACAGATGACGCCGGATATGAAGCAGTTTCGCATTTCGATGTTAAGGATACGCGTGGCCGGAAAAGAGTGTCAACCGAGTGCTAAACAGCATATGCGCGGACAGGAATCTCCGCGCCGCAGGGCAAACCGCACTACTGATTGAGAACGGTCGCCAGGGCAGCTTTTAATTCCTCCGGTTTGAAGCCGAAGGGACCAGGCTTGCTCTTATAGGCTATGCGCCCTTTGTTGTCGATGAGGTATAGACGATCGGGCCAGCCTGTATAAGCGGCTTCGGTTGAGTTACCGAATTCATCGAGAACAGCCGGCAGCTTGATGCCGAGCTTGCGAACGCAGGCACCGGCGACCAGCGCGCGCTCCTCTTCGCTCTTCGGGCTGGCGAAGACGACGTTGTCCTTGATGTTGTTTTGCATCTGCCAGACGTCACTCGGATGCGCTTCGGTGATGTACACGACCAGAAACGCGACCTTGTTCCCATATTCGTCGTAGAGCTTGTTGAGGGCAGGAACCTCCCGCCGGAAGGGCGGTCAAGTGTAGCTTCCGAAAACCAGGACGACGGGTTGCCGCGAATTCAAGGACGAGAGCTGAATTTTGTCGCTCTTGTCGAGCTTGGCGAGAATGAAGTCGGGGGCGACATCGCCCTTATGAAGCGTCCCAGCCCGGGCGCGTGTCCACATGGTTTCGAAGGGCAACACGAAGTACGCCGGCGTGGGCATGCTGGCCATGACGCGGCCGAAGCGCTCCGGCGGCTGCCGCATCGCCCACCAGATGAATCCGATGAAAGCGATGTAAGCGATTGCCACCACGATGAGGACGCGGCGAAGCCAAGTTTTCTTTGATGGGCTCATGTCCTTACCCGATGAGAGTGGCCGCATCGTAGCTGACACTGTAGTTCATTGGCACTAGTAGGTTTGCATTAGGTAGGTTCGTATGTTGTGTGTCGTGCATAAAAAGCGCGACGCGGGGAAGTACCTTGAAGAACGCCATAATTCGGGGTTAGTTATGACCTTTACTCAAGAATTCACGGTATTGTCGCCATCCTCTTTTGCAGCTTCAATGAACGTTGAGGAGTAACGCGTTTATGGCCAGTAGCGCAACCACAGGTGGCAATCCAGAAAGCCTCGCAGCCTTAAAGCAAACGTTCGAAACGGCGGTGAACGAGCTGGGCGGAGCGGAGGCAAATCGGGCGAAACTACCCATCTACCCGCGCAGGCGGCAATCGGCGGCGACCAACTCCGGCGCCCAGGATCCCAATCGAGCGTTGAAAGATGCTGCGGACGCTCTTGCCGCGTTATGGAAGACTCCAGGAGCGAAGTCTCATTTGGGCCGTTCTGGCCGAAAGCAGTAATCCGCATTTAGCGCCCGGGGAGATCAACCAATTACCTTTGCAAGCGTGTCACAGCAGGGGCGACGTGTGTTCCGGGACACACAGGCCGCGCGAAATCCAAGCCTTAAGCTCCGTCTTTGCAACAGTTCAGAGTTGGCTCAAGCCGTGCCATTTCCCGATTGACTGCGGTAAGCAGCAGGAGGAGAAAGGACATGGCAAATTCTAAGTTGTTCAACTCAGATTTCAGGCAGACGTGTGCGGCTGGGGAGACCGGGTACGCGTCCAGTGGCAAACGAAAGGTAGCCCTGGCGGCCAGTTTGCTAATTATTACAAGCTTCGCAGCAGTGGGCTGCTCTAAGTCGAAAGAGGGGACACGAGTTTCGACGCCGAGCTCCAGCCAGCCGTCCAGTTCATCAGCAGTTAGCCCCGTTCCGATGACGCCAATCCTGGCCGTTAGTGAAAAGCCTGTAGCGAAGAAAGTGGTGAAGAAGCGTCCCTCTACGGTGACGTATAAGGATGTGGCCTCGGGTATCTCGTTCCAATATCCGAGGAAGTACGCTCTGAAGACAGGGGAGGATGCCAAGCTCGAATGGAACGGCTTAGGGCCAGTTGGGATGAACTTTATCGAGCCAGGTGGACTGACCGTGGCTGCCGTGGTTCTGCCCGAGAATTCCTATCCGGGCACCGACTTTGCCTCGGCTTTCTTCAACATCAGCGTCAATCGCAGCTTGTCGGCTGAGGCCTGCGGGAAATTCGGACTGACGGATTCGGTGCATCCGGACGAGCCGGCAGTCGCGGCCAAAGTGAAAATAGCAGGCAAGGAATTCGATCAGGTGGAGGATTTCGGTGGCGAAGCCATCAAGCAAGCCGATGCGAAGTACTACCACCTCTATGAAAACGGCGCCTGCTACGAATTTGCTCTCGGCTTGGGCACTGCGGGATACGGCGTAGAGGAAGGAATTGAGCCCGTGGATCGCGCCCAGGTTTTTGCAAAGCTGGAGAAGATCCTCGCAACCGTGAAGTTACAGCCAGTCGCTGAAAAACAAATCACGGTGGCAAAAACCGATCAACCGGCCACCAAGGAAGAGACTGGGGGTGCGGTGACCGACACAGGCACCAAAGGAATGGCCGTCGAGAAAACGGCGGACATCGCTAACAAAGAAGTCATTGTCGAGAAGGGCACGACGCCAGCTTCTGCAACGGCGAAAAGTGTGCAAACCAGCGACACTATGCAAAAGTAGTCACTGACCGAGTGCGGGCCACGGCTTCCTCAGCGTGGCCTCTTTTCCGCCCTCTGGCGGGCGAAAACCTGGCAAAACGGGCCGGGCAAGAAGACGCGTAGAGTCTCAGCAACCGGACAGAGCAGGTCTGCATCTGGTATTAGGCTCCGGGTATACTGAGCGTGTGTGCGGGTGTGCCGGAAGGTCTTTTCAGCAATGCGGCTCTTCCCCAAGGGGATTTCAGAGACCGGAGCAGGCGCGATCCTGTGCAACGCGCAGCTAAACTGTCCAGTAGATTCTAAGACCTGTCGAAAGGTGCAGCGCCCGCGGTTTGTCTAATGCGAGACCAGTCTCTAAGCCGCCAAGTAACGGCTAAATATCTTTCGTTATTGCTTGTGGCGGGCGGCGCTGCGGTACTGGCGGGCTGGCAATTTCGTATTCCGCTACTCAAAGGCGAACTGCTGGGTTCCTTCGTGAGTCCTAACGCCGCCGCGTGTTTCAGCCTATGCGGCGTGTCGATCCTACTTCAGCTTCGAGCAGAGCAAAAGAGGTGGATCCACCCAGTAGCTCTGGCGCTGGCGGGAGTGGTAACGCTTTTCGCTGCCGCTACCTGTCTGGAGCACTGGTTCAAACTGGATTTTGGGATCGATCGCCTGCTCATGTCGCATCGCCTGGAGGATTGGACCCTCCCGACACCGGGCCGCTTCGCGGTGAATACCTGCGTAGCTTTCACCTTCGCCGGGCTGAGTCTGTTGCTTCTGCGCCGAGACAAAGGCGCGCCCATTTCCGAGGTTTTTGCAGGCCTGGTCCTGCTGGTGGGCTATCAGAGTTTGCTGGGGTACACGTATTCGGCGGCTGTCCTGTACGCGAGAGTCATGGCGCTGGTCACCATTCTCCTGTTCCTGGTGCTGGGAGTCGCGTTACTTTGCGCATCATCCAGGCACTACCTTGGGGACATCCTCTTCAGTTCGACAGCCGGCGCAGTGGCTTCACGCAGGATGCTCGCGGCGATCGTACTGCTCCTGCCGTCGCTGAACTTCATCGAGCTTTGGGCCGAAAGGCGGGGCTACGTATCGCTGGGCTCGGGCACGGCATTGGCCACCATCATTGCGTCGGGCGTGTTTGCGATGATGGCGCTGCACACGGCAGCGATGCTGAACGAGACGGACAGAAGACGGCTGGACACAGAACGTGAGCGTGCGCGGGCCGGCGGTCTGCTGGCGGCGATCGTGGATTCTTCCGACGACGCGATCATCAGCAAGAATCTAAATGGCGTCATCACCAGCTGGAACAAGTCGGCAGAGCGGCTCTTCGGGTATAAGGCTGAAGAGGCCATAGGCCAGCACATCACGTTGATCATTCCGCGGGAGCGTTGGGAAGAAGAAAACACGATTATTGGGAGACTCCGGCGCGGCGAAAGGGTCGATCATTTTGAAACCGTTCGCATGAGAAAGGATGGCTCGCGCCTCTATCTGTCCCTGACGATATCACCGGTCAGAGATGCGGCAGGGATAGTAATCGGGGCTTCCAAGGTAGCGCGAGACATCACGGACCGAAAAGAGGCGGAGCGGGCCGTGCGCGCGAGCGAGGAGCGTTTTCGAGCGATTGTTGAAACCACACCAGAGTGTGTGAAACTGGTCGCGGCAGATGGCACACTGCAGCACATGAATTCATTGGGGCTCGCGATGGTAGAGGCAGATTCTGCTGAGATGGTGGTTGGTAAGAATGTCTACGATTTGATCGCTCCCGAGCATCGCGAACGGTTCCGCGAATTCAACGAGCGTATCTGCGGTGGAGAAAGAGGCTCGCTGGAATTCGACATTGTTGGACTACACGGCACGCGCCGCCACATGGAAACGCACGCGGCACCGCTGCAAAACGCGGACGGCACGGTCGTGCAATTAGCCGTGGCCCGCGACGTTAGTGAGAGAAGACGTACGGACGAGCGGCTAAGAAAGACGGAGAAAATGGCGGCGGCGGGTCAGTTGGCCGCGTCGTTGGCGCACGAAATCAACAATCCACTTTCGTCCGTGACCAATGCGCTTTATCTACTGCAGCACCACTCGGAGATGGACGGGCGGTCGCGAGACCTGGTAAAGCTGGCCGCAGGCGAATTGGCGCGCATGGCGCGGATCGTCAAGCAGAGCCTGGCTTATTACCGGCCTGGGAATATACCCCAAGATGTGGATTTGGGAGCTATGGTCGAGGAGTCCCTTCAGGTGTTTAGTGGCAAGTTAGAACGTGCCGGCATTCGAGTAGGCAAGAAGATCCTCCCGGGCTACTGCGTCGTCGGGTTTAGTGACGAGATTCGCCAAATTATTGACAACATTTTGTTAAATGCGGTGGAGGCAATGCCCGACGGGGGAAAGCTGCAGGTCTCGCTCCGCCCGCATCACGATTGGAGGCAGGGCAAGCGCAGGCGAGTTCGACTGACGATTGCCGATTCCGGCTCCGGTATCAGTAAGGAGAATCGGGCAAAAATCTTCGAGCCGTTCTTCACCACAAAACCGGAGAAGGGGACTGGGCTTGGCTTGTGGGTGGTGCGCGGTCTCGTCGCTAAGCATGATTGCAGTATTCGCGTGCGGAGTTCCGATCGCGACGGCAGCAGCGGAACCGTGATCTCGATCAGCTGGCCGCTGGCGACGCCCACACTGGCAAGAACAGCGAAAGTAGAAACCCGGATGGTTGTCTAGGCGAGGGTTCACAGCGATGCGCGTTCTCGTGATCGATGACGAAAAGAATCTGGCAGACACGCTCGTGTGGATACTCGAGAGAGCCGGTTTTGAAGCGACCTCCGCATATGACGGAGAATCGGCGTTGCAGAGGCTGGATACGTTCCAACCCGATGTTGTAATTTCTGACGTCATCATGCCGGGCATAAATGGTATTGAAGTGTGCACCCGAATCCAAGCGCGCTTTCCAAAATGTCACATCCTGCTTTTTTCGGGACAGACGGCAACCAACGAACTGCTCGGTGAAGCGCGGGAGCACGGACTCACATGGGAGCTGTTGGCGAAGCCGATGGACCCGGACGAACTGTTGGCGAAAGTGACAACCTTGGCTCAGAAGTCCGAGTCTGCCGGAGTCTAAGTTGAAGGGCAGGAGCCATCGCAATGTTATTCGCGTGCGGGCGCGTTCGGCCACACCCTGTGATGCTTGCCGGATCAGAATTACTCCCCGCCGCCCCTGATCATCAGGGCTGGACGCGGTCTTCTTGCGGCCTTTCTACAACGTAGAGAAAGCGGGAGAGGCGACGCTCCTTTGCGATGCGTGCCGCGATGGCGAAGAAGGTCTGCTGCCCATCGTAGGTCTCGGCACCCTCGATTTCCCTCAGTAAGTGACTACGGGAAGCGCGGGCTGCGCCTCGGCGTTCCGCCATCTCGGCCATGTTCGCGGTCACGTCTTCGCAAACGAGGAGGCGCAAGCCACACTGGGCGATCACGGTTCGGTCATAGTCAAGGGGAACAAACAAGAAAAAACCGATGGAGCCGCGGACGGCGATCTCGTGATTCGTGAGCGGCCCGGTCACCGTAATCGGGTCGGTGAAAAGCAGTCGTCCGCCAGGCTTGAGCAGGCGAGCCCAATCAGAGAGAACGCGCGGGCGATCGGGCAAATGATTGATGGCGTCGATGCAGGTAATAGCATCGAAGAAGGCGTCAGGAAAGGGCAGCGGCTCGGCCGCATTGGCAACGCGGAATTCGGCACGATCGGAAAGGCCATCGTGCGCTGCCAGCGAGTTTGCTGTCGAGACGGCGTCTTCGTGCATGTCGATGCCAACGACGGAGCAACCAGTCTTGGTGGCGATTCGGAGCGCAGGCCCACCCGAGCCGCACGCTACATCCAGCAAGCGCTTGCCGGGAGAAAGCTCAAGTAGGCCAAGGAAGCGGTCCTGTTCGTCGGCTGTCAACCAACTGCTTTGTCCAATATCTTCGCCGAAGGCTTCACGACGGATCTCGGCGTAAAGTTCGGTCTGGAAGTTTCCGTAGTTTGCGTCGTAATGCCGCACACGAGAATCGGGTTTTCCTGGCATAGGTTCGGACGGGGAACCACCTGGCTTCAATGTGGCGTTGTCCGGAGACTCGGAAAATATTGTACAGCGAGCAAAAAGGGCAAAGGTCGGCAGTCCACGACCTCTAAAGTTCGCGCGGCGCCCGGGTCAAAGACCCTTTGCAAGACAGCTTCTTTGTTACGCGGCGGCGCTGATTCTGCGGATCAGGTCTTGTTGTTCTGACTTGCTTTCTGCGCCGATCGTGAAAGCATCGAGAAGGCCCAATCCCAGTGCAAACTTCAGAGCTTCGTCCTGACGGTTGCGCATGTCTCCCTGACCGAGGATTTTCATGCCGATGATTCCCTTTCCGGCAGCGCGCATTTCCTTGATGACGTTGATCACTGTGGCGGGATCGGCATCCATGTGTGAGCCGATGGGATTGATGCGAACGAGATCGACTTCCACCCATGGCGATTTGGCCGCGGCGCGCAGGGCTTCGATGCTGTGACAGGAGCAGCCGTGAGCGCGGATGGTGCCCTTCTGCTTGGCTTCGGAGAACACGTCCATCACACCTTTATATTGCTCAGTCCAATTTGCTTCGGTGAGGCAATGCATGAGGCAGATATCGATATAGTCGGTGCCAAGTTCGCGGCGGAAGCGATCAAGATCTTCGCGAGCAGTTTTGGCGTCCCGCGCCCAGGTCTTTGTAAGCACCGTCACTTTGTCGCGAGGCACGTGCTTCAGCGCTTCCGCGACGTGGGGGTGACTTCCATACGAATCGGCTGCGTCAAAAAAGCGTAAGCCTTGATCGTAGCCGTTGAGCAGGAGTCCAGAGAGGCCATCGATGCCGAGGGCTGTTTGATGGGAGTGATGACCGGAGCCTACGGTACCGGTGCCCATAGCCAGGCGAGAGGTCTTGATCCCGGTTCTTCCGATGACCACGGTGTCGGCAGCGCCGAAGCGCTGACGGGAAGTCGCAAGAGTCGCGAAAGAGTGGGAAGCCAGCCACGCCGCACTCACTGCGGAGCCGGTGAGGGTGAGGAAGTCTCGTCGGTTCAAAGGTCCCTCCTAGGTCAAAACGCTGTCTGATTAGACACGCTCGCGAGCGCGGGGTTTGCATAAGTTTTCGAGAGTTGATGAAGCCAAAAACGAGAGTAGGGTCGGTCGTTAGTCGTCGGTTCTCAGCAAAAGCGCAGCAGGTTTGCTGGGCGGCGAAGTACGTCGTATGATGGCGGGCCACTTGGAGGTTCTAATGCTGCGCAAAGCTTCTATTCTGCTTGTACTCTGCCTGGCTTCATCAGCCTTCGCCGCCAAACAGTACTCTTATTTTCGCGTGGGCAATACCAATGACGTGACCACATCCACGACTCCGGGAACGGTCTTGATGGGGGGTGGTACCGATGTGGATGCCGCTTTCCAATGGATGTGCCAGCGCAGCGGGAGTGGCGACTTTCTGGTGATCCGCGCAACGGGAACCAACGCGTATAACCCATATATTCAACAGCTTTGTCCGAATGAGAATTCTGTCTCCACCTTGATTATTCCCAATCGTGCTGCAGCCAGCGATCCCTTCGTCGCGAGCACAATACAGAGTGCAGAAGCGCTGTGGATAGCTGGAGGCGACCAGTCGGATTACATCAACTTCTGGAAGGGAACTCCAGTGGAAGATTCGCTCAACACGTTAATTTCGCGGGGCGTTCCCATCGGCGGCACGAGCGCCGGAATGAATGTGCTCACGCAGTTTTTATATTCAGCGCTAGCCAGCCAGGGTGTTACCTCGAGTCAGGCGCTGGCCGATCCTTTCACGCGTTACATCAGTCTTGACCGCGATTTCGTGAGCATTGCCAATCTGCAGGGCATTATTGGTGATCCTCACTTTGTCACTCGCGATCGAATGGGTCGTGACCTCGCGTTTATGTGCCGGATCTATATGAACGGTTGGTCGAATTCGCCGCGCGACATCGCCATCGATGAGAAGACTGCGCTCTTGATCGATGCTGCGGGAAACAGCACCGTGGTCGGAACAAGTACGGTGTACTTCATGCAGGCTGCGGGAGCTCCGCAGGTGTGCCAATCAAAAACGCCACTCACGTACGACAATATCAGCGTGTACAGAATCAATACGAGCGGCAGCTTCGACATCGCACGCTGGAGTGGGAAGGGTGGAGTCAGCTATATCGTTTCCGCGGACGCAGGGGTGCTGACTTCGACGCAGGGCGGGGGCGCAATCTACTGACGTGAATTGAGCCTCGTGGCAGAGGCTCAGCGCCGCCGTGCGAATGTTTTCTTTGGACGGCTGTTTACCATTCTGCAAGTTTCACGTCCATATTATGGTTGCTTGGGAGGAGTCATAATGCGTGTGCTCGTCTGTCTCGTCTGTCTGGTTTTGTTGTTGTCGGTGGCAGTAATCGCAGCGCCTCCGGGTACGCCGTCGAGCGACGCATCGATGCCGCGGCTGGAGCGCTTCAGCCCTGACCAGGTCGATAAGAGCGCTGATCCCTGCAATGATTTCTTTCAGTACGCCTGCAGTAAGTGGATCAAAGCGAATCCGATACCGCCAGACCAGGCGGCATGGGGCACATTCAACTCGCTGGCGATCTGGAATCTCGCAGCCCTGCGCAATACGCTGGAGCAGGCCTCGAAGCCCGCTGACAGCCGAAGTGCGGTGGAGCAGAAGGCGGGCGACTACTATGCGGCGTGCATGGATGAGACTGCTATCGATAAGGCGGGCCTCAGCCCGTTGCAGCCGGTCATCGATCGCATCGCCAGGTTGCAAGACAAGTCACAGCTGCCGGCGCTGGTCGCGTCCATTCACCAGATCATCCGGCCGGCCGACCTGAACTTTATTAGCGCGCAGTATGGGGGCGTGCTGTTCGGGCTTTATGCGTCCCCGGATTTCGACGACGCCACCAAGCAACTGGCTACCATCGACCAATCCGGCATGGGGATGCCCAGCCGCGAGTTTTACCTGAAAGACGATGAGAAATCGAAGCAGATTCGCGATCTTTACGTGAAACACGTGGCCCGGGTGCTGCAACTGACCGGCGAAGCGCCGGCCCAGGCAACGGCGGATGCACAGATGGTGTTGGCCTTCGAGACTGCACTGGCCAATGCGGCGATGGACATCGTCGCTCGCCGCGATCCGAAAAATCTAAACAACAAGATGTCCCTTCAGCAACTGCAGTCGCTCACGCCATCTTTCAACTGGAAGGCTTATTTCGGTGCTATGCACGTGCCGGACTCGCCGCAGTACCTGAACGTGTCGCCAGGGTTTTTCAAAGGTATGGAGAAACTGGCGGCCAATGAACCCATCGAGCACTGGCGCGCGTATCTGCGCTTCTCCACCGTCAACTTCATGGGGAACCTTTTGAGCAAGCCTTTTCTGGACGAGAATTTCGAGTTTTACGGTAAGACAATCTCCGGCGCGCAGCAGATTCAGCCGCGCTGGCGGCGGTGCTCGACCTATGCCGATACGGACCTTGGTGAGGCGGTGGGGCAGGCCTATGTGGCGCGTTACTTCCCTCCCCAGAGTAAGACGCGCATGCTGGAGATGGTGAAGGCCATCGAAAACTCGCTGCACCAGGAGATCGATACGCAGAACTGGATGTCGGCGCAGACACGCAAGCTGGCACACGAGAAGCTGCGGGCGCAGGTAGACAAGATTGGCTATCCCGATCACTGGATCGACTATTCCAGCGTGACAATCAAACGCGACGATTTTCTAGGAAATGTGCAACGCGCGTCGAACTTCGAGATCAACCGGCGGATCGCGAAAATCGGAAAACCCACCGATCGGCACGAATGGGGAATGACGCCGCCCACGGTCAACGCCTATGAAGATGCGCAGACCAACACCATCAACTTTCCCGCTGGAATTCTGCAGCCGCCATTCTTTGATGCTGAGCAGGTCGACGCCGCCAACTACGGTGCCATTGGCGCGGTGATCGGGCACGAAATCATCCACGGGTATGACGATCAGGGGCGCAAGTTCGATGCTAACGGCAATTTGCGTGATTGGTGGACTCCGGCGGATGCGGCAAGTTACGAGCAGAAGGACAATTGCATCGCGGACGAATATACGCAGGATGTTCCCGAGGCTGGGGTAAAGCAGGATGGCAAATTATCCTTGGGCGAAGATACGGCGGACAACGGCGGAGTTCACCTCACGCTCAACGCGCTCCAGAGCACGTTGGAGTCGCAAGGGAAGAGCCTGGACAGTCCGGCGGAAGGCGGCATGACTCAGGAGCAAACTTTCTTTGCCGCATATGCGACAGTCTGGTGCGGAGAACTGCGTCCTGAGGCGGCGCGCACCGCGGTGCTTACCCAGGGCCATTCTCTAAACCGCTACCGGGTGAATAACGTCGTAGCGAACATGCCGGAGTTCGCGCACGCATTTGGTTGTAAAGCAGGACAGAAGATGGTGCGAGCAAACGCCTGCCGGGTCTGGTAGCGCAGCGAAAGCTGCGGAACGGCTGCGAGGTGCGGCGACGG
>Ga0207657_10006910_pt1 | contig 11706 bp, 8 predicted proteins | sample KBSC33metaG_FD_184316 | JGI IMG/M metagenome (GOLD analysis project Ga0207657, IMG submission 184316) | Corn rhizosphere microbial communities from Kellogg Biological Station, Michigan, USA - KBS C3-3 metaG (SPAdes) (version 2) | ecosystem: Host-associated > Plants > Roots > Rhizosphere > Soil ...
GACCAGCTGACCGCGATGGGCCGCAAGGAGATCGCCGAGGCGGCCGGCGCCTCGAACCGCTTCCTCGACCGCCCCGTCAAGGCGATCGACAAGGACAGCGGCATCGGGGCGGATCTTACGGAGCTTCGCCGGACGGTCGAGGCGCTCGATCCGAAGGGCGCGACCAAGCCTCGCAAGCTCCTCGGCATCATCCCGTTCGGGAACCGGATCGACCGTTACTTCGACAAGTACCGCAGCTCGCAAACACATATCAAAAGCATCCTCGCCAGCCTTGGGAACGGCAAGGACGAGCTGTTGATGGACAATGCCGCCATCGACACCGAGCGGGCGAACTTGTGGAAGACGATGCACAAGCTCGAGCAGATGATTCACATCTCGAAGACGCTCGATCAGCGGCTCGAGGACAAGGCCAACGAGCTCGACGCAACCGATCCGGCCAAGGCCAAGGCGATCCGCGAGACGGCGCTTTTCTATACGCGCCAGCGCACCACCGACCTGCTGACCCAGATGGCGGTGACCGTTCAGGGCTATCTCGCGCTCGACCTCGTCAAGAAGAACAACGTCGAGCTGGTGAAGGGCGTCGATCGCGCTTCGACGACCACGGTCGCTGCCCTCCGAACGGCGGTCACCGTCGCCCAGGCCATGACCAACCAGAAGCTGGTGCTCGAACAGATCACCGCACTCAACACGACGACCGCTGGCATGATCGATTCCACCGGCGAGATGCTGCGGACGCAGACGGGTGCCATCCACGAACAGGCAGCAAGCTCGACGATTCCGCTGGAGACGCTGCAGCGCGCCTTCCAGAACATCTATGACACGATGGACCAGATCGATCAGTTCAAGCTGCAGGCCCTCGGCAACATGAAGCAGACGGTTGATACGCTGGGCAAGGAAGTCGAGAAGTCGAAGGGCTACATTGCCCGAGCCGAAGGCGTGAACCAGGGCAAGCTCGAAAGTGCCGCCTCGCCGCTTACGCCTATCGAGAGCAAATGACCGACACCACGGAGAAGGTCGAGAGGGCGATCGCCCGTTTCGAGCGCGTCACCCGGCAGCTCGACGAACGCGACGGCCCGGCGCGCGCGGCGGCTCGGCGCGAGCGGCAGCGGCTTAACGCCGGCCTCAGCCGCACGGCAATCCGGGTTGCGGTGGCAGCCGCGGTGATCTGGCTAGCCACGATCATCCTCGGCCTGGTGCAGCCGATCGGCATGTTCGGCTTCCTGGCGGCGCTGCTTGTCACTGCGGTCGTTGCGGCCGTGCTGATCGCGCGAGGTGGTCGGGGGGCCATTGCGGCTCCGGCACCGTCCGCGGACCTGCCCAACGGGACGATGGTCGAGCGGTTCGACTCCTACATCTACCGCACCCGCGCTGCCTTGCCCGCTCCCGCGCGCGCGGAGCTCGACGCGATGACGCAGATCCTGCCCTCCCTGAAGCAGACGCTGTCGCGGCTCGACACCCTGGACCCGGCTGCCCAGGACGCACGGCGGCTGATGTCGGTCCATCTTCCGGGATTGATCGACCGCTACGAGCGTGTTCCTCCGGCATTCCGTGGCGAAGTCGATGGTGAAGGCAAGACGGTCGATCAGCGGCTGCTCGAAGGGCTTGCCGCGGGCCGCGCCGCCCTGTCCGAAGTCTCGGAGCAACTCGCCCGCGCCGACGTCGCCGCGCTGGAAACCCAGGGCCGCTTCATTCAGTCGCGCTATGGCGAGCAAGCTGTCGCAAGCGAGGACGCCCCAAGCACATAAGCTTGCGCCGTGGCGCGCCTCCGCCCATGATAACAACGGATTAATCGCGGCCGGAGCTGACGGGGATGCAGCTTGTCTTGCCGAGTGCTGGCCAGGTGCCGGCAGGCGGGTTCCGCCTGCCGCCGAGCGTCCCCCCATTTAACACGCTCAGCTATCGGCTGTTCACGGCGCTGTGGATGGTGGCGTTCGCGCTTGCGCTCGTCGGGCCGCTTGCCGGGCTCTACGAGCGCTATCACGAGCGCGGCAACAACAGCCAGCTGCTGCTCGGCAGCCGCGCCGGCTTCGCGGTCTCGCCGCGCGACGCAACGAAGGTGCGCTTCACGGTCGGCCCGCAGACCGCTGGGGCTGGCGTCGTCGCTGGAGACGACATCATCGCCATCTATGGGCTCCCCCTGCCCCCGATCATGCCAGTCAATGAACGGACACTCGCCGCGCATGCTAACGACCCCGCCTACATTGCGCTTGGCAACCTTCTGTTCGGCACCGACAATGCGGACGTCCCACTGACCGTACGAGGTCCGGACGGGAAGGTGCGCGATGTCGTCGTCACCACGGGCGACAATCATATCGACGAAGGCGCCCGCGCCCTCGGGATGTCGCCCAGGTGGCTGAACTTCATCGACCTGCTGCACGTGCTCGCCTACCCGTTCCTGCTGTGGGCCGCGTGGATGCTGCACCACCGAAACTCGCGCGACGCCGTCAGCTCGATTCTCTCGCTCGCGGTGCTGCTGACGATCGCCGCGGAGCAGCCCGCGTCGATGTTCCTCGCTTCGATCCACGTCCCGCGCTGGCTCAACGTCGCGATCTTCGACCTCGGCAATGTCCTTCTGCTGACTGGAATCCTGCTCTTCCCGCATGGGAACCTGTCGTGGCGGCGAGTTGCGCTGATCGCCTCGCTGCCAATTCTGATGTTCCTCGAGGGAACCTTCTACCAGACGTTCTTCGTCTGCTTCATGATCCTCGCCGTCCTGTCGCTCCTGCGGACGCTCAGGCTGACGGAGTCGGGCGAGCAGCGACAGCAGATTCACTGGGCGCTGCTCGGAATCACCGGCTACGCGGTACTGCGCTGCGTCTCGATCGTCTGCGACTACCTCAAATGGTCGACCGACAGCTTCGGGCAACAGCTGCTGGTCGAAATCATCGCCGGCATCAGCTTCGCGGTCGCAGTCCTGATGCTCCAGGTCGGCCTCCTGATCGCCCTTGTCCGCTATCGGCTCTACGACGCGGAGTTCGTCATCAGCCGGTCGGCCAACGTCGCACTGATCACGCTCGCCGTCGCTTCCATCTTCGCGGGCGCCGCTGACGGCTTCAAACAGATCGTCATCACCTATTCTGGCGACGCCAACAGCCAGGGGCCGATTATCTTCGCGGCGGCGCTCGCGACGGTGCTCATCAATCCGATCCAGGAGCGCGTGCAGCGCTGGTCCGAGCGGCGTTTTCAGAGAAACCTGTTCCTGCTGCGCGACGACTTGCCGGAGGTGGCTCGCGACATGCGCGAGACCGCGTCGCTCGGCGAGATGCTCGACGAAATCCTCGCCCGCGTCGACCGCGGTGTCCGCGCTGTGCGAAGCGCTGCAATCGTCAACGGCTGCGTCCTTCGCGCCCGCGGAATATCTATCGACGAGGTCGAAGCCTGGCGCACCAGCCGCTTCGCGCAGGACTATAAGAGCGACATGTGCGAGCCCACCGACAAGCTGTTCCCGATCCGCATTCCGCTCATCCCGAGCTCCGACAGGGAAGAGCCGATCGGCTATCTACTGGTCGGTCCAAGACCGGATGGGTCGATCCCGGCGCGCGATGAGCAAAAGGCGCTGGCCGAAGTGCAGGAGTCGATTGCGCGTGCCATTCGCACCGTGATCAAGCGCGAGGCGCGCGAGCTCCAGGTTGCGGAGCTCATCGCCGACAACGCGCGCCGGATCGAGGCGCTTGAAGCACTGCTAGCCGGTCGACCCCTGGCTTCCGGGCGGCCGCGCACCGCCTGATTCCGAGACGCATTCAAACCGCGTTGATTGACCCGGGTTCAATAGAGGCATAATCCGTCGCCAAAGCGACATTGAATCCGACTCGGCTGCAGCAAATTGCTGCGGGAATTCGATTTTTTGGACGGATTTGAAGCGAGGAGCATGGATGATGCGTAAGGCACTGCTGTGGGGCGCAGCAGCCTCGATCCTTTTTGTATCGACGGCGGGTGTCGCCAATGTCGTGGTCGTGAAGTCACTTGGGCCGTCGGCCAAGGCTTATCCGCCGGGCAAGACGCTTCCCGAAACCGCCAAGATCAACCTCCAGGGCGGCGACGTGGTCACCGTGCTCGGTCCGGCCAGCGCGCAGACGCTACGCGGGCCCGGCAACTTCGATGCCAAGCAGGTCGCGCTCGCATCCGCGGCCGGTCAGCGCGGCCGGTTCGGAGCGCTTCGCGCAGCCGAAGTCGCGCACAATCCGAGCATCTGGGACATCGACGTCAGCCAGAGCGGGAAGATCTGCGTCAGCAACGCGTCGAAGCTGCAACTCTGGCGGCCTGACAGCGAGACCGCCGCAACGGTGCAGATCCGTTCGGCGGACGGGGCGACCCAGGACCTCAGCTGGGCAGCTGGAAGCGCATTGACCACCTGGCCCGCGGCACTCCCGGTCAAGAATGGCGCGAGCTACCAGATCGAGTGGCCCGAGACCGGCGAGAAGAGCAGCCTCAATTTCGTCAGCGTGCCCGGGACACCCGGTGACCTGGTCGGGGCGGCGCAAGTGCTGATCGAGAACGGCTGCCAGAAGCAGCTCGACCTGCTGGTCGAAAGCGCGAGCAAGATCGGCAAGTAAGCGCGATCGCGTCTTAGCCGACGACGTTCGCAGCCCTCAGGGCGTCGAGCTCGCTTGAGTCGATGCCAGCTGCCGCAAGCACCTCTGCCGTGTGCTCGCCAAGCGCCGGCGGCGCGAGGTCGCTGTCCGCGCGCTCGCCGTCCATACGGACCGGCGATCCGACCAGTGGAACGCCCGCGAGGGTCCGGATCATTTGCCGATGCTGAGCCTGAACGTCGGCCAGAGCCTGGGTGATCGAGTTGATCGGTCCCGCCGGTATCCCTGCCTCCTCGAGCTGGTCGAGCCACTCGCCCGCGGGTTTTTCGCGGATCGCGTCAGCCACCAGAGCGACAATTTCGCGCCGGTTGGCGACGCGCGCCTCGTTGGTGGCGAAGCGCGGATCGGCGATCCATTCGGAATGGCCGCAGATGTGCGCAAGGCGCGCGAATTGGCGGTCATTCCCGACCGCGATGATGATTGGCTGATCGTCCGCCTCGAACGGCTGGTAGGGAACGATATTCGGGTGCGTGTTCCCCTGACGCGGCGGGTTCTCGCCGGAGATGAGCGCATTTTCCGCCTGGTTCGCGAGCATTGCCAGCTGCGTATCGAACAGCGCGAGATCCAGCTGCGCCCCCTCGCCCGTTCTCTCTCGCCGGAACAGCGCGGCGATGATCGAGACGCAGGTGTACATGCCGGTGAACAGGTCGGCGACCGCAACGCCGGCGCGCAGGGGGCCACCGCCGGGCTCACGGTCGGGCAGCCCGGTGATGCTCATCATTCCGCCCATGCCCTGGATGATGAAGTCGTAGCCGGCGCGATCCGCATAAGGACCATCCTGGCCGAAGCCCGTGATCGACGCATAAACCAGTCGCGGGTTCGTCTCCCGCAACGAGGCCGCGTCCAGTCCGAATTTCGCCAAGCCGCCGACCTTGAAGTTCTCGACTACGACGTCCGCGCCAACCGCGAGCTTGCGGATTAACGCGGCGCCCTCGGGCCGAGAAAAGTCAACCGCCGCGGACTTCTTGCCGCGGTTGCAGCTGAGGAAATAGGCGGCGACCCGCCGATCGCCTTCCCCGTGCCACGGCGGCCCCCAGTGGCGCGTGTCATCGCCCGCCCCGGGCCGCTCGATCTTCACGACCTCGGCGCCGAGGTCGGCGAGCAATTGCGTGCACCACGGCCCCGCAAGCACACGGCTGAGGTCCAAAACCTTGATGCCGGCTAGCGGACTCAATGCCGCCGGCTCCAGAAGCGACGGTCGCTGAGCACCGCTCGCGCGGCGTTGTGGCCCGGCGCGCCGGTCACACCACCGCCCGGATGCGCGCCGGAACCGCAAAGGTAGAGGCCCTTCAGCGGCATTCGGTAATCGGCCGCGCCGATCATCGGCCGCGCGCTGAACAGCTGGTCGAGGCCCATCTTCCCGTGGAAAATGTCGCCGCCGATGAGGCCAAAGCGCCGCTCGAGATCGAGCGGGGAATGGATCTGCCGGCCCAGCACCGACCTGGCGAAGCCCGGCGAGTGCGCGTCGACCGTGGCGATGATCTGGTCAGCCGCCGTCTCTCGCTCCTTGTCCCAACTCCGGCCGGGGCCGAGGTCGTAGCGAAAGTGCTGGCAGAACAGGCTGGCGACGTGCTTGCCCTTCGGCGCGAGTGTCGCATCGAGCGTTGTCGGGACCAGCATCTCGATGATCGGCTGCTTCGCCCAGCCGTCCACGGCCGCGTCCAGATAAGCGCGGTGCATATAGTCGAGGCTCGGCGCCATGATGATCCCGGCGGTCAGGTGATTGCCCTTCTTCGGCAAGACGGTGAATTTTGGCAGCTCGGACAAAGCGACGTTCATCCGGAAGGTGGCGCTTTCGCACTTCCAGCCGTTCATCCGCGCGGCCACATCCGCGTCAACCGCCCCCTGCGGCACCAGGCGGTCGAACAACAGCTTCGGATTTACCCCCGCGACAACATTTGTCGCTCGCCAAGCTTTGCCTTCCGCTACAACGCCGGCCACTCGCCCTCCGGCGATGATGATCTCCTCGACTGGATGCCCGAGCAGGATGTCGACCCCCGCTTCGCGGCATCCTCTCGCCATGGCCTGCGTAATCGATCCCATTCCGCCGATCGCATGGCCCCAGGCCCCTGGCACGCCGGCGGCTTCGCCGAAAAGATGGTGCAGCAGCACGTAGGCCGTGCCCGGCGATTGCGGCGAAGCGAAATTGCCGACGACGCCGTCAAAGCCGAACAGCGCCTTGGTCAGCTCCCCTTCGAAATGCCGGTCGAGAATCTCGGACGCGCTTCGAACCGCGAAATCATGAACGATACGCGTTTCCGCGACCGAGAGACCGGCCATGTCACGGCCGAGGCTCAAGAGCTTCGGGATCGCGCTCGCCCGGCGGCCGACGTTCGGCGGCGCGCGGAGCAGCCATTTCTTGAGCAGGCGAACGACGGTTTCGAGCTCGTGAAGATAGCGGTCGTACGCCTCGGCGTCGGGCTTGTGGTGGCGTCCGATTTCCTTCCGCGTCAGGCCCCCCCTGCCCGCCAGCAAATAGTCGCCGTCGCCCGGCAGGAAGTTATCGGTCTTGCGCAGCACGACCTTCAGGCCGTGGCGCTCGAGCTCCATGTCTCGGATAACCTTTGGTTGCAGCAGACTGACCGTGTAGCTCGCAGCGCTGTTGCGAAATCCAGGAAGGAATTCGTCGGTGACGGCGGCGCCGCCGACCGTGTTCGCCGCCTCGAGTACGGCGACTTTCATGCCCCTTCTGGCTAGGTAATACGCGCAGGTCAGCCCATTGTGCCCCGCCCCGATCACAATCGCGTCATGCATGATCCGCCGCCATAGCGGCGGATGATTCACCGCATCAACACCAGTTCTTCCGCCATTGTCGGATGAAGCGCCACGGTGGCATCGAAATCGGACTTCTTGAGCCTGGCCTTGACCGCCACCGAAGCCGCCTGGAGGATTTCCGGTGCATCGGGTCCGATCATGTGAATGCCAACGATCCGATCCGTCGCTTCATCGACGACCAGCTTGTAGAGCGACCGCTCATTCCGGCCAGCGAGCACGTTCTTCATCGCCCGGAAGTCCGACGTGTAGGTCTTGACCTGCCCAAGCCTCTCGCGCGCCTGCGCCTCGGTCATTCCGACGCCGGCGAGCGGGGGATGGCTGAACACGGCCGAGGGGACGCAGCCGTAATCGACCTGGTGCGGCGTGTTGCCGAAGAAGGTGTCGGCGAACGCCTGGCCCTCGCGGATCGCGACGGGAGTCAGCTGAATGCGGTCGGTCACGTCACCCACCGCGAATACCGAGGGGACATTCGTGCGATTGTCCGCGTCGACCTTGACCTGCCCTTTTTCACCGACCTCGACTCCCGCGGCCTCGAGGCCGAGGCCCGGCGTGTTCGGCGAGCGGCCCGTTGCGAACAACACCTGGTCGGCTTCGATGTCGTCGCAGCCGGACATGGTTACTTGGAGCGAACCGTCGCGCTTCCCGATCTTTTCGAGCATCGCGTTGAAGCGAAAGTCGATGCCCTTGCGAATGGAGATCTGCATCAGCCGGTCGACAATCTGATGGTCGTAGCCGCGCAGGATCACGTCGGTCCGATTGACCAGGGTCACGTGGCTGCCGAACTGGTGGAAGATGCCGGCGAACTCGTTGGCGATATAACCGCCGCCGACAATGACGATACGTTTTGGCAGCGCCTCGAGGTGGAAAACCTCGTTGGAGCTAATCGCATGCTCGACGCCTTCGATCTCCGGCATGACCGGCCACGCACCAGTGGCAATGAGGATCTTGTCGGCTGTGATCTCCTTGCCGCTTGCAAGGCGGAGCGAGTTCGGCCCCCTCAGTTCGGCCCGCTCATGAAAGATGGTGACGTCGTGGTTGGTTAGCGTGTCGGTGTAGGCGCTCTCGATCCGGCTGACCTCCGCAAGCACATTGTCGCGCAGCACCGCCCAGTCGAAACGCTTGGTCGGAACGTCCCAGCCAAACATCGCAGCGTCGTCGAGATCCTCGGCGAAATGCGCTCCATAGACGAGTAGCTTCTTGGGAACGCAGCCGCGAATCACGCAGGTGCCGCCGACCTTATGCTCCTCGGCGATCGCCACGCGCGCGCCGTGACCCGCCGATACGCGGGCTGCGCGAACGCCGCCCGAGCCGGCGCCGATGACGAACAGGTCGAAGTCAGCCATTAGATGCCCGCTCTTTCCATCAACGCTCGCGTCGAGGCGTCGAGCTTGCCGCCATCCCCCGCCAGCTTTTTCGCAATCTCCTTCCCCAGCTCGACCCCGAACTGGTCGAACGGGTTGATCCCAAGCAGCACGGCGTTGGCGAAGGTGCGATGCTCATAGAAGGCGATCAGCGCGCCGAGCGTCCGCGCATCGAGCCGGTTGAGCAGCACCGTCGCGCTCGGCCGGTTGCCGGGGTAGCTGCGTTGCGGATCGTCGGTCTGCCGCCCCTCCATCAGCGCGGCGCCCTGCGCGAAGGCGTTGAGGAGGAGCAGCCGATGGTGCTCGGGGTCCTGCGCGTCGTCGGCTTCCGAAACAGCGAGGAATTCGACCGGCGTCAGCACCGTGCCTTGGTGGAGCAACTGGAAAACCGCGTGCTGCGCGTCGGTCCCGGTCCCACCCCAGGTTACCGGCGCGGTCGGCTGCTCGACCGCCTTGCCGTCGGTCGTGGCCGACTTTCCGTTCGATTCCATCTCCAGCTGCTGGAGGTAAAAGGGCAGCAGCCGAAGCCGCTCGTCGTACGCGAAGATGGCTCGCGTCTGGCAGCCGAGCTCCTCGACGTACAGGCGGTCGGCGAAGGCGGCGAGCAGCGGCATATTTTGCGCCGGCTCGGCGAAGCGGAAGTGCCGGTCCATCTCCGCCGCACCTTCGAGCAGGGCTTCGAATGCGTCCCAGCCGAGCGCAAGCGCCGCCGTCACCCCCACCGAGCTCCACAGAGAATAGCGCCCGCCAACACCTTCGCCGAACTGAAGGATGCGGGATTCGTCGATGCCTTGGGCAAGGGCGGCATCAGGCTTCGCGGTCACGGCAATCAGCCGCCCGTCGGGATCTTCGACACCGGCAACTTGCAGCCAGTCCCTCGCGGCTTCTGTGTTGGTCAGCGTCTCAAGCGTCGTGAAGGTCTTCGAGGCCACGATCACCAGCGTGGTCGCGGGGTCGAGCGGCTTCACCGCGTCGTCAAAGGCCGCTCCATCGATGTTCGAGAGGAAGCGGACCTCGAGTGACGAAGCCGAGCGCCCGAGCGCGTCGACGAGCATAGCGGGGCCGAGCACCGAGCCGCCAATGCCGATATGCAGAAGCCCCGTCACATGGCCGAACGCTCCTGCCTCGATCGCGTCGACGAGTGCCCGCATGCGTTGACGCCGGGCGGTCGCGACGTCGACGTCATCGGGGGCGCCGCTGCCCCTTTCAGCGACATGCGTCGCCGGCCGGCCCTCGCTCGGGTTGACGACCTCTCCAGCAAACAGGGCTTCGCGCGCCGCGACGAAGCCTCTCTGCTCGGCGCGAGCGAGCGACTGCTCGACGATCCCCCGGTCGAGGTGGGTCTTCGACCAGTCGAAATAGAGCCCGGCAAGCTCGAAGCTCAGTGTGCCGAGCCGGTCCGGCTCGGCGGCGAACAGCTCATCGAGCCGCTTGATCGACGATGAATGCATCGCCGCCGCACATAATGCCTGGGGGCCCATTTGCTAGCCTGACTTGACCTCACGAGCTTCGCCGGAAACAAGCGGGCGATGGCCCCGCGCTCTTCCCGCCCCGGTCGCTCGACCGCGGGTTCAGCAAAAGGCGAGCGACGGGAAAGCGTCGGCTCGCTGCTGCGCTTCGTCCTCACCGTGGCGGTGATTGCGTGGGCGTTCCGCAGCTTCATCGGCGCGCCCTTCAACATCCCATCGGGCTCGATGCTGCCGACGCTCTACATCGGCGATTATCTGGCGGTGTCGAAGTGGCCGTACGGCTATTCGCGCTACAGTTTTCCGCTGGGAGTGCCGGCGTTCAAGGGACGGATTTTCGGCCGACTGCCGCAACGCGGCGATGTCGTCGTTTTCCGCCATCCGGTCGAGAACTCGGACCTGATCAAGCGCGTGATTGGCCTCCCCGGCGACACAGTCGAAGTCAGGCAGGGCCAGCTGGTCCTTAACGGGCGGCCCGTGCCGCGGCGGCATTTGCCTGCCGCCACGGTGCCGGTCACCGCGAACAGCCCATGCCGTGCAGTCCCTCCCGCCTCTCCCACGTTGATCATGGCCTCGGGCACTGCGGTCTGCGTGTACCGCGCCTACCTCGAAACGCTGCCTGGCGGACCAAGCTACACCGTGCTGGACCAGGTTGAGCACGGGCCGGCCGACGATTTTGGTCCCGTCCGTGTGCCCGCGGGCCGCGTCTTCCTGATGGGCGACAATCGCGACGACAGTCTCGACAGCCGCTATCCGGCCTACGAGGGCGGGGTCGACATGCTTCCTGTCGAAAATCTCATCGGCCGCGCTTCCTTCACCTTCTGGTCGACGGACGGCCGCGCGTCCTGGTTCAAGCCCTGGACCTGGTTCTCGGCACTGCGCGCGAACCGCATCGGCAATGGCTATACGGGGAGCCAGAATTGACCGGGGACGTCGCGACGTTCGTTCGCCGCCAGCTTGGCCATAAGCCGAAGGACGTCGGCCTGTTCGAGCTGGCATTGACGCACTCAAGCGTCGCGGGCGATGACAGTTACGAGCGCCTCGAATTCCTCGGCGACCGGGTCCTCGGCCTCGTCATCGCGAGAGCTCTGTACGAGCGTTATCCCGAGGAACCCGAAGGCAACCTCTCGAAGCGCTACAACGGCTTGGTCGACCGCTCGACGTGCGCGGAAAACGGCCGCGAAATTGGAATTCCGGCCTTCATTCGCCTTGGCAAGCAGGCGCGCGAGGACCGTGCCAGCGAAAGCGACAATGTCGTCGGCGACGTGATGGAGGCGCTGATCGGCGCGCTTTATCTCGACGGCGGCTTCGAAGCTGCCGAGCGATTCATCCTGAGGATGTGGCAGCCTGACCTCGAAGTTCAGCGTCGCGCGCCGCAGCACCCCAAGTCCGCGCTTCAGGAGCTGGCCGCCGCCCGCGACCTGAAGCCGCCTGTCTACGAAGTCGTGTCCCGGACCGGTGCTCATCATGCACCCCGGTTCGCGGTGCGCGTCAGCGTCGCAAGGCTGGGCGATG
>Ga0207657_10006912_pt1 | contig 11704 bp, 12 predicted proteins | sample KBSC33metaG_FD_184316 | JGI IMG/M metagenome (GOLD analysis project Ga0207657, IMG submission 184316) | Corn rhizosphere microbial communities from Kellogg Biological Station, Michigan, USA - KBS C3-3 metaG (SPAdes) (version 2) | ecosystem: Host-associated > Plants > Roots > Rhizosphere > Soil ...
CCGCGGTGAAGACACCAGTCCCGTCGTTGAGCAGAATGCGGAGCTTGCCGGCCGTTGGCTGACCCTGGAGAATCGTCGCAATAGCGAGATCCGTCCTGCCGTCTCCGTTGAAGTCCCCGGTTCGCACGTCGGACACGATTTCTGGTGCGAAGGTAATGGTCGCCGGAGCACCGAACCCGCCCGCGCCGTTGCCAGGCAGGATGTAGGCGTCGGTCAATCCCTCGATCGCGAGATCGGGCGTGTTATCGCCATTGAGATCGGCTGCGGACGGCCGAAGCCCGCCGGGCACGCCGGGGGCCGGAACGAAGCTCCCGACTGCGATCCCCGTCAGCGGATCGATGACGACCACGGACCCTCCGACACCAGTTGCGGGCGCGGCGAGCAGGAGCGCACGCCCGTCGCCTCGGATGTCTGCGACGCCCACTTCGACCCCGGGCGCGCCGGCACCGAAGGGGGCAACAAGCGGACCGGTCGGGGCACCGGAGGCGGTGGACGAGCGGATCCGCGCGGGCGCCTCCAAGGTCCCGGCGACGATATTCGCGGCGCCGTCCGCGTCGAGATCGCCGACGGCGACGCTGATTCCTCCGCGATAGCCGGGGTCGAAGGCCAGGAAGGACGAGATGAGGTGGCCGTCGGGCTGGAAAACGCGGACCTCGGGCGCCCGTCCGGGGCCTGCGCCCACGACGATCTCGGGCCGGGCATCGCCGGTCACGTCGCCTGCAGCGAGGCTCGCACCACCGGTGAAGGAGCTCTCGAAAGCGAGGAAATGCGCGAGCCGCGTGCCGCGGTCGCGGTCGTTCACCCACTGCTGGGTGAAGACGCCGATCTCGGACTCCATCCCGGGGCCTGGAGCTGTGATCGCCTCGGGACGCCCGTCACCGTCCACGTCGGCCAGCGCGACGCGCACACCTCCCTGGAAGAGCCCGGGATACGCGTCGAACGTGCCGGTCTGGGTCCCGTCGATGCGGTAGACGGCCACGCGCTGGGCCGGGCCGTTCTGGTCCGGCGGCCACGGGGCCGTGGACGGCCCGCCGCCGAGCACGATCTCGGCCTTTCCGTCGCCGTCGAGATCGCCGGCTGCCAGTGTCGCGCCGGGCGCGATGCCCGGATCGAGCACGTAGAAGGACCCGAGTGAGGCACCCGCCGCGTCGAATGCGGCGACTTGTGTGCCGTCATCCGAGCGCCCGAGCACGACGATATCGGCGCGACGATCGCCGTTGACGTCGGCAACCGCGACTTGCGGCAGCTGCACCGGGCGGGCACCGAACGGCGCGTAGGTCGCGAGCAGCGCTCCACTCTGCAGGTCGATCACCTTCACGACAGCGCCGGCGGCTGTTGCGGCGGCCGCCACGAGCTCGGGCCGCGCGTCGCCGACCACATCTCCCGCAGCAATCGATGCGCCGTTCAGCGCCTCGGGCCCGAACGCGTCGATGGTCCGGACCGGCGATCCTCCCGTCGCACCGAAGACACTCACACGCACGCTGCCGAGGGGGACCGCGAGGATCTCGGCCTTGCCGTCGCGGTCGAGATCGGCTGCTGCGACCCGCACGCCCACCGAATTCGAGCTTCCGTACGGATAGAAGCCGGAGCGATCGGAACCGTCGACCGGATCGAGGACGTGCACGGTCGTACAGCAGCCTGCGTCGAGTCCCTCTACGACCTCCTGCCGCCCGTCGCCGTTCGTGTCGCCGGCGGCCAAGTACGCGCCGTTGAACCAGGCAGCATTCTTGAATGGCAAGAACGAGCTCGACTGTCGAAAGGTCCGGCCGTCGAACATGCGGAGCTCCGTGAACGCGCCTGCCCCCGGCGCCGTGACGATCTCGCTGCGGCCGTCACCGTTGAAGTCGCCGACGGCCACGCGAACGCCCGACTGGTACGTCGGATACGGCGAGAACTCGAACGGCGAGCCTCCCCATGGGGCAAGCGTCGACGCCGGCGCCCCGACCTGGTCGTAGCCGCGAACGTCGGGCCACCCCTGGTCGAGCCCGGTGACGATCGAGATCGGCGGTGGCGCTGCGCTCACGCCCGCCACGCACACGAACGCAGTGAACGCGAGAGCCGCGCTCATGCCCACGAGACGACGAACAGGCCGTGCCATCTTCGGCACCTCCCCACGCGACGATGTCGTGGTGAACCTACGACGCGTGGGTTACGAAAGCTTCAGGCGATCGTACGAATTGTTGACCGAGGTGTAAACGATCGTCACAGCCGTCGTGCATGCATCTACAGCGACCTGTCGACGGCGCCTTACTCCCCCGGCGGCGCGGGGGTGCTCGCCGGTCTCGCGAAGCGTCGCAAGCTGCCGCGAGACCGGCTGAGCCGCGATCTCAGCTCTTCGCGCCGGCCTGGATCACGGGCTGCTCGCCCGGGACCGCGACGTCAATCCGCTTCGGCTTCGGCTGCTCCGGCTTGGGAACGCTGATCTCGAGCACGCCGTTCACGTACGACGCGTTGATCGAGTCGTCCGAGACGCCCGCGGGCAGTCCGATCGAGCGCGAGAAGGTTCCGAAGCGCCGCTCGAAGCGGTGGAACGTGCTCGTGTCCTCCCTCTGCTCACGGGCGCGTGTAGCGGAAACGGTCAGCGTGCTGTCCTCCACCTCGACCTGGATCGCGTCCTGGGTAAGCCCGGGCAAATCGAACGCATAGTGGACGGAGTCCTCCGTCTCCCAGACGTCCATCGTCGGGACCCAGGCCTGGCCTTGTCGGCCGTTGCCCTCGAATAGCCCGTTCATGAGTCGGCTCAGCTCCGTGTGCATGGCAGCGGCTTCGCGGAGCGGATCCCAGCGCACCAGTGTGGTCATGGTTTGCCTCCTTCGTTCACAATCTGACTACACGACCAGGATAAAACCTAAGTCGCTTATTGTCAAGTTACCCCGAGAGCGTAGGATCGAAACGGTGCTGCCGCTCTTCGACAACATCCCCACCCGCCGCGTTCCCGTCGTCACGTACGCGCTGATCGCGGCGAACTTCGCGGTCTGGTTCTGGGAGCTCGGCGCGCGCGCCGGGCGCATCGACCACTACGCGTTCTATCCCTGCGCGGTGAGCGGGCCGTGCCTCGCCGCGGCGCGCGACCACGTGCCGTGGCCCGAAGGGACGCTCACGGCAATGTTCATGCACGCGAGCTGGCTGCACATCCTCGGGAACATGCTCTTCCTCTACATCTTCGGCAACAACGTCGAGGACGTGATGGGCCGGATCCGGTTCCTCGTCTTCTACATCGCCGGCGGCTTCGCGGCCGCGCTGACACAGACCTTCGTGACGCTCCACTGGTCCGGAACCGCCGCTGCGAGCATCCCAAATGTCGGCGCGAGCGGCGCAATCGCGGCCGTGCTCGGCGCCTATCTCGTCGTCCTGCCCGGCGCGCGGATCCTCGGCCTCATCTTCGGCTTCCTGCCCTGGCGGTTCTCCGCCGCGTTCTTCCTGATCGTCTGGTTCGTGTTCCAGCTCTGGCAGTCGAACTTCTCGATCACCCATCCGGATCAGGGCGGCGGCGTCGCCTTCGCCGCGCACGTCGGCGGGTTCGCGTTCGGCTTCCTCACGATCAAGCTGTTCCAGGTGCGTCCGCCCCTGGAGCCGCGGCGGCGGGCGTGACGTTCGAAGAGCACGTGCGGCGGGCGCTGGACGAGTTGCCGGCGGAGCTCGCGAAGGCCCTCGAGAACGTCGCGGTCGTCGTCGAGGACGAGGCTCCCGGCGACCCCGACCTCTTCGGTCTCTGGGAGTCGGCCGAGTACCTGCCGGACAAGATCACGATCTTCCGAAAGCCGCTTGTGCAGGCCTTTCCCGACCCCGCCGAGCTGGAGGAGGAGATCCGGATCACCGTCCTCCACGAGCTCGCCCACTACTTCGGCATCGACGAGGACCGGCTCGAAGACTTGGGGTATTCGTAGGAATATCCCTCCCCCTCGGAGCGTTTGAATGGGCATGAGAACGCTGAACGAGATCAGAGACGAGATCGACCGTCTCTCCGCCCGTCGCGGAGAGGTGATGCGTGCACTGTCCGAGGGTTTCGACGCGACGCTCAAGAGCGAGCACTTGGAGCTCGAAGAGCAGATCGCGGAACTGTGGGACGAGCAGCGCCAGGCACGCGCCTTGCTGCGGTTCGGCGACCGAGACGTGATCATCCAGAAAGCCCGCCAAGAAGAGCGGCTTTCCCGCGCGGCCTAAGTAGGGCCCGCATCCTCACCGCGAGGCGTCCCCACGGGGACGTCTCGTGCCGTGCAAAAGGCAGCGCGGTACTATTCGCCGCGCTCGGGGCGTTAGCTCAGCTGGGAGAGCGCCGCCTTTGCAAGGCGGAGGTCATCGGTTCGATCCCGATACGCTCCACTTTCGTATGTCGATTCCGACCGAGCCGATCGGCAGCGTCCCCCGGCCGCCGGCGCTGATCGCGGGCATACGCGGTGCCGCGGAGGGACGGGTCTCCGACGAGGAGCTCGAGGCCGTGCGTGAGCAGGCGCTGGAACAGACGATCGCCGAGTTCGAAGCGACCGGCTCGCCGGTGATCACCGACGGGGAGCAGCTGAAGCCGAGCTTCCTCACGTATCCGATCCAGGGGCTCCCGGGCCTGAGCCCGAACGGCGTCGTGATCCCATTCGCGGACGGGCATACACGCCAGCTCCCTGCCATCACCGCCGGGCCGTTCCGCTACCAGACGCACGCGGACTCATTCCTCGAGCGCGCACAGCGGTACGCAACGCGACCGATCAAGCAGGCGGTGATCTCCGCATCAGCGCTCAGCCTGCTCTACCCCACCGAGGGCATCGACGGCTACTCCCGCGACGAGTTCATCGCCGACCTGCTCGACGAGGCCGAGGCGGACATCCGGCGCTCCCTGGACCGGGGCGCAGACAGTGTGCAGATCGACTTCACGGAGGGCCGCCTCTCGCTCAAGCTCGATCCCTCCGGCGGGCTCCTGCGCCAGTTCCTGGACCTGAACAACGCCGTCCTGGAGCGATTCACGCCCGAGGAACAGCAGCGGATCGGCGTGCACACCTGCCCCGGCGGAGACCAGGACTCGACCCACAGCGCGGACGTCGACTACGCCGGCCTCGTGCCGGGCCTGTTTGAGCTCGCCGCCGGCCGGTTCTACCTCGAGCTCGCGAGCGAGCCCGACCGGCCCGCAGCGCTCGAGACCATTCGGTCCCACCTGAAGCCAGGGCAACGGATCTTCATCGGGGTCACCGACCCGATCGACCCGACGGTCGAGACCGCCGAGCAGGTCCGCGACCGCGTCCTCGAAGCAGCGGAGTACATCCCCCTCGACCAGCTTGGAACGACAGACGACTGCGGGTTCGCCCCCTTTGCCGACGACACGTCGACAGCCCGCGCGACCGCCTTCGCGAAGATCAGGGCACGCGTCGACGGTACGCAGCTCGCTGCGGCGCAGCTCGGCTAGCGCTGAGGCTGGGCCGGAGCCCAGCTCTCAGCGCCTCGCTTTCGACTACGGCGTCAACGGGACGACGTCGGCCTGCCCTGGGGCGAGCGCCCAGACCGCCCCCCACAGCGTCGAACCGCGGAAGGCGATCGACGTCAGGATCGGGACGTGCGACAAAACGGTCTGGCACGAGCCCGTGGTGACGTCGCAGGCGTGGACGGAGCCTCCGAGACCCCCGCCTCCTTCGACCGCAAGCCAGCTCGCGTCGTCCAGTTGCGCGACGTACAACTTGCCGTCCGGACCGAACACGAGGTCGATGACCGACGTCAGGCCGGTCGTGACGACCGAGCAGGCCGAGCTCGTGCCGCAATGGCCGTGGAGCGTGCCGGGAGCGACCCGCCAGACCCGCGAAAGGCCCGGAGTCGCCGGAAAGCCTGTCAGCTCGCCCACGTAGTAGGCGCCGTCGGGGCCGATGACGACCGACGTCGGAACCGCCTGCTCGCCGTTCTGCTCCGGGAACGTCGCGACCCAGTCGAGGTTGCCCGTTTCGTCGGCGACGAGGAGGTCGTTCCCGGCGGCATCGGCGATCAGCGTCTTGCCGCCCGCCAGGCGCGCGAGGTCGAACGGGTCGGAGCCTTCCGCCGTGCCGTCGCCCGCGGGATCGTTCTGCAGCTCGTACTCCTGCAGATCGGCGAGCTTGCGCGTCGACCCCTTCGAGAAACGGTAGAGCGCGCCGTGCGCGCCCGGCGCGAACGTGCTCGTGAGTGCAAGCATGTCGCCTCGGCCGATCGGTGCGATGTCGGTGACGCCCGGAAGCGGCGCCACCAGCGCGCCTGTATCGGCGTCCACTACGCCTCTTCCTGCATCGGCGACGAGCAGTTGCCCACCCGGCGCCGGGTCGATGCCGAACATCGGGCCGGCGTAGAAGGCCGTGTCCGCTTGCGCCGCTGCGGGAATCAGGACCGCTGCAACGACGCATGCAACGGCGGCCACCCAAATACCTTGTCGTCTCATGTCTCCCCTTTTCTTCGTCATTAGTCAAAATGACTGATGATCAGGCATACTGACGACATGGCGGGAAATGTCAAGTAACGGCGGGCCAGCACTCTCGGGCTCGTCCGGGGACGAGCGCCCGAACCTCGGGATCCTGCTCCGCGACCCGTACCAGGAGGTCGTACGGCGCGTCAGCGCAGGCCTCGCCGAGGCAGGGTTCGACGACCTTCGACCGGCGCACACCGCCGTGTTCCAGCACATCGAAGCCGGCGGCTCGCGCCTGACCGACCTCGCCGAACGCGCCCAGATCACGAAGCAGTCGATGGGCTACCTCGTCGATTACCTCGAGCAGCGCGGCTACCTCGAACGGCGTCCCGACCCGAGTGACCGGCGCGCCGCGCTCATCTCCCTGACCGACCGCGGCTGGGAGCAGGTCCGGGCTGCGTTGCGGGTCATCGCGACGATCGAGGAGGAATGGGCCGCCGAGCTCGGCCGGCCTCGGATGCAGCAGTTGCGGGAGCTCCTGGACGATCTCGGGCAGCTCACCGGCAACGATTGAGCCGCCGTTCAGGCGGTCCCGATCCTTGCGGGAAAGCCGCAAGCGATCTGTGGCCCGCCCTCGCGCCAGGTGGCGCGTTCGGGCCTACCGTCGACTCGACAACCGAGTGACGGAGGAGCTGCGCTATGGCCACTTATTCTTCGCACCGTCCGCAGGCGCCTGGCTCCGACTCGGGCAGCTTCTGGATGGTCGCTGCACTACTGCTTGGTCTCGGGATCGCCGTGATCGGATTCTTCGCGGTGATGATGTGGGCCGACAATCGCGACGCACGCGATGCGACGCCGACTACCGCCACCTCGAGCATGGCTGACATGCCCGGCATGACGAGCGGTGCGAGCGGCGCGCTGCAGGGCAGCGCCCTGCAAAGCTATGCCGACGCCGCCCCGACGAACGCCGACGAGCTCGCCACGGCGCACAAGCCCTATCCCGCCGCGCTGCCCCCGGCGCCGGCCGGCCCCGTCGCGAACGTGGACTTGAAGCTGACCGACATCACGGTGCAGATCGCCCCCGGCGTCACCTATGCCGCCTGGGCCTGGTCGAAGGGCGCGCCCGGCCCGGTGATCCATGTACGCCAGGGCCAGCTCGTGAAGATCTCCCTGACGAACAACGGCGCGATCCCCCACTCGGTCGACTTCCACGCCGCGCGCATCGCTCCCGACAAGGCGTTCACCGACGTTCTGCCGGGCAAGTCGGTCAGCTACACGTTCCGCGCCAACGATCCCGGTGTCTTCATGTATCACTGCGGCACCAAGCCCGTCCTCATGCACATCGCGAACGGGATGTACGGCGCGATCGTGGTCGAGCCGAAGCCCGGCGTGCTGCCGAAAGCGGACAAGGAATACGTGCTCGTCGCAAGCGAGTGGTACCTCGACTCCGATGGTCTGTCCAAGCCGGCGCAGTTCAACATGGCGAAGGCCCATGCGCGGCAGCCGGACTGGATGACCTTCAACGGGTACGCAGGGCAATATGTGAAGCATCCGCTGACGGCCGATCCCGGTGACCTCGTTCGCTTCTGGGTTGTCGACGCAGGACCGTCGCTGGACACCGACTTCCACATCGTCGGAACGATCCTCAGCACGGCGTACCTCTTCGGCGACATGAACCCGGCGGACGCATTGCACAACGTGCAGACCGTCACGGTTCCCGCCGGCGGAGGCGGCGTCTTCGACGTGAAGATCGATGAGCCGGGTCTCTATCCGTTCGTCTCACACTCGTTCGCCGCTGTCGACCAGGGCCAGGTCGGCCTGCTCAACGTCGGCAACGTGCACGGAACGATGTCCCACTGACGCACCTCGGCTACTCCACGTTTGGCACGATGCTCTGTCCCGATGAAGAAGCGTCTGACACCGCAGGGCGTGGCGCGGATGCGGCAGCGCGAAGCGTCGGTCGGGCTCGAGCCCGACGATGCCGCCGCAGAGTGGCTCGCGCAGCACGACCCGCCGCCGGCTCCGAAGACGCCGAAGTCGGCAAAGAAGTCGGTGACGCTGCACCGCTTCAGGCAGCGGCAGGCCCCCTGAGCACGATCTCGTCGTAGAGCGTGCGATAGCCGAAGCGGCGGTTCAGCGCCAGCATGCCTTCGAGCCTCACCTCGTTCGCGGTACGGAGGGTCGGCACGCCGTTTCCCTTCGCCCACGCGATCTGCGCACGCTTGATCGCACCCGCGACGCCCCGTCCGCGCGCCTCGCGCGCGACGGCCATGAACCCGTTCTTCCACTGCCCGTCATGATGCTCGAGGTAGCCGTAACCGAGCACGTGATCCCGGTCGTCGAGGGCGATGAAGTAGGACTCGGGCGGATTCGCCCGCAGGCCCCACTCGTACCAGGCCTCACTGACCGTCGACTCGCTCCGCCCGGGCTGGTCCGAGTGCGCGATCTGCGCCAGCTCGTAGAGCGCGTCTGCGAGGTCGGGACGCTCCGCGAACGTGACGAGGTCGAACGCCGGCGGATCCGGATCGGGAGCCGCGCCGACGTCGAGCTCGGAGATCACGTAGCGCCGCACCTCGTCGTACCCGCGCGGCTCGAGGAAGGCGACCACCTCCGGTGTTCGGTCGGTCGTCCAGACCTCGAGGCCCGTCTTCCCAATCGAGCGTGCGAGCCCGGATGCCTCGCGCCAGCGTGCCTCGTCGAGCTCGTGGAACCACACCTCGGCGTACGGAAGGTGCTCGAGACCGGGCATTTCAGTGACGTATATCGGGTTCACATCCATCGCTCGCATTCTCGCGCCTCATCCCTGAGGTGGAGGCAAGATCGTCCGAGCCGCCGATGTGCCGACCGCGACCCAGCGCATAGCCTCGAAGCCATGAAGCGTCGTTTCCTCTTTCTGCTCCTCATCACCGGTTTGCTGGTGCTCGCACTCGGCGGCTGGACCGTGCAGGGGCTTCGCTGGGCTGCGAGCGGCGGCCGCTCGCGCGACGTCCTCCAGCCCGCGTAGCGGGATCACTTAACCCTGTTAACGATCGCTCCGGCGCTGCTGCTAGCTTGACTAGGTGAGTAGGCGTTTCCTCTCCGTCGATCCTCCGGATCTGAGCCTTTGGCCGACGGCGAAGGGGCTCGCCAGGCTGTGGCGCGAGCAAGGGCGGCTCGTGATCCTCGGCCTGGTGTGCGCGTTCGTCATGACCGGCCTGTCGCTCGCGATCCCGATCGTCATCCAGCGGGCGATCGACCATGCGATCGCTCCGAAGAGTGGTGACCGCGCGGCGCTCTGGCCGTACCTGGTGATCGTGGTCGTGCTCGCGATCGTGCGCTTCTTCGTCAACTTCACGCGTCGCTACGCGACTGCGCGCACCGGCGTCCGCGTCGAGGCCCGGATGCGCGAGCTCCTCTACCAGGCGTACCTGCGCTACCCACGTGCGTTCTACGACCGGCACGCAACGGGCCAGGTCGTTTCGCGCGCGACCAACGACCTCTACCCCATCCGGTACTTCATCGGCTGGGGAATGACGCAGGGCATTCAGTCAGTGATGATGATCGTCGGGATCGCGATCGTCCTCTTCCTCGTGGACGTGAAGCTCGCCGCGCTCGCGCTGATCGCCATGCCGTTCGTCGCAGTCCTTGCGTTCACGTTCGGTCGCAAGGTGATGCCGGTCTCGCGCGAGGTGCAGCAGCTGAAGGCGAACGTCACCGAAGCGGCCGACGAGGCGGTCGTCGGCATCGAGATGGTGCAGGCGTTCGGCCGGGAGGACGACGTGCAGGCGCGCTTCGGCGCGAAGGCCGAAGCCGTGCGCGACGGCGTGCTGCGCCAGGCCCGGATCGAAGCGGCGTTCCTTCCCGGCCTACTCTTCCTGCCGACGCTCTCGATCGCCGCGGTCGTGTACTTCGGCGGCCGCGACGTGATCAGCGGCGCGCTCACCTACGGCCAGTTCTTCCTCTTCTACCAACTGCTTCTGCAGCTCGTGTGGCCGCTCGAGGCGCTCGGCTGGATCCTCTCGCTCGCGCAGCGCGCCACCGCGTCGGCGTCGCGCAGCTTCGCCTGGCTGCAGGGGATCGAGTCGATCCCCGAGCCGAGCCACCCGACGTCGCTGCCGGCGGGACCGCTCGGCGTGCGCTTCGAGGACGTCCACTTCTCCTACGGCAGCGGCTCGGAGGTGCTCTCCGGGATTTCTCTCGCGATCGAGCCGGGCGAGGTGATCGCAATCTGCGGCCCGACCGGCGCCGGGAAGACGTCACTGCTCAACCTCCTGCCGCGCTTCTACGACCCGACCGACGGGCGGGTGCTCCTCGGCGGTGTCGACGCGCGGGACCTGCCGGTGGAGGAACTGCGCAACGCAGTCGCGATCGTCACCCAGAAGCCGATCCTCTTCTCGATCCCGCTCCGCGACAACCTGCTCGCGGCGCGGCCCGACGCGCCGTGGGACGAGGTCGTCGCGGCGTGCGAGGCGGCCGGTGTCGCCCACTTCGCATCCGAGCTGCCCGACGGCTACGACACGTTGATCGGGGAGCGCGGCGTCAACCTCTCCGGCGGACAGCGGCAGCGCGTGGCACTCGCGCGCGCCCTCGTCGCGGGCGCACGCGTCGTAGCCCTCGACGACCCGATGTCGGCGGTCGACACCCAGACGGAGCGCCACCTCGTCGAGAACCTCAGGCCTGCGCTCGCCGGCCGCACCGTGCTGATCGCAACCCAGCGGTTGTCGACGGTCGAGGTCGCGGACCGCGCGGTCGTCGTCGACGAGGGCGTGATCGTCGAGTCGGGAACACCTGCCGAGCTGCTCGCGCTCGGCGGACTGTTCGCGCAGCTCTTCGGCGAGGAGGTCAGCGCTGCCGCGTAAGCAACGCACCGGTCTGACCCGTCTCGGTCGCTACCTGATCGGCCGCCGCAAGCGCGTCGCAGCACTGGCGCTGCTCGGCGTCTGCTCGGCCGCAGCGCCGGTGATCGCGCTCCTGATCGTGAAGGACGCGATCGACCACGGCATGCGCGCGCACGACAAGACGCGGCTGGGGATCGACGTGCTCGTCTACCTCGCGCTCAACGGGCTGGCGTGGATCATGCAGACGACGCTCGTGCGCGGGCTCGCGCGCGTCGGACAAGACGTCGTGCTCGGCCTCCGCCAGGATCTCTTCGACCATCTGACGACGCTCTCGCTCCGCTACTTCTCGCAGCAGAAGGCGGGCTGGATCATCTCGCGCCTCACCTCCGACGTCGACGCGCTCTCCGACGTGCTCTCGCAAGGGCTGACGACACTCGTCGTCAACACGCTCACGCTGCTCGCCGCGATCGTCGGCCTGTTCGTCCTCGACTGGCGGCTCGGCCTCGTCGCGCTCGTGATCCTGCCGCCGACTCTCGTC
>Ga0207657_10006921_pt1 | contig 11689 bp, 4 predicted proteins | sample KBSC33metaG_FD_184316 | JGI IMG/M metagenome (GOLD analysis project Ga0207657, IMG submission 184316) | Corn rhizosphere microbial communities from Kellogg Biological Station, Michigan, USA - KBS C3-3 metaG (SPAdes) (version 2) | ecosystem: Host-associated > Plants > Roots > Rhizosphere > Soil ...
GGCACTATGTCCGGAGCCGCCGGCCCGATGAAGGCAGCGCGGACGGCGGCGGCCAGGACGGCGGCGGCGGGCACGGCAGTGAGCGCGACGGGGAGCGCACCCGGGACGCGCACCGCCCGACGGGGAACGGGGCCGGCCTCAGCGGCCGGTGAAGGTGGCTTTGCCGGGGCCGTTTTCCAGGAAGCTGCGCATGCCGGCCTTCTGGTCCTCGGTGCCGAACAGCGCGGCGAACTGCACCCGCTCAATCTCCAGGCCGGTGGCCAGGTCGACGCCGAGGCCGGAGTCGATGGCCTGCTTGGCGGCGCGCAGCGCGAGCGCGGGGCCGCTGGCGTAGCGCCGCACCATGTCCAGGGCCGCCTGGTAGACCGAATCGTCCGGCACCACCTGGTCCACCAGGCCGATCTGCAGCGCCTCGGCCGCGCCGACCATCCGGCCGCTGAACACGATGTCCTTGGCCCGGGCCGGGCCGACCAGGCGGGACAGCCGCTGCGTTCCGCCGGCCCCGGGGATGACGCCGAGCAGGATCTCGGGCTGGCCGACCCTGGCCCGCTCCCCCGCGACGCGGAAATCGGCGGCGAGGGCGAGCTCGAGCCCGCCGCCCAGCGCGTAGCCGGTGATCGCGGCGACCACCGGCTTGGGCAGCGCGGCGACCAGGCCCGCGGCTTCCTGCAGCCGCCCGGACCGCAGCGCCATCTCGGCATAGCCGGCCTCAGCCATGACCTCGATGTCGGCCCCGCCGCAGAAGACCTTCTCGCCGCCGTAGAGGATCACGGCGCGGACATCGTCCGAGGCGGCGGCGCCACGGGCGGCCTCGGCCAGTTCCGCGGTCACCTGATCGTTCAGCGCGTTGACCTTCGGCCGGTTCAGCCTGATGGTGCCGATGCCGTCGGCGACTTCCAGGTAGACGAACTCACCCATGGCCGCAGACTAGCGGAGGTCGCCGTTGGTCATCCCGGCCGGGGCCTGCGGGTAGGTGACCAGGCCGAGCTCGGCGCGGCTGTCGAGCAGCGGGTGGTTCGGCAGCACCCGGGCGGTGTAGCCGAACGGTCCGGGCTGGTCGAGCGACACCTCGCCGGAGTAGCGCACGACTCCGTTGGCGGCGCCGGACGGCTCGGGCGTCAGCGTGGCGTAGGCCGGCGAGACGATCTCGTCGGCGTCGTCGGGCCGGCCGTAGACCACCTCCACCGCCGCGTCGTCCGTGGTGAGCTCGCCGAGCGCCACCGAGACCCGTACGGTCAGCGCCGAGCCCAGTGATGAGCTGGGCGCCTGCCCAGCGGCCTCCGATTCCACGTGCTCCACCCGGACCTGGGGCCAGGCCTGGATCACGCGGTGCTTCCAGGCGGCGAGCTCGCGGGCCGGCCCGAAACCCTCGGCATCGGCCAGGTCGCGGGAGGCCGCCGCCGCGGGCACGTACAGCGCCGTCACGTACTCCCTGACCATGCGCTCGGCCTGCACCTTCGGGCCGAGCGAGCGGAACGTGTGCCGGATCCGCTCGACCCAGCCCTGCGGCACGCCGTCCGCGTCCCGGTCGTAGAACAGCGGCGCCACCGACTTGCTGAGCAGCTCGTACAGCGCGGTGGCCTCAAGCGCGTCGCGGCGGGTGGCGTCGGCCACGCCGTCGGCCGAGGGGATCTCCCAGCCGTTCCCGCCGTCGTACCACTCGTCCCACCAGCCGTCCCGGACCGAGACGTTGAGCCCGCCGTTCAGCGCGGCCTTCATGCCCGAGGTACCGCAGGCCTCCAGCGGGCGCAGCGGGTTGTTCAGCCACACGTCGCAGCCCTGCACCAGGGCGTGCGCCATGTCCATGTCGTAGTCGGGCAGGAACACGATCCGTCGCCGCACGTCGGGCGAGTCGGTGAACTGGACCATCTGCTGGATCAGGCCCTTGCCGCCCTCGTCGGCCGGGTGCGCCTTGCCCGCCACCACGATCTGCACCGGCTGATCCGGGTCGTTCAGCAGCCGGCTGAGCGTGGCCGGGTCGTTCAGCATCAGCGTGAGCCGCTTGTAGGAGGGCACCCGGCGGGCGAACCCGATCGTGAGCACGTCCTCGTCCAGGACGTCGTCGATCCAGGTGAGTTCGGCGTCGGAGGCGCCGCGCTGCCGCCAGGAGGCGCGCAGCCTGCGCCGGGTCTCGGCCACCAGCCGGCCGCGCAGCAAGCGCCGGGTCTGGAACAGCTCGCCGGCCGGGGCCATCGCGGCCCGTTCCCAGTCACCTTCGGCCAGGACCCCGACTTCGGGCGCCACCCAGGTGGGGGTGTGCACGCCGTTGGTGACCGAGCCGATGGGCACCTCGCGGGTGTCGAAGCCCGGCCACAGGCCGGCGAACATCTCCCGGCTCACCTGGCCGTGCAGCAGCGAGACGCCGTTGACGCGCTGGGCCAGCCGCATGCCCATCACGGCCATGTTGAACACGTCGGGGTCGCCGCCCGGGTAGGTCTCGGCGCCGAGCGCGAGCACCCGCTCGGTGGGCAGCAGCGGGTCGTCGGAGAAGTGCTCGGAGATCAGGCTGCGCTCGAACCGGTCGATGCCCGCGGGGACCGGGGTGTGCGTGGTGAACACCGTGCCCGCCCGGCAGACCTCGAGGGCCTCGTCGAAGCTGAGCCCCTGCTCGGCGTACTCCCGGATCCGCTCCAGGCCGAGGAAGCCGGCGTGGCCCTCGTTGGTGTGGAAGACCTCGGGCGAGGGATACCCGCGCAGCGCGCAGAAGGCCCGTACCGCGCGCACGCCGCCGATGCCGAGCAGCAGCTCCTGGCGCAGCCGGTGGTCGCTGCCGCCGCCGTACAGCCGGTCGGTGACCTCGTGCAGGTCGGCCTCGTTCTCCTCCACGTAGGAGTCGAGCAGCAGCAGCGGGACGCGGCCGACCTGGGCCACCCAGATCTGCGCGGCCAGCACGCGGCCCGCGGTCAGGCCCACTTTCACGTGCACCGGCGCGCCGGAGTCGTCCCGGAGCAGCTCCAGGGGCAGGCCGTTCGGGTCGTCGGACGGGTACCGCTCGGCCTGCCAGCCGTCGGCCGACAGCGACTGGGTGAAGTAACCGTGCCGGTACAGCAGGCCGACCCCGATCAGCGGCACGCCCAGGTCGCTGGCTGTCTTCAGGTGGTCGCCGGCCAGGATGCCCAGGCCGCCGGAGTACTGCGGCAGCGCGGCGGTGATGCCGTACTCGGGCGAGAAGTACGCGATCGAGGCCGGGGCGCCGTCCTGGCCCGCGTACCAGCGCGGCTCGGACATGTACCAGGACAGGTCCAGCTCGGCGTCGCCGAGCCGGCGCCGGAAGTCCCCGTCGGCCGCGAGCGCCGCGATCCGGGCCGACGGCAGCGCGCTGAGCATCGCAATCGGGTCGCCGCCCGACGCCGCCCAGGCGGCGGGATCGATCGAGGCGAACAGGTCGGCGGTCGGGCGGTGCCAGGACCAGCGGAGGTTCAGCATCAGGCCGTGCAGCGCGGCCAGCGGCTCGGGCAGGGTTACGCGGACAGTGAACCGGCGAATCGCTTTCACGGGCAGACCTTAATCGGTCCGGGCCAGTGACGCGGAACGATTGGCGGGGACGAGAGCAAAAAACCAGGGCCCGCGACCGGGAATGTCAGTTCAAATTATACCGAACGGGCTGGCGAGATGCCGGTCCGTTCGGTACCTGTTGTGACTTGGCCACGGTGCCGGCCCTAAAGCGCTACCCGCTCTGGTGTGAAGTCAACCGCTCTCGGTAGCGTAACCAGGGTGATTGGACGAATCCCGATCCTTGACGTGGAGCCCGCCGTGGAGTGCGGGCGGCGACCTGCGAGGGCGGTAAAGGGCGAGACATTCCAGGTCAGCGCCACGATCTTCCGCGAGGGGCACGGCATCATCAACGCCGCCGCGGTGCTGCGCGACCCGGATCGGAAGGCCGGCCCGCTGGTATACATGCGCGAGCTCGCGCCGGGCACCGACCGGTGGGGTGCGGACGTGACCGTGACCGGCGAGGGCGCGTGGCGCTTCCACGTGGAGGCGTGGGGCGACCCGATCGCCAGCTGGCACCATGACGCGGCCATCAAGATACCCGCTGGCCAGGACGTCGAGCTGATGCTCACCGAGGGCGCGCTGCTGTTCGAGCGGGCCGCGCGGCGGATCCCGCAGCCGCCGGGCGCGAGCCGGCCGGCCGCGGCCCGCACGGCGCTGCGCGCGCTGGCGGCGAAGTTGCGCGACCGCGGGCTGACCCCGTGGGACCGGCTGGCGGCGGCCACCGATCCTCAGATCGCCGCCATCTTGCGCACCTGGCCGCTGCGCGAATTTGTCACCAGATCCCGGCCGCTGGCCGTGACCGTGGACAGGGAACGGGCGCTGTACGGCGCCTGGTACGAGTTCTTCCCGCGCTCCGAAGGGGTCCAGATTGACCCAATGGGCCGCCGGGCGCCCGCCTCGGGCACGCTCCGCACCGCGGCCAAGCGGCTGGACGCGATCGCGGGCATGGGCTTCGACGTGGTCTACCTGCCGCCGGTGAATCCCATCGGGACCACGTTCCGCAAGGGCAGGAACAACACCTTGACCCCGGCCGAGGGCGACCCCGGCTCGCCGTGGGCTATCGGGTCTCCGGACGGCGGGCACGACGCGATCCATCCCGACCTGGGCACGATGGACGACTTCGACGCGTTCGTGGCCAGGACCCGCGAGCTGGGCATGGAGCTCGCGCTGGACCTGGCGCTGCAGGCCTCGCCGGATCACCCGTGGGTCTCCGAACACCCGGAATGGTTCACCGCCCGGGCCGACGGGTCGATCGCCTACGCCGAGAACCCGCCCAAGAAGTACCAGGACATCTACCCGCTGAACTTCGACAACGACCCCGAGGGCATCTACGCGGAGGTGCTGCGGATCGTCCGGCAGTGGATGGATCACGGGGTCCGGATCTTCCGGGTGGACAACCCGCACACCAAACCGCTCCGGTTCTGGGAGCGGCTGCTCGGCGAGATCCGCGGCACCGACCCCGACGTGCTGTTCCTGGCCGAGGCGTTCACCCGGCCGGCCATGATGCACACCCTGGCCACGATCGGGTTCCACCAGTCCTACACGTACTTCACCTGGCGCAACGGCGCCCAGGAGCTCGAAGAGTACATGCTCGAGCTGTCCGGCGAAGCGGCCGCCTACATGCGGCCCAACTTCTTCACCAACACCCCCGACATCCTGAACGAGTACCTCCAGCACGGCGGGGTGCCCGCGTTCAAGATCCGGGCGGTGCTCGCCGCCATGCTGTCCCCGACCTGGGGTATCTACTCGGGGTACGAACTGTGCGAGAACGTGCCGATCAGGCCGGGCAGCGAGGAGTACATGGATTCGGAGAAATACCAGTACCGCCCGCGCGACTGGGAGGCGGCGGCCAGGGACGGCATCGGGATCGCGGATTACATCACCGAGCTCAACCGGATCCGGCGGACCCACCCGGCCCTGCACAGACTGCGCAATCTTCGCTTTCACGGCGTTGACCAGCCGGGGCTTATGTGCTTCTCCAAACGCGTGGCTGATGCCCGTCCCGGGCCGCGGGACGATACCGTACTGGTAGTCGTAAACCTCGACCCCTACCAGACCAGGGAAGCCACGGTCTGGCTCGATTTGCCCGCACTCGGGGTGGACCGCGAGTTCATCGTGACGGACGAGCTAACAGGCGAGTCCTACCGGTGGGGGAATGCCAACTACGTCCGCCTGGACCCGGCGACGCGGCCTGCGCACGTTTTCTCCGTTACGCCCCAGCAGTAATTCCGCACGAAGTCAGTAAGACCCAGGAGATCTTGCCGTGACCGAACACCACGATGCGATAGCCGACTCTTTCGACGCGGATCAGCCCCTTGACCCGGAGTGGTACAAGCGCGCGGTGTTCTACGAGGTACTCATACGCGGCTTCCAGGACTCGACCGGCGACGGCACCGGCGACCTGCGCGGGCTGACGTCCCGGCTGGACTACCTGGAGTGGCTCGGCATCGACTGCATCTGGCTGCTGCCGATCTACGCCTCGCCGCTGCGCGACGGCGGCTACGACATCGCCGACTTCATGTCGGTGCTGCCCGACTACGGGAACATCGGCGACTTCGTCGCGTTCGTGGACGAGGCGCACAAGCGCGGCATCCGGGTCATCGCCGACCTGGTCATGAACCACACGTCCGACCAGCACCCGTGGTTCCAGGCGTCGCGCACCGATCCCGACGGGCCGTTCGGCGACTTCTACGTGTGGTCCGACACCGACGACAAGTACTCGGGCGCCCGGGTCATCTTCGTCGACACCGAGGCCTCCAACTGGACCTTCGACCCGGTCCGCGGCCAGTACTACTGGCACCGGTTCTTCTCCCACCAGCCGGACCTGAACTTCGAGAACCCGCGCGTGCAAGACGCCATGCTCGAGGTGCTGCGGTTCTGGATGGACCTGGGCATCGACGGGTTCCGGCTCGACGCCGTGCCGTACCTGTACGAGCGGGAGGGCACCAACTGCGAGAACCTGAAGGAGACGCACGAGTACCTGAAGCGGATCCGGACCGAGATCGACAAGCTCTACCCGGACAAGGTTCTGCTGGCCGAGGCGAACCAGTGGCCGGCCGACGTGATCGAGTACTTCGGCGACCCCGAGGTGGGCGGCGACGAGTGCCACATGGCGTTCCACTTCCCGCTGATGCCGCGGATCTACATGGCGGTGCGGCGGGAGCAGCGCTACCCGATCTCGGAGATCCTGGCCCAGACCCCGGCCATCCCGGCCGGCTGCCAGTGGGGCATCTTCCTGCGCAACCACGACGAGCTCACGCTGGAGATGGTCACCGACGACGAGCGCGACTACATGTACGCCGAGTACGCCAAGGATCCCCGGATGAAGGCCAACATCGGGATCCGGCGCCGGCTGGCCCCGCTGCTGGAGAACGACAGGAACCAGCTCGAGCTGTTCACCGCGCTGCTGCTGTCGCTGCCCGGGTCGCCGGTGCTGTACTACGGCGACGAGATCGGCATGGGCGACAACATCTGGCTCGGCGACCGGGACGGGGTGCGGACGCCGATGCAGTGGACGCCGGACCGCAACGGCGGCTTCTCCCAGGTCGACCCGCAGCGGCTCTACCTGCCGCCGATCATGGACGCGATCTACGGCTTCCAGGCGCTCAACGTCGAGGCCCAGCAGCGCAACATCGGCTCGCTGCTGCAGTGGACCCGGCGGATGATCGAGATCCGCAAGCGGCATTCGGTCTTCGGCACCGGCATCTACGAGGAGCTGACCTCCTCCAACCCGAGCGTGCTGGCCTTCGTCCGGCTGCCGGCGGCCTCGGGTCATGACGATTCCGACGGCTCGGACCGCATCTTGTGCGTGAACAACCTGTCCAGGTTCCCGCAGCCGGTCGAGCTGGACCTGCGCCGGTTCACCGGCGTCACGCCGGTCGAGTGCATGGGCGGCGTGGTCTTCCCGCGGATCGGCGAGCTTACCTACCTGCTGACGCTGCCCGGGCACGGGTTCTACTGGTTCCAGCTGCCCGCGGCCAGGGACGAGAACGGCGCCGTGACCTCCGGCGGGGGCGGCGGGTCGCCGTATGGCGGCTCGGCCGAGGACAGCCACACGCCGACCATGGGAGATCACCTGCCCGGGCCGCCAGAGAGCCACCAGCAATGACGCGATAAGCTCGGCGGCCGGCCGTGCTGACCGACCGGGGCCGCTGTCCGGAAATATCTCAATATGCCGCCCGGAATTCGGCCTGCGTGTGTTTGCCGGGACCAGCCACGGGGATGTGGTAAGCGCTCATGACTTTCGAAGACACACTGGCAACATGGCTGGTCAAGCAGCGATGGTTCGCAGGTAAGGGCCGGACCGTCCATGATCTCGCGGTCGTGGCCGACACCGAGATCATTCCCGGCGACCCCGGCCTGCGGCACCTCATGGTCACGGTCTCGCACGGCGCGACCTCGGACTGCTACCAGCTGTTCATCGGCTACCGCGCCCGCCTGCCGGCCCGGCTGCGGCACGCCAGGATCGGCACAAACGACGGGCTGCAGATCTACGACGGGCTGCACGACTCGGCGCTGACCCGGACGCTGCTCGACGCGATCGTCGACGACCGCAGCGTCGGCATCCTGCGGTTCTGCCGGGTGCCCGGGGCCGAGATCCAGGCCGGCCTGGACAGCCTGGTGCTCACCGGCGAGCAGAGCAACACCAGCCTGGTGTTCGGCGAGTCCGCCATCTTCAAGGTGTTCCGCCGGGTCAGCCCCGGGCCGAACCCGGACCTCGAGGTGGCCTCGGCGCTGGCCCAGCTCGGCTCGTCGCACATCGCGGAGCCGTTCGGCTGGGTGGAGACCAGGATCGACGGCGCGACCACGGTGCTGGCCATCTTGTCCCGGTACCTGCGGGCCGCCTCGGACGGCTGGTCGCTGGCCGCGACCAGCGTGCGCGACCTGTACGCCACCGAGGAGGGCACCCGCGCGGCCGAGGCCGGCGGGGACTTCGCGGGCGAAGCCGAGCGATTGGGCGCGGCCACGGCGCAGGTGCACCGGGACCTGGCCGACGCGTTCGGCCGGTCCGAGCTCGATCCGGAGGCCATCCGCGAGCTGGCCGAGCAGATGTACCGGCGGCTCGACATGGCGGTTGCCACCGTGCCCGAGCTGGGCCGGTTTGCGGACAAGGTCGGCGACGCGTACTCGGACCTGGCCAAGCTGATCGAGCCGGTTCCGGCCCAGCGGGTGCACGGCGACTACCACCTGGGCCAGGTCATGCGGACCCAGACCGGCTGGGTCGTGCTCGACTTCGAGGGCGAGCCGGCCAGCCCGCTGGCCCAGCGGCGCGCCCGGTCCTCCCCGCTGCGGGACGTGGCCGGCATGCTCCGCTCGTTCGACTACGCGGCCCGGCACCAGCTCGTCACCCACCCGGACATGTCCAGCCTCGCGCCCAGGGCGGCCGACTGGATCCGGCGCAACGGCGACGCGTTCTGCGCCGGCTACGCCGCGGCCGGCGGTCTTGACCCGGCCCAGCACTCGGTCCTGCTTCGTGCGATGCTGCTCGACAAGGCCGTGTACGAGGTCATCTACGAGGCCAGGAACCGGCCGACCTGGGTCCCCATTCCGCTAGAGTCCATTGCCGAGCTGTAGCTCCCTACAGAGATCGAGTGGCCTGTTATGACACAACCCGACCCCAGCCTGTCTGGTTCCAGCGCGTCCGGCCCCGATGCGGCCAGCCCCGATGCGGCCAGCCCCGATGCGGCCAGCCCCGATGCGGCCAGCCCTGATGCGGCTAGCCCTGATGTGGCCGGCCCTAGCCTGGGCGAGATCGAACGGATCGCCGCGGGACAGCACTACGACCCGCACTCGGTACTCGGCGCGCACCCCGGTCCGGGCGGAGTGATCATCCGTGCGCTCCGCCCGCTGGCGACGTCGGTGACCGCCGTGCTCGACGACGGCCGCAGGCTGCCCATGGAGCACGTGCACCAGGGGGTCTTCGCCGTCACCGTGCCGGACGAGAAGGTGCCCGGCTACCGGATCGCCGCCGGGTACGGCTCTGGCTCGGCCGAGGATGTGCGCGACGACCCGTACCGGCACCTGCCCACGCTCGGCGAGTTCGACCTGTACCTGATCGGCGAGGGACGGCACGAGGAGCTGTGGCGGGTGCTCGGCGCGCACCTGCGCGAGGTCGGCCAGACGTCCGGCGCGGCGTTCGCCGTCTGGGCGCCGAACGCGCACGGGGTCCGGGTCACCGGCGACTTCAACGGCTGGGACGGCCGTGCGTACCCGATGCGCTCGCTCGGCGGGTCCGGGGTGTGGGAGCTGTTCGTGCCGGGCGTCACCGAGGGCACCCGGTACAAGTACGCGATCTGCGGCCCGGACGGGGTGTGGCGGGAGAAGGCCGACCCGCTGGCCGCCGCGGCGGAGATGCCGCCCGCCACCGCATCGGTGGTGTACACCTCGCGGTACACCTGGGGCGACTCCGCGTGGATCGAAACGCGGGCCGAAAGCGAGCCGGTGCGCGAGCCGATGAGCATCTACGAGGTGCACCTGGGCTCGTGGCGGCCGGGCCTGTCCTACCGGGAGCTAGCGGTACAGCTGACCGAATACGTCAGCGACATGGGCTTCACCCACGTGGAGTTCCTGCCCGTGGCCGAGCACCCGTTCGGCGGCTCGTGGGGCTACCAGGTCACCTCGTACTACGCGCCGACGGCGCGGTTCGGCAGCCCGGACGACTTCCGCTACCTGGTCGACGCGCTGCACCAGGCCGGTATCGGCGTGATCCTGGACTGGGTGCCCGGGCACTTCCCGCGGGACGAGTGGGCACTGGCCCAGTTCGACGGCACCCCGCTGTACGAGCACGCCGACCCGCGCCGCGGCGAGCAGCCGGACTGGGGCACGCTCGTCTTCAACTTCGGCCGGACCGAGGTGCGCAACTTCCTGGTCGCCAACGCGGTCTACTGGCTGGATGAGTTCCACGTGGACGGACTGCGCGTGGACGCCGTGGCCTCGATGCTGTACCTGGACTACTCGCGCAAGGACGGCGAGTGGGTGCCCAACCAGTACGGCGGCCGGGAGAACCTGGAGGCCATCTCGTTCCTCCAGGAGGTCAACGCCACCTGCTACAAGCGGGTGCCCGGCATCACCATGATCGCCGAGGAGTCGACCGCCTGGCCGGGCGTGTCGCGGCCGGTGTACCTGGGCGGGCTCGGGTTCGGCTTCAAGTGGAACATGGGCTGGATGCACGACACCCTGTCCTACCTGAGCCAGGATCCCATCTACCGGCAGTACCACCACAACGAGATCACGTTCTCCATGATCTACGCGTTCTCGGAGAACTTCATCCTGCCCTTGTCGCACGACGAGGTGGTGCACGGGAAGGGCTCGCTGCTGGGCAAGATGCCCGGCGACGAGTGGCGGCGGTTCGCCGGGCTGCGCTCGCTGCTGGCGTACATGTGGGCGCATCCGGGCAAGCAGCTGCTGTTCATGGGGTCGGAATGGGGCCAGGGCAGTGAGTGGTCGGCGGACAACGGGCTCGACTGGTGGGTGCTGGACTTCGACGTCCACCAGGGCGTGCAGCGGCTGTCCCGCGACCTGAACGCGATCTACCGCAGGAACTCCGCGCTGTGGCAGCTGGACAGCTCGCCCGAGGGGTTCAGCTGGATCGACGCCAACGACGCCCAGGGCAACACGCTGTCCTTCCTGCGCATGTCCGCGCCCGTGGGCGACGCTGCCCGCGATGCCGTTCGCGGCACGGCGGGTGAGTACGCGCGCGGCGCCGCGCGGGACATCGCTCGCGATGCCGCCGCTGCTTCCCGGGGTGCCGGAGCTGCCGAGTCCGACGAGGACGCCCGGGACATGGTGGCCTGCATCGCCAACTTCTCCGCGCTGCCGCACTTTAAGTACCAGATCGGCCTGCCCCGGGCCGGGCGCTGGCGGGAGCTGCTCAACACCGACGCGGCGATATACGGCGGCAGCGGCGTCGGCAACCTGGGCGGCATCGAAGCGCTGCCCGAGCCCTACCACGGGCGCCCCGCCTCGGCCACCATCACCGTGCCCCCGCTGGGCGTCCTCTGGCTCGCCCCGGAGGAGTGACAGCGGCGCTCCGCCGACTGGCTGGGGGTTGTGGCACCTGACCCCCGATAGGCGGGGGCGGGGGCACACAACCTCCGGACGGGGGCGGGTCAGAGGGCCGGGGTGCGGAGGGCGCGGCGCTATGTCCGTTATCGTGAGATGTGGCCGGAGGCGGAGAACTCGAGCGGGTGCTCGG
>Ga0207657_10006923_pt1 | contig 11688 bp, 11 predicted proteins | sample KBSC33metaG_FD_184316 | JGI IMG/M metagenome (GOLD analysis project Ga0207657, IMG submission 184316) | Corn rhizosphere microbial communities from Kellogg Biological Station, Michigan, USA - KBS C3-3 metaG (SPAdes) (version 2) | ecosystem: Host-associated > Plants > Roots > Rhizosphere > Soil ...
GGTCATGGAGATCATCGACTTCATCCGCGCCGATGCGAACCGGCCGCTCTGCCTGCCTGAACGCGAGGTCTGATGCAGAAGCTCGGGCTGATCGCCGGCGGCGGGAACCTGCCCGTCGAGATCGCCGAGCATTGCCTGCGCTCCGGACGGCCGCTGTTCGTCGTTCGCCTCAAAGGCTTCGCCGGCGACGAGCTTGCGCGCTATGCGGGCGCCGAGGTTGGCCTGGCTGAACTCGGCAAGTGCTTCAAGGCGCTGAGGCGCGCCGGCTGCCAGGCGGTCTGCCTGGCGGGACGGGTGGCGCGGCCGGATTTCACCAGCCTGATGCCGGACCTGCGGGGGCTCGCCGCCCTGCCGGCGGCCATCGCCGCAGCGCGTAAGGGCGACGACGCCCTGCTTCGCATGCTGGTCGGCGAATTCGAGAAGGAGGGCTTCGTGGTCGAAGGCGCCCACGAGGTGATGGAAGACCTGGGCCTGGGCGCCGGGCCCCTCGGCCGCCATTCGCCCTCGGAGGAGAACCTGGCCGACGTCACGCGCGCCCTCGACGTCGCCCGCTCCATCGGCCGGCTCGACATCGGCCAGGCGGCCACCGTGTGCCGCGGCCTGGTGCTGGCGGTGGAGGCTGCGGAAGGCACCGACGCCATGCTGGCGCGGGTGGCGGAGCTGCCGGAGGCGCTGCGCGGCCGCCCCGACGCGCCCGCCGGCGTCCTGGCCAAGGCCGCCAAGCCGATCCAGGAGACGCGCGTGGACCTTCCGACCATTGGCCCCGCCACGGTCCGCGGGGTGGCGCGCGCCGGCCTGGCGGGCATCGTCGGGGAGACCGGGCGGTTGCTGGTGCTCGAGCGCGAAGCGGTGATCGAGCTCGCCGACGAGCTCGGCGTCTTCATCCTGGGCGTGGATCCGCTGACGCCGTGAGCCCGCCGCTCACCGTCATGCTGGTGGCGGCGGAAGCGTCAGGCGACGACCGCGGCGCGCAGCTGGCCCGCGCCTTGAAGCGGCGGCTTGGGAATGGCGTGCGGTTCGTGGGCGTCGGCGGCCAACGCATGGCGGCCGAAGGCGTGCAGAGCCCCTTCGACATCGCCGACCTGTCGATCCTGGGCCTGCTGGAAGGCCTGCTGGCCTATCGGCGGGTTGTGCGACGCGCCGACGAGACGGCGGCGCTTGCGGCGCGGGAAAAGCCCGACGTGGCGGTGCTGATCGACTCCTGGGGGTTCACCCTGCGTGTGGCGCAGCGGTTGCGCCGGCTCGATCCCAAGCTGCCGATCGTCAAGTATGTCGGCCCACAGGTCTGGGCGACGCGGCCGGGCAGGGCGAGGACGCTTGCGCGGACCGTCGACCACCTGCTGTCGATCCATGCCTTCGACGCGCCCTATTTCGAAGCCGAGGGCCTGCCGGTCACCTTCGTCGGCAACTCCGCGCTGATGCTCGACTTTTCCCGGGCCGACCCGCAGCGCCTGCGCACCCAGATCGGCGCGGGCGCGGCCGACCCAATCCTTCTCGTCCTGCCGGGCAGCCGCCCGGGCGAGATCGAGCGCATCCTGCCCGCCTTCGAGGACGCCGTGCGCCGCCTGAAGGCTGACCGGCCGGACCTTCATGTCGTGATTCCCGCCGCGCCCACGGTCGCTGAGACGGTGAAGGCGCGCGTCGCCGGCTGGAGCTTCCGCGCGCATGTGATCGAAGGCGAGGCGGGCAAGCTCGACGCCATGAAGGCCGCGACCGTCGCCCTGGCCTGCTCGGGCACGGTCACGACCGAGCTGGCGCTGGCCGGCGTCGCCATGGTGATCGGCTACCGCCTGGGCGCGGTGACCTACGCGATCGCGCGCCGGCTGATCCGAACGAAGTACATCACCCTGTTCAACATCGCCGCGCAGGCCTTCGTCGCCCCGGAGCTGGTGCAGGACGCCTGCACCGGGCCGAACCTCGCGCGCGAGGTGGCCTTGCGCCTCGACGACGCCGAGCTGCGCAGCCGCCAGGTGCTGGCGCAATATGCAGCGCTGGACCGGATGGGGCGGGGCGGCCCGGACCCGTCCGAAGCCGCCGCCGATGGCGTGTTGAAGCTCCTGGCCGAGCGGAGTCGCTAGCCGCGCTTCTCGACCGGAACGTAAGGCCGCTGGGTGGCGCCGGTGTAGAGCTGGCGCGGACGGCCGATCTTCTGGTTCGGGTCCTCGATCATTTCCTTCCACTGGGCGATCCAGCCGACCGTGCGCGCCACGGCGAACAGCACCGTGAACATCTCCGCCGGGAAGCCCAGGGCGCGCAGCGTGATGCCCGAGTAGAAGTCGACGTTGGGGTAGAGCTTGCGCTCGATGAAGTACTCGTCCGAAAGCGCGATCCGCTCCAGTTCCATGGCCACTTTCAGCAGCGGGTCGTCGCCGTGGCCGACCTCGTCCAGGACCTCGTGGCAGGTCTTCTGCATCACGGTCGCGCGGGGGTCGTAGTTCTTGTAGACGCGGTGGCCGAAGCCCATCAGCCGGTAGCGCCGGTCCTTCACGCCCTGGATGTATTCCGGGATGCGGTCGACGGTGCCGATCTCCTTCAGCATGTTCAGCGCCTCCTCGTTCGCCCCGCCGTGCGCGGGTCCCCAGAGGCAGGCGATGCCGGCGGCGATGCAGGCGAAGGGATTGGCGCCTGACGAGCCCGCCAGCCGCACCGTCGAGGTCGAGGCGTTCTGTTCGTGGTCGGCGTGCAGGATGAAGATGCGGTCCATGGCCCGCGTCAGCACCGGGTTGGGCTTCCAGTCCTCGGCCGGGACCGAGAAGCTCATCTTCAGGAAGTTTTCCGCGTAGGAGAGGTCGTTGCGCGGATGCACGAACGGCTGGCCGCGGAAGTATTTGAAAGCCCGCGCGGCGATCGTCGGCATCTTGGCGATCAGCCGGTGCGAGGAGATCATCCGCTGCTCGGGATCGTCGATGTTGGTGCTGTCGTGATAGAAGGCCGACAGCGCGCCGACGGCGCCGGTCATGATCGCCATCGGGTGAGCATCCCGACGGAAGCCCTGGAAAAACCTGTCGAACTGATCGTGCAGCATCGTGTGGTAGGTGATGTTGCGCTCGAAGGTCGCGTACTCGGCTGCGGTCGGCAGCTCGCCGTGCAGCAACAGGTAGCAGACCTCCAGGAAGTTCGACTTCTCGGCCAGCTCGGTGATCGGGTAGCCCCGGTGCAGCAGGATGCCCTTGTCGCCGTCGATGAAGGTGATCTTGCTTTCGCAGCTGGCGGTGGAGGTGAAGCCGGGGTCGTAGGTGAAGGCGTCGCTCTCGGCGTAGAACTTGCGGATGTCGACGACGTCGGGGCCGGTGGAGCCCTTCAGGACGGGCAGGTCGATGGTCTTGCCGCCGATGCTGATCTTCGCCGTGTCGGCCATGCCGTACCTCCGAAATGCCTTAGAGTGAAACGCTCGTTCGAAACGGCTTATAGCGCGTTAGCCGGTAAGCGAAAGCGCGTCGTCGAGACGGCCGAGGCTTTCCTGTTTCCCTAGGGAAACGAGCGCGCCTGCAAGGTCCGGCGCGGGCGATCCTCCGGACAGCACGGCGCGCAGCGCGGGGCCGATCTTGCCCAGGCCGACGCCCTCGCTTTCGGCAAATGCGCGGTTCGTCGCCTCCAGCGTCGGGACGTCCCAGGCGGGCGCGGCGTCGAGGGCCGCGCGCAATCGCCCGAGCCGGCCGCGGGTCTCCTCCGTCAGCAGATCGCGCGCCTTCTGCGGCAACTCCAGCGGCCGCCGCTTCAAGGCGAAGACCGTCGCGTCGGCGAGTTCCAGGGTCGTCTTTGCGCCGTCGCGCACATGCGGAATGACGTGCTCGAGGACCGCCAGGTGGTCGTCGTGCAGCGGCCAGTCGCGGCTCTTGTGGATCTCGGCCACCAGGCGGGCCAGGCGCGCAGGATCGGCCAGGCGGATGTAGTGGTTGTTGAGGTGGTTCAGCTTGGCCCAGTCGAGCCGGGCCGGCGCGCCGACCACGTCCTTGATGTCGAACCAGCCGACCGCCTGACCGTCGGTGAAGATCTCGTCGTCGCCGTGGCCCCAGCCCAGCTTGGCCAGGTAGTTGCGCATCGCCTCCGGCAGATAGCCCATGTCGGCGAATTCGCTCACCGCCTGGGCGCCGTGGCGCTTGGAGAGCTTCGTCCCGTCGGGCCCGTGGATCAGCGGCAGGTGCGCCCAGATCGGCGGAGTCCAGCCCAGTCCCTGATAGATCAGGGTCTGGCGCGCGGCGTTGTTCAGGTGATCGTCGCCGCGGATGACGTGGGTCACGCCCATCTCGTGATCGTCGACGACGACGGCCAGGTTGTAGGTCGGAGTTCCGTCCGTGCGCAGCAGGATGAGGTCGTCGAGGTCCTTGTTCTGGAAGGTCACGCGGCCCTTCACCTGGTCGTCGATCAACGTCTCGCCCTGCGTCGGCGCCTTCAGCCTGACCACGAAGGGCCGGTCCGGCGCATCGTTGGGCGAACGGTCGCGCCAGGGGGAGCGCACGACCCGGCCTTCGGCGCGCGCCAGGGTCCGCTCGGCCTCCAGCTCGTCGGGCGTCATGTAGTCGCGATAGGCCGAGCCGCGCGCCAGCATCTCGTCGACCGCCGTGATGTGGCGCTCGGCGCGGCTCGCCTGGAAGACCGGCGTCTCGTCGGCTTCGAGCCCGAGCCAGGCGAGGCCGTCGAAGATCACCTGCACGGCTTCCTTGGTGGAGCGCTCGCGGTCGGTGTCCTCGATACGCAGCAGGAATTTGCCGCCGGTGTGGCGGGCGTATAGCCAGTTGAAAAGCGCCGTGCGGGCCGTGCCAATGTGCATGGCGCCGGTGGGCGAAGGGGCGATGCGGGTGACGACGGGGCGGTCGGACATCGAAGGCGAGGACTCTGGAGAGGCTGCGGCGCTCGGCGCCTGGGCGGGGCCTCTTAGCACGCGCATTCCGCGGGCTCCTAGCCTCGCGGCGGCGCGCGCCTGGCTGGGCGCGCAGATCGCGCGGCAGGCCGAACGCTGGACGCTCTGGACTCCGGTCGCGCTGGGCTCGGGCTCGGGCCTCTATTTCGCCCTGCTGCGCGAGCCGCAAGGCTGGGTGGCGCTGGCCTGCGTCGCGGTGGCGAGCAGCCTTCTGCTGGCGGCGGCCAGATGGGGGGGATCGCGGGCCCGCACCGCGGCCCTGGTGCTGACCGCCTGCGCCTTGGCGGGGTTCTCAATGGCCAAGCTGCGGTCCGATCACGTCAAGGCGCCGATCGCCCCGGCGCAAAGCCGTCCCCAGCGGCTGGAAGGCTGGGTCGTCGACGTGATCAGCCCGGGGCAGAGCGGCCCACGGCTGATGATCGCGCCGGCGCGGATCGGGGACTGGCCGCCCAAGGCGACGCCGATCCGGGTGCATGTGACGCTGCGCGGCGGTTACTTGCCAGGCCCCGGCGAGCCGATCAGCCTGCTGGCGGTGATCAACGCGCCGCCGACGCCCGCCAGCCCCGGCTCCTACGACTTCGCCCGCGATTCCTTCTTCCAGAGCGTCGGCGGTGTGGGCTTCGCGCTCGGCCCGCCGCAAACCTGGGCGGCGCCGGAGCCCGCGCCCTGGCGGCTGCGTCTGACCATGCGGATCAACGCCGCTCGCTGGGAGCTGACGCGGCGGATCGTCGATACGCTCGGCACGCGTACGGGCGGCCTTGCCGCGGCCATGACGACGGGGCACGACGCCTTCATCCCCAAGGCGGAGGTGGACGACCTGCGTGTCGCGGGCCTGGCCCACATCATCTCCATCTCGGGTCTGCACATGGCGATCGTGGGCGGCTTCGTCTTCGCGATCCTGCGCTTCGGGATCGCCGCCTGGCCGTGGCTGGCGCTGCGCGTCCCCGGCAAGAAGATCGCCGCCGCCGTCGCGCTCGCCGCCGTCGCCGCCTACCTGATGCTCTCCGGCTCGCCGCCGCCGGCCGAGCGCTCGGCGATCACCGCGGCGGTGGCCTTTGGCGCGATCCTCGTCGATCGCCAGGCGATTAGCCTGCACGCCCTGGCGCTGGCGGCCATGGCGGTCTTGCTGTTGCAGCCCGAGGCGGTGACCCAGCCCGGGTTCCAGATGTCCTTCGCCGCGACCGCGGCGCTCGTCGCCCTGGCGGAGGTCTGGCCGCACGCGGTGAAGGAGATCAACACGCCCTGGCCGATCCGCATCGTGCAGGGGGTCTGGACCTGGACGGCGGCGGGGGCGGCCGCGAGCTTCGTGGCTGGAACGGCGACCGCGCCCTTCGCCATGCAGCACTTCAACCGCGTCTCCACCTGGGGCCTGGTGTCCAACATGGTCAGCGAGCCCATCTCCGGCTTCCTGATGATGCCGGGATTGGCGCTGGGCGCGGTCCTGGCCCCGTTCGGGCTCGGCGGCTGGCCACTGCACGTGGCGGGCTTCGCGATCGACCTCCTGAACCGGGTCGCGCACGCGGCCGCCAACGCCCCCTTCGCCCAGATCGTCGTCGCCAGCGGCCCAGCCTGGACCCTGCCGGCCGCCTTCCTCGGCCTGCTATGGCTCTGCCTCTGGAAGGGACCGCTGCGCTGGCTCGGGTTGCCCTTGGCGTTGGCGATCACCCTCACACCCAAGCCTGCGCTCCCCGACGTCTGGGCGAGCGCCGACGGGGCGGCGGTCGCGGTCCGCTCAGCGAAGGCGGCGGTGCTGTTTCGGCCCGACGTGAAGCTGTTCGGCGCAGAGCTCTGGGCCCGTCGGCGCGGCTTGACCCCATTGGAGACGCAGGCAGACCGCGATCGCGCCTATGACTGCGACACTTGGAGCTGCGCGCCGCTTCCGGAGGCTCCGGTCAGCGTCGCGGCGGCCTGGAACCTCAAGCGTCCTCTGAAGGAGGGTCGACTGGCCGCGCTTTGCGCATCCGCAGAGGTCGTGATCCTGCGCAACGACTTCGCGCCGCAGGCCTGCGCGGCGCCGGTCGTCCTGACGGGCCGGGATTTCGCGCGCGGCGGGGCGGTCGAACTCTACCGCGACGGGCCCGGAAAATGGCGCGCGGCCTGGGCCCAGGACCTGCGTGGCCGGCGGCCCTGGACCTGGGGCGTCGACACCAGATGATGTTCACCAAGCGCCTGCGCGAGCCGGTCATGCGCGGAGAGGTGACCTGCAGCGTGCGGATCTGGCAGACCCCGCGCGTGAAGATCGGCGGCCGCTACCGGCTGGGTTCCGGCGCGATCGAGGTCACGGCGATCCGGGAGATTGCGCTGCAGGACATTACCCCCGACCTGGCTCGCAGGTCGGGGTTCCTTGGGGTCATCGATCTGCTGAAGGTCGCCAGGCATGGTCCCGGCGACCGGGTCTATCTGGTGGAGTTCGCCTACCACGCCGATCCCTGAGAGCGGCGAATGCAGGCCGAATGCGCCGCGGAGTGGGTGGCCCGGCCCTCAGTGATACCGGCGGATCAGTCCCACCAGCTTACCCTGCACGGCCACCTGGTCGGGCCCGAAGATGCGGGTCTCATAGGCGGGGTTGGCGGCTTCCAGGGCGATCGAGGCGCCCTTGCGGCGCAGCCGCTTCAGCGTGGCCTCCTCGCCCATCACCAGGGCCACGACGATGTCGCCCGAGGTCGCCGTATCGCCGCGCCGGATCACCACGAAGTCCCCGTCGAGGATGCCGGCGTTGATCATCGAGTCGCCCTGGATCTCCAGAACGAAGTGCTCGCCCGCGCCAAGCATGCTCTCGGCGACCGGCATCCGGTCGCGCTCCTGCTGGATCGCCTCGATCGGCGTCCCGGCGGCGATGCGGCCCAGGATGGGGAGGTCCCTCGTATCGTTGGCGGCCGCCGGCATGGCCGGGCCGCCGTCGACCAGTTGCGGCTTGAACGGCGCGCGTCCCTTCGGCGGGGCGGTCATCGTCGCCTGCTGCGGCAGCTTCACCACTTCCAGCGCTCGCGCCCGGTGCGGCAGGCGGCGCAGGAAGCCCCGTTCCTCGAGGGCGGTGATCAGCCTGTGGATGCCCGACTTGGACGCGAGGTCCAGCGCGTCCTTCATCTCGTCGAAGGACGGAGAGACGCCGCTCTCCTTGATCCGCTCGTGGATGAACATGAGCAGTTCGTGTTGCTTGCGGGTGAGCATCGGACCGGACCTCGAGCAGGGCGCCCAAAGCAGGGGCGTGAGAGAACAAAGCGCAAACGCTATGAATGTTCTCTAGGTGTTCCGCATTAATGTCAAGTTACCGTCCGCGGCTCTGAAATCTCACGGGAATTTCAGACCGAACCCGAAGCTCGGCAGCGACTCAACTGGTCAGCAGGGCGCGAGTCGCTGCGGCGACGTCAGCCTGCCGCATCAGGCTCTCGCCGACCAGCATGGCCCGGGCGCCGGAGGCTTCCAGCCGCGCGGCGTCGGCCGCCGTGAAGATGCCGCTCTCGGTGACCAGCAGGGCCGAGGCCGGCGCGCCCGCGGCCAGCCGCTCCGTCACGGCGAGATCGACGGAGAACGTCCGCAGATCGCGGTTGTTGACCCCGATCAGGTCGGCGCTGAACGCCACGGCCCTGGCCATCTCCGCCGCGTCATGCGCCTCGACCAGGGCGTCCATGCCCCAGTCGTGGGCGGCCGCCAACAGCTCACGGGCGAGGGCGTCGTCGGCGATCGCCAGTATGACGAGGATCGCGTCGGCGCCCAGCGCGCGGCTCTCGGCGACCTGCCAGGGATCGACCAGGAACTCCTTGCGGATGCAGGGCAGGGCGGTCGCCGCCCTGGCGGCCGTGAGATAGCTGTCGTCGCCCTGGAAACTCGGGCCGTCGGTCAGCACGGAGAGGCACGCCGCGCCGCCGCGCTCGTAGGCGCAGGCCAGAGCGGGCGGATCGAAGTCCTCGCGGATCACCCCGCGCGAGGGCGAGGCCTTCTTGATCTCCGCGATCAGGGCGAGGCGTCCCGGCCCGTGCGCCTGCGCCAGGGCCGCGCGGAAACCCCGCGGCGGCGAGGCGGCCTGGGCGGCGGCCTCGATGTCCGCCAGCGGCCGCGCCGCCTTGCGGGCCGCGACCTCCTCGCGCTTGTAGGCCGCGATCCGCTCAAGGATGTCGCTCATGCCCCGGCCAGGCTCACCAGCCGCTCGAGCGCGGCCTGGGCCCGCCCGTCGTCGATGACTTCGCCGGCCAGCTCGACGCCGTCGCGCAGGGTCTCGACCTTGTCCGCCACCAGGAAGGCCGCCGCGGCGTTCAGCAGCACGATGTCCCGGTAGGCGCCCTTTTCGCCCGCCAGCAGCCGGCGCAACGCCTGGGCGTTCTCCTTCGGCGTGCCGCCCGTCAGGTCCACGAGCCCGACACGCGCCAGGCCCACGGCTTCCGGCGTCACCGTGAAGAGCCGAACCTGCCCGTCGCGGAATTCCGCCACGCTGGTCTCGCCGGTCGTGGTCATCTCGTCGAGGCCGGACCCATGCACGACCCAGGCTCTCTCGGCGCCAAGCTCGCCCAGCGCCTCGGCCAACCGCGACACCCACCGCTCCGCGAACACGCCCACGACCTGACGCTTCGCGCCCGCCGGGTTGGTCAGCGGCCCCAGGAGGTTGAAGATGGTCCGGAAGCCCAGCTCGGCGCGGACCGGCGAGACATGGCGCATGGCGCCGTTGTGGGCCGGCGCAAACATGAAGCAGATGCCGGCTTCATCGAGCGCCTGAACCTGACGCTCCACCGGCATGGCGATATCGACGCCGAGCTCAGCCAGCACGTCGGCCGCGCCGGACTTTGACGACAGCGCGCGGTTGCCATGCTTGGCGACCTTCAGGCCTCCGCCGGCCGCCACGAAGCCGACGGCGGTCGAGATGTTGAGCGTATGCAGGCCGTCGCCGCCGGTGCCGCAGACGTCGATGGTGGGGTAGGGCGGCTCGATGTGCACGGCGGCGCGGCGCATCGCCCGCGCGCAGGCGACGATCTCGCCCAGGGTCTCGCCGCGCATCCGCATGGCGGTGAGCGCCGCGCCGACCTGCGCGGGCGTCGGCTCGCCCCTCAGGCAGGCGGCGAAGAACTCGCCCGCCGCGTCGTCGGAAAGCGTCGCGCCATCGGCCAGGCGGCTGAGCAGCGGCTTGAATGCGTCGGACATGCTTCTGGTCGATCAGGCCTGCGCCAGGCGCCTGACGCCCGCGATCCGGAGAAAGTTGGCCAGGAGGTCGTGGCCGCACTCGGTGGCGATGGACTCGGGATGGAACTGGACCCCGTGCACCGGACGGCTCCGGTGCTGCACGCCCATGATCTCGCCGTCCTCAGTCCAGGCGGTGACCTCCAGTTCGGCCGGCAGCGCCTGCTTCTCGACGGAGAGGCTGTGGTAGCGCGTGGCGGTGAAGGGGTTCTTCAGGCCCGCGAACACGCCCTTGCCCTCGTGACGGATCTGGCTGGTCTTGCCGTGCATGAGCGCCTTGGCGCGGACCACCTCCCCGCCGAACGCCTGGCCGATCGCCTGGTGGCCCAGGCACACGCCGAAGATCGGCAAGTCGGCCGGCGCGGCCTCCAGCAAGGCCAGGCAGATCCCGGCCTCGTTCGGGGTCTTGGGACCTGGCGACAGCAGGACGCCCTGGGGTTTCATGCCCAGCGCCTCGGCCACGCCGATCGCGTCGTTGCGCACGACATGCGTCTCTGCGCCCAGCTCATTGAGGTAATGAACCAGGTTGTAGGTGAAGCTGTCGTAGTTATCGATCACCAGGATCATGCGGCCTATCTAGGCCGTGGCGGCGCGTGCGCCAAGCGCGCCGATTGGCGAGTTGGCCGACTCCCGTGATCCTGCGCGCCATGGCGACCTGCCCCTCAGCCCTGGACTTCGAGGCGCTGGCCCGGGCGCGTGAGCTGCTCGCTCCGCGCAGGCGGCCGGAACGGACCTGGCCCGCGATCGCGGCGGCCGGCCTGCTGGCGGCCTCGGCCCTGGCCTTCGCCACGGCGATGATCCTCGCCCCGCCGCTGATCAGCCAGCACGTCGCGACCGAGCGCGGCGCGCTCTAGCGGGTACGGCCCGGCCCATTGCTGGCCATGCCGTCGCGTAAGGCCTGAAACCGCTGGCGCTTACGTTGCGGCACGGCGCAAACTTTCCCCAATTGAGCAAAATGTCCGGGGAGGACACGCCATGCACGACCTGATCATCCGGGGCGGGACCATCGTCGACGGGACCGGCGGCGAGCCGTTCGTGGGCGACGTCGCCATCGACGGCGACCGCATCGTCGAGGTCGGCAAGGTGGACGGCCAGGGCCGCCGCGAGATCGACGCGACAGGCCAGATCGTGACGCCCGGCTGGGTCGACATCCACACCCACTACGACGGCCAGGCGACGTGGGATCCGCTGCTGGCGCCCTCGAGCTGGCACGGGGTGACCACGGCGATCATGGGCAACTGCGGCGTCGGCTTCGCGCCCGTCCGCCCGGACGCCCACAACTTCCTGATCGAACTGATGGAAGGGGTCGAGGACATTCCCGGGATCGCCCTGCACGAGGGCATCGACTGGAAGTGGGAGACCTTCCCCGAATACCTCGACGCGCTTGAGGCCAAGCCGCGGGCCATCGACATCGGCACGCACGTGCCGCACGCGCCCATCCGCGCCTATGTGCTGGGCGACCGCTGCAACACCGACTACCAGCCCAACGACGCCGAGATCGCGCAGATGGCGGCCCTGGTGCGCGAAGGCGTCGAGGCCGGCGCGCTGGGCTTCTCCACCTCACGAACGCTGCTGCACAAGGACCTGAAGGGCGTCCACATGCCGGGCACCTTCGCGGGCTCCGACGAGATGCTGGCGCTCGGCCTGTCGATGAAGGG
>Ga0207657_10006926_pt1 | contig 11685 bp, 12 predicted proteins | sample KBSC33metaG_FD_184316 | JGI IMG/M metagenome (GOLD analysis project Ga0207657, IMG submission 184316) | Corn rhizosphere microbial communities from Kellogg Biological Station, Michigan, USA - KBS C3-3 metaG (SPAdes) (version 2) | ecosystem: Host-associated > Plants > Roots > Rhizosphere > Soil ...
CCGGCAGTGATGGTCACCGTGCTCGGGCTCGGGCCGGGCTGCTTGCCCGTGCTCAGGCTCTTGGCCAGTGCATTGTTGCCGCGATTGACGCCGATTTCGGTGACCGGCCGGCCGCCATCGGGGTCATTGACCAAGACCACGCGGGCGACGACGCCGATGATCACCACCGCCGCGAGCCCGAAGGCGATGCGCGCGAGCGGCAGCTTGTCGGGCGACAGGCGGCCCGTCGGCGCGGCCTTGCCACGCTTGCGGCCCAACGGTGCGCTGAGGTCGTCCGCCATGAGATCCTTCAGACCGGCCGCGCGGGGCGAATCAGCGTCCCGCGCCTGCCTTCAGCGATACCACAGACCTCAGTCGTCCGCCTTGGGCGGATAGGCGGCGTTCGTCTCGAGGCCGTCGATCAGCCGCACGGCGTAGTTGAGCTGCGTATCGTCCTTCTTGTCCTGGGGTACATAGACCGACGATCCAGTGGTGGCCTCGGGGGCGGTGCCGCCGCCGATCTGGCCGTTGAGGCCGGCTTCGCCGAGGATCTCGTCGCGGCCCTTCAGATCGGCCGGCACGTTCTCGCTGATGACGATGTCGGGCGGAATGCCGGCCGCCTGGATCGAGCGGTTGTTGGGCGTGTAGTAGCGCGCCGTGGTGAGGCGAATGCCGCCATTGTCGCCCATGTGGATGATCGACTGCACGGTGCCCTTGCCGAAGGAGCGGGTGCCGATGATCGTTGCCCGCTTGTGGTCCTGCAGCGCCCCGGCGACGATTTCGGCGGCCGAGGCGGTGCCGCCATTGATCAGCACCACCAGCGGTACGCTGGCGAGCTTGGCGTCGAGATCGTCGGGCTTGGCGTCGTAGCGGCTGCTCTCGGCGTCGGTGCGGCCGCGGGTCAGCACGATCGCGCCCTGCTTGATGAACGCATCGGCTACATACACGGCCTGGTCGACGAGGCCGCCGGGGTTGTTGCGCATATCGAGCACGATGCCCTTGGGCGCCACGCCCTTGCGCTTGTCGTAGAGGTCCTTGATCGCTTTCTGGATGCCGGGGAAGGCCTGCTCGGTGAAGCGGCTGAGGCGGATCACCGCCACGTCCTGCGCGGCGCCTTCGAGCGACCACTTCACGACCGACTGCGCGATGGTATCGCGGGTCAATTCGAAATAGAGCGGCTTCTGCTGGCCTTCGCGGATCACGGTGAGCTTGATCTTGCTTCCCACCGGGCCCTTCATCTTGGCCACGGCGTCGTCGATCGACAGGCCCTGCACCGACTTGCCGTCAAGCTCGACGATGTAGTCGTTGGGAAGGATGCCGGCCTTGGCCGCGGGGGTGTCGTCGATGGGCGAGACCACCTTGATGACGCCCTCTTCCATGGTGACCTCGATGCCCAGGCCGCCGAACTGGCCGGAGGTATCCTCCTGGCTCTGGTCGAACTCGGTGGGGTCCATGTAGTTGGAGTGCGGGTCGAGCGAGGTCAGCATGCCGTTGATGGCGGCGCGGATCAGTTCCTGCTCATCGGGTGGATCGACATATTCGGCGCGGATGCGATCGAAGACCTGGCCGAAGAAATCGAGGTCCTGGTAGATTTCCTGGCTGGTGCGCGGATGCTTGTCCGGCTTGCCCACCCCGGCGCCGCTGCCGGTCTGGTCGGGCACCGGCGGCGCCGCGGACGGTTCGGCCGACGATGGCGCCGAGGAGCCGTTGTCGTTGGCCGGTGCCGATGAGGCGCCATTGTCTGCCGGGGCCGAGGACGAGCCGGCGTCGGCCGGGGCGCTGCTGGCCGCGGGCGCACTCGAGGCTCCCTGATCCTGCGCGAGGGCGAATTGGGCGGGCGGCATCAGCAGCACGAGCGCGGCGATGGCGGCGCGCGGAAAGGTCAGACGCATCAGGGTCTATCCAGTCTCACTCGGGTTTGTGGAGGCAGCCCACCATCCGGTCGGATCGATAGGCACGTTCTTTTGTCTCATCTCAATATAAAGGGTCGGCCTTTGCGCACCAGCACTCGTCGCAACCGTCCGGCCAATTGTCCGTGATCCCATGGTGCCGACGGGCTTGCCCATGAGGACGAACTGGCCGGGCTTCACGTCGACGCTCGCCATGCCGGCCAACAGGATCGTGTAGTCCTGCCCGGCATCAAGAATGACGATTTGGCCGTAATTGAGGTAGTTGCCGGTGTACAGCACCCAGCCATCGGACGGCGCCAGCACCTGGGCGTCGGCGTTGGTGACCACTGAAAGGCCCTGCGACGTACCGCCCACGCCATCGCCGTCGCCATAGTTGATGACGTCGACGCCGCGGCTCACCGGGAAATCGAGGTAGCCCTTGGCCGAGGCGAACGGCACCGCCGGCTGCTGCCGCGCGCTGTTGGCGAGGGCGAGGCGGATGGTGTCGTCGTCGAGCTTGGGGGTCTTGTCGCCATTGTTGGCGGCGTTGGTCGCGTTGGCTGCCGTCACCACGGCTTCGGCCTGCTTGCCGAGGTCGGCGATCACCTGTTTGAGCTGGGCCGCCTTGTCGGCCATCTGGGTGGCCTGCTGCTGCTCGTCGGCGAGCGTGGCGTTGGCGGTGGTTTCGTTCTGCTTCTGCGCTTCGATCAGCGTGGCAATGCGGAGTTGCTCTTCCTCGAGCACATCGAAATTGGCCTTGAGGCTTTCGCCCTGCGCCTCGGCGGCCGCGCGGATATCGGCCAGATGCTTGAGGTCGGCCGTCACCTGCTCGGCCTTGGCGCGGAGCTGCGGCAGGATGGCCGAGATGAGGAGCGCCCCCCGCGCCGAGCCCAGCGCGTCGGAGGGATCGACGATCAGCGCCGGCGGCGGGTTCTCCGAGATGCGCTCCAGCGCGGCGAGCACGTTGGAGATCGAGGCGTTGGTCCCGTCGAGCCGGCCGCGGGTATCGAGCTCCTGGACGATCAGATCGCCGATGCGGTCCTGCACCGCGGCGACATCGGCCTCGGCGCTCTTGACCCGTTCGCCAGCCGCGATCAGCGCCGCGTTCTGCTTGTCGCGGTCGCCTTTCATGGCCTCGATCTCGGCCTTGAGCTTGTCGATCTTGTCCTGGCTCAGCGACAACGAGCTTTGCAGCTCCTGCAGTTGAGTCCGGCTACTGGCCGATTTCTGTTCGATCCAGGTCGGCACGCCATTGCCGACCGGCGCCACCGCCGGCGAGGTATCGGGATCGGGCATCTGCGAAGCGTCGTTGATCGCCTGGTCATCCGAGGCCGGAGCTGAGGACGGCGCCGACGATTGGGCGAACGCGCCTGCGGTCGCCAACGCCGCGGTCAGCACCGTCGCCATCGTCCAATGGACGCGTTTCGTCTTCAAGCCCCGTCAACTCGCCGAATCAGTGCGCCAGGAATCCTAGCAGCGCGCGGCGTTAAGCCCGAGTTCTTTGGCTTTTGGATGGCCGGTTGTTCAGGCCCGATGGTACGGGTGGCCGCTCAGGATCGTCGTCGCGCGATAGAGCTGCTCGGCGAGCATGATGCGAACGAGTTGGTGCGGCCAGGTGAGCGGGGAAAAGCTCAGCGTCAACTCGGCCGATTTCAGCAGTTCCGGGTCGATGCCGTCGGCGCCGCCGATGAGGAAGGTCACGGCCCCGCGGCCGCCGTCGCGCCAGGTCCCGAGCGTTTTGGCGAAGGCTTCCGAGCCCATGGCTGTGCCACGTTCGTCGAGGGCGATCAGCATCGTGCCGCCGGACAGAAGGTCATGGACGGCGCGGGCTTCTTCGAGCTTGCGCGTGGCTGCGGCTGCGGCACGGGACTCGCTGAGCTCGGTCACCGCAAAGCCGCTGAGGCCCAGGGATTTGCCGCCGGCCTGGGCGCGATCGAGATAGCGGGCCACGAGCTCGCGCTCGGGCCCCTGCTTCATCCGGCCGATGGCGATGATGCCGACGCGCAAGGGCGCTCCGGAGCGTTCAAGGAAAGGCGGTCGAGCTCAATGGGCGTCGGCCGAAAAGTCCGCCTGCCACATCTTTTCGATGTTGTAGAACTCCCGCACTTCCGGGCGGAAGATGTGGACGATCACGTCGCCTCCATCCACCAGTACCCAGTCGGCATGCGGCAGGCCTTCGATGCGCGGCTTGCCGAAGCCGTTGTCGCGCAGCGCCTTGACCACCTGGTCGGCGACCGCGCTGACGTGACGGTTCGAGCGGCCGGAGGTGACGACCATGTGATCGGCCAGAGAGGATTTTCCGGCGATGTCGATCGCAACGGTATCCTCAGCCTTGGCGTCGTCGAGGCTATGTAGAACGATGTCGAGCATTTTGGGTTCGGGAGTGGGTTCCGGCGCCGGGGCCGGCTTCTTTTTGGGCGCTGCAGCCATCAATCGGCCTTCGCCCATGCGCGTGCATGAGTCATGCGGTTTTCAGCATTCCTTGCAGAGGGGATCGGTCGGTTCGCAAAAGTATTGCGATGGTCTTCAGTCCCGTTCGTCAGCCTGCGGCTGCACTAAGCATAATGGTGCTTCGCTCCTTATTGTGCAAGGCGAAGGTCTCAAAGTGATGAATGCCGGAGACGGCCGCAGCCCTACCGCGTCGCGTTGACGTTGCTGACCACCAGTCCGTTGAGCATCAGCACGCCGCGCAGGCTCGCATTGTCCTTGCCCAGCGTCAGGTAGCCATTGCCGGAGGCAATGGTCTTTCCGGCCTTGTTGAGCATGTCATAGGTGAAGTCGAGCTCGCGGCCATCGACTTCGCCGGTAAGTTTGGCCAGCCGGTCCGGGCTTTGCAAGGTCCCGGTCACCGCCTTGTCGGTCTGCTTGAGGATCAGCGGCATGCCCGGTTTGCCACTGCTGTCGATCACCGTCCACAGCCCGTCGAAGTTGGCGGCTGCCGCCGAGCCGTTACGGCCCGCGATTGTGCCGGTGGTGACCGCCGGGGCGTCCCCGGTGCTGACCGTTCCCGGGGCAGGCGGCTGCACGACCGCAAAACTGCCGGCGCTGCCGTCGAGGCTGAGGAACTTCTGTGCCGTATAGCCGCCGTCCGAAAGCTGGCACCAGCCGAACTTGCACCGGACCGCAACGGTCTGCCCCTCATGAAGCTGGCCCGTCACGGTCGAGCCATGCGAATTGGGCGCGCTGCGGATATTGACGCCGCTCAGCACGGTGGCGTTGACGAAGGGGCCGTCGAAGTTCGGCATAGCCTGTTCTGTCGTAACGGTCGCGGTCGAGTTGCCCGAGCCATTGGCACCGACGCCGAAGCTCAATGTCTGCGCGACGGCTGGGCTCGCCAGCAGCGGAGCGATGAGAACGATCGCGGCAGGGATGCGCATCTGGGCCCTCTTCAAAGGCGTCAGTCTAGACCCGGGACGCGGCGCGGGCGAGGCTCTTGCGGATCGCGGTCGACGATGCATTCGACATCATCCCGCGCAGGTACACCCAGGCCGGCGGTGCAGCGTCCGCTAGCGTGGCGGCCTTGTCTTCGGGGAGCCTGGCGTGGCCGAGGGCGGTCGCGGCCACCGAATGGGTAGCCCGGAAGGTCGTGCCGGGCCGGGCGTAAACCGCCATTGGTACACGGTTGGCGATCTCTTCCCAATGCTCCCAGCGATCGAAGGTCTGCAGGCTGTCCGCGCCCATGATCCAGACGAAGCGGGCGTCGGGATAGGTCTCGGTGAGATAGCGGATGGTCTCATAGGTATAGGCGAGGCGATGCTGTGCCTCAAACGCCGTGATCACCAAACGCGGATCGTCCATAATCTTGACGGCCTCCGCCAAGCGGTGCTCGAGCGGAGCCAGGTCGGTGTGATCCTTCAGCGGATTGCCGGGTGAAACCATGATCCAGATGCGGTCGAGCGCCAGGCGCTTGAGGCATTGCAGGGCCACCAGGCGATGGCCCTCGTGCGCTGGATTGAAGCTGCCGCCGAACAGGCCGATCCGCATGCCTGGCTGCGCGGGAGGAAGGTCGAGCAGCGTCATCAGGGCCGAAGCTGTCCGTTGCCGCGGACGAGGTATTTGAAACTGCAGAGCTGTTCCAGCCCCACCGGCCCGCGAGCGTGGAACTTGCCGGTGGCGATGCCGATCTCGCCGCCGAAGCCGAACTCGCCGCCGTCGGCGAACTGCGTCGAGGCATTGTGCAGCAGGATGGCGCTGTCGATCTCGGTAAAGAAGCGATCCACCGAGGCCGGGTCCTCGGTGATGATCGCCTCGGTATGGTGCGAGCCGTAGCGGTTGATGTGGGCGATGGCGGCCCCGACATCGTCCACTACCTTGACGGAAATGATCGCGGCCTCGTATTCGGTAAGCCAATCCTCCTCAGTGGCTGGCTTGGCGTCGGGCCAAACCCGGCACACCGCCTCGTCGCCGCGGATTTCGCAATTGCGCGCGGCCAGCGCATCGAGCACCGGCTTCAGATGGCTGCCGACCATGTCCTTGTGGATCAGCAGGGTTTCGGTGGCGCCGCAGATGCCGGTGCGGCGCATCTTGGCGTTGACGGTGACATTGATCGCCATCGTCAGCCCGGCAGTCTTGTCGATGTAGGTGTGGCAGAGGCCTTCGAGGTGCGCGAACACCGGCACCCGGGCCTCGTCCTGCACGCGGGCCACGAGGCTCTTGCCGCCGCGCGGCACGATGACGTCGATGTTGCCGCCGAGGCCCGCCAGCATTTCACCCACTGCGGCGCGGTCGGTGGTCGGCACGAGCTGGATGGCATGGAGCGGCAAGCCGGCGGCCTCGAGGCCTTCGAGCAGGCAGGCATGAATGGCGCGAGACGTGCGGGTCGAATCCGAGCCGCCGCGGAGGATGACCGCATTACCGGATTTGAGCGTCAGCGCGCCGGCGTCGGCAGTCACGTTGGGTCGGCTCTCGAAGATCACGCCGATCACGCCCAGCGGCGTGCGGATGCGGGAGATGTCGAGGCCGTTGGGGCGCCGCCATTCCGCCGTCACCGTGCCGACCGGATCGGGCAGGGAAGCAATGTCGCGCAATCCCTGCGCGACGCCGGCAAGCCGCGCCTGCGTCACGGTCAGGCGGTCGAGAAAGGCGCTCGAGATACCGTGTTCTTTCGCGGCGGCGATGTCTTCGGCGTTGGCGGCGAGAATCGCCGGCGTTTCGGCCAGAATGGCGTCGGCGGCGGCCAGCAGCGCCTGGTTCTTGGCGTCGGTCGCGGCGAAAGCGAGGACACCGGCGGCCTTGCGGGCGCGGTCGCCGATGGCCGACATCAGGGTTTTGATCTCAGGATCGATGGCGTTCATGCCTTGGCCTCCGCGCCCACCAGCACGACCAGGTTGTCACGGTGGACCAGTTCCGCCCGCGCGCCAAGTCCGAGGATTTCGCCGGTGGCCCTGGACTTCTTGCCCTTGACCAGATCCGCTTCCTCGCGATCGAGGCTCACAAGGCCACGCGCGATCTCGCGACCGTCGGGGTCGAGCACCGTCACCGCGTCGCCGCGCGCGAACTCGCCGGTGACCTTGGTGACGCCGATCGGCAGCAGACTCTTGCCGTCGAGCAGGGCACGCACGGCGCCGGCATCGACATGGACCTGCCCGGAGATGGCGAGTGCGCCCATGATCCATCTCTTGCGCGCTTGTGCACGCGATTCTGCAGCCGCAAAGAGCGTATGTGTGCCCCCATTTTGAAGCGCGCGCAGGGGGTGCAGACCGGTGCCCTTGGCGATGATCATGGCGGTGCCGGCGAGGGTCGCGATCTTGCCCGCCTCGATCTTGGTGGTCATGCCGCCGCGGCTCAGGTGGTTCGCCGCACCGCCCGCCATCGCCTCGATTTCCGTAGTGATCTGAGGGACATGGGCGATGTGCCGCGCATCCGGATCCTTGCCCGGCGGGGCCGTATAGAGCCCATCGATGTCGCTCAGCAGCACCAGGCAGTCGGCCTCGATCATGGTCGCGACGCGCGCACTCAGGCGGTCGTTGTCGCCATAGCGGATCTCGGCAGTCGCCACCGAGTCGTTCTCGTTGATGATCGGAATTGCGCCCAGACCCAGCAGGGTCGTTATCGTCGTGCGGGCATTGAGGAAATAGCGCCGCTCCTCGGTGATATTGGGCGTTATGAGGATCTGGCCGGCGACGACGCCGTGGCGGGCGAGGCTTTCCGACCACGCCTGGCTCAGCGCGATCTGGCCCGCGCTGGCGGCGGCTTGCTGCTGCTCAAGCGAGAGGGTCGTGGCGCTGAGGCCGAGGAGGCCGCGGCCGAGCGCGATGGCGCCGGACGAGACGACCACCAGGGACGTCCCCGCGGCCTTGAGCGCCACCAGATCTTCCGTCAGGGCCTCGAGCCAGTCGGCGCGCACCTTGCCCGATACGCTGTCGACGATCGTTGCCGAGCCGATCTTGATCGTGAGCCTTCGATAAGGGGCGAGCGCGTCGGCCATCACGGTGTCCAGTGCACCTGCGCCTGCCGGCGGACGGTCTCGGCCAGTTCGGCTTTGGCTTCATCCAGAACCGAAATAACCCGGTATAGCACCTGGTCGACGCCCTGGCCGGTGGCGCCGGAAGCGGCGAGGACGTCGGCCTTGCTCAGCCGCTTGAGGCTTGCGAGCTTCTTCTTCACCTCGTCCGCGGAGAGAGCGTCGATCTTGTTGAGGACCACGATTTCGGGCTTTTCGGCGAGCTCTTCATCATAGGCGGCGAGCTCGCCGCGGATGACCTTGTAGGCCTCCTTGACGTCCTCCTGCGTGCCGTCGATCAGGTGGATCAGCACGCCGGTGCGCTCGACATGGCCGAGGAAGCGGTCGCCGATGCCGGCACCTTCATGCGCCCCCTCGATCAGGCCGGGAATGTCGGCCAGCACGAAGTCACGCTCACCGATCCGGACGACACCGAGATTGGGGTGGAGCGTCGTGAAAGGGTAGTCGGCGATCTTCGGTCTGGCGGCCGATACAGCAGCCAGGAAGGTGGATTTACCGGCGTTCGGCAGGCCCACGAGGCCGGCGTCGGCGATGAGCTTCAGCCGCAGCCAGATCCACTTCTCAGTGCCTTCCTGGCCGGGGTTGGCATGGCGGGGCGCCTGGTTGGACGAGGTCTTGAAGTGAGCGTTGCCGAAGCCGCCATTGCCGCCGGCGAGCAGGGTCATCGTCTGGCCGACTTCGGTGAAATCGGCGATCAGCGTCTCATTGTCGTCTTCGAAGATCTGGGTGCCGACCGGTACGCGCAGCTGCACGTCCTTGCCTTTAGCGCCATGGCGGTCCTTGCCCATGCCATGAACGCCGGTGCCGGCCTTGAAGTGCTGCTGATAACGGTAGTCGATGAGGGTGTTGAGGCCGTCGACGCAGGTGACGACGACGTCGCCGCCGCGCCCGCCATTACCGCCATTGGGGCCCCCGAACTCGATGAATTTCTCGCGCAGGAAGCTGATCGCGCCGGAGCCGCCATCGCCGGAGCGGACATAGACCTTGGCTTGATCGAGAAATTTCATGAGGCGGTCCTCAGGCGTCGCGCCACCGTCTCCGCCCAACGGGCGCGCGTCAGCTCGGTGTCGATATGGCGCACCTCCTGTTTGCGCGCAAGGCAAAGGCGGTAAGAGCTGCCGGTTTCGGTAAAGCCGAGCTTGCGCTGGACGGCCAACGAGGCCCGGTTGAAGGAGAAGACGCCGGAGCCCAACGTCACGGCTCTGGTCGCCTCGAAGTACCAGTCGACGATGGCGCCGACCGCCTCGGTCATGAAGCCACGGTTCCAGAACGGCTCGCCCAGCCAGTAGCCGATCACGGTGCCCTGCGCGTCGGGATGCAAGCCCGCATGGCCGATCAAGCCTTCGCCCGGCAGCTCGAGAATAAAGCCGGTCTCGCCGGGCGGCCGGTCGGACCGCCAGGTCCGGAGCCATGCGTGCGCGTCCGCCTCGCAATACGGGTAAGGGACGCGCGACAGATTGCCGGCGACGTGGAAGTTGTTGAGGTAGCGGGCGATGCGCGGGACATCGTCCACCCCGGGCTGACGCAGCAGAAGCCGGCGGGTGCGAAGCTCGACATCCATCACGTCCTCCCCAAACGGATGGGAGAGGCGTCGAACTGCGCCTTGGTCAGGTTCGTGTCGATGTGCTCGACCTCGCGCTGCTGCGAGCGAGCGAAGCGCATCTCGCGACGGCCGGTCTCGACGAAGCCGAGTTTGCGCTGCACCGACGCGGAGGCGGCATTGCCGGCATGGTAGCCGGAGGGCACAACGTCGTCCGGTAGCGCAGCGAAATGCCATTCCAGCACGGCCGCGCAGGCCTCGGTCATATATCCGCGGCCATGCTGCGACCGGGCAAGCCAATAGCCCAGATCGTTGCCCAGGGTGATGCCGCCGATCATGCCGCCACCCGGCAGGTCGATCGCGAAGTGCGCCTTGCCCGGCACCACCGGCACCTGCCGGGCCATCCACTCCTCGGCATCCCCCCGTGTATAGGGGTAAGGCACGACCGTCAGCCAGCGAACGACGTTCCAGTCGTTGAGGCCGGAAAGGATAGCGGGGATATCGGCGCCGACCTGCGGCCGGAGCAGCAGGCGAGGCGTTCTGATCTCTACATCCATCTCGGCCTCTCGAGCTCGAGCAGCGCGAGAGGATGGTCGCCGGTTTGGGCACGACGGGTCTTGGCTTTGCTGGCCCGGTGGAAGCCGAGCTTTTCGAGGACGCGCAGCGAGGCCGTGTTGGCCTCGAGGGCGCGGGCGAGGATGAGGTCGTACTGATGCGTCCGGTGCGCCGCGTCGATGAGTGCGCGCCCGGCCTCGGTCATATAGCCCTTGCCCCAGTGAGGCTCGCCGAGCCAATAGCCGAGCTGCGGCGGTGCACCCTCTTCATAGCTGAATCCGATGACGCCGATGAGGTGCCCATCGGAGGTGATGGCGTAGGGACGATGGTCGGCGCGCTGTGCAAAGATCTCGACGAAGCCGATGGCATCTGCCCGGGTATAGGGGCTCGGAAAATTGGCGAGGCGTTCAGCGATGATCTTGTTGTCGGCAAGCCGGATCAGGTCGGGCACATCGCCGCGCATCGGAGCGCGCAGCACGAGCCGCCTGGTTTCGATCTTGCCGGGCAGCATGTCGCGCACTCGTCGCATGGTGAGGCGATGCGTGGCCTGGGCCAGCGCAGCGATGGCGCGGTCGGTCCCGCCCTGACGATAGGCCGGGTGCTCGACCTCGAGAACATCAGTTTCGGTCTTGAGCTTCTTCATGATGCGAGCCTTTCAAGAGTTCCCACCCGCACGATGACTTCTCCATCCGAGAGGGCCCGGTAGCGTGCCTTCCTGGCCGCCATATAGCTCACCACTTTCTCGGCCGCGGCCGCCTCGGGGTGGAGCGAACGATAGTGAGGAACGATCGTGAACGGCGTGAGGCCAAGCCCGGTCCAGACCAGGGACTCGTCGTAGCCGTCGGGGCAGTCGAAGGGATCATCCATCAATTCGAGGCCGCGCAGCGTCGGGCCGGCGACCACGGCGCCGGCGGCGTAGCCGCCATAGGCGACGGCATCGGCTTCGAGCAGCTCGCGGATGACGCGATCGAAGCCCGAGGCGCGCATGGCGCGGCGCAAAATGAAGCTGTTGCCACCCATGACCCAGACGAGGTCGAAGGTCCTCAGCCGGGCCTTGAGGCTTTGCGGATCGCCGAAGTAGGCGCGCAAATCGAGCTCGCGCGGCTCGAGCCCGAGCGCGCGGAACTCGGCCATCGGGTCGTAGATCTCGGCGCGATAGATCTCACGCGCCATGGCGTCGCGATGGTCGTAGCCGTTGGCGATGACGGCCACTCTCTTGCCGCTGAGTATCGCCAGCAGCGCTCCGGCCCGCTCGCCCA
>Ga0207657_10006927_pt1 | contig 11685 bp, 5 predicted proteins | sample KBSC33metaG_FD_184316 | JGI IMG/M metagenome (GOLD analysis project Ga0207657, IMG submission 184316) | Corn rhizosphere microbial communities from Kellogg Biological Station, Michigan, USA - KBS C3-3 metaG (SPAdes) (version 2) | ecosystem: Host-associated > Plants > Roots > Rhizosphere > Soil ...
CAAAAACAAAAAAAGCCTTGACTTTCGTCAAGGCTTTTTTGTTTTAGTCGGGGTGGCAGGATTCGAACCTGCGGCCTCCACATCCCAAATGTGGCGCGATACCGGGCTACGCTACACCCCGAAAAGGTCTGCAAAGGTATGTTTTTAAAATCCTCCTGCAAATCTTTTTCAAGATATTTTTAAATTAAAACTATGATGGATTTTTTGATTTCGCGTGATCCTCGTCACAAAATAACCCTTCAACTTCCGTACTTTTAACCGCATCAATTTTTGGATATATAATATATGATCAAAGCGGTTTTTATTGCCAGCGCCGAACCTCACAGCGGTAAGTCAATCATCTCTATAGGCCTTGTGAATATGCTTTTGGGTAAGGCGCAAAAAATAGGGTATTACAAGCCTATCATCAACCAGAATCAGCTGGTAAAAAAGGACGATCATATCGACACCATATTAAGTCATTTTGATCTGCCGATGACTTATGACGATACTTTTGCCTTTACCTGGGAAGATGTGATGAGCCAGATAGACACGGAAAACCAGGGCGAAATGCTGGATACCGTTATCCGGAAGTATAAATACCTGGAAGAAAAGTACGACTTTATCGTGGTTGAGGGTACCGACTACCTGGGCGAAGGCACGGCATTTGAATTTGACACCAACGCGCAAATAGCAAAAAACCTGCGCGCGCCGGTTATCGTGGTCATCTCAGGTGAGGATAAAACCATCGCCCAAACAGTAAGCGCGGCGCTGACCGCTATCCATAATTTTGAAGCACGGGAAATACAGGTGATGGCTTTGGTGGCCAACAAAATAAAGCCGGAGAATGTAAAAGATGTCGAAGATCTGTTAAGACAGCAGATCTCCCAGGATACCTTACTGTCTATAATTCCGGCGGATACCAGGCTTCGGAGCCCTACGATGAAGGAGATCAGCGATCAGCTTAATGGAAAACTATTGTTTGGTGAAGATCACCTCTCTAACCAGGCCGACAATTTTGTGACCGGCGCCATGCAGGTGCCCAACTTTTTAAATTACCTGACAGAAAACGTGCTGATCGTAACCCCCGGCGACCGCGGTGACATCATTATCTGCGCGCTGCAGGCCAATTTATCTACCAGTTATCCAAAGGTCGCCGGTATTGTGCTTACGGCAGGATACGAACCCGAAGAGCCTATTTTGCGGCTGATACAGGGTTTGCAGACCGTAGTGCCGATTATCGCTGTCCAAACAGGAACATTCCAAACCAGCAATATCATTGGCGCCATCAGGTCGCAGATCACATCGGACAATGCAAAAAAGATAGCGCTTGCTATAGATACTTTTAATAAATACATCAGTGTCGCCGAACTGGATAAACGTATGGTTACGTTCAAGCCATCGGGCATCACGCCAAGAATGTTCCAGTACCAGCTCACCCAGTGGGCCAAAAGCTCAAGAAAACATATTGTACTGGCCGAAGGTAACGATGAACGTATCTTAAAGGCCGCCGCACGGCTGATAAGCCAGGAGATCGTCGACCTGACCCTTTTGGGCGATACTGCCGAGATCAAAGCAATCGCAAACAGGCTGGATATTAATCTGGACTTTAATAAGGTACGAATTGTCAATCCGGCTTACGACCAGTATTATGACGATTATGTGAACACTTTATTTGAGTTGCGTAAGAGCAAAAACGTAACGCTGGAAATGGCGCGCGACCTGATGACTGATGTTTCTTATTTTGGTACGATGATGGTATACAAGGGTCACGCCGACGGCATGGTATCGGGAGCGGTGCATACGACATTGCACACGATTCGCCCTGCGCTGCAATTTATAAAAACAAGGCCCGGGATATCCATCGTTTCATCCGTATTCTTCATGTGCCTGCCCGACAGGGTTTCGGTATTCGGCGATTGCGCCGTGAACCCTAACCCGACAGCAGAACAGCTGGCGGAGATCGCCATATCGTCGGCGGATAGCAGCCAAAGATTTGGTATCGAACCGCGTGTGGCTATGCTTTCTTATTCGTCAGGTACATCAGGCGAAGGCGAAGATGTGGAAAAAGTGCGCCGGGCTACCGAAATCGTGAAATCGAAACGTCCCGACCTTAAAGCCGAAGGGCCGATACAATATGATGCCGCTGTTGACCCTGTTATAGGCGCCAGTAAACTGCCCGGATCCGAAGTTGCTGGCCGGGCAAGCGTGTTGATATTCCCCGATCTGAATACCGGCAATAATACCTACAAAGCGGTGCAGCGCGAAACCGGTGCGCTCGCCATAGGCCCGATGTTACAGGGACTCAATAAACCCGTTAACGACTTGAGTCGTGGCTGTACAGTCGACGATATTTTCAATACGGTGATCATCACCGCGATACAGGCGCAGGATAATTCGCAGAACAAGGAGAGCCAAAACTGAAATGAACATTTTTGTATTAAATACAGGCAGCAGCTCAATTAAATACCAGTTATTCCGGATGCCGTCATTGGTTCCCGTCTGCAGTGGTTTGGTCGATCGCATAGGGCTCGAAAACCCGGTGATCACGCATAAAATCTATATAAATGGTGAAGAGAAAGTATATAAGACCGCATTCGACATCCCGGATCACGAAGCCGGTTTAAGAAAAGTAAATGAATTGCTTACTGACACGCAGATCGGTGTGATAAAAGATACTAATGAAATCAATGTGGTAGGGCATAGGGTGGTGCATGGCGGCGAATTGTTTACAACGACAACTGTAATTACCCCGGAAGTAAAGGAGCAACTCAAATTAACTTTTCAACTGGCGCCCTTGCATAACCCGGCCGCATACTGCGGCATAGAGGTTGCTGAGAAAATCTTCGCAGGCGCTAAACAGGTTGCCGTGTTTGATACGGCATTTCATCAGACCATGCCGCCGGAAGCTTACCGTTTTGCTATTCCCAATTCCTATTATACCGATCATCATATCAGGGCCTACGGGTTTCACGGAACCAGTCACAAATATGTCTCGCACCAGGCGGAAGTTTATCTTAACAGGAGCGATTTAAAAATAATCAGCATCCACCTCGGTAACGGATGCAGTATAACGGCCGTAAAGGACGGGAAATCGATAGACACCAGTATGGGTTTTGGCCCTTTAAGCGGGCTGATCATGGGGAGCCGCTCGGGAGATATTGACCCGACCATTATTTTTTACCTGGTCAACCAATTGGGTTATAATATTGAGCAGGTAAGCAATCTGCTAAATAAAGGCAGCGGCATGATAGGCCTGACAGGCTTTAGTGACATGCGCGACATCAGGAAGCTGATTGCTGAAGGCGACAAAAATGCAAAGCTGGCCTACGATATGTATGCCTACCGCATAAAAAAATATATCGGTGCCTATACGGCCATTCTCGACGGGCTCGACGCTATTGTTTTCACAGCCGGCGTCGGCGAAAACGATCCGATCATACGCGAACTGGTATGCAGGGACATGGATTACCTGGGCATAAACCTGGATACCAATATCAACAATACCCGTTCAGACGGGATAAGGGATATCGGTAAAGCTGGCTCAAAAGTTAAAATTTTGGTGATACCTACCAATGAGGAATTGGAAATTGCCGATCAATGTTATGCGTTGCTGCAGTAGCAGGGGCACTTTCTGTCGCATTTGTCCGTTCGGTTTCCCACCCAGGTAACAATAACACTTCATTAAGACCATAATAAATACGTCAACAAAATTGTTACCTTGAAAAAGATATGATTTTTAGCAACTTTGCCCGGTTGTCGGCAAGCGTGAAACAATAATAAGGTTCTGATTATTATTGTCTTACTGTGCAGGTGGCAAAGAAATTATCGTTAAGATGTCCAAATATCTTTTTTAATATGGTGAGTGTTCATTTAAAAAATTGCACGAGCCGCATTTTATTACTGATCGTCAGCACGCTTGGGCTGGTACAAATGGGTTTCGCCCAAAAGGCAACTCCCGATAACCCGCCTGCTCTCGCAGTACCCGATACGGTAAAAACCAGCCTGGTTATACCGCAAAACGTCGCAGATACCGGCAAAAATGCCAATGGCCAGTTTCTGACGCTCAGGCAATGCATTGATTATGCGATGCAACATCAGCCTGGCCTTAATGTGTCAAAGATCAATGTTGAAGTTACAAAAGCTGCCAACAATGTGGCTTTGGCCGGTTGGTTGCCGCAGGCCACCGCTTCGGGCGACCTGATCCACTATTTCCAGCAATCAAATGGCAGCAATTCGTCAAATACGGGTACTACGACTACCACTACAAAAAGCGGTTATACTACTACATTTATTCCGGGTATACAGGTTTCACAGGCTATTTTCAGCCCGAGCCTGATCTACGCTTACAGGGCAGCACCGTTATATGTAAAACAATCGCAGCAAGCAACCGACAGCACCAAAATATTCCTGGTTTCTTCTGTTTCCAAATCGTTTTATAACGTGCTGCTTACCCTGGAGCAGATCAATGTTTTGAAGGAGGATACCGCACGCCTGGGAAAAAACCTGCGCGACGCATATCACCAGTACAAAGGCGGTATTGTGGATGAAACAGACTACGAAGAAGCCGAGATCACATTGAATAATTCGGTTGCGCAATTAAAGCAGGCGACTCAAAATGTGGTTCCGCAGTACGCCGGGCTAAAGCGCCTGATCGGTTACCCGCCCGAACAGCAGTTTAATGTAAATTTTGATACGGTACAAATGATGGAGGCCATCCACCTGGATACCGCGCAGCAACTGGCCTATGAGAAACGTATTGAATTCCAGCAGCTGAATACGCTTGCGGCATTACAGGACGAACAGGTGCATTATTATCGCTTCTCGTTCCTGCCTACGGTATCGGCTTTTTATAATTATAACCTGGGCTACTATGGCAGCCAGTCGTCCGGGCTGTTTTCCAACTCTTATCCTAGTTCGCTGATCGGCTTGTCGTTCAACATCCCCATTTTTACAGGCTTTGCCAGGCTGAATAACCTAAAAAAAGCGAAGTTGGGAAGCCAGATCATCGACTGGCGGCGCACCGATCTCAAATCGCAGATATACGAGGAATATACAACCGCGTTAGCCAATTACAAAAGCAACCTGTTCAGCCTCAAGCTGCTGCAAAAAAATGTCGCGCTGGCTAAACGAAGCTATTTTGTGGTTACTCTGCAATATAAACAGGGCATTGTGCCCTATTTGAATGTGATCACGGCCGAATCGAACCTGATCAACTCAGAAATAAACTATTTGAATGACCTGTTCCAATTATTGTCGAGTAAGATCGATCTTGAAAAAGCCATGGGCAGCATAACCTATTAACCGTAAAACAAACCGCCTCAATGAACAGAGTAATATTAAGCGCCTTTTTGATCAGTTGCCTTCTTTTAGGGGCCTGTAAAAAAAAGCAACCCCCGCAAAATCCCGAAGTGCCGGTGAATTTGTACAAGGTAAAGGCAATACGTGTCCTGTACTTTGATAAATACCCCTCAACCACGCAGGCATTGAGCCAGGTAAACTTGTTACCGCAAGTTACCGGGGCTATCACCGGTATTTATTTTAAGGAGGGCTCGCACGTTTCAAAAGGGGAGAAGCTCTACGAGATCGACAAGCGCCTGTACGAAGCATCTTATGACCAGGCTTTGGCCAACCTGCAGGTTCAGCAGGGGAATTTGGTGCAGGCAAAGCAGGACGCCGACCGTTACGAATATTTGAATAAATACAACGCGGTCGCCAAGCAGCAATACGATCACGCGATGATTACTTTGGATAATGCAAAAAACACCGTAAAAGCTGCCGAGCAGGCGGTGAAAACAGCAAAAACTAATTTGAATTATGCGGTTGTTTATGCTCCTTTTGATGGCACCATTGGCTTCAGCATGGTAAAACTTGGTGACGTGGTTAATCCCGGGTCGACTATACTGAATACCGTTTCAACAGACGACCCGATGGCCGTCGACTTCCTGATCAACGAAAAGCAATTGCCGCATTTTCAGCAGATGCAACTCAGTAAGAAACCGGTTGATTCACTGTTCACCCTTTTACTGCCAGATAATACGCTTTATCAGGAGTTGGGCAAAATATCGGTTATTGACCGTGCCGTCGATCCGCAAACCGGCTCTATTCGTATCCGTTTGGTATTTCCCAACCCGAAGAAAGAATTACGTGCCGGCATGAGTTGCATCGTCCGTGTACACAACCAGGATAATGGTCCGCAATTGGTGTTGCCAAATAAGGCAGTGGTTGAGCAGATGGGCGAATACTTTGTGTTCATTGCGAAGGATAGCGTTATTCGCACGCACATGGATACGGTTAACCATGTGACTGATCCGAAACCTAAAATGGTTGCTTCGCAAAAGAAGGTGCAGACCGGGCAAACCATTGGGCCGAATATCGTGATCAAAAGCGGGATCAAAGAAGGCGACCGCGTGGTTGTAGACGGTCTGCAGTCGCTGCATGACGGGGCCCAGATAACCACAGCCAATAAAGTTGCACCGGGTGGAAGACGCGGACAATAGTAAGTCTGAAGTCTTGAGTCCCAAGCCTTAAGCCAATACGTTGGCGGAAGAAAATTTTGGACTTTAGACTTAGGACTTTAGACTCAAGACTTAAAAGATGATTGCTAATACCTTTATAAAACGGCCGGTAACTGCCATCGTGATCTCTATCGTGCTGGTGATCACCGGTACCGTGTGTATTCTGTTGCTGCCTATCGACCAGTATCCTGATATAACCCCACCGGTGGTGCAGGTAAACGGACAGTTTATTGGCGCTGATGCCCAAACTGTGGAACAAACCATGGCGACGCCTATCGAAGAGCAGGTAAACGGTTCGCCCGGCATGGAATACATGCAGAGCAACAGCACCAACAACGGTACCATGCAGCTCAACGTAACTTTCAAAATAGGCACTAACATAGACGTGGCCGCGCTCGACGTGCAAAACCGCGTAAGCATTGCCACCCCTCTTTTGCCTGCAGCCGCCAGCAGGCTGGGCCTTACCGTTCGCGCGGTTAATCCCAGTATGTTGATGATGGTGGCCATATATGCGCCGCACGATTCGCATAACATCACCTTCCTTGATAATTACACCAATATTTTTATCCAGGATGCGTTGCTGCGCGTGCCGGGCGTGGGTACGATAAGCAGGTTTACCGACGACTTCAGCATGCGTGTTTGGATGAACCCGCAAAAAATGGCTGCTTACAGCATCGAGCCGCAGGACATTATTAACGCGCTTAATGCCCAAAACGTACAGGTGGCCGCGGGCACAGCGGGTGTTCCGCCGCAGGCGCCGACACAGACTTATGAACTGGGAATTTTGGTGAACGGCCGTTTAAGTACGGTTCCGGAGTTTCAAAACATCATTATAAAAAACAACCCCCAAACCGGCGAACTGGTTTACCTGAAGGATGTTGCCCGCGTAGAATTGGGTAAATTTACTTTTTCGAGTAACTCATTTGTCGACGGGCATCGTGCATCGTACCTGCAAATTTACCAGGCGCCGGGCAGCAATGCGCTGCAAACCGCCAACGGCGTTTACGCGGCGCTTGCCAAGCTAAAACAAACTTTCCCCACGGATGTGGCCTACAGCGTTCCGTTTGAATCGGTAACCGTTGTAAAAGTTTCGATGTCAGATGTGGTACGGACGTTATTGATGACCCTTGCCCTTGTAGCTATCGTGGTGTTCCTGTTCCTGCAAACATTCAGGTCGACCCTTATTCCTATTCTTGCTATACCGGTATCTATCTTCGGTACATTTTGCTTTTTTATCCCGCTTGGCTTCACCATCAACACCTTAACCATGTTTGGCTTTGTGCTGGCGATTGGCATCGTAGTGGATGATGCCATCATCGTGGTGGAGGCCGTGCAGCACTATATCGACCACGATAAGATGTCGCCTAAGGAGGCAACTTACCAGGCGATGAAGGATATTTCGGCCCCGGTTGTAGCCATTGCGCTTATCCTGGCGGCCGTTTTCGTGCCGGTAGGGTTTATTCCGGGTATTGTGGGCAGGCTGTACCAGCAGTTTGCGATCACCATTGCTATTTCGGTAATTATTTCAGCTTTTATCGCCTTATCGCTAACCCCTGCGTTATGTACCCTGCTGTTAAAGCCAACGGACCAAAGCAAAAAAAATAAGGGCCTTACCGGGTGGTTTACCAAATTCAACGAATGGTTTGACAGGGTAACCGGTAAATACACCGAAGGTGTACGCCGCAGCATCAAAGGGTCTAAGTATATCGTTATCCTGCTGGTTTGTGTTTGTGCGGGCGCTTACTTCCTGTTCCAGTCCAAGCCAACCGGCTTCATTCCATCGGAAGACGACGGCAATTTATATGTAACCTACCAGTTGCCCCCGGCATCATCTACGGCCCAGTCTGTTGATATCATGACCAAATTGATGAAAGTAGTTGCAAGTACCCCCGGCGTCGGGCATTATGCCGCGCTATCAGGGCTTAACGTGGTAACTAACGCTACAAATTCTAACAATGGTACTATCTATGTACAATTGAAGCCATGGGACGAACGCTCGGGAAATGACCAGCAGGTACCGGGCATAATCAAAGTAATGCAAAAGCGCATCGCCGACGCCGGCGTTACCAATGCTGCCGTTGAAGTAATACAGCCTTCACCTCTCCCGGGTGTTGGCTCGACGATAGGTTTCAGCATGCAGATTGAGCAGCGTAGCACAAATGATAACCTGCAGCAATTTGAGCATGTGGTTAACCGTTTTGTTGATTCGGCAAATAAAAACCCGGCAATCACTAAGGCTTTTACCTTTTACACTGCCCATACACCTAATATGAGCCTTACGGTCGACCGGGAAAAATGTCAAAAGCTGGGCGTCAGCATATCGGATGTTTTTACCACTATCGAGGCTTTTACGGGTAGTCTTTATATCAATGATTTCACCACTTATAACCGTACTTTCCACGTGGTGGTACAGGCCGATACGGTTTACAGGGCGCTTATAACGGACATGGAAAAGTACTACGTACGCAACTCCACAGGTAAAATGGTCCCTTTGGGTACCCTCATCAGTTTTAAGCCTGTTGAAGCGGCCCCGCTGATCTCACACTTTAATATTTTCCGCTCCGCGGAAATAGACGGGTCATCGCCGCCGGGTGTAAGCTCCACCGATGCCATTACCGCCTTACAGAAATTGGCCGCCAAACAGCTGCCGCAGGGTTATACGTATGAATTTTCGGGATTAAGCTACGAGGAGTTGAAAGCGGGCTCGGTAACGATGTACATATTCGCTTTCTCGCTTACTTTCGTCTTCCTTTTCCTGGCTGCATTGTATGAAAGCTGGTCGGTTCCGTTTTCGGTATTGCTTGCGGTACCGATAGGTGCTTTCGGTGCCATTTTAGCACTGTTTTTGGTGCCTTCGCTCACCGACAACGTTTATGCGCAGATCGGTTTGATCACGCTGATCGGGCTGGCGGCAAAAAACGCGATCCTGATCGTGGAGTTTGCCAAGGTCCGGGTAGATCGCGGTGAAGACCTGCTTGATTCAACGCTGGAAGCCGTAAGCCTTCGTCTGCGCCCCATTATCATGACTTCCCTGGCCTTTATACTGGGCGTGCTGCCGCTGGTTTTTGCAACCGGCGCCGGTGCAGTGGCCAGGCGTACCATAGGCCTGACCGTACTGGGGGGTATGACGGCAGCTTCTACCATAGCCATTTTCGTGGTGCCGGTATTGTTTGTTCTCATCACCCGCTGGGCTTATGGTAAGAAGAAACTGGACTACCTGAAAGCGCATCACGAAGAGTTGATGGAAAAAGCAAAAAAAGTTGAAGCACAGAATATAGATCCGGAGCTGGAGTTTGAATTGCAGAAATCGCGTGACCTGCATAGACCGGATGAGACCGATAAGTCTTGAGTCGAAAGTCTTAAGTCAAAAGCAAAATTACAAAATTATAGCTTCTGACTTTAGGCTGAGACTTTTGACTAAAGACTAAGGACTTTAGACTTAAAAAGAATGATTGCCAATACTTTCATCAAACGACCGGTAACTGCTATCGTTATTTCTCTGGTTTTAATGCTATCGGGGATCATATGCATTTTCAACCTGGCTGTCGACCAATACCCCAATATTACGCCCCCAAGTGTACGCGTTAACGCCAACTATACCGGCGCTGATGCGCAAACGGTAGAGCAAACCACCACCATCCCTATTGAGGAGCAGGTAAACGGTACCCCCGGTATGGAATATATGCAAAGTTCCAGCAGCAATAGCGGCAGCATGAGTGTAAGGGTAACATTTGATGTTGGAACCAATCCACAGATAGCCGCGCTTAATGTGCAGAACCGGGTGGGTATCGCGGCGCCCCTTCTGCCATCCGTTGTGAGCAAACTCGGTGCAAACGTGCGTGCGAGTAACCCCGACCAACTGATGCTGGTGGCCGTTTACTCGCCTAAAAAGACGCATGATATTACCTTTCTGGATAATTATACCAATACCTATATAGAAGACGCGATGTTGCGTGTGCCCGGTGTAGGTGATGTAAATGGATTCACTGACCAGTTCGCCATGCGGATATGGCTTAATCCCGATAAAATGGCATCATATAACTTGATGCCTTCAGACGTAACAGCCGCCCTTAGCGGTCAAAATGTTTATGTTGCCGCCGGTTCGGTAGGTTCGCCGCCCCAAAGCCCGAAACAAGTTTTTGAAACAGGCATAGTGGTGAACAGCATGCTGAGCAAACCTGAACAATATGAAAAGCTGATCGTAAAGAACGTTCCCGGAACGGATAAGATGGTCTATCTGAAAGATATAGGTCGCGTTGAACTCGCCAAGTTTACTTATTCGGGCGGATCCTATGTAGATGGCAACCGTTGTTCGCTGCTAATGATCTACCAGTCACCGGGAAGTAATGCACTGCAAACCGCCGACAATGTCTATGCGAAACTCGCTGAGTTAAAAAAGTCATTCCCGCAGGACATTGACTATATTGTTCCCTTTGAGTCGATCACCATTATCCGGGTGTCTATGGAGGAAGTGATCGGTACACTGGCAAAGGCGCTGGCATTGGTTGCCCTGGTCGTATTCCTGTTCCTTCAAAACTGGCGATCTACTATCATACCCCTGCTGGCCATTCCGGTATCTATTTTATCGACTTTCTGTTTTTTTATCCCCCTGGGGTTTACTATCAATACGCTCACCATGTTCGGGTTCGTGCTGGCTATCGGGATAGTGGTGGACGATGCCATCATTGTGGTAGAAGCCGTACAGCATTATATTGATGAACAGCATATGTCGCCAAAGGAAGCGACTTACCAGGCCATGAAAGAAATATCGGCTCCGGTAATTGCTATTGCACTTATTTTGGCTTCAGTATTCGTTCCCGTCGGGTTTATCCCCGGTATTGTTGGCCGGCTTTATCAGCAATTTGCCATCACCATAGCGATATCGGTCATCTTTTCGGCATTTATAGCACTGTCGTTAACGCCGGCGCTGTGTACGCTTTTGCTTAAGCCTTCGCACCACAGTCCAAACAAGTTTTTTGCCTGGATCGACCGCGTTTTCTTTGACCGGTTCAACAGTATGTTTGATAAGCTAAACAGCAGATATGCCAACGGCGTCAGGCGAAGTATAAAAAATGCCAGGTATATCATCATCTTACTCGTGTGCATTTGTGCAGGCGCCTACTTGCTTTTCAAAGGTAAACCGTCGGGCTTCGTACCTTCGGAAGACGGCGGCCGCTTATTTGTCACC
>Ga0207657_10006934_pt1 | contig 11675 bp, 8 predicted proteins | sample KBSC33metaG_FD_184316 | JGI IMG/M metagenome (GOLD analysis project Ga0207657, IMG submission 184316) | Corn rhizosphere microbial communities from Kellogg Biological Station, Michigan, USA - KBS C3-3 metaG (SPAdes) (version 2) | ecosystem: Host-associated > Plants > Roots > Rhizosphere > Soil ...
GAGCTTCTTCTTGACGCCAAGTTTCTTGGGCTCGATATCAAGGACATCAAGCCAGTCTTTACCAACGACATGATTGACGAGATCGACGCCTACGATCACGAGAAAATCATTGCCGAGGCGAAGGCTTACAAGATCTAACCATCGCGTCGTCTTTCGCGGCCTCCGGCTTCGGTTTGGGGCCGCCTTTTTTGGTGGGAAACGTGAGTAAGGGCAAAGAATTTCCGTCCGAGAGTCGTGAGAGTGTCGACCCGCAATCGGGCCGGCACATCCGCCAGGTTACGAGTCATCCGTCGATCCATCATCATCCATTCTTCTTCGTCCCGGCCTATGACCGCGCGATGAAGAGGCTGATCTTCATCTCGAACAGGACCGGCCTTCCTCAGCTTTTCTACGAAGATCGATCGAGCGGACGCCTGGTGCAGGTCACCGACCGGCCCGATCTCGCGGAGTGGTCGATTATTCCCTCGGGCGACGGCCGCTATGTCTATTTCACCGCCGGAACCTCGGGTTGGCGCGTCAACCTCGAAACCCTCGAGGAGGAGCAGCTTGCCGACTTCGGCGCGGTGGAGATGCGCGAGAAGGGGATGATCGGCGCCGCGATGGGCACGACCGCTCTGTCCGCGAACGGACGCTGGTGGGCTGTACCCGTGAAGGCCGGCGCGGTGACGCGGTTTGTCCTGATCGACACCGAACAGAAGACGTCGCACGTGTTTCTCGAACGCGACACCATCGGCCACCCGCAATTTTGTCCGGATGACGACGATCTCATTCTCTACGCTGGCCCGCTGACCGACCGGCTCTGGCTGACAGACCGCAGCGGCGCGAAGAACCGCCGCCTCTATCAGCGTGAAAACGAAATGCAATGGGTGACGCACGAAGTCTGGATTCCGGGGCGGCGAACCGTTGCCTTCGTCGACTGGCCACGCGGAATGCGGATGATCGACGTGGATCGCGGCGTCATGCGCTGGCTCACGCATTTTTCGTGCTGGCATGCGGCCCCCGATGACGCCGGACAATATCTTGTTTGCGACACCAATTTCCCGGATCGCGGGTTGCACATCTACGATATCGACGACGAGGATGACCTCATCTCTCTGTGTGCGAGCGAGGCATCCTCCGAAGGGAAACATTGGGGTGGCCCGTTTCCCTATAATAATGGGCCTGTCGCGATCGAGGCCGCGCAGCATACGCATCCCCATCCGAGATTCGCTCCTGATGATTCGCGCGTGGTCTTCACATCCGATAAAAGCGGGCATGCGCAAATCTACGAGGTGATGCTGGGGAAGGAGCGATGACCGGCTCCGCCCTGCTGGAAAGCCAGCGCGTTCGCCAGGACATCCGGGCCGGCCGCATCACAGGAACGAGCCGGGGATTGGCGCACGGTTTCGTGCAATGCAATCTTGCGATCCTGCCGAAAGATTACGCATTCGACTTTCTGTTGTATTGTCAGCGCAACCAGCGCTCTTGTCCGGTTCTGGAGGTCACCGATCCAGGCGACCCCGTGCCACGCAAGCTTGCGCCGTCGGCGGATATCCGCACCGACTGCGCTCGCTATGCGATCTACCGCGACGGTGTGCGGACCGAAGACCGAACAGACATCGCGGATTTGTGGCGCGACGATCTCGTGACGTTCCTGATCGGCTCCGGGATCAGCATCGATGGGGCGTTGGAAAACGCCGGCGTGCCGACCCACAAGGACCGTTGGGTGTTGCGGACCACGCTGCCGACCGAACCGGCCGGGCCGTTTCATGGCGATATGGTTGTCACCATGCGCTGGCTCACCGCGCAACAGGCGCTGACAGCCACGCAGGTCACGGCGCGGTTTCCATTCAATCACGGTGCGCCGATCCACCTCGGGAACCCCGCTGAGATCGGCGCCGATCTGGCCGCGCCGTTGTTTGGCGGGCCGATCCCACCGACGCCGCCCGGTATCGTGCCGGTGTTCTGGGCGTGCGGTGTCACTCCGCAAAGCGCCGCGGAGAACGCCAAATTGCCGTTCTTCATCGCCCATGCGCCGGCGCACAGCTTCATCACCGATCTGCCCGCACAGGCGATGATGAACTGACGCGTCGCGTTCGAATCTGAGGAGTCTCTTTTCGTGAATGCGCCGTCGCACGATTCGAACATTCGTCTGTCTGCCGACGTCGGTGGCACATTTACCGATGTGGCGGCGTTCGATGAGACGACGGGCGCGCTTCGCCTCGGCAAGACCCTGACGACACCGCAGCGCCTGGTGACCGGCATCGAGAACGGGGTTGGCAAGGCGGGAACGCGCTTCCAGGCCGCAGGCCTGTTCCTGCATGGTACAACGGTGGCGATCAATACGATTCTGGAGCGCAGCGGCGCACGTTGTGCGCTGCTGACCACCCAGGGGTTTCGCGACATCTACGAAATCGGCCGCGTCAACCGGCCGGAGTCGTACAATCTGTTTTTCAGCAAGCACACGCCGTTGATCGATCGCGACCTGCGTTTTGAAATTGCGGAGCGTATCGACAGCCAGGGCAGCGTTCTCGTTCCGTTGGACGAGGAACAGGTCCGAACGGTGGTGAGGGACGCGGTCAAGGCTGGCGTGGAGGCCGTGGCCATTCTGTTTCTGCATTCCTACCGCAATGCCGCTCATGAAAAGCGTGCGAAGGAGATTGTCGAAAGCGAATTCCCGCAGCTTTTCGTGACGGCGTCCCACGAACTGAGTCAGGAATACCGCGAATATGAGCGCACCTCGACCGCTGCGGCCAACGCCTATGTCGGGCCGCGGGTGCAGCGCTACCTGACGGAAATGGAAGCGCATCTCCACGAAGCGGGCTTTGGCGGCAACTTTCTGATCGTGCAATCGACCGGCGGCCTGTTCGGGGTCGATGATGCGCGGCGCTCCTGTATCCGCATGCTGGAATCGGGGCCTGCGGCCGGGGTCGTTGGCGCCAAGGCGCTTTGCGACTCCATCGGCATACCGAGCGCCATCGCCTTCGATATGGGCGGCACCACCGCGAAGGCGGGCGTGATCGATCGAGGTCATGTGCTGATGACGGGGGCCGCGCTGATCGGCGGTTATGCCACCGGCTTGCCGGTTCAGATGCCAATGATCGATATCCAGGAGGTCGGCACCGGCGGCGGGAGCATCGCCCGGGTCGAAGTGGGCAAGGCACTGCGCGTCGGTCCTGAGAGTGCAGGCGCTTCCCCGGGCCCGGCCTGTTACGGGCTGGGCGGCACCGAGCCCACCATCACCGATGCCAACCTTGTTCTCGGCCGGCTGGCTTCCGACCGTTTCCTCGGCGGTGAAATGGAACTCGACCTCGCCGCTGCGAAGAAGGCATTGACGGACAAGATCGCGAAGCCGCTCGGCCTCGATCCCATCGAGGCAGCAGAGGGCATTCTGCGCATCGCCAACACAAAGATGGCCCATGTGGTGCGTTGGGTAACCACGGAGCGGGGCCTCGACGCCGCCGACTTCTCGCTGGTGGCTTACGGCGGGGCAGGGCCGCTCCACGCCTCCGCCGTCGCACGCGAACTCGCTATCGGGAAGGTCATCATCCCTCGCGCGCCGGGGCATTTCTCGGCGTGCGGCATGCTCGTCGCCGACCTGCGGCGCGATTTCGTCAACACCTGGTTCACGCCGCTTGCCGATGCGTCCTTTCCCGAGATGGAGCGGATCTTCGGCGATATGGAGCGCCGGGGCCGCGAGACGGTCGCGGGCGGGCAAAACCTCCACGGCATCGAAGTGCGCCGCTCGGCGGATATGCGGTACGTCGGACAGGAGCACGCGGTCACCGTCGAACTGCCCATTGAGCTGTTTCAGGCCCAGGATCGCGCCGGTATCAAAGCGTTGTTCGACGCGATCCATCACACCCGCTACGGCTTTTCAGTCGAGGCGGAGAAGGCCGAGATCGTCAGTCTGCGCAGCGCCGTGATCGGTAACCTGCCCAAACCGCCGTTCGAGCACGTCGCGAAAGGGGACAGCGAGCCGGATACGGCCGCGTTCCGCGGCAAGCGGCCGGTGTATTTCGCGAGCACCGGCTTTGTCGATACGCCCACCTACGACCGGCTGGCGCTCAAGGCTGGAAACAGGATGGCCGGCCCGGTGCTGATCGAAGAACACGCATCGACGACCGTTGTTCACCCTGGCGATGTTGTCGACGTGGACGACTTCGGCAACCTCGTCATCGCGGTCCGGAGAGATTAACGATGGATACGAGGATCGAGACGAAGCCGACGGTAAACGCCGAAGCAAATCCCATTGTGACTGAGATTGTTCGTAATGGTCTCGTCGCCGTGACCGAGGAGATGAAAATCAACCTCATGCGCACGGCCTACAACATGATCATCTACGAGGCCTTGGACTTCACGGTCGGTCTGTTCGACGCGCAGGGCAACACCGTGTCGATCGGCTTGGGTTTACCGATGTTCATTCGCGGCATGAGCGAAACGGTGAAAGCCAAGCTCAGACATTTCGGTGCGGACAATCTCGAGCCGGGCGATATCCTGCTCACCAACGACGCCTACATCACCGGTTCACACCTCAATCATATGACGTTCACGGTTCCGATCTTTCATGACGGTGCCTTGGTCGGTTTCTCATGCTGCATGGCGCACTGGCCGGACGTCGGCGGCACGCTGATGGAAGGCACGACCGACATCTATTCGGAAGGCCTGCAGATGCCGATCGTGAAGATCCATCGCAAGGGCGTGCCGAATGATGAGTTGATTGCGATCATCCAGACCAACGTTCGCATTCCTGAACGGGCGATGGGCGATTTCCGCGCCCAGATCGCGGCGGTGAAGACCGGCGAGCGCCGTTTCATGGACATGATTCGGAAGTATGGCCGCGATGCTGTCCTGGGCAGCATCGAGGCGATCATGAACCAGAGTGAAGCGGCCGCGCGTGCCCGCGTGCGCGACATTCCCGACGGTGTTTATGAGGCCGAGTCGTTCATGGACGACGACGGCATCAACGTGGGTCAACGGGTGCCGATCCGCGTCAAGGTCACTGTCGCGGGCGACAAGATGACCGTCGATCTGTCGGAGGTGTCGAAGCAGGTCCAGGGCTTTTACAACTCCGGTCCGACGGCCGGGCACTCGTGCTGTCAGGTCGCGTTCAAATGTTTGACGTCGGCGTTGGACCTGCCGATCAACGATGGTCAGTTCCGCGCGCTCGATGTGGTGCTGCCGCCGGGCCGCGTGGTCAGTGCGGTGAAGCCTGCCGCGATGCGCATGTGGATGACCTATCCGATGACCATCGTCGATACGATTTTCAAGGCGCTTGCGCCCGCGTTGCCTGAGCAGGTGATCGCGGGGCATCACGCCGATCTTGTGGTCGGTCGCATCAACGGGCGGCGGCCGAAGGACGACAGCTTCTATATCTATCTCGGCGGGCTGATCGGGGGTGGTTGGGGAGCCAAGCACAACAGCGATGGCCGCAACGGCGTGATCGCGATGAACGACGGCGACACCCACAACGGACCGTCGGAACAGGTCGAGGCGAAGTATCCGTTGCTGATCGAACGCTATTGCCTGCGCCCGGATTCCGGCGGGGCAGGCCGTTTCCGTGGCGGGCTCGGCACTGAGCAGGTGGTCCAGGCGCGTCATCCCATTCGCTTCAGCTCGCAGATGGATCGCGTGCGTTGCAAACCCTGGGGTCTCGACGGCGGCCTGTCGGGCCTCGGCAATTCCGTGGCGTTGCACCGGTTCAACAAGCCCGACGAGACGCATTTCCCCAACGGCAAGGCGCTGAATCAGGTTCTACAAGCCGGCGACGCTTACATTCTGCGTTCGGGCGGAGGCGGCGGCTACGGCGGCCCGCTCGAGCGGGATATCGCCGCGTTGGAGCGCGATGTGCGCTGCGGCTATGTCAGCAAGGAAGCGGCGGAGACCTTATATGGCGCCGTGTTTGCCGACGGAGCCCTCACGCTGGATGTCGAGGCCACCGGCAGAAAGCGGGCCGCCATGAAGGAGCAGGGGTTGCCGCACGACGATCCGATTACGGACATCATCGTGCCGTTTCCTATAACCGCGGGGGCGCAGCCGGCCGATCCTGCCATCGACCAGCTTTCGGAAGAGGAGCGTGTGGCCTTCGCGATGCGTTGCCGCTGTTGCAGCTAAAGTGTCGTGCCGCTGAGCGGGGTTTTCTCCGTTGGTTCAATCCAGCAGCCAGCCGAATTTTTCCTGAGCGCGGCGAGCCATCTCGGGCGAGGGCTTGACCGCGGCGACGAATTCATTGCGCCAATGATACGGACGGCACGCATTGATGATCATGCGTGAATTGGTGACCTTGCCCTTGGCGCGTTCGGCCGGCTCGATGCGCGGATCGGCCGGCGAGTTCCAGCCGCCACGGATGAAATCGATGTCGGCGACCGGATCCGCCCGGGTCAGTGCGGCCCACATCAGCTCATCGAGATTGGAAACGTCGATGTCATCGTCAACAACGATGACCCAGCGGTTGCCGTAGGCGCCGACGTGACACTGGCTGGCGATGTGCCCGGCCTGTACGGCGTGGCCATCGAACCGTTGCCGGATCGACACGCCGTATAAAAGGCGCGATCCGCCGCATTCGTGCGCCCACACCGCTTTGACGTCGGGAACGCCCGCGGCTTCGATGTTCTGCTTGAGCAGCGCCGATCGGGTGATCGCACGGTAGCGGGAATATTCGTCCGGGAGACTCTGCGGAACGAAGCCCAGCAGAATGGGGTCATTGCGATAATAGATGGCCGTGATTTCGCACAGCGGCCGTTTTCGGCCAGGCTCCGTGTACGTTCCAGTCCAATCGCCGAACGGGCCTTCGGGGACGACTGTTTCGGGATGGACAAAGCCCTCCATCACGATTTCCGCATTGGCTGGAAACGGCAGCCCGGTTTGCTTGCCGCGCACGAGCTCAAGCGGCTTGCCGCGCAAGCCGCCGGCGACATCGAACTCGCTGATGCCGTCCGGCACTTCGGTGCCGCCGAGCAGAAATGTCAGCGGATCGCCGCCCAGCACCAAGACCACCGGCATTTTTTCGCCGCGCTTGACATACTTCTCGTGGTGAATCCGGCCGTGCTTGCCGGGCGCGGCGTTGTAGGTCACATGCTTTTTGTCATGAAGCATGATCCGATAGGTTCCCACATTCAGTGAACCATCGTCGGGATCTTGCGTGACGTTGTACGATCCGGTCCCGATATAGCGACCGCCGTCGCCCTCGTGCCATTTCGGCGTCGGAAAGATTCCGATGTCGATCCCTGCGCCAGTGACGACGTTATCGAAAATGGGACCGCTTTCGACAAACACCGGCGGGATCAAACGATCGGTGTCCCAGGCGGCGGAGAACGCTTCGCTCAGGGCGACTTTGCCCAGCTCGGGCGGAAACCCAAGCGTCATGTTCTTGCGTTTTCCGCCGAAGATGTTGGCCAGAACGCGGAATCCCTTTTTGCAGTCGGGAATGTCGTCGAACACCACCGCGGGAGCCTGGTCCGAATGACTGACGATCTCCGTCGCCATACCGATTTCTTCGGCCCAATTGGCGCCGTGTACGGTCTTGAGTTCACCAAGACGCTCGGCTTCGGCAAGCCAGCTGCGAAGGTCGTCATAGGCGAGCCTCATGCCGGCGTTCTTCACGGCTCCGCCGCCGCCTTTGGTCGTAGCCATGTTCAATCTCGCTTCAAGAAATCGACTAGTTGAATGTCACGCCGGCCGCTTTCACGATCGGCGTCCAGCGCTTGGATTCGGCATGGATGAAGTCGGCAAACTGATCCGCTCCCACGTTGTCGAGCTCCGTTCCATACTTGAGCAGCCCTTTACGGTATTCGGGATCCATCTGTGACGCGCGAACTGCGGCCTTCAATCGATCCAGAATCGGTGCGGGGGTTCGTGCCGGTGCGAGAAGTCCGAACCAAACCTCCGTCTGGACGTTGGGAAGCCCGGCCTCGGCCATGGTCGGCAGGTTGGGGAGCAACGGCGAACGCTTCGCTGCGGTAATCGCAAGAGCCTTGATCGATCCGGCTTGCACCAGCGGTGTCAGGATCGCAACGTCGCCGAAGACCGCGTCGATCTGACCGCCGATAAGGTCGGTGACGGAGTTCGATGTGCTCCGGTAGGGGACGTGGGTGAACGTAATCCCGGTTTCGCGCTTGAACAGTTCATTGGCCATATGCGTGACGGTGCCGACGCCGGCCGACCCGATGGTGAGCTTGTTCGGGTTGGCTTTGGCGTATTGGATGAATTCCGCCACCGTGGAGACGCCGAGCGAGGCGCGGACGGCGAAAACCTGAGGGGAGCGCCAAATCAAGCCAAGCGGAACCAGGTCCTTGTCGACGTCGTAACGCAGCTTCTTGACGGCTGGTACGAGCACGATGGGCGCGATGCCGCCGACGACCAGCGTATAGCCGTCGTTGGGTCCCGAAACGACGGCTTCGGTTCCCGGCACGCCGCTGGCGCCCGGCCGGTTCTCGATGACGATGGGTTGGCCAAGCTGGCGGCGCAGCGGTTCTGCGATCAGACGGCCAGCGGTGTCGGTGGGGCCGCCGGCGCTAAAGGGGACGACCAAGCGGATCGGCTGATTTGGATAATCATCCGCCGTCGCGCTCACCGATCCTGCCACCAACATGAGCGCGGCACACAATGCTTTGGCTTTCATCGTCCGCTCCTTTTTTGCCGTTTGGAAAAAATCCGGCCGACCGTTGTACGTCCCGGCGGACTATTGGACCTTGTGCCCCATCATACCGGCGATGAGATTGCGCTGAATCTGCGATGTGCCCGCGGCAACCGTGGACGCGCGAGCGTCGCGATAATGCCGCTCCATATCGAATTCCTTGTTGTAGCCGAAACCACCGAAAATCTGCATGCCCATGTTGGCGACCTGCACATAGGTTTCAGAGGCTTTCAGCTTCGCGAGAGTGATTTCCTTGAAGGCGTTTTCGCCGGATGCGATGGCACAGGCGGCCTGCCATGTGAGCGCCTGGGCTGCGGCCGTTTCCGTCTGCATGTCGGCCAGCATATGGGCGATGGCCTGGTTGGTGCCGATGGCCCGCCCGAATTGCTTGCGCTCCTTTGCGTAGGCGCTGGCGAGATCGACGACGGCTTGTGCCGCTCCGCAGTTTCCCGCGGCCGAAACGATGCGCTCGACTTGAAGGCCGGACAGAAGGCAATCCCAGCCCTTGTTTTCGCCGCCAATGATGCGGCTGTCGTCGACGCGAACATCCGTGAAAAACACTTCATAGGTGCCGGTGCAGCGCCGGCCCAGCATGTCCAGCTTGTTGAAGGACACGCCGGGCGCATCGTTGTCGATGAGGAAAAGCGACATGCCGTCGCGGTAGTGCACGGTGGTATCGGTCTTGAGATAGACGCTCAAGGTGAGGTCGCGCGCGCCGGCGCCGGTGTTCCAAACCTTCTGGCCGTTCACGACGAAACCTTTGCCGTCGCGAACCGCGCGGGTGCGGATATTGCCGACATCCGATCCCGCTTCCGGCTCCGAAATCGAAATCGACATGCGCCGTTCGCCGCTGATGAGTTTCGGAAGCCAATATTCTTTCTGCTCGTCGGTGCCCTTGCGCAGGATGTTGAGGCCGCAAAACACGCAGCCGCCGAACGACATCTGGAAGTCGATGCTGTTGTAGGCGATCTCATGCACGACGATCGCGAGATCGGTCACCGATCCGCCGGAGCCGCCGTATTGTTCCGGGAAGGCCACACCGAACAGGCCGGCATCGACCCAGGCCTGGTACAGTTCGTAAGGATAGGCATTGTCGCGTTCAAGCCGGCGGATGTAGTCCCGCGGTGCATGCTTTTCATGGAGCTTTCGCACGCTATCGCGAAGCAGCTTCTGCTCGGAATTGAGGCCGAAAATCATGCGGGCTCCCTGATCGACTATTGGCGCGAGGAGTTGGTTGGGGTGTCGAGACCGAGTTCGGCGAGAATCTCTTGGGTGTGTTCGCCATGCGTCGGCGGCGGCGTGTTATCCCGGCGCGCGCCATCCACCAGAATCGGCGAGCGGATGCTGACGATGCGGCCTTCGGTCGGATGGACGGTTTCGCCGAACGTTCCGAGATGCCGCACCTGTGGGTCTGTCATGACCTCGCGGATCGAATTGATCGGTGCGAAGGGGACGTCAAACCGCTCGAACCGGGCGATCCAGTCCTCGCGTGTCCTGGTGACAAACATCGGCGCAAGGGCGGCGTGGAGTTCATGATAGCGCGAGACGCGGCCCGAGCGATCTTTGAACCGCGGGTCGGCGGCAAGAGCCGGGCTGTCGACGATCTGGAGCAGGCTTTCCCAGAATTTCGTTTGCACGGAAAGATGAATGGCGAGCGGCTTGCCGTCCGAACATGTGAAGGCGAAGCACTGCGAAGAGGCGACGCGCGACGCCGGGCCATAGTCGACGTTCGCTTGTGTGAGATAAGCGAATGCGTCGGGTGTGAAGGCGATGGACGATTCCAGCATGTTGACTTCGAGGCGGCGGCCTTTGCCTGTTCGCTCTCGCTGATAGAGCGCGCTGACGATTCCGTTGACCGCATACATGCCGGTCACGTTGTCGGATATGGTGACGCCGACCAAGCGAGGATCGCCGGGGTCGATGGCCAGTCCATAGATGCCGCTGAGTGCGCTGGCCACCGCGTCGTAAGCCGGACGGTTGCGATAAGGGCCGGTCGCGCCAAAACCTGTTATCGAGCAATGGACGATGCGCGGGTTGATCGCGCGAATGGTCTCGACGGAAAACCCGAGCTTGTCCATCACGCCAGAACGATAATTCTCCACCAGAACGTCGGACCGCTCCAGCAGCTTGCGGAAGGCACGTTTTCCTTCGTCCGTCTTGAGATCGAGGCTGATGCTGCGCTTGCCGTGGTTGTAGGCCACGAAATTGGGGCCATAGCGGCCGCCGCCCGTGGCGCGAAACGGATCGCCGCCATCGGGGTTCTCAACCTTGATCACAGACGCGCCGAGCTCGCCCAGCAGCATTGCCGCATAGGGGGCGGTGATCATGGTCCCGAGTTCGAGGACCGTGACGCCATCCAAGGGCAGGGGCGCTGTCTCCTGCGTCATTCCAACACTCCGGGAAACGATGTCTGCTACTCGGGCCGCTTATAGGCGCCGAGGCCCGGCTTGAATGTCTTGTCGTCAATGAACTGCTTGATGCCCTGCGAGTATCCGTTCTCCTTGTCGCGAGCGCGCAATTCGTTGGACTTGGCCATCAGGTATTCATGCGCCTCGCCGACATCCATGTCGCGAACGGCCTTGAGGCCCTGTTTGGTGCCGCGCAGCGTCTCCGGATTGAGCTTGAGAAAGCGCTTGGCGAATTCCGTGGTGACCTGCCGCAGTTCGCTTGCCGGGACTGCCTTGGTGATCAGCTTGATCTCCTCGGCCTTTTTGCCGTCGAACATCTCGCCCGTCAGGCTGTAGTAGAGCGCATCGCGATAACCCAGGCAGACATGCAGCGCCTTGCTGACGAGACCGCCTGGGAGGATGCCCCAGTTGACCTCCGACAGTCCGAACTTGGCGTCTTCGGCAGCGAAGGCGAAGTCGCACGCGATCAACTGGGTGAAGGCCCCGCCCATGCAGTAGCCGTTGACCATGGCGATGGTCGGCTTCGGGAAATTCCAAAGACGATACCAGCGCCATTGGTGCGTAACCCATTCGGCCCGAATGCGTTCGGTCGGTTTGTTTTCCAGTTCGCGAAAATAAAGTTTCAGGTCCATGCCGGCGCAGAACGCCTCGCC
>Ga0207657_10006936_pt1 | contig 11673 bp, 11 predicted proteins | sample KBSC33metaG_FD_184316 | JGI IMG/M metagenome (GOLD analysis project Ga0207657, IMG submission 184316) | Corn rhizosphere microbial communities from Kellogg Biological Station, Michigan, USA - KBS C3-3 metaG (SPAdes) (version 2) | ecosystem: Host-associated > Plants > Roots > Rhizosphere > Soil ...
AGTAGACAGCCTGTCGATTCGGGCAATGAATAGACAAGCGGCTACGACTGAGCTTCCCAGCGCAAGGAGACCTTTCCTGATGGCAGATCACACCAATTCAAGCCGATACCGGCGGCAAACAACAGCCGTCCATCTGCAGTACAGACGACAGGCAGCCGAAGACGCTCCCAGGCAGGAATATGCAAGGCTTGGTAATGGTGCTTCAGGGATCTTGTAGGACGATTCTGAGCAGCTTTGAGACGCTCGCCACCGATGCGATACCGCAACACGAGCTGCAACGCACGCAGCCATTGGGCATCGATCCCCTGCTCTGCCGGTTCGAAGTATAGCCGCCCCTGGAAACCGTCGAATTCGATGCTGCGCTCACCGTTCCACCGAAAACTGATCGACGCTGCACCGCTGGAAATCTGCTCTTGCTGACGCGCTGTCAGGTAGACACGATCCCGATAACGCCGAACCTCGCCGTCAGGATGCGTGACATGAATTTGCGCATCCTCTTTCCCGTCGAACAACTGCTCGCGCATTTCGGCCAGCCAAGCGGTCGATGGCATACGCATGCCGCGCAGTGTGAACCAGTAGCGCAACAAATTATCGATACGGTCGGCATTCAACTGCCGAAGTCGAGACAGCGAGAGGCACTCCCCATCCGCACAATCGACAAAATCCTGTGCCGCAAGCTCTTCCAGCAAACGCTGAGCTGATTGCGCATGACGTGCGCCCCGCGCGATTCGTTGTTCAAAACCAGGAAAATGTCGCAACAGCACGGGCATGATTTCATGCCGCAAAGCGTTGCGTGCGTAGCGTAGGTCGGCGTTCGATTCATCATCGACGTGGGTAATACTCGCAGCGACCACAAAACTTTCGAGTTCGGCACGCGAAACACCAAGCAGCGGACGTCCCAATACAAGTTCACGATTGCCAAGCAAATCCGGTGCTCGGCTGACAGTTTCCATGCCTGATAGCCCTGCCACGCCGGCACCGCGCAACAATTGCAGCAATACCGTTTCAGCCTGATCATCAAGATGATGGGCCGTCAATAACAAGGGCGCACTATGCTTGGAACACAACTCGCCAAGCGCAGCATATCTTCGCAGGCGAGCAGCCTGTTCAATGCTGTCGCCTGCTTCCACCGATACACGGCGCGCGTCAAATATAATGCCAAGCCGCCTGCACTCCCCTTCGCAATAAGCAAGCCAGGAATCGGCATGCCTGCTAAGGCCATGATGAACGTGAAACGCATATAGTGCGATGCTTCGCGCCTCGGCATAAATCTTCGCCAAATGCAGCAACGCAGATGAATCCAGTCCCCCGCTATACGCAATCGCCATTGCAGACGGAGCAGAAGTAAAAACGCGCGACTGAATGTCCTCCAGCGCGCGTTCGAAGGCGTCGGCAAGCAACGCAGTCGGGTTGTCGGCCACAGCTTATTCCGACGATGTGATTTCCTTGAACTTACCGTAGCTCATGAGCTTTTCATGGCGTGCCGCAATCAGCTCCTTCGGCTTGAGATCCTGCACCTGACGCAGCGAATCAGCCAGCGCCCGCTTGAGCAATGCTGCCATCTGTTTCGGATCGCGATGCGCCCCGCCCAAGGGTTCGTTGACGATCTTGTCAATCAGGCTCAACGCCTTCAGACGATGCGCCGTCAAGCCCAGTGCTTCAGCCGCATCCGCTGCACGCTCCGAGGTTTTCCACAAAATGGATGCGCAGCCCTCGGGGGAAATCACCGAGTATGTTGCATACTGCAGCATCAGCACTACATCGCCAACCGCAATCGCCAGCGCACCGCCCGAACCGCCTTCGCCGATAATGGTAGCGATCAATGGCACTTTCAGCTCAGCCATGACATACAGGTTGTGGCCAATTGCTTCGGACTGGCCGCGCTCTTCCGCATCGATCCCCGGGAATGCGCCCGGCGTATCGACGAAGGTGAAGATGGGCAGACCGAATTTCTCAGCCAGCTTCATCAGGCGCATAGCCTTGCGATATCCCTCAGGCTTGGGCATGCCGAAATTGCGCATGGCGCGCTCTTTGGTATCTCTCCCCTTCTGATGACCGATTACCATGCAAGACTGGCCGTTGAAACGCGCAAGGCCACCGATGATCGACAGATCGTCTGCATAAGTGCGATCACCATGCAATTCATGAAAATCCGTGAAGATTTCATTCACATAATCCAGCGTATAGGGACGCTGAGGATGGCGGGCGATCTGAGAAACCTGCCAAGGCGTCAGCTTGGCGTAGATATCCTTCGTAAGCTGCTGGCTTTTCTTGGAAAGGCGGTCGATTTCCTCTGATATGTCGACCGCAGAATCATCCTGCACGAAACGCAGTTCTTCGATTTTGCACTCGAGTTCAGCGATGGGTTGCTCAAACGCGAGAAAAGTTGTTTTGGTCATCGTGCCTCCTGTCAGCGCGAGATGAATTCAATACACGACCGGCGCAGACTCCAGACTGCGCCAAAGATACCATGTAGCCACGGTACGCCACGGTTCCCAGTTCGCCGCGACTTCGCGAACATCGCTGCGCGAAACCGGCTCGCCGGAGAAATAATTAATACTGATGCCCTTGAGCAATCCCAAATCGTCAAGTGGCAGGATATTCGGACGGAGCAGATTAAATATCAAAAACATCTCCGCTGTCCAGCGACCGATGCCGCGTATCTGGATCAGTTCCGCGATCACTTCCTCGTCGCCCATCGCGACCCATTTGTCGGCATGCACACGTTTCAACTTGAAATGACCAGCCAAGTCGAGCAAATACTCCGCTTTTCTTTTCGATAAACCGCAAGCTGCGAGTGCTTCCGGTCCCGCCTTCAGAACCTGCGCTGGAGTACATTTGGGACATAGTTCCAAGAAACGCAGCCAGACTGTTTCGGCCGCCTTTACTGAAATCTGCTGACCGATGATGGAGCGTACCAGCGTATTGAACGGCTCGCCGCGGCTAGCCAGATACATGTCGTCAAACTGGGGAATGAGCTTGCGCATGACGCGGTCGCGCTTCATCAGCTCTTCCTTGGCATCATGCCAGTACCCAGGCACGCTGGCCTGTGCGACGGAATGTCTGATGCTCCCCATGGGATCAGGCCCTTCTCCATTCGGTTACACCGCCCGGCTTGTCTTCAAGCACGATGCCGTTTTCCAGCAACTCGGCGCGAATGGCGTCAGCCTCAGCGAAGTTTTTTGCCTTCTTTGCTGCAGCACGGGCAGTAATACGCTCTTCAATCGCCACCTCCGAATAAGTACCGCCTTCCGCAGGTCCAGCTTGCAGGAACTCCTGGGGCATGCGCTGCAAGAGACCGATTGTTCCCGCCAGCCCCTTCAACTGGCGAGCCAGTGCTGGCGACCTCGTCTTGTTCACTTCATTGGCAAGATCGAACAACACAGCGATGGCAATAGGCGTATTGAAATCGTCATTCATCGCCTCCGCGAAACGCACCGCATGCTCTTTGCTCATATCCAGTGCAGCCGCGTCCGGCTGAACTTCCTTGAGCGCAGTGTAGAGACGTGCCAAGGCATGCTTTGCATCATTCAAGTGTGCATCGGAGTAGTTGAGCGGACTACGGTAATGTGCTCGCAGAATAAAGAAGCGTACGACTTCGGCATCGTAGGATTTCAGCACATCACGGATCGTGAAAAAATTGCCGAGCGACTTGGACATCTTCTCGTTATCCACCCGTATGAAACCGTTATGCATCCAGTAATTGACGAAGGTCTGCCGAGTCGCACCTTCAGATTGCGCAATCTCGTTTTCATGGTGCGGGAATTGAAGATCCTCCCCTCCGCCATGAATATCGAAATGTTCGCCGAGCAGATCGCAACTCATGGCCGAACATTCGATATGCCAGCCCGGACGCCCCTTGCCCCAGCGGGAATCCCACTTCACCTCTTCAGGTTCCGACTCCTTCGCGGACTTCCATAGGACGAAATCGAGCGGATCTCGTTTGCCAGCATTCAATTCGACTCGTTCCCCGACACGAAGATCATCAAGCGACTTGCCTGAAAGCTTCCCATAGGAAGGGAAATCGCGCACCGAATAATTCACATCGCCGTCGCTGGCCTGATAGGCAAGGCCATGCTGCTCCAGCTTTTCGATCAAGCGCAGCATCTGCGGCACATATTGCGTCGCACGCGGTTCGTGATCGGGTTTTAGCACACCCAGAGCCCCAGCATCCTGATCCATTGCGTCAATAAAACGCTGCGTCAATGATGAAATCGATTCGCCATTTTCCACGGCACGTTTGATGATCTTGTCGTCAATGTCAGTGATATTGCGCACATAGGTCACATCGAAACCTGAGGTACGCAGCCAGCGCTGCACCATGTCAAAAACTACCATCACGCGCGCATGCCCCAAGTGACAATAGTCATACACGGTCATACCGCATACATACATGCGAGCTTTACCAGGTTCAATCGGGACAAAAGTCTGCTTCTCACGCGCAAGCGTGTTGTAGATCTTGATTGCAGTCATGGGCGAAGATTCCGTTCCGGCAGAGGCGTGTCACTCGACTGCAAGTTGTCTGCACAGATGGGTGGAAGGACATACTGCAGCAAGGTTGCCGAAACCTTATGGATTGCTGATTTTGATAAAATGCACGTTTCTGCTTCAGTATAACATTGATGGAACGATCCCTTCGTGCTTTCAAGGCAAGGAAGCTACGCTGATAGCCTGCTATCGAATGAAAATTTCTCCTGCCAGCAACCACTCCTAATCGCCATGCACCCCGTCAAGGCAAAGGGGCATGAAAGATGCATAATGAAAATTTTCCTGTAAAGAAAAAGGAACTGAAATGAAGCATTCTCGCAGGTATTTCATCCAACTGACAGCAGCCCTGTCATTGACTAGCATCCTTTCCATATCCAATGCAGCCAGCAATGAACAGGTGTTGCTCAAGACGAACATGGGTGACATCGTGCTCCAGTTGTATCCTGACAAGGCACCGAAAACAGTCGCCAATTTTCTGCAGTACGTCAAGAGTGGCCATTACAATGGCACGATCTTTCATCGCGTTATCGACAACTTCATGATCCAAGGCGGCGGTTTCGATCAGAACATGCAGGAAAAGCCAACAAAGGCACCGATTGAAAACGAAGCGAAGAACGGATTGAAGAACGAAACCTATACTGTCGCAATGGCCCGCAAGCCCGATCCGCATTCGGCATCGGCGCAGTTCTTCATCAATGTCAAGGACAATGCCTTTCTCGACTATCCTGGTCGTGACGGGTGGGGTTATGCCGTGTTCGGAAAAGTTGCCAAGGGCACCGAGGTCGTCGACAAAATCAAGAAAGTTGAAACTCGCAACAACGGTATACATCAGAATGTCCCTCTCAAGCCGGTTGTGATCGAATCGGCTTCCGTCATCAAATAATTCATCTCATTTGCAAAGGAATCATTATGGCTGTCATCCTCAACACTAATTACGGCACCATCAAGCTCGAACTAGACGCAGAGAAGGCGCCGAAGACAGTCGAGAACTTCCTGTCCTACGTACGCGACGGCCACTACGACGGCACAATCTTCCATCGCGTAATCGATGGCTTCATGATTCAAGGCGGTGGTTTCGAACCGGGCATGAAGCAGAAATCCACCAAGGAACCGATCGAGAACGAAGCGAAGAATGGCCTGAAGAATGAGGCTTACACGATCGCAATGGCCCGCACTTCAGCACCGCATTCTGCAACCGCCCAATTCTTCATCAACGTCAAGAACAACAGCTTTCTCGATTATCCCGGCCAGGATGGCTGGGGTTATTGCGTGTTCGGCAAAGTAGTCGAAGGTACTGACGTGATCGACAAGATCAAGTCAGTCAAGACTGCGCGCGCTGGCATGCATGCTGACGTGCCGGTGGAAAATGTCGTGATTGAAAAAGCAGAAGTCGTCTGATCCCCGCGACTATCCACCTTTATCTTCAATGATCAGCAAAAGCGACAAGGCGCAATCGAGCCCGATTGCGCTTTTTGTTTCCGACGTACATCTGCAGCAAGCGCTGCCGCGTACAACGGAAGCCTTTCTCACCTTCCTCCGGGAAAAAGCCCCTTGCGCCAAGCAGTTGTACCTGCTTGGCGATTTGTTCGAATACTGGGCGGGAGATGACGATATCGATTCAGATTACAACCAGCGGATCGTCAGCGCCATACGTGATGCGACTGCTACAGGCATCGATATTTTCTGGATCGGTGGCAATCGCGATTTTCTCGTCAGCGCTGGTTTTGCAGCGTCTGTCGGCATTACCCTGCTACCCGACCCCCACGTGGTAGAACTGGCCGGTTGGCGCATCGCGCTCACTCACGGCGATGCACAGTGCACCGATGACCATGACTACATGGCATTCCGTTCGCAAGTGAGGCAAGAAGAATGGCAGCGACAGTTCCTCGCCATGCCGCTTGCACAGCGCAAGGCCATTATCAACGGGCTACGTAACAGCAGCCGTGAAGCCCAGCGAGGAAAATCCTACGAAACCATGGATGTGAACGGATCGGCGATCGCGACGCTCTTTGACAGCACATCAGCATCGGTCATCATTCACGGACATACGCACCGCCCCGGTAGACACGAATACGGCAACGGCGCAGACAAACGGATACGCTACGTGCTGCCGGATTGGGATTGCGACGAGGAGAGCCAGCGCGGTGGTTGGCTGACTCTGGGCGAAGATGGCGGATTTACCTTTTTCGATGCCACCGGCAATGCATGCGAAACGGCTATTCGAACTGTTTCATGAATTCTTCGAACTGCGCGCTCAAACGTTCCACTTCTGCGCGCAATTTGGCAACCTCGTCTTCCAACTGAGTGACACGGTCCTGGTGCGGCATTTCCACGGCTGAGGAAAAACTCGTAGCCGACTCTTGTCGCTCCACCGCACCCTCCCCACCCAATAGGTGCGCATAGCGTACCTCCTTGGTGCCGGGAGCACGAGCAAGACGCGCTACGAGTGGGGGATATTTGTCGATCAAAAATTGCAATCCTTGCTCGACATCCGCAACCGTCGCAAACTCATGTATACGGCCACTGCGCGCGCGAATCTCGCCGGCAGTCTGCACGCCGCGCAGCATCAGAATCGTCAGGATCGCGAGCTTATCCTGCTCCAGCACCCACTTCATGCGCATGCGGTGTTCGTACTTTATTACGCGCGCGCCAGCCTGCCGCACTTCACTCACGTATCTGCGCTGGATCAGCCGCTGCACCACATCCTGTACCGTGCTCTCGGACAGCGACATGACAGGATCGCGGCTCGACAGCTGGTTACAGCCGTTGGTCAATGCATTCAGCGACAATGGGTAATTGTCTGGCGTAAGCGCTTCTTTCTCGGCAAGCACTGCCAGTACGCGCACCTCAAACGGATCGAGCAGGTCATGCTCTGTCCCTGTTATCAATGTAGATTCGGTATCACTCACGGATCTCTCTTTATTCAACAAGCTTGTTCAACTGTTCCAGATCGAACTTATCGGTCGCTGGCAGCACATCACATTGAATACCCGATGCTTTCAACGCACCAATGATCCTCTGCATCTGCTGCTCCTGAGCGACTACATGATCGATCAGCTTATGCAAAGCGATCGATAGTGGATCTTCATCACTGTTCGGTGTCACTCCATAGGCTGCAAACACGCGCGCGGCAGCTTCTTCACGCTGCCTGCCGGCATTCTTCTGGACAATGTGGGCAGGATTGCCAACCGCCGTCGCACCTGCAGGCACTTCCTTGACGACAACCGCATTCGAACCAACCTTGGCCCCCTCACCGACAGTAAAGCCTCCCAATACTTTGGCGCCGGCACCGACAATCACACTACGCCCCAAGGTAGGATGGCGCTTGGCCCCCTTATTCAAAGAAGTGCCGCCCAGCGTCACACCTTGGTAGATAGTGCAATCGTCCCCAACTTCGGCTGTTTCACCGATCACGACACCGAAGCCATGATCAATGAAAACCCGCCGACCGATGATCGCACCCGGGTGTATTTCGATGCCGGTGATCGCCCTAGCGATATGAGAGATGAATCGCCCCAGCCATTTAAATTCCCGCAGCCAACACCAGTGCGCCCAACGATGCATAATGATCGCGTGCAGGCCTGGATAGCAAGTCAACACCTCCCATGTGCTGCGTGCAGCGGGATCGCGCTCAATAATGCTGGCGATATCTTCGCGGATACGACTGAACATACGGAATAGAGAGAATATCGGCAGGAATAAACTTGCCTGTTTGCATCATATTGCTGCTTAACTCTTGACAATCCTCTGCCTGCGCGCCTCATAGAGACAGACGCCAGAAGCAACCGAGACGTTCAAGCTCTCCACAGCACCGTGCATCGGAATACGCACCAACAAATCGCAATTCTCCCGCGTCAGTCTGCGCATCCCCTCTCCTTCGGAGCCCATCACCAGTGCGGCCGGGCCTGTAAAGTCTGCGTCATACAGGCTCTTGTCAACATCGTCGCTAGTGCCGATCAGCCAAATGTCGCGTTCTTTCAGCTCGCGCATGGTACGCGCGAGATTAGTGACGGTGATGTAAGGCACGGTATCGGCAGCGCCACTAGCTACCTTTGCCGCAGTCGCATTCAAGCCGACTGCACGATCTTTCGGTGCAATAACAGCATGCGCGCCCGCACCATCCGCAACTCGCAGGCAAGCGCCGAGATTGTGCGGATCGGTCACACCGTCGAGTAGAAGCAACAGCGGCGGCCCTTCGATCGCATCCAGCAATTCATCAATATTGCGCGCAAGTGACAACTGCCCCGCCTTGGCGACTACTCCCTGATGCCGGCGTGTACCGACCATGCCATCCAGGCGCTGATCGTCGGCATGAATGACGCGCACATTGGCAATCTCAGCGGTCCGCAGCAACTCCTGCATACGACGATCATGCCTGCTTGCATCAACGTAAATTTCTTCCACTGAGGACGAATCATGGCGCAGACGTGCCGTCACCGCATGGAAGCCGAAAATTATCTTGCTTTTCATATCCTATCTTTTTCTTTTTGCCGATTTGGCATTCGCCTTACCAGCCCGCCCGCCTTTGCTCTTGCTGCTGGCAGTGGCCGTCTTCGAGCGCACCGTCTTCCGTGTCGCCTTGGCAGTCTTGCCCGCCTTGCCTCCTGCAGCCTTGCCGGCCTTTTCCGTACCAGCCTTGGTAGGATTGCGCTGTTCGGTATCGGCGCGGCGCGCCTCGTTTTTCAACAGCGCTCGAATACCTGGTTCGTTGACCAGGCGCAAATCGATCTTTCGCGCATCCAGATCAACTCTGCTTACCTGTACCGTGACACGGTCAGTCAATTGATAACGAATCCCGGTACGCTCGCCGCGTAATTCATGCCGCACTTCGTCGTACTGGAAATAATCGGCACCAAGCTCGGTAACATGCACCAACCCTTCAATGTACAGAGTATCGAGCTGCACGAAGATACCAAAGGGCGTGACTCCCGAAATTGTGCCGGTAAACTCTTCGCCAAGCTTATCCCGCATGAAATAGCATTTCAGCCAGGATTCGACATCGCGCGAAGCCTCATCAGCACGCCGCTCGTTTGCCGAACAATGGATGCCCAGAGCCTCCCAGGTTGCCAGCTCGTTATCCTTCTTTTTCTTGTCGCTGGCTTTATCTTGCGCATGCAACTTGCGCGCGGCCGGTGACAACATTGTATTCAGGTCGCTGGTGTTGATGCCTTTCGGGGCATAACTCGTGTCCTGGAGGATAGCTTTGATAGCACGATGAGTTAGCAAATCCGGATAGCGGCGGATCGGGCTAGTGAAATGCGTATAGGACTCGTAGGCAAGTCCGAAGTGACCGATGTTATCCGGGCTATACACCGCCTGCTGCATGGAACGCAGAAGCATGGTCTGCACCAATGCAGCGTCCGGCCGCAATTTAATCTTCGGCATCAATTCCGCATAATCCGACGCTGTCGGCGTATCACCGCCGCCCAAGTGCAGACCCAGCTGTTTCAAAAAGGTCCTGACCTGGTTCAGCTTCTCTTTCGATGGCCCGGCGTGCACACGGTACAAACCTGGATGATTATGATGCGCCAAGAGATCGGCAGCACAAACGTTTGCGGCCAACATGCATTCCTCAATGACGCGATGAGCATCGTTGCGCGTACGCGGCTGGATCTGCTCGATCTTGCCGACAGCATTGCAGACGATATAGGTTTCCGTCGTCTCAAAGTCGATCGCGCCACGTCCCTGCCGCGCCCGCAGCAAGGCCTGATACACCTCGTAGAGATGCAACAGATGGGGCACCAAATCCTGACGCCGCACAGCCTCCGACCCTTTCGTGTTCTCCAGGATCGCTGCCACCTCGGTATAGGTCAGTCGTGCCGCTGAATGGATCACCGCCGGATAAAACTGGTAAGCCTTGATCTCACCCTTGGTCGTGATTACCGCATCGCATACCAGCGTAAGCCGATCGACGTGCGGATTCAGCGAACATAAACCATTGGAAAGCTTTTCTGGCAACATCGGAATCACCCGCCGCGGGAAATACACGGAAGTGCTGCGTTCAAGAGCGTCCGCATCCAGCGCATCGTTCGGCTTGACGTAATGACTCACATCGGCAATAGCAACGATTAAACGGAAGGCATTGCTGCGCCGGAACTTGACCGGTTCACAGTACACTGCATCGTCGAAGTCGCGCGCGTCTTCGCCGTCGATTGTGACTAACGGGATATCACGCAAATCGACACGATCAGCGAGATCAGCTTCACGTACCTCGCTAGGGAGTTTCGCCGCGAGCTTCTTTGCCGCATCAGAAAATTCATGCGGCACCCCGTACTTGCGCACTGCAATCTCGATCTCCATACCTGGGTCGTCGATGTCGCCAAGTACTTCAACGATACGACCGACCGGCTGGGTGTAGCGTGACGGCTGTTCGACCAGTTCAACGTTAACGACCTGCCCCGCCTTGACTTTTCCAGGTGGGCCCGACAACAGGATGTCTTGACCGATGCGCTTGTCCTCCGGTGCTACGATCCATACACCGTTCTCGTTGAGCAAACGGCCAATGACATGGGTATTAGCTCGTTCCAGCACCTCGACGATGGTGCCCTCTGGTCGCCCACGTCGGTCGGTGCCGACGATACGAACCTGTACGCGGTCGCCATGGAGCACCTTCTGCATCTCCCTTTCTGGAAGGAAGATGTCGTCACTGCCGTCATCCGGCGTCAAAAAGCCATAGCCGTCTCGATGGCCGCTCACACGACCTTCAATGAAATTAAGGTGATGTGTGAGTTGGTAATGTCCGTTACGATTCGGCCGTATCTGGCCATCACGTTCCATCGCGTTCAGACGGCGCATCAAACCCTCCATTTCAGTTGACTTGACGCCAAGCGCTGCGGCCAACGTGTGCATGTCTTGCGGCTCGGTCGCGGTCCGTAAAATGCCGAGGATCTCCTCTCGGCTGGGAATGCTGTATGTATATTGGTTCAAATGGGTACTTCAGATCATTCTTGTTAAAACTCAGGCTAGTGTACCGGAGGTCCGGCATGTTTACCTACGATTCGCAATATTTCGTTTCGGCAGGGATTTGACATCTTCCAAGAATCATCTATAATCTTGGTCTTTCGCAGCGCATCAGCGCTTAGCAGAAAGCCCAGATGGCGGAATTGGTAGACGCACTAGGTTCAGGTCCTAGCGGTGGCAACACTGTGGAGGTTCGAGTCCTCTTCTGGGCACCAATTCAAAAAG
>Ga0207657_10006939_pt1 | contig 11671 bp, 10 predicted proteins | sample KBSC33metaG_FD_184316 | JGI IMG/M metagenome (GOLD analysis project Ga0207657, IMG submission 184316) | Corn rhizosphere microbial communities from Kellogg Biological Station, Michigan, USA - KBS C3-3 metaG (SPAdes) (version 2) | ecosystem: Host-associated > Plants > Roots > Rhizosphere > Soil ...
CGACACGATCGCCGAGGACCAGCAGATCGCCGACATGATGACCGACAAGGCGACCGTCGAGATGGAAAGCCCGGTCGCGGGCAAGGTGCTCGAGCTTGCCGGCGAGGTCGGCGACCAGGTGCCGATCGGCTCAGTGCTCGCGGTAATCGAGACGGAGGGAGCGGATCGCGCCGCCGAGCCTGCCGAGGACAGCAAGGAGGAGCGCCCGCTCGCCGATGGCGCCGTCGAACCCACTCCTGAGCAGGCCGAAGAGATTCCGGTCGTCGCGATCGAGGAGCCGAAGCCCGCCCCCGCTGCGCCGGCGCCGCGCGTCGAACCTGAAGTCGCGAAGAAAGAACCAGCGGCGCACGTGCTCGCTTCTCCCGCGGTGCGCGCCCGAGCGCGCGATCTCGGGATCGACCTTGGACAGGTGAAAACAGCGGGCGACCGCATCCGCCACGCCGACCTCGACGCGTACCTGCTCTACAATGGCGGCACGGTTTCGCCGCGAGGCACCGCTGCGGCGCGGCCCGACGAGACTATCAAGGTCGTCGGTCTTCGCCGCAAGATCGCGGAGAATATGCAGGAGGCGAAGCGCCGGATCCCGCATTTCACCCTGGTCGAGGAATATGACGTGACCGCGCTCGAGGAGACCCGGGCGATGATGAACGCTGACCGCGGCTCGAACCCGAAGCTGACGTTGCTCCCGTTCCTGATCACCGCCATGTCACGCGCTCTGGCCGAGTGGCCGATGCTCAACGCCATCTATGACGACGATGCGAATGTCATAACGCGCTCGGGTGCGGTGCACATGGGAATGGCGACGCAGACTCCGAACGGGCTGATGGTACCGGTGATCCGCAACGCGCACGGCTTGAGCGTCTGGCAGATTGCTTCGGAGATCCTGCGCCTGTCCGACGCGGCGCGTACCGGCAAGGCCTCGCGCGACGAGCTGATGGGCTCGACCATTACCATCTCGTCACTGGGGCCGATGGGCGGCGTCACCTCGACACCGGTTATCAACCGCCCGGAGGTGGCGATCCTCGCCGTCAACAAGGTCGAGGAAAAACTCATTCCGGTCGATGGCGAGGTCGAGATCCGGAAGCGGATGAACCTGTCGCTGAGCTGCGACCACCGCGTCGTCGATGGCTGGGACGCGGCGAGCTTCATGCAGACCCTCAAGGGCTACGTTGAGAACCCGCTGAGGCTGCTCTCAGCCTAGCTACTTCTGCCCGATCTCGCGCCAGCTCTTCTCGCTGACTTCGACCCCGTGCTTGTCGGCGGCTTTCTTGATCCGACGCCAGGCGGCATCGCGCTCGTCGTCGCTGACGCCTTCGACCTGGTTGAAGCGCGCGATCGCGTTGCGGACGTGGCTGGCGTTATTGAGCGGCTCCTTGCGCTCCTTGGGAAATGCAAACTGATCGTCGTCGAGGCGGTCGCGCTGCTTCTCGCTGAGTTCGGACATCGATGACTCCTTTCGCGCGGCTCAACGCGCGAACAGGCGCCCGGTGACATGAACTTCCGCCCGGGCCGATCATCGCGTAACATCAGTGACGATGCGCTCGTGTGCATCAAGAGGGGGGATGTTTATGGTTTTGCGTGCGTTTTTTGCCGCCAGCAGCCTGCTGGCACTGATTTCGGCCTCGCCGGCTTTCGCGCAGGACAACCAGGCCCAGCCCGGTCAGGACACGGCGGCGGGTGGCAAGCCGGTGGCGCAAAGCCAGCAGGAGCCCGCAATCATTGTCACCGCGCAGCTGCGTGAGCAGCGGCAGATCGATGTTCCCTTCGCGCTCACCGCTTACACGGGGCGGCAGCTCGACCAGCTCGGCGTGCAGGAGTTCGAGGACCTCGCGCGCTATACGCCTGGCCTCTCGGTCCAGAACCAGTCGCCGAACAATTCGGCCGTCAACATCCGCGGAATAACCAGCGATTCCGGAGAAGCCTCGTTCGAATCGCGCATCTCGATCTACCAGGACGGCGTCTCCATCTCGAAGCCGCGCGGCTCCTATGTCGAACTGTTCGACGTTGACCGGGTCGAAGTCTCCAAGGGACCGCAGTCGACGCTCTACGGCCGCGGCGCGCTGATCGGCGCGATCAATATCGTCCAGGCCAAGCCCGACCTCGATGACGCGTTCGGCATGGTCCGGGGCGCCTACGGCAATTACAATTACTGGCTCGGCGAAGCGATGGTGAACGCGCCGCTCAATCCGATGGTCGGAGTGCGCATCGCCGGCCGGTACAAGAAGCGCGACGGCTATGTCGAAAACCTTCTCGGCGGCGAAGACTTCCAGTCGGTCGACACCGGCGCATTGCGGGGCAGCATCCGCTTCAAGCCGTCGGACCGGGTGACAACCGACATCATTGCCAACTACCAGAAGGACTCGCCGTCAGGCACCGCCTTCAAGTCGCTGCGCTTCCGGCCCACCAATCCGACGACCGGCGCGGTGCTTGGCGGTCTCGGCGTCCGCGACGGTGCAGCGCTCGCCCCGGCGGCGGGCTTCGAGGGCGGCAGGCCGTTGGGCCTCGACCGGAAGGTCTGGGGCGTTTCGGGCCTGATCAAGGCCGAGCTCAACGACGCGTTCACGCTCAATTCGATCACCGCTTATCGCCAGTTCGACGCCCTCGAGATCCTGGACATCGATGGCACCTCGATCCCGATGATCACCGGCGCGGACGATTCGAAATCGAGGCAGTTCAGCCAGGAGCTTCGGTTGACCTGGAGCAACGGCGGACCGGTCACGGCCTTCGTCGGCGCGAACTATTTCCACGAGCATGGCTCGCAGCGCACGCCCGTGCAGTTCGACGAGCGGGCGACGCTCGCGCAGATCGCCGGCGCGCTGAACGGCGGCGGGCTCATCCCCGGCCGCCCGGCAAGCGACCCGGCACCGATGTCGGTGCTGGCGAACCCGATGCTCGACACGTTGTTGCTGCAGGGAGTCGCCGGCTCGTTCGGCTATCCCCTCCCGACCGCAACGGCCGCAGGTATTGCGGCCAACCTCAAGCCTGCGCATCAGGAAACACAAACCAATTTCGCCAGGACCAAGGCATTCGACCTGTTCGGCGACGTGTCCGCCAAGCTCTCGCCCCGGTTTGAAATAGGGGCGGGCCTGCGCTGGACCCACGACGACAAGAGCTCGGGCGTCGTGGCACAGATCCAGAACGGCCGCTCGATTCTCGGCGGCTTCCTCGGCGCGCTCACGCAGACCGAGCCGACACGGACGGCGCTTATCAACGGCCTCGCATCGCCGCTTGCTCCAGTGCTTCCGACCAGCCTACTTCCGCTGTTCGGGCTGACGTTCCAGGCGACACCGGGCAACGCGCGCTTCGACCAGAGCTTCACCGACAGCGGCTTCACCTGGCGTGGCTACGCTCGCTACACGCCGAACCCGGACACCAGCCTCTATGCGATCTACGCGCGCGGGCGTCGGCCGGAAGTGCTCACCGCGGCGCCACCGGCACTGCCGAACAGTCCGGCACGGTTCCTGCTGGCCGATACTGAAACGGTCGACAGCTATGAGGCCGGCTTCAAGACCGCGCTCCTCAATCGCACGCTCTATCTCGATGGCGCGATTTTCTACTATAAATACAACAACTTCCAGACGACCGAGCAGGTCGGGACGGTATTCATCACCAGCAATGCGGGGAAAGCGGACAGTTACGGCCTCGAGGCGCAGATCCGCTACAATCCGTCGCAGAACCTCCGGCTCTTCGCCAACTACGCGTTCAACCACGGCCGCTTTCGCTCCGGCGTCTACAACGGCAACCGCTTCCGTCTGTCGCCCGATCACACCTTCTCGGCGGGACTGACAGCTTCGATGGACGCTGCCGGCGGCCGGTTCGATTTCACGCCGGCGGTGACATACCAGTCGAAAGTGTTCTTCGACAACGACAACGACCGGCCCGACCTGCAGACGGTCGCGCGCGGCAAGATCGTGGCCGATACCGTGCAGGATGAATTCCAGGACGGCTTCGCGCTGGTCAGCGCGCGGCTCGGCTACAACTTCGTCGGCAACAGGTTCCGGGTTGAGGCCTTCGTCGAGAACCTCCTGAACAAGGACTATATCAAGGATGCCGGCAACACCGGCGACAGCATCGGGATGGCGACCTTCATCCCGGGCGAGCCGCGCACCTACGGAATTCAGCTGACGGCACGGTTTTAGTGCAAAGGATTGAGCCCCGGCGGGAGGGGAACGCCGGGGCTCTCGACGGCGGCTCAAGGGAGCGGGCAACCGCCGTTTGAACGGATCAGGCGGCGAGGCGCAGCGTGACGCCGAGGGCCTGTTCGAGCGAAACCACGCGCTGGTCGGGGCCGAGGTTAAGCCCTTCCGCGATCACGAATTCCGGCTCGATTCCGATGAAGTTGAAGACGCCCCGCAGATAGGTCTCGAGATGCTCGAGCGCCGCTGCGGGCGAACCTTCGCTATAAACCCCTCCGCGGGCGAGCGCGACGATGACGCGCTTGCCGCCGGCGAGGCCCTCGGGGCCGTTTTCGGTGTAGCGGAAGGTCTTGCCGGCAATCGCGATGCGGTCGATCCATGCCTTGAGCTGGCTCGGAATCGTGAAATTGTACATCGGAGCGCCGATCACGACCGTGTCAGCCGCCAGGAACTCATCGAGGACGGACGTATCTGCGAACTGGTCGAGCGTCAGGTGCGGGATCGGGTTGGCGGCGAGGTCGCGATAGACCACCTCCTCACCCCAGTGAGAGCCCTTGAGCTGATCGACGACCGACTGGGAGATGGTCCGGCTGGCGCTCTGGTCGCCGGTGATGCTGCTGTCGATATGCAGGATGGTCACTATTGCCTCCTTGGTATGGATTTGTTACTGAGGCACACTAAATAACCACCGATGAATGGCCCGCAAGAACGCACTTTTTTGTGGTGGACGAACAAATTTGTGGCGCGGGAACACGCATGTTCCCAGGCCTGAGGAGACCAAGATGAAGGACCCGACTAGCCCCGTATGCCGCGTGATCAGCGGCCTCTTGCAGCGGATCGGCGACAAGTGGACCGTGCTGGTCGTTTCGACGCTGGCGAACGGCAGCAAGCGGTTCAACGAGCTTCGGCGTGAGATTCCGACAGTATCGCAGCGGATGCTGACCCTCACCCTGCGCAACCTCGAGCGTGACGGACTCGTCAGCCGGACCGTAACTCCGACGATCCCGCCGCGCGTCGACTATGAGCTGACCGAACTTGGCCGCTCTCTGGTCGGTCCGCTCCAGGCAATCGAGCTGTGGGCGCTCGAGCATGTCGACGACATCCACGCGGCCCATGACCGGTTCGACGCTATCCTGGATGCGCGCGCCGAAGCGGCGTAGCGTCCCTTGACCTGAGCACGGCTTCAACGCGCGCGCCGGTTCTGAAATTCCTGCCGCCGACATAATCGGCACCGAAGGGGGCAGCATGTTGGTGGCACTTCTCATCCCGCTGGCGCTTGCCACGCTCGTTTATGCCCTGGTCCTTCTCCGCGCGGCGCTTGCTCAGCGAGCCTCGCCGAATCCGGAAGCCATCATCCTCGGCGCCGTCACCAATTTCTTCGACACCCTTGGGATCGGGTCGTTCGCTCCGACCATGGCGTGGTTCAAGTTTCGCCGGCTGGTCGCGGACCGATTGATCCCGTGCACACTGATCACCGGCCACACGATTCCGACCATGGCGCAGGCAATCATCTACCTCGTGCTGCTTGGAGTGCTGGTCGACCCGGTCCTGCTGGTGGGCTGCATCGTCGGATTCCTGATGGGCTGTCTCCTCGGAGTTCCGCTCGCCACGAAGGCGCGGGTCTGGGTAGTCCAGGCGATCGTTGGCTGCGGCCTGGTCCTGGCCGCGTTTCTCTACGCCTTGGCGAACCTTCACCTGATGCCTGGAGGCGGGACCGCCACGGGACTTGCTGGCCCGCTGCTCGTCACTGCCATCGTCGCGAGCTTCGTGTTTGGCGTCCTGCTGAACTTCGGGATCGGCAACTATGCGCCCACCTTGGTGCTGCTCAGTCTGATGGGAATGGACCCGCGGCTCAGCTTCCCGATCATGGCGGCGAGCGGCGGATTAGCCATGGCTGGCGCGAGCGTTCGCTACGTCGGGATCGGTGAAGTGAACCTTAAGATTGTCAGCGGAATGGCGCTGGGCGGGATCCCCGCGGTTCTCGTGGCGGCTCTCATCGTGAAGAGCATGCCAATCGAGCTGCTGCGGTGGATGGTGATCGTCATCGTCCTTTACGCGGCGATCGTGATGTTGAGAGCGGCTTCCACGGGCCGGACCGAAGAGATGAAGGCTTAGGCTACAGGATAGGCTCACACTATCCTGTAAGCGGCCAGCCTCAGGTAATAAGGTTGGCATCGGTCGGCGAGGCGCTGCGCTTCGGCGGGCAGCTTTACCGGATCGGTTTCCGGCTGGCCGAAGCCCGTGCTCTTCTCAACCGCGCCATACCAGTGCGGCGCCCACGGCCCGTCGGTCACGCGCCGGCCGGCCTTCCAGCGCAACATCGCCGGATCCCATGGGATGCCGAGCGCCATGCAAAGCTTCGACAGCACGCGCGTAGGATCGGCGAGCACGTCGTTGGCGTCGATAACCGGTGGCGCTCGACCCAGCCGGTCCGCTTCGCGCTCGAAAAACTCGGCCTGCCGGTCCATCCCAAACCCCTCGAACGCGGCGCTGTCGCGCTTGCGCAAGTAGGAGGCGATCATCCGCTCGGGCTCGCGGATGAGGAAGGCGTGCGTGAAGCCGTCGAAGTCGCCGTAACCGATCGGTCCGGCCATGTGGTGCCACATATGCTTCTGGTACCAGACCGGCGACCCGTCCGGGGTCTCGCCGCGCAGCGCCGTCATCACGCTCTGCCAGTCGCAGTCCATCGCGGCAATCGTCTCGCGGCGCATCGGATGATCGGCCCCGCCGGTCTTGAGGAAGCAGCCGTAGAAGGGCTCGTCCGACACGAAGGTGTCGGCGCGGCTGCCGAAGCTGCGCATCATCGCGGTGGAGAGGTTCCTCGGCCCCGACCACATCGCGATGCGGCGGGTCACGGTCGTTGCTGTTCCTCGATATCGCGCTCGACGCGATCGGCGTAGAGTTTCTGAAGCCGCTCGACCATCGGTCCGCGGCAATTGAGCGCTCGCCCATCGACCTCGCGCACCGGCACGATACCGGCAAAGGTACCGGTCACGAATGCCTCGTCCGCGCCATAGACGTCGGTCAGGGAGAAGTCCTTCTCGACTGCGGGAATGTCGGCTTCCCGCGCTATCTCCAGGACGACCTGGCGCGTGATCCCCCCGAGGCAATATTTACCGCTCGAGGTCCACACTTGCCCCTTGCGAACGATGAAGAAGTGCGTGGAGTTGCAGGTTGCGACGAAGCCCTGGGGGTCGAGCATCAGTGCCTCGTCGGCCCCGGCCTGGGTCGCCTGCACCGAGGCGAGGATGCAGTTGAGCTTGGAATGCGAGTTGATCTTCTGGTCCTGCACGGCGGGGTCCCCGCGGCGGACGTGCACCGTGAAGAGCTTCAGTCCGCGCTCGTAGACCGCCGGGTCCGGTTCCTTGTGCTCGGCAATTATCACGATCGTTGCCGGAGTCACGACAACGCGCGGGTCCTGGTACGGCGTCGAACGGACGCCTCGCGTGACCATCAGGCGGACATGGACGCCGTCGCGCATTTCGTTGGCGTCGAGCGTCTCGTAGAGACGCCTCGTCAGCTCCTCGCGGCTGATCCCGACGTCCATCGCGATCGCCTTCGCGCCCTCGAACAGCCGGTCGAGGTGGCGGTCGAGAAAGGCGAGCTTGCCACCACCGACGCGCAGCCCTTCCCAGACGCCGTCGCCGAGCATGAACCCGCTGTCGAACACGGAGACGACCGCTTCGCCGCGCGGCTTCAACTCGCCGTTGACGTTGATGAGGATCGTGGCGTTCCGCGGGTCCGAAACGTCATGCATCGACTTGGCCATGGCGCGGCAAGCTGCTCCGGCTGTTGCGGCATGGCAAGTTGAAAGGCTCTGGGCTAGGTCGCCGACGATGCTCAAGCCCGCAACCACCGACATTGAAGCACTGAAACTTCTCGACGAAAGGCTGCGCTGGCTTTCGGCGTGGACGATCCATCACGCCAACCACATCCGGGATAGCGATGACGGGCTGAAGGTCGGTGGCCACCAGGCGAGCTGCGCGTCGATGACCGCAATCATGGCCGCGCTCTATTTCCACGCGCTGGGCGAGAACGACCGCGTCGCGGTGAAGCCGCACGGCGGCCCGATCCTCCACGCGATTCACTATCTGCTCGGCTCGCAGTCGCGCGAGGCGCTGGAGAATTTCCGCGGTTTCGGCGGCGCGCAATCCTATCCCAGCCGCACCAAGGACAAGATCCCCGTCGACTTCTCGACCGGCTCGGTCGGGCTCGGTGTGGCGATCACGCTCTTCGCCAGCCTGGTCCAGGATTATCTGACCGCGCACGGCTGGCTCGAAGACAAGGACCGAGGCCGTTTTGTCGCGCTGATCGGCGATGCCGAGCTCGACGAGGGCAACATCTACGAAGCGATCATCGAGGGCGCGAAGCACGACGTCCGCAACCTCTGGTGGATCATCGACTACAACCGCCAGAGCCTCGACGCGACGAGCGCGGACCGGATGTTCGAGCGCTTCGACGAGATTTTCCGGAGCTGCGGCTGGCGCGTCGTCGAGCTGCGCTACGGCCAGCGGCTGCAGAAAGCGTTCGGTGAAAATGCTTGGCTCAAGAGCTGGTTCGAGCAGCTGTCCAACGCCGAGCTGTCGGCGCTCCATTACCAAGGCGGCGCGGCGTGGCGGAAGCGCATCGAAGGCGAACTCGGCAAGAAGGCCGCGGCGTTCCTCGAAGCGCATGACGACGAGGCGCTCGCGAAGCTGCTCACCGACCTCGGTGGCCATTGCATGGGGACGTTGGTCCGGGCGTTTGACGACGCTGATGACGACGTTCCCACCCTCTTCATCGCCTGGACGATCAAGGGCTTCGGTCTGCCCTTCGCCGGCCACAAGGACAATCACGCCGGCCTCATGAACCCGACCCAGCTCGCGGCGCTGCGCGACGCGATGGGGGTCCGCGAAGGCCATGAGTGGGAGCCCCTGGAAGGCGTCGGCGACAATGCCCGCACTGGTGTAGACGCGTTGCTCGACCGCACCCGCGTCGCGCGCGAGAAGCGGGCTCGTGCCTTCGGCTCGGTCGCGATTACTCCAATTCCCGCGCCCGCGGACGACGAGCAATCCACCCAGGCTGCGTTCGGCCGCATCCTGCTCGACCTCTCTAAGGCCGGCGGCGATTTGGCCGACCGGATTGTCACCACCTCGCCCGACGTAACCGTCTCGACCAACCTCGGTGCCTGGGTCAATCAGCGCGGGCTGTTCCGCCGCACCGACATGCCCGACATCTTCGCCCAGTCAAAGATTGTATCCGCGCAAAAGTGGAGTGGCGGCAACAAAGGCCAGCATATCGAGCTCGGCATCGCCGAATCGAACCTGTTCCTGATGCTCGCCGCCGCGGGTCTGTCCGGCGACCTGTTCGGGACTCGCCTCTTTCCCATCGGCACCCTCTACGATCCGTTCATCGCCCGCGGCCTCGATAGCCTCAACTACGCGTGCTACCAGGACGCGCGTTTCCTGCTGGTCGCGACGCCCAGCGGCATCACCCTCGGCCCGGAGGGAGGCGCGCACCAGTCGATCAATCCGCCGCTGATCGCCCTCGGCCAGCCGGGTCTCCGCCATTACGAGCCGGCTTACGCCGATGAGCTCGCGGCCATGATCGAGGAAGCGTTCCGGCTGATCGACCACCCGGCCGGTGAAAGCACCTACCTCCGCCTTTCGACACGGAATATCCGGCAGGTCGAGCGCGCGGACGACAGCTGGCGCGAAGACGCGCTTGCCGGCGGCTATTGGCTGCGCGAGCCGGTGCCCGGATCGGAGGCCGCGATCGTCGCCATGGGCGCAGTCATGCCCGAAGCGCTCGCCGCCTGGGAGGAACTAAGGGGGGACGTCCCGGGCCTGGGACTGCTTGCGGTCACCTCGCCCGACCTTCTGCACCGCGGCTGGACCGCCGCCCAGGCCGCGCGCTGGCAGGGGCAACGCAAGCCGAGCCACGTCGAGCAGTTGCTGTCGCGCCTATCGCCTACCGCCGGCCTGGTCACCTTGGCCGACGCCGCGCCGGCGTCGCTGTCATGGCTCGGCGGCGTCCTCGGCCAGCGCGTCGCGCCGCTCGGCGTCGAGAAATTCGGGCAGACCGGCAACCTCGCCGACCTCTACGCCGCCTACCGTCTCGACGGCGCGGCAATCACCGAGGCTGTTGCCGAGGTCCTTCTCCAAAACGGATGAGTTGCTTCCGGTTCAGCAAGGATTGGTAGCTATCGCGGCCCGGAGTGACCCGGGGGACATATGCCAAGTTTTTGGGAGCAGGCCGCTGCGGCCGCGCAACAGCAGGCGCGCTGCGACATCATCCAGGCCGATTATCGCGCCGAGCAGAAAGCGCGGCCGTCGATCCGTCGCGACCCTCCGCCAACGCCCAAGGCGCTGATCCCCACTGACGATGAGCTGATGCTGCGGCTGGCCGAAGAGATTGAATATGCCCGCCGCATGCTGGGCGCGATGGGCGACGAATTGTCGTGCGACACCTTGGTAGTCGGCCGCCATCTCGCCGAGCTTCAGTCCCTCGACATCGTCGGGCAGATGCTCGGCCATATCGCCACGGTGCTTCGCTCGAGCGACGTCGGCGGCGCCGTCGATCGCATCGGCATGGCTGAGCTGAAGGCGCGTCTGACGCGCCGGCCTCGGCTCTAGCTTGGCAACAGCGGCGCGGCTGGCCTACAGCCGAGCCCATGGCCGAGCGGTATTTCGACGAGTGGCAGGTCGGCGACAAGGTGTCGCATTCGATCACGCGCACGGTAACCGAGACCGATAACCTCCTGATCACGACGCTGACCCATAATCCGCAGCCGCTGCACCTCGATTATGAGGCGGCGGCGCAAACCGAATTCGGCAAGCCGCTGGTCAACAGCTGCTTCACCTTCAGCCTCCTGGTCGGCGTCAGCGTTCACGACACGACGCTCGGCGTGCTTGTCGCCAACCTCGGCTTCGACAAGGTCAAGCTGCCGAGCCCGGTCTTCGCCGGCGACACATTGCGCTGCGAGAGCGAATGCCTCGAGCTTCGGGAGAGCAAGTCACGTCCGGAAGCCGGCATCGTCACCTGGGCGCACCGCGCGTTCAACCAGCGCGGCGAATTGGTGTGCGAGATGACGCGCACCGCGATGATCCGGAAAAAATGAGCGAGCCTCGCTCCTGGCTGTTTGTCCCGGCCGATAGCGAGCGGAAGATCGCCCGGGCGCTCGACAGCGACGCGGACGCGATCATCTTCGACCTCGAGGACAGCGTCGCCCCGGCGATGAAGCCGGTCGCGCGCGATGTCCTGAAGTCACTCCGCAAGCGTTCGGGCGGCCCTCAATGGTGGGTGCGCATCAACCCGCTCGGCAGTGAGTTCATCCGCGACGACCTCGAGCTGATCGGCATTGCCGACATCCACGGCATCGTGCTGCCCAAGGCGGAGAGCGGTGCCGACGTGACCGAGCTCGCACATCGCACCGGCAACATCCCGATCCACGCGATCGTCACCGAGACCGCCGCCAGCCTGTTTGGGCTGCTGTCCTATCGTCAGCCGAATTCGCCGCTTGCGGCGATGAGCTGGGGGGCCGAGGACCTGTCGGC
>Ga0207657_10006944_pt1 | contig 11665 bp, 13 predicted proteins | sample KBSC33metaG_FD_184316 | JGI IMG/M metagenome (GOLD analysis project Ga0207657, IMG submission 184316) | Corn rhizosphere microbial communities from Kellogg Biological Station, Michigan, USA - KBS C3-3 metaG (SPAdes) (version 2) | ecosystem: Host-associated > Plants > Roots > Rhizosphere > Soil ...
GAATTGCGCGTTGGGCTGGTTGCCGCCGCCGCCATTGCCGCCGCCGCTGCTGCCCGCCGCCACCACGACCACCGCGATGATGGTGCCGGCCCCGATCAGCGCCAGGCCGGCGCGCGCCTGTTGCGCCGCCTTTACACCCGCGGTGCTGCCAGGCTTGAGCGGGCCGGTCTCCGGCGTCCGGGTGGCGGCCGCAACCCGGGTCGACGCCGCGGCGTCGGCCGCCTGAGCCGAGGGGACGGCCAACGCCAAAAACACCATCGCCGTGGTAAGAGTGATAATCCGCATGCGCTTGCCTGTGGGCCCCTAAGCATCTCTTTCGCCTGTCAATTTGACAGAATTGCGACGGGCTGACGCCACCGGGCCAGAAGCTGGATCCTCCCCTTGAAAAACCGTTTCATCGTTACGACGTTTGTCTAACTATCGAATCAAACAGGAGACGGATATGAGCAATCTTCAAGGCAAAGTGGCGGTGGTAACCGGCGCATCCAAGGGCATCGGCGCGGGCATCGCCCGGGCCTTGGGCGCCGCCGGCGCCGCCGTGGTGGTGAATTATGCATCCGACCGGGCCGGGGCCGACAAGGCCGTGGCGGACATCAAGGCCAAAGGCGGCAAGGCCGTTGCGGTCAAGGGCGATGTCTCCAAATCGGCGGATGTGAAACATCTGTTCGACGAAACCCGCAAGGCCTTCGGCAGGCTGGACGTGCTGGTCAACAATGCCGGGGTCTTCAAATTCGCGCCGCTGGAAGAAACCACCGAAGCCGAATATCAACGTCAATTCGGCATCAATGTCTTGGGCCCGCTGCAGGCGACACGCGAGGCGCTTGCGCTTTTTGGGCCGGAAGGCGGCAGCGTGATCAACATTTCCTCCATCGTCAGCCGCATGGGTATTCCCGGTTCGTCGATCTATGCCGGGACCAAGGGCGCGCTGGATACTATTACCCAGGTGCTGGCCTCTGAACTGGGCCCGCGCAAGATCCGCGTCAATTCCATCAATCCGGGCATGGTGGAAAGCGAAGGCACCCATGCCGCGGGCTTCATCGGCAGCGACTTCCAGAAGGATGTCGAAGCCAAAGCGCCGCTGGGCCGCATCGGCCAGCCGGAAGATGTCGCCAAGGTGGCCGTGTTTCTCGCCAGCGACGACTCCGCCTGGCTGACGGGAGAGCGTATCTCTGCGTCAGGCGGTCACCGGTAGAAATTACCGCCATCGTTGAATAATCGGCATGCCCCGTCTATGACGGGGCATGCGATTTTCCGGCAAACATATTCTGGTGACGGGCGCGGCCTCGGGCCTGGGGCTCGCCATAGCGCAAGCCGCCCAGGCGGAAGGCGCGGCGATCACCGCCATCGACCGCGTCGCGGCGCCGTTCGAGACCAGCCGCATCTGCGACATCACCGATGAAGACCAGGTCAAGCGCGCTCTGTCCGGCCTGCCGCGCCTGGATGCGGTGGTCAACAGCGCCGGCATCGCGCGCCGCGCCAAGGTCGATGAAACCGACATGGCCGATTTCGACGCGGTGATGGCGGTCAATGTCCGCGGCGCTTTCCTGGTCTCCAAATATGCCCTGCCCCATCTGCGCGCCTTTGGCGGATCGATCCTGCATCTGTCGTCCGGCGTGGCGACCACCGGCATCCGCAACCGCGCCGCCTATACCGCCAGCAAGGGCGCCATCCTGTCGCTGACCCGCAACATGGCCTTGGATTATGCCGCCGACAAAGTCCGGGTGAACTGTCTGTGTCCCGGTTTCGTCGACACGCCGCTTCTGGCCAGCATAACGCCCGAGCGCCGCGCCAGGCTGACGGCACTGCATCCGCTGGGGCGCATGGGAGAGCCGGAAGACATAGCGCACATGGCATTGTTCCTGATGTCGGATCAGGCTTCCTGGATCACCGGGCAGGCGATCGCCGTCGATGGCGGCTTCAGCATCGGCAAAACCGAAGACGTTTAGGCGTTTGTCTTTGGATTTGGACACAATTGGGACAAGACAGATTTCCAGACCGCAGGCTAAGTTAACCCGCCGCCACGGATACCGCTTTTGACCGGTTTTATCGACGCCCGCACGCTTGATGCCGCCACGGTGCTGCAGCCCGATCTCGCCATTATCGGCGGCGGACCGGCGGGCATCAGCCTGGCGCTCGCGCTGGCGGACACCAAGGCCAGCATCCTGCTGCTGGAATCCGGCGGCATGAATTTCGATCCCCAGAACCAGAAAATGTATGCCGGCTCGCAAACCGGCCGGCGCTATATCGCGCTGGATGCGGGCCGGCTGCGCCTGCTGGGCGGCAGCACCAACCATTGGGGCGGCTGGTGCCGGCCGCTGGACGCGATCGATTTCGAGCGGCGCGATGGGATAGCCCATTCCGGCTGGCCGTTCCCCCGAACGGCGCTGGATGCCTATTATCCCCGCGCCCAAAAACTGGTGGAGGCCGGACCTTGGCTGTACGACAAGGCCGGGGCCCACATCGCGGCGCTGGGCGCGCCGCTGCAACTGGGAGATGGCGGCGTCTATACCAGCTGGTTCCAATTCTCCAAGACGCGCGACAGCAACCTGCCGACCTATTTCGGCCATCGCTATGAAGACGATCTCAAGCGCGCCGCACATATCAAGCCGCTGCTGCACGCCAATGTCACCGGCATCCGTCTGACGCGGGATGCCCAGCGTGTCGACCGCCTCGATGTCGCCACCTTGAACGGCAAGCACTTCACCGTAAGGCCTCGCATCACCGTGCTGGCCTGCGGCGGGATGGAGAATGTCCGCCTGTTGCTGGCGTCCAATGACGTGATGGCCGGCGGTGTCGGCAACCAGAACGACCTGGTGGGACGTTTTTTTGCCGACAATCCCATACCGCGCGATGTCGCAACCTTGGTGTGTTTTGCCGGACCGTTGGCGCCCTATTATGGCAGCAATCTCGCCCTAGCGAATGGGCCCATCCTGCAGGCCACTTTTGCGCCGACCGATGCCTTCCGCCGCGCGCGCGGGGTTACGGCCTCTCTGACCACGGTGGAGCAGCCGGTCGAACTGGACGAGAACGGCAAGGCCGCGGTGATCACCACCGCCATCGCGCTGGGCGCGGATGCCTCCAATGCCAAGGTCTATTCGCTGGGTTGCGGCATGGAATTGCTGCCCGATCCGGAGCGGCGCCTGACCCTGACCGGCGAAAAGGATGCCCTGGGCTTGCCGCGCCTCAAACTCAGCATGCGCATGGCGGAGACCGATTTCAGCCTCTATCACGACACCTTGAAGGAACTGGGCCGGCAGTTGCTGTCTTCCGGAACAGGAATGCTCAAGATCAACCGCCGCGAGAGCTGGTCCGAAAACATGGACTGGGGCAATCATCATCTGGGCACCACCCGCATGCATGACGATCCCAAACAGGGCGTGGTCGATGCCGACGCCCGCGTGCATGGCGTGGCCAATCTGTTTGTCGCAGGCAGCTCGGTGTTTCCCACCTACAGCGCCTCCAACCCCACCTTGAACCTGATCGCTCTCACCTTGCGGCTGGCCGATCATCTGAAAAAGGTGATGCCATGAGGCGCAGATCGCTGATCGCAGGTGTTGCGGGCGCCGGCGCGGCGGTGGCCGCCGGGCTGTATCGCTTCACCAATCTGTTCGTGAAACACTATGCCCCCACGCCCTATGACGATGTCCTGGCGGCCCTGGCGGACCGCGAACAGGCGGCGCGGTTCGGTGCCTCGGTTCCCGGGACGCCAGATGCCAGGAGCCTGGCGGAAAAATTGCGGGCGATCCTGAAGCCGGGCGGGCTGGGCGGCGCCGCCAAGGGCGATGCCGCCGCCGGCCGCGTGATCGAAGTCGATGGCTGGGTGGTGCCGCAAAGCGTGGCGCTGCTGTCGGCGCTGGCCGCCAAATTCTAGGCCGGGCGAGCCGGAATCAATCCACGCAGCGAATTGCCGAAATAGACTTCGCCGGCAAGATCGTCCGGTGCCAGCTTGGCTTCACGCGCCACTCCTTGCGCGATCAGTTCGGCCCGCAGCCGCCCATCCAGGACACCTGCCTCCAAGGGCGGCGTCAGCAGAAGTCCATCGCGGGCGACAAAGATATTGCTGCGCGCGCCCTCGGTCAGTTCGCCACGTTCATTGACGAAGATCACCTCATCGGTACCCAGTCGCTTCACTTCGCTCTCATACAGGTCACGCCAGCTGGTCTTGTGGCGCAGAAGCATGTTATCGCTTTGGGTTCGCTCCGGCGAAACCGTATAGGTCCAATGCGAGGGATTGGCAGAGAGATCGTGGGCGGTGGCGCGATGCACACCCGCTTCGTCCAGGGTCAGCCGCACCCTTAGCGCCCCCGATTTACCCGCCACGGCATTTTCCAGTGCGGCGCGGGCCACATCGGCGTCAAAGGAAAGCCCAAATACAGCCGCCGAAGCTTCCATTCGCGCCAGATGACTTTCCAGGCGGGTGAAATCTCCGCCCCAGCACAGGGTCTCGATCAATTCCAGCTTCTTGCGCGCCACCTCGAAGAACCGCGCCTTCAAAAGACATTCGGCATATTCGCCGGCCGCGCCGGAATCCTGCACCACCCCGCCGCCGATGCCCATTTCGCCTTGTTCGCCCCGCACGGTCAGGGTGCGGATGGCAACATTGAAGCGCGCGCTGATGCCTCCTCCGTTTTCGGGGGGCGCGAAATGGCCGATGGCGCCGCAATAGGCGCCGCGCGGGCTGGATTCCAGTTCGCGCAGGATTTCCATGGCACGTATCTTGGGGGCGCCCGTCACCGAGCCGCAGGGAAACAGCGCCCGCAGGATATCGGCCACGCCGGCATCCGCCCGCGTCCTGGCCGTGACGGTGGAAACCATGGTGTGCAGGGTTGGATAGGTCTCGACCTTGAACAAATCGCTGACCGCCACGCTGCCGGCCTGCGCGATGCGGCTGAGATCGTTGCGGATCAGATCCACGATCATCAGATTTTCGGCGCGGTCCTTGCCGCTGGCGGCCAGCGCGGCGCGTTCGGCTTCATCGTCCGCGCCGCGCAACGCCGTGCCCTTCATCGGACGCACGGTGATCCGGCCATCGCCGGCGAGATCGAAGAACAGTTCCGGCGAAAGGCTGAGAATGCGCGGACCGCAATCAATATAAGCGCAATGCGCCGCGCCGCTTTGCGCCAGCAACTGCTCATACAAAACAAGCGGGTCGCCCGCGAAGGCGAAGCGGGCGCGAAAACTCAGATTGGCCTGGTAGACGTCGCCGGCGGCGATATAGGCCTTCACCCGCGCGAAACGGCTTTCATAGTCGCCGGCGCTCCATTCGGGGCGCAGCGGTCCGGCATAGGCGCGGCCCCCTGCCGGTGGAGCCTTTGTTCCAGGCGGGCCGAACACGCCCAGCTGCAGCAGCGGCCCGGCCGGTTGGGCCGCTTGCGGCCGTGCCAAGCGTGGCTCCAGCGCATAGCCCAGTTCGTAGCCCAGCCAGCCCGCAACATAATGGCCCCTGGCCAAGCTTGCCTGGATCTCCGTCAGGGCGGCCGGCACCTGGGCGGGGATATCGGCCCGGATGACCGCCAGAGGCTCGGAAAAGACCCGGCGGAGGCCGTCGTCCAGGATGACCAGCATGGGGGGGTTGTGCCCCTCCCGAGGGTCCGGTTCAACCTCAACCGTTCCACAACCCCAGGTTGGGCATCGCCGCCAGCCATGCCTTGAAAGCACGTTAACGCATCTTATTTCTACAGGACCGGCGGCCCCTGATGGGAGCCGGACAGCCGCTCAAAGGAGGGCTGAACATGAACAGGCATACGACTTTTGGAAGCCCCTATTTGCTGGGCTTCGAACATCTGGAACGGCTGTTGGAACGCACCGCCCGCACGGCAGGTGAGGCCTATCCTCCTTACAATATCGAAGGCCTGGAGGACGGCGGAATCCGCATTACCCTCGCGGTGGCCGGCTTCTCCCAGGAGGAACTCAGCGTCACCGAAGAGGACCGCCAGTTGGTGGTTCGCGGACGCCAGGCTGAGGGTAACGGCAAAACGTTCCTTCACCGCGGCATCGCCTCGCGACAATTTTTACGCAGCTTTGTACTGGCCGATGGCATCGAAGTTGCCTCTGCCGCGTTGCAAAATGGACTTTTGAAGATCGACTTGGCCCGCAAACACGTCCAGCCAACCGTGCGGGTGGTTGACATAAGGACTGGAGATTTACCATGACGGACAGGTTCGAAATCGACGACAATGAAGAGCGGCGGTTCACCGCTGGGCGCATTGCCTATATCAAGCCCACGGGCAGCGATGAGGCCCACCGGCTTGGCCTGCTCCCGGCCAATATCGATCTGCCTGACGGCATGAAGCTCTATGTGCTGCATGCCGAGGATGGCAGCGTTCTGGGCTTCACCGATGGCTATGCCAGCGCTTACGGCGCGGCCGTCCAGAACGAGCTTACGCCGGTCAGCCTTCACTAGGTCGGCCAAGTCGAAATAGGAAAAAATCGAAAGCCGCGGGATTCACCTCCCGCGGCTTTTTTGTTTAGATTGGGCCATGCGCAAAATCCTCCTCGCCCTCACCCTTCTCATCGCCACCCCGGTTCTGGCCCAGGAGCAGCAACAGCCGCCGCCGGCGGACACGCCCGTGCCCCAGGCGGTGACCCAGGCGCCGACAAATCCGCCCATGACCGGACCGCGCATCCTGATTTCCACCTCCATGGGCGATATCACCTTGCAGCTGGATTCGGTGCGCGCGCCCAAGAGCGTGGCCAATATTCTGCGCTATGTGAAAGAGAAGCATTTCGACAACACCGCTTTCTACCGGGTCGCCAAGGGCTTCGTGATTCAGATGGGCAGTTGGGATGCCGCCGGCAATGGCCGCAGCATTCATGCCGGCCCCGTGCCGCTGGAGGCCAATAACGGCCTCAAGAATTTGCGCGGCGCCGTGGCCCTGGCCCGGGCGGATGCACCCGACAGCGCCACGGCGGAGTTCTTCATCAGCCTGGCGGACAATGCGCCGCTGGATCACAAAGCCGAGGATGCGGGCAACACCACCGGCTATGCCGTGTTCGGCCAGGTGGAATCGGGCATGGAGGTGGCGGACGCCATCGCCAATGTGCCGACCGGCGGCAAGGGCCCGATGCCGGACCAGGCGCCGGTGACGCCGATTATCGTGAAGAAGGTGACGTTGCTGAAGTAACGGTTACGCCGCTGTGGCGGCGCCGTTCTTATCGCCGGTGAGAATCGCGTAAAGCGCTTCGGGCGATTTGGCGGCGCGCAGCTTCTCGCACGTCGCCTTGTCGCGCAGCAGGCGCGACACGCGCGCCAGGGCCTTGAGGTGATCGGCCCCGGCATTTTCCGGCGCCAGTAGCATGAACACCAGATCGACCGGCTGATTGTCCACCGCGTCATAATCGATGTTGTTTTCCAGGCGCGCGAAGATGCCGGTGATGGTCTTGGCTTCCGTCATGCGGCCATGCGGGATGGCGATGCCGGCGCCGACGCCGGTGGTTCCCAGCCGCTCGCGTTCCACCAAAGTCTCGAAAATGCGGCGCTCCGACAGCCGCGTCAGGCCATGGGCGCGCGCGGCAAGTTCCTGCAACAACTGCTTCTTGGACTGCGCTTTCAGGCCCGGCAGAACGGCATCGGGCGCGAGCAGGTCGGCGATGTTCATCAAGAATCCCGGTGACGTGTCGCGGAAAAATCCGGGCCCCATCCAGGGGCCTTGCCCGAAAGCGGCGGGTTCATAGGCCGGGGCCCCGGCAAAGTCAATCTTGACGGATTTCAGCGGCTTGCATGGGCCGGGACATCCCCAGCCTTGAGCCGCCTGCGTTCCACCGATGAGGGGATTCGCAGGGCTTCGCGGTATTTGGCCACCGTGCGGCGGGCGATATTGACACCGTCCGCGGTGAGCAGCGCGACGATGCGGTCGTCGGACAGGATCTCGCGCGGCTCCTCATTCTCGATCATTTCGCGGATACGGTCGCGCACCGCTTCGGCGCTGTGCGATTCGGCGCCGTCGACCGACTGGATGGAGGCGGTGAAGAAGTATTTCAGCTCGAACAGCCCGCGCGGCGTGGAGATATATTTGCTGGAGGTGACGCGGCTGACTGTGGATTCATGCATCGAGATCGCGTCGGCGATGATGCGCAGGTTCAGCGGGCGCAGATGGCGCACGCCATGGGCGAGGAACGCATCCTGGTGCCGCACGATCTCGCTGGCGACTTTCAGGATGGTGCGGGCGCGCTGATCCAGGCTCTTGACCAGCCAGTTGGCGCTGTTGAGGCAATCGGCGAGATAGTTCTTGCTGTCCTTGTCGCGGGCATTCTTGGAAACCGTGCCGAAATACTGGTTGTTGACCAACAGGCGCGGCAGGGTATCGCTGTTGAGCTCCACCAGCCAGGCGCCGTCCGGGCCCACCCGGACGAAAACATCCGGCACCACGGGCGTCACAGGTTCCGAGCCGAACGCCAGTCCCGGCTTGGGATTGAGCTGGCGGATTTCCGAGATCATGTCGGAAACATCGTCGGCATCCACGCCGCACAGCGCCGTGAGCTGATTCATGTCGCGCCGCGCCACCAGATCCAGGCGGGTCAGCAAGGCTTCCATGGCGGGATCGAGCCGGTCCTTGGCTTTCAACTGCAGCGCCAGACATTCGGCCAGGTCGCGCGCGCCCACGCCGACCGGATCGAAGCCCTGCAACACGCCCAGCACCGCCTGCACATCCTCGATCTCGCAGCCCAGGCGGGTGGCGACGTCCGACAGTTCGGCGCGCAGATAACCGGTCTCGTCCACCGCGTCGATCAGCGCCAAAAGGATCATGCGGTCTTCCGGCAGCAAGGCGGCGATGGAGAGCTGGCCTTCCAGATGGTCCTTGAGCGAGACGTCGGCGGCGATGGAGGATTCCAGACTGTCCTCGCCCTCATAGGCATTGCCGGACTTCACGGTGGTCCAGTCGGTCAGGGAGCCGGACTGCGGCCCCTCGGCGGCCTTGCGCGGCTCGCCGTCATACATATTGTCGTGGGCGGCCTCGTCCATGTCGGAGGTCTTGGAAAAATCGTCCCGGCTCAGCGCCACGTCGGCGCGCTCGTTGGCGGTGCTCTCCGCGCCCGTGTCCGGCGTCTCGCTGACCGGCGCGGCCTCGCGATCGTCGCGTTCCAAAAGCGGGTTTTTTTCCAGCTCGGATTCGCAGTATTCGGCCAGCTCGACATTGGACAATTGCAGCAGCTTGATCGCCTGCTGCAATTGCGGCGTCATGACCAGCGATTGGCCTTGCCGCAGTTCCAGTCTTGGACCGACCCCCGCCATGATATCTACAGGGTAAATTTCTCGCCGAGATAGACGCGCCGCACATCGCGGTCGGCGACAATCTCGGTCGGGGTGCCTTCTCTCAGCACCCGGCCGTCATGAAGAATATAGGCGCGGTCGATCACGTCCAGCGCGTCGCGGACATTGTGATCGGTGATCAACACGCCGATGCCGCGGTCCTTGAGATGCTTGACCAGGTCGCGGATTTCGCCCACCGCGATGGGATCGATGCCGGCGAAAGGCTCGTCCAGCAGGATATAGGAGGGATGCGTCGCCAGGCAGCGCGCGATCTCGACGCGGCGGCGTTCGCCGCCCGACAGCGCCACCGCGGGCGTGTTGCGGATATGGGTGATGCCGAATTCCGCCAGCAGGGCTTCGACCATGGCTTCCAGCCGCGCGCCATCGGGCTCCAGCAATTCGGCGGTGGCGCGGATATTCTGCTCGGCGGTGAGGCCGCGGAAGATCGAGGCTTCCTGGGGCAGATAACCGATGCCCAACCGCGCGCGGCGGTACATGGGCAGCTTGGTGACGTCGTGACCGTCGACTTCGATCGAGCCGGTGTCCGCCGGGATCAATCCGGTGATCATGTAGAAGCAGGTGGTCTTGCCGGCTCCGTTGGGACCCAGGAGGCCGACCGCTTCGCCGCGCCTTAACGAAAGGCTAACCGAACGCACCACCGGACGCTTGTTAAAGCTCTTGCCGATGCGCGAAACCACCAGCCCCTTGCCGCCATCGACCAGGCGCAGGCCGTCCCCGGAGAAATCTCCGTCATTCTGCTGATTTTCTGCGCTTTTTTCGGTCATCGGCAAAAACCATGCCTGTTTGTGTTTAAGGAACCATGAAAACAGCCCGCACCCCTCATTGGGAGTTGGGGGTAAATACGGCCTGGACGCGCGTGCTGCCCTGGGTCTGACCCTTGACGCCGCCGCCCAGCACCGCCTGGCCGGTCGCCAGATTGACGGTCAGCTGCGCGCCGCGCATCACGTCCTTGCCTTTCTTCAGCACCACATTGCCCGTCATCACCACGGTGCGCGGCACCACGGCATAAACGCCGGTCTCGCCGGTGATGATTCCGGATTTCGGCGAGTCCACCACCACATTGCCGGTAGCGGTCACCTTGTCGGCTTTGCCGTTGACGGTCGTCATCCGCACGGTGTTGGCGCGCAGCTTCATGTCCGCCTGGGTGACAACCACATTGCCCGACCAGGTTCCCAGCTTGCTGTTGAGATCGGCCTGAAAACTGTCGGAGGAGATGGCGATCGGCGCGTTGCTGTCGCCGGCATTCGGCTTGGCGGCAGGTGCGGCCTGAAGGCTGCCGGCGGAAACGCTCAAGGCGGCCAGGACAATCAAAACGTGTTTCATTTCTTCGTTCCCGACAGGGTCATTTGAACGTGACCACTCAAAGTGAGCAAATTGGTGGCGCGATCGGCATGGAATTCATCGGCGCGCAAACTGCCTTGCGGCCCCTGGCCGGTCACCGGCTCATGTCCATGGATGACGCTCTGCTTGAGATTGGCGCTGGCGCTGCGGGAGTGCAGCTCATAGCCGGTGGCGGTGAAGACATCGATGCCGCCGCGCAGTTCCAGCGCGCCGGTATCCATGTCGACCATGCCGGCGCGCGCCCGGGCATTGACCCAATTCTGCTTGTCCAGGCTGAGGTCGGCTTCCAGATTCTTGAGACTGGCCTTTTTGGGATTGTGGGCGTCCTGGACGGCGGAATCGGCGGTGATGACAAAAGGATTGCCCTTGGCATCGGCCCCCGCCAGCCGGGGCTTGACCATGGTGAGATCGTTTTCGATGCGTCCCAGCCGCTCATACGACACCTGCAACTGGCGCGGCAGGCGCTGGACGAAGAAGAAGGCCAGCACCGCGGCGATGATCAGGAAGGCGCCCAGGGACAGCAACCGTTTCATCAGCGCGACGAAGCGGGAATAACGCAGCGCCTCTATCGCGGTGGTGCGCACGCGCGCGGACCAGTCATAGCCTTGGCCGGGAGGGTCCACCGCCATGCTCATGCGATTCCTGCGCGCAGGCAGTCATGGATATGCAGGATTCCCACCGGCTTTCTGGCCGCGTCCGCCTCGTCCAGCACGAACAGGCGGGTGATCTTGTGCTCGTTCATGAAGGCCAGCGCTTCCGCCGCCAGCTGGCGCGGCGTGGCGATCTTGGGATTGTGCGTCATGACGCCGGAGGCCTTGCGGGACAAAAAGCCGTCGCCATCGATGTGACGCGACAGATCGCCATCGGTGATGATGCCGGCGAGCCCGCCCGCCGCATCCACCAGCCCGACACAGCCGAAACGGCGCTCCGCCATCACCAGCAACACTTCGCGCATCGAGGCGTCCTGGCTGGCGAGCGGCAACTCGCTGAGGCCATGCATCAGGTCCGAGACCCGGATCAGGGCGCGGCCCAGGCTGCCGCCGGGGTGCAGAT
>Ga0207657_10006946_pt1 | contig 11665 bp, 12 predicted proteins | sample KBSC33metaG_FD_184316 | JGI IMG/M metagenome (GOLD analysis project Ga0207657, IMG submission 184316) | Corn rhizosphere microbial communities from Kellogg Biological Station, Michigan, USA - KBS C3-3 metaG (SPAdes) (version 2) | ecosystem: Host-associated > Plants > Roots > Rhizosphere > Soil ...
GCGCGAGATCGAGAGCGGCGAGCTCCGCGGCGTCGCACCCGGGACGGTGCAGGAGATGATGACCACCGCCTTCCGCGGGGTCGTGCCGCTCGATACGCGCTTTCTCGGCGGCGAGACGATCGGCGAGCTCTTCGACCGCGTCCTGCCCGAGCTCGATGCGCTCCTCGACGACCCGAGCTGGGATGTCGTCCTCCTCGTCCTGCACGGCGCCGTCAACCGCGCGATCCTCGGCCGCGCGCTCACAGGCGGGCGCACGTTCCTCGGCGCCTTCGAGCAGGCGCCCGCCTGCATCAACGTGCTCGACGTCGACGCCGAGGGCGGCTTCGTCGTGCGCGCCGTGGCCTACACGCCGTACGACCCGATCGGCGCCGCCTCGCCTCGGCAGACGACGATGGAGCACCTCTGGCAGGAGTACCTCGACGCTCGCGGCGGGAATCCGTAGAGTCCGCGCAACTGAGATGGGCCTCCTCTCGCTCCAAAACGCCTCGCTTCGGTTCGGCGGAATCGTGGCGCTCGACGACGTCTCCCTCGAGGCGCAGGAGGGGACGATCTTCGGCCTGATCGGCCCAAACGGGGCCGGCAAGACGACGGCCTTCAACGTGATCACGCGCCTCTATCGGCTCGACGCAGGCGACGTCGTCTTCGACGGCAAGTCCATCCTCCATGCGCCGCCGAGCCGCGTCGTGCCACTCGGCATTGCCCGCACCTTCCAGAACGTCGAGCTCTTTCCGACGATGACCGTGCTCGAGAACGTCCTCGTCGGCGCCCACACGGTCTCGCGGTTCGAGCGAGAGCGCAGTGTGCGCGCCCGCGCGCACGAGACGCTCGAATACGTCGGGATCGACGACGTCGCGGGCCGCCCGGCGGCCGGCCTGCCGTTCGGGACGCTCAAGCGGGTCGAGCTGGCGCGGGCGCTCGTCTCGAAGCCGCGGCTGCTGCTCCTCGACGAGCCGGCCGGCGGCCTGAACCACGAGGAAGTCGACGGGCTCGCGGAGTTCATCCGGCGCCTGCGGGACGACCTGAAGCTGACCGTCCTCCTCGTCGAGCATCACATGAACCTCGTCATGCGCGTATCGGACCACGTGCACGTCCTCAACTTCGGCCGCACGATCGCAAGCGGCCCGCCGCAGGACGTGCAGCGCAACCCCGCCGTCATCGAGGCCTATCTCGGCGGCGAGCTCGAGGAGGCGTCGTAAGCATGCCGCTGCTCGAGCTCGAGAACGTCACCGCCCGCTACGGCCCCGTGCAGGCACTGCACGGCGTGTCGCTCACGGTCGACGAAGGCCAGATCGCGGCGGTGCTCGGGGCGAACGGCGCCGGCAAGACGACGACGCTGCGCACGATCTCCGGCACTGTGCGACGGGACGGCGAGCTCCGGTTCGCCGGCAAGCCTCTCGCGAACGTCGGCCCGGACGGATCGGCGCGGCTCGGGATCGCGCACGTTCCCGAGGGGCGCGGCACGTTCGCCGAGCTGACGGTGTGGGAGAACCTGCGGCTCGGTGCGTACACGCGGCGAGGCTCGGCGAAGGACGACTTCGCACGCGTGCAGACGTACTTCCCCTGGCTCGAGGAGCGCCGCTCGCAGCAGGCCGGCACGTTGAGCGGCGGCGAGCAGCAGATGCTCGCGCTCGCGCGCGCGTTCATGCAGCGTCCACGGCTGCTGCTCCTCGACGAGCCGTCGCTCGGACTGGCGCCGCTTCTCGTCACGGAGATCTTCCGGATCGTCCGCGAGCTGAACGAGAACGAGGGGCTGACCGTGCTCGTCGTCGAGCAGAACGCGCACATCGCGCTGCAGCTCGCCCAGAGCGCATTCGTCCTCGAGGTCGGACGGGTTGCGCTCGCAGGGCCGAGCGCGGAATTGCAGGAGCACGAGTCCGTCCGCCGGAGCTACCTCGGGTACTGATGCTCGGTCTCGCGCGGCAGAAGAAACTGACGGCCGGCCCCTCACGCCTGGTGCCCGTGGGACTCGCGGGCGCGGCGGTCTTCCTGCTCGTCGGCAGCCTCGTCAGCGACATCTTCGCGCAGCAGACCGTCGCAGGACTCGCGCAAGGCGCGATCTTCGGCAGCCTCGCCCTGGCCCTCGTCCTCATCTACCGCGCGACCGAGGTCATCAACTTCGCGCAGGGCGAGATGGCGATGGCGACGACGTACGTGTGCTACCAGCTCCTCCACTGGGGCGTGTCGTACTGGCTTGCGTTCTTCCTCACGCTGGCGTTCGGCTTCGTGTTCGGCCTCGTCACGTACGGCGTGTTCATCCGCCCCGTCCAGCACCGGTCGGTGATCGCGATCGTGATCGTGACGCTCGGCCTGTTCATCCTGATCGACGGCGTCGTCGCGTGGATCTGGGGGGCGGACATCAAGTTCATGGAGTCGCCGTTCGGGAACAAGGTCTACCGCAGCGGCGGCGTCGCGGTCTCCGCGCAGGACATCGGCGTCTTCGCGGTGTCGATCATCTCGATGGTTGCGCTGTGGGCGCTCTTCCAGTTCACGAAGGTCGGCCTCGCGATGCGAGCTGCGGCGCTCCGGCCGGCGGCAGCGTCACTCGTCGGCGTCCGCGTCAATCGGATGCTCGCGATCGGTTGGGGTCTCGCGGCAATGCTCGGCGCCGTCGCCGGCCTGATGGCCGAGCCGACGCAGTTCGTGCTGCAGCCGACCCTCATGCAGCCGATCCTCCTGCTCGCGTTCGCAGCCGCGGTGCTCGGCGGTCTCGAGAGCCCAATCGGCGCCGTCATCGGCGGCCTGCTGATCGGCGTGTTCCTCAATCTCGTCGGCCAGTACGTGGGCTTCGCGACGTCCGAGCTTCGCCTCCCGATCGCGTTCGCGGTGCTGCTCCTCGTGCTGCTGGTCCGGCCGACCGGCCTCTTCGGGCGAAAGCAGGTGCGCAGAGTATGAGCAAGGGCTTCCTCGTCAGAGTGGGCATCACCGGCGTCGCGGTGCTCGTCATCGTGCTGCTCGGCGTCACGATGAGCAGCTACCACCTCGGCCTCGGCGCGCGCGTCGGCATCTACTTCACGGCGATCCTCGGGCTGAACATCCTGCTCGGCTACACGGGGCAGATCTCCATCGGCCACGGCGCGTTCATGGCGATCGGCGGCTACACGACGGCGATCCTCTCGCACTACCACCACTGGAACCTGTTCGCGACCCTGCCGGCGGCACTCCTCATCTGTTTCGTCTTCGGTGTCATCGTCGGCCTGCCGGCGCTCCGCTTCCACGGCGTCTACCTCGCACTCGCGACGTTCGCGCTCGCGGTCTCGGTGCCGCAGCTGCCGCTGAAGTGGTCGAAGTGGACGGGCGGCAGCAACGGCATCCGAACGGCGACGACGCCTTCGAACTCCTGGGTCTACTGGACGTCCTGGGCGTGCGCCGGGATCGCGTTCGTGACGGCGTGGCTGCTCCTCCGCGGCCGGATCGGCCGGGCGTTCCGCGCGATCCGTGACAGCGAGGTCGCGGCGGTCTCGTCCGGCGTCTCGCTGCCGATCTACAAGACCTTCGCGTTCGGCGTCTCCGCCGCCTACGCGGGGGTCGCGGGCTCGCTCTACGTCCTCGTGACGAACGGCTACTCCCAGCCGGGCCTCTTCGGCCTCGTCCTCTCGCTCCAGCTCCTGATCGGCGCGGCCGTGGCCGGGCTGGGCTCCCTCTGGGGCACCGCGGTCGGCGCGCTCTTCATCGGCCTGCTGCCCGAGATCTCCGCGGGTACGCCGATCATCGGCAACGACCATGGCCAGGACGTCGTCTTCGGCCTGATCGTGATCCTCGTGATGATCCTCGTCCCGAACGGCTTCGCCGGCCTGCTGCGGGGTCTTGACTCGCGAGTCAAATCCGCTATCAAATCGGATCCGACAACGTCATAATCGGCACTCCCGGGCTTCCCGGGCACAACCATGCGTAGGAGGGTCGGATGGGAATGAAGGCCAGGGTCCTAGGGATCTTCGCCGGGATCGCGCTCATCGCTGCGGTCGCGGTCACCGCGGCGGGCGGCGGGGTGCGGGTCGATCCGGGCATCACAGCGTCGACCATCACGATCGGCGGCACGCACCCGCTCACCGGGCCGGCGTCGCTCTATCGCACGATCTCCGCTGCCGAGAGTGCGTACTTCGCGTACGTCAACGACCAGGGCGGCGTGAACGGACGCAAGATCAACTACATCGTCAAGGACGACGCCTACGACCCCTCGAAGACGGTGCCGCTGACGCAGCAGCTCGTCGAGAGCGACAAGGTGTTCGCGATCTACGGAAGCCTTGGCACGGCTCCGGGTCTCGCAACGTGGGACTACCTGAACAGCAAGAAGGTGCCGCAGGTCTTCCTTGCGACCGGCGACTCGTACTGGGGCTTCTGCCACTACAGCAAGTGCGCCGGCAAGAAGTACCCGTACACCTTCGGCTGGCAGCCCGACTACCCGGGTGAGTCGAAGCAGTACGGCAAGTACATCGCGTTGAACTACCCGAACGCGAAGATCGGCGTGCTCTACCAGAACGACGCATTCGGCAAGAACTACTACGCAGGTCTCCGCGTCGGCCTCGGCGCGAAGAAGAGCAACATCGTCGACGCCGAGTCGTATGACGTGGCGACGCAGGCGAACCTGACGCAGCAGATCCTGTCCATGCGGAGCAAGCAAGCCGACGTCCTGGTGGTCTTCGCGACACCGTCGCCGACGATCACCGCGCTCGTGACGGCGACGAAGGTCGGCTGGTCGCGGCAGGCGACGTTCCTCGGCAACGTGTCGAGCAACCGCATCTTCATGCTCGCGGCGGCTGCGAACGGCGCCGACCTGACGAACGTGTTCGGAACGACGTACGTCAAGAGCTCGACCGTCAACAAGGGCGACCCGGGGATGGTCCTCGCAGGGCAGATCCTCGACAAGTACGCCTCGGGACTGCGGGCAAGCTTCGACCGCGGCGACTCCAACATCGTCTACGGGCTCGCGAAGGCGTGGAGCTTCGTCTACGCGCTGAAGAAGGCCGGCAAGAACCCGACGCGGGCGAGTCTCGTGCGTTCGCTGAACACGCTGAACACGAAGGCCGATCCGTTCCTGCCCACCGGTTTTGTGATCAAGACCGGTGTGAAGGACGCGTTCCCGCTCGAGCAGCTCCAGATGATCAAGTGGGGCGGCGGCGCGACCGGCGACTGGGAGTCGTTCGGCAAGATCCTCAACGGGATCCGCTAGCACGGCGGACGTTGTTGTCATCGGTGGCGGCGCCCTCGGCGCCGCCACCGCGTTTCACCTGCGGCGACTCGGTGTGCAGGATGTCGTGCTCCTCGAGCGCGACGCGCTCGCGTCCGGCTCGACGAGCAAGGCAGCAGGCGGCATCCGCACGCAGTTCGCGGACGAGCTGAACATCCGTATCGCCCTGCGGTCGTTGCCCGAGTTCGAGGAGCTCGGCGACGCGATCTCGTTCCGGCAGTACGGCTATCTGTTCCTGCTCGACAACGAGACCGACCTCGCGAGCTTCCGCGCGGGTGTCGAGCTGCAGCATGCGCTCGGCGTCGAGTCGCGTGAGCTGACGCCTGCGGAGGCGAAGGAGCTCGTTCCGCAGCTCGCGGTCGACGATCTGCGCGCCGCGACGTACTGCGCGCGGGACGGCTACGCGACGCCGGAGGCCGTCGTCCAGCACTATGCGTCCGCGTCCGGTGCGACGATCAAGCAGGGGTGCGCGGCGACGGGCATCGTCGTCGAGCGCGGGCGCATCGTCGCCGTCGAGACGGAAGCCGGTCGCATCGCGACCGACACCGTCGTCTGCTGTGCCGGCATCTGGTCGCGCGAGGTCGGGGCCTTCGCAGGCGTCGACCTGCCTGTCGAGGGCGAGGCACGCTCGATGTGGTTCACGCCGCAGGACGGCGGGCTGCCGGAGCGCCTGCCGCTGACGATCGACTTCTCGACCGGCTTCTACGTCCACCGCGAAGGCCCGGGGCTCGCGTTCGGCGGTCGCGAGCGAGCGCTCGAGGACGTGGCCGAGGCAGCCGCGCGGCGGCTGCCCGTGCTCGCTGACCTGCCCGTGCAGTCGTCGTGGTGGGGCTGGTACGACGTGAGCCCCGACTGGAACGCACTCGTCGGCGAGGCGCCGCACGTCTCGCGCTTCCTCTACGCCACCGGCTTCTCGGGCCACGGCTTCCAGCAGGCACCGGCGGTCGGCGAGCACCTGGCGGAGCTCGTGACCGGCCGCAAGCCGACACTCGATCTGTCGGCGTTCTCGGCCGAGCGGTTCGCCGCGGGCTCGCCGCGGCCCGAGACCTTCGTCGTCTAAGGAGCACGTCCAGGGCCGCGACCGACAAGCGCGGGCGCGGCACGACCACGAAAGGCGCAGGCGCGCGGCCCGGAACCAGATCTCCCGAGCGAGCAAAGCGAAGCGGTCGCGAGGGAGTAACTAACTCGGCCAGCGGGCGAGCGTGCGGCGCAGGTCGTACGTGCCGCCGTCGCGGCACTGTGCCGACCAATACCGCGGGGTCGTGTACTGCCGCATGGGATACATGCGCGTCGCGTAGAACGTCGCGAGCGCCTGGGACTCGGCGATCGAGCCGCCGAGCTTGTTCGCGACGAACCAGATCGACTGCATGCCGTAGCACTCGACCTGCGCCTCGTTGCGATAGCCGAGGATGTGGTACGACTCGTGCGCGACGACGGCGAGCGACATCACGATGCTCCCCACGCGCGAGCAGTCGGCGGCCGTGCACGAGCGCGGGTCCCAGCGCGCCGGCGCCTGGCGGAACCACGCGAGATATGTGCACTCCGCGGGGCGCATCAGGAAGTAGTCGACCGGCCCGGTCGCCGAGAACGGCGTCACGCCGAGGATGCGAGGATCGGAGAGACCGAGCGACCCGCAGCGAACGGCGACCGTGTGCCCCGTGAGCCGGCGGGCGACCACCTCGCCGATCTGCTCCTCGTAGGTCGCCGGGCGCGCGAGCAGGGCGCGGTCCGAGGCCGTGAGGGGGCGCGCCTCCGCATGCGCAACGGACGCGACGATGCCGGCGAGGGCAATCGCCACGAGCAGGGGTGCGAGGCGCATCCCTTCAGCTATCGGCAAGAAGCGCAGGATCCGTTACAGGCGCTTGACAGGCGAATCGCTCGCAGACGTACACAGCCGGCTCGCCGCCAACGAGATCCTTGCCTTCGAGCAGCGGCACCCCGTCGCCGGGCCCGAAGGCGACGACGGTGTTCGCCCCGAGGCCTGCGAGAGCGGCACGGGCGACCGGGCTCGCGGGGTCGCCGACGATCGCGACCTCGCGCGGCGGCGAGAGGTACAGGTCGAGCGCGCAGAGCGCCCAGCCGAACGCCTGCGGCGCGTGCGGAATCGCGTCGCGGATGAGCCGAAGCACGCCGACGGCACGACGCTCGAGCTCGTCGTCGCCCCAGAGCCGCGCGAGGCGAAGCAGCACGAACGCGAGCATCGAGTTGCCCGACGGCGTCGGGTTGTCGTCGAGATCCTTCTGCCGCGCGACGAGCGTCTCCCCGTCGACCGGCGTGAGGAAGAAGCCGCCGTTGGCGTCGTCGGCGAAGAGCTCGACTGCGAGCAGCGCGAGCCGGCGCGACTCGTACAACCAGCGGAGGTCGCCGGTTGCGACGTGCAGCTCGTAGAGCCCGTGCGCGACGTTCGCGTAGTCCTCGAGGTAGCCCGTGCCTTTCGCAATGCCGTCGCGCCACGTTCGGTGGAGGCGCTCGCCGTCGGAGAGCGGGCCGAGCAGGAACTCGCCGAGCGCGCGCGCCGCGTCGAGATAGTCGGAGCGGTCGAGCCTCCGCCCCGCCTCCGCGAGCGCCGCGAGCATGAGCCCGTTCCACGCAGCGATCGCCTTGTCGTCGCGCTGCGGCTGCGCGCGCCGCGCGCGTGCGGCGAGTAGCGCCGCCCGCTCCTCGCGCGTCAAGCGGCCGCGGATGATGAAGCGCCCGTGCTCGAACGGCTGCAACAGCTCTGCGCGCGGCACCTCGTGCGGCTCCCACGTGAACGTCAGCCCCTCGACGCCGTCGGTGTCGGCGTCCTGCGCAGACGCGAAGCCGCCGCCGTCGAGGCGCAACTCACGCAGGACGTAGTCGAGCGTCTGCTCTACGATCCAGCGATAGCCTGTCTCCTGCGTGAGCACCCACGCGTGCAGGTACGCGGGCACGAGCAGGGCGTTGTCGTAGAGCATCTTCTCGAAGTGCGGCACGAGCCACTGCCCGTCGACCGAGTAGCGGTGGAAGCCACCGCCGACGACGTCGTACATCCCACCCGCACGCATCCCGTCGAGCGTGCCGAGCGCCATGTCGAAGGCGCCGCGTCGCAGCAGGAACTCGATGGCCGACGCGGGCGGGAACTTCGGCGCACGGCCGAAGCCGCCCCACTGCGGGTCGTACTCCAGGCGAAGCGCGTCGACCGCCTCCGCCATCAGCTCCTCCGTCAGCGGGTCGGCCGACGGCGCCCTGCGCGCGTTGCGCTCGAGCGCGTCGACGAGTGCCGCCGCCTGGTGTGCCACGTCGTCGCGCTGCGTGCGATACGCCTCCGCGAGCGCGACGAGCACCTGCTGGAACGCGGGCATGCCGTGTCGCGGCTCGGGCGGGTAGTACGTGCCGCCGAAGAACGGCTCGCCCTGCGGCGTCAGGAAGACCGTCATCGGCCAGCCGCCGTGGCCGGTCAGCGCGACCACCGCGTCCATGTAGACCGAGTCGACGTCGGGGCGCTCCTCACGGTCGACCTTGATGCTCACGAAGTTCTCGTTCATGAGCTGCGCAGTCGCCTCGTCCTCGAACGACTCCCGCTCCATGACGTGGCACCAGTGGCACGCGGAGTAGCCGATCGAGAGGAGCACGGGCTTGTCCTCGGCCCGCGCGCGCGCGAACGCCTCCTCGCCCCACGGGTACCAGTCGACCGGATTCCCGGCGTGCTGGAGCAGATACGGGCTCGTTTCCCGGGCGAGGCGGTTCATCGGGAGTACCCCACGATCGTCGCGTGGATGCGGAAACCGATCGACTCGTAGAGCGCGCGTGCCGGCGCCGATTCGCAGTAGACGATGGCCTGTCGTCCGCCCTCCTCGTACAGGCGCTGCAGCGCGAACGTGCAGACGGCAGCGCCTACGCCTCGCCGGCGGAACTCCTCGCGCACGCCGACCGGCTCGAGCTCGCCGACACGATTCTCGTCGTCCGGCCATACGAGGCAATACCCGGCAAACCGGCCGTCCGGCGCCTCGACGACGCAGTCGAGCGAGCTGCGATACGGCCACTCCGCAATCACCTTCCGGTAGCTCGACTCGGTGACACGCGAGGGCGCCCAGACATCGCGGTGGACTGCGACCCGCTCCGCGAGGTCGGGCGGCTCGACTGTGCGGCAGCGGAAGCCGTGCGGCAGCGGCGCCGGCGTCGGCTGCTCCGCGAGCTCCCGCACGAGGAAGTGCAACCGCTCGCCGGGACGCACGAAGCCGTGGCGCGCGAGCGCGGCACGGAGGTCGACGTCGTCCTCGAACGCGAAGGCCGTGCGCGCCTCCGGCTGGGCGAGGATCTCGTCGAGCAGGTCGCGCCGGTCGTCGCGGACGTCGACCTCGAGCTGGCCCGTCGCCCCCTTCAGCCACGACCACGCGACGACCTGGTCGCCATCGCGCCACAATCGGAACGTCCACTCGGGCTCGCGGCCTTCGTGCTGACGGAGCCCCCACGCGATGTCCCCGACGTGCCACGGCGCGCGCGGCCCGAGCAGACGCCGCTGCTCGAGAGCGAGCTGCTGCATCCCTGCGATGATCTCCGGTGTGAGTCGCACGTATGAGGAGTTGGAGGTCGGCGCCGTCTATCGAAGCCGGTTCGGCCGGACCGTACTGGAGGCGGACAACGTCTGGTTCACCCTGCTCACGTTGAACACGAACCCGATCCACTTCGACGCCGCCTACGCCGCGACGACCGAGTGGGGCCGCCCGCTCGTCGACTCGACATTCACGCTCGCGCTCGTCACGGGCCTGTCGGTCGTCGACGTCTCGGAGCAGGCCGTGAACCTCGGCTGGAGCAACGTCACGCTGCCGGCTCCCGTCTTCGCAGGCGACACCATCCGCGCCGAGACGGAGGTGCTCGAGAAGCGCGAGTCGCACTCGAAGCCGGGACGGGGAATCGTCACCGTGCGCACGCGCGGCCTGAACCAGGACGACGTCGTCGTGATCGAGTTCGAGCGGACGGTGATGGTGCCGCTTGCTTGAGACCGAGCGGCTGCTGCTGCGGAAGCCGCGGCTCGAAGACGTGGACGACTTGCTCGAGTTCGCCGGCGACGGAGAGGTGATGCAGTGGATCGGCGGCGAGCCGGGCGGCCGCGAGGCTGCGGTCGAGCACGTGGAGCGCTGGCTCGCGCGCTGGGAGGCGAACGACGTCGGCCAGTTCGTCGTGTTGCTGGGTGAGCGGATCATCGGCCGTGTCGGCCTGCTCGTGTGGGACTCACGGGTATGGGACACGTCGAGCTACGACAAGGCAGGCGCCGCGGCCGAGAACGAGCTCGGCTGGGCGATCTCGAGCGCGTACTGGGGGCACGGCTACGCGACCGAGGCGGCGCTGGCGGCACGGACGTGGGCCTACGAGGAGCGCGGCGTCGAACGGCTGATCTCGCTCATCGATCCGCGCAACGTCCGCTCGATCCGCGTCGCCGACAAGCTCGGCGCCGAGCCGGAGCAGCTCGTCACGACGGTCTACGGCCCATTGCTCGCCTGGCTCCACCCGCGCTGACGGAACCAGAGCAGCCAGACGAGCGGCGTCGCGAGCAGCACGGCGAGCCACGTCCACGTCGCCTTCGGCTCGAGGCACGACGGGATCGTCCAGGACGTCCACCCGCGCTCGGCGACCTGCTCGAGCCAGTCGTCGTTTGCCATGTTGCCGACGCCGTACGCGAGCGCGAGCGCGAGATAGAGCGAGATGCGGTTCGGGAGGCGCGAGAGGAGCAACGCCGTCCCGACGACGAGCAGGCCCTGGAAGCCGTGGTGCACGCCGTGGTGGACCGCGGGGTGCGGCGCGTTCCCGTGGTAGGAGACGATCTTCCCCGTCTGGAAGATCGAGCCGAGCACGGGTATCCCGTCGAGATAGAAGCCGAGCTCTGCGGCAATCCACGGTGCGGCGAGCAGGCCGAGGAGCGCGGCGAGCGCGATGCGCACGCAATCACCGCGCCGGTCCCGTGTGCGCGGGAGCCTCGCGAACGGCGTCAGCGCGAGTGCGAGCAGGACACCGAGCGCCGGCACGGCGTTGATCCAGCGAGCGTCGAGATTGCTCTGCTTGACAACTCCCGGAACGACGACGACGAGTGAGAGAAGCGCCGCCACTGCGGCGACTACGCGCAGCCGCCGCGAGAGAAACGGCGCGATCACGCCGAGCACAGCGAGTGCGATCAGCGCATCGGGGAAGTTCAGGTCGACGAGCACGCGGCTCGCGCCACCGCGAATGCCGCTGTAGGAGACGTTGTAGGTCTCCGCGGCCGGCAGGCGCCAGTACGTCACGAAGACGGCGACCGCAGCGGCGGCCGCAAGGATCCAGACCGCACGGAGCTCTCGCAGCACCGAGCGCTTACCCCGGCAAGCGCTCGTCTACCGGCCGCACCGGCAGCCCGTACACCTCCGGCACTGTCGAGTCTTCGGACAGGTCGGAGTCCGCGATGCCCTCCATGATCCCCTTGGTCTCGCCCAGAGCGGCGGCCGCGATCGCGACGACGGGGACCGCCGCCCCGACGCTCCCGAGCAC
>Ga0207657_10006947_pt1 | contig 11664 bp, 8 predicted proteins | sample KBSC33metaG_FD_184316 | JGI IMG/M metagenome (GOLD analysis project Ga0207657, IMG submission 184316) | Corn rhizosphere microbial communities from Kellogg Biological Station, Michigan, USA - KBS C3-3 metaG (SPAdes) (version 2) | ecosystem: Host-associated > Plants > Roots > Rhizosphere > Soil ...
TATTGCATTTGAATTTGCTTCATGGATTTCTATTGAATTTAAACTTTATATCATCAAGGAATTTCAGCGACTGAAAGCAGATGAAAACGACAGGTTAAAATTAGAATGGAACTTACAACGCACTTTGGCGAAAGTTAATTACCGTATTCATACTGATGCTATAAAAGAAAATCTTATCCCGCCAACACTTTCAAAAGACAAAATAAATTTTGTGTATGCTGATGAAGCCGACATGCTTAATATGGCATTGTTCGGAATGACGGCAAAGCAATGGCGTGATGCAAATCCAAAATCAGAAGGAAATATCCGCGATGCCGCAACTATTGAGCAATTGGTAGTATTATAAATATGGAAAGCATCAATGCAGTTTTAATTCATCAGGGATTGAACCAAAGTGAAAGATTGCGACAACTTAATCAGATTGCCATTACGCAAATGAAATCGTTGGTTAGTAATGCAACAAGCCGCAAATTGAAAAACTAATGAAGAAGGTCAATAAAATTTATAATCGACTCGCCTTATGAAGAGTCAATAGTTTCTGAAAACAATTAAATATGATGAAACAGCTATATTTTAATAAATCATGAAAATTCTGTATGACAAATATTTGGAAGAATACAAAAAGCAGTTGTCAATAAACATCGCTTCTTCGCTGAATGAAATTGACAACATAGAATTAACTTCACAAACTTTTACTTTTTATACATCGGTCGCTGTAATATCTTCTTCCAAAATTGAAGGCGAGCAAATGGAGATTGACAGCTATGTGAAACATAAAATGCAGGATATAGAATACTTGCCGGAACTGATAGAGAAACCGAATGATTTATACAATGCATATCTGTTTGCAAAGGAAAATAAACTGAATGCAAAAAACTTTCTTCAAAGTCATGTGTTACTTTCAAACCATTTATTGCCGGAAAAATGGAGAGGTGCTTACCGGAAAAACGAAATGCTGGTAATGGAACATACAACAGGGAGAATACAGTTTGAAGCAGCACCTCTTGCTATTATAGAAACAGAAATGAATAAATTATGGAGTGATATTGAAGAATTACAAAAAACTAAATTAAGTGAAGAGGAAATATTTTATTATGCAGCGTTCATTCATGCAGTTTTTGTAAACATTCATCCTTTCAATGATGGAAATGGAAGGGCGGCACGCTTACTGGAGAAATGGTTCATTGCTGAACATCTTGGAGAAAAAGCATGGTATATAAAATCAGAAAAATATTATTATCATCATGTAGATGAGTACTACAAAAATCTGAATCGAATGGGAATGTTTTATGAACAAATAGATTATAGTAAAGCCGACTTGTTTTTTCAAATGTTGCCTCACGCCATTAATTATAATCAATAAGAACGAATAATACCTTTTTGTTGACAAATGAAATGAAGAATAACAATATGCAAACATTTAAAAAAATCTTCGAAGGAATTTTGTTGGGTGGTTTAATATTCCTTCTTTTTCTTTTAGCATTCGAAAATAATTTACAAGTGCCTTCATGGTTACAGGTTGTTGGCAGAATGCACCCGATGTTCTTACACTTCCCCATCGTATTGCTTATTCTTTCTTTTATTACACTATGGTTACCGATACAAAGAGAAAATGAATGGTTGCATTTCCTTTGGTTGTGTGCTGCATTATCTGCAGTGGTAACAAGCATCATGGGTTTGTTACTATCACTACAAGAAAGCAGCGACAGTGATGTTTTGAATTTGCATAAATGGGGAGGCATTGCTATCGCGTTGTTTGGTGCTTTCTTTTATTGGTTTCATTCTTTTTTCAGAAACAAAAAAATTGTTGGCAAAACATACACTGTTCTTGCAACAACATGCATAATTGTTTCAGCACATTGGGGCGCCGATATAACACACGGACAAAATTTTATTCTTGCACCTGTTGAAAAAAAAGAAGTCGTTCCTATTGATCAGGCAATTGTTTTTAAAGATGTGATAAAACCAATTCTCGATGAGAAATGCATGAGTTGTCACGGTGAAGCAAGTAAGAAGGGAGGTTTATTATTGCAAGATGTTGCTGGTATTTTGCACGGCGGAAAAACAGGACCACTTTTCGAGCCGGGAAAACCTTCTGTGAGTTTGATCATTCAAAGAATTCATTTGCCTTTGCAGGACAAAAAACACATGCCGCCGGCATCAAAAGAACAGTTAACAGAAGATGAAGCATCGTTGTTGTGGGCATGGATAAAATCCGGTGCTGTGATCGATAAAAAAGTAACAAGCTTACCCGTTGAAGATTCATTCCGCATTCTTGCAACACATTATCTCGTTCCTTCTGATAACTATATTCCTGATCAACCTGTGTATGATTTTACAGCGGCGGATGAATCAAAAATAAAATCACTCAACAATAATTATCGTGTTATTGAACAGCTCGGAAAAAATTCTCCTGCTTTGTCTGTAAATTTTTATGGAAAAAGCATGTATTCTTCGAAAGCATTGCAAGCGTTAGTTCCATTAAAAGATCAGGTCATTGATCTCAACCTTGCACACATGCCTGTAAAGAATGAAGATCTGAAGACGATCCAACAAATGGTGCACCTCCAAAAACTAAATCTTAATTATACAGATATAACCAATGAAGGATTATTACAATTAAGTAATTTAAAAGACCTTGAAGAGTTATCATTGTCAGGCACAGCAGTTACTTCAGAAGCGTTACAAAAATTATTATCGTTATCAAGACTCAATTCTCTTGTTATCTGGAACACAAAAGTTGACAGCACACAAGCACTGGCTTTGAGAAATCAATTTAAAAAAGTAAAGATCGAAACTGGTTATGTCGATAACGGTGAAGTGATGATGGCTTTAAGTCCGCCAATGATCCAGACAAAACAAACCGTTTTTGACAGTGCCATTGAAATAAAAATGAAACATCCTTTTAAGGGAGCAGAGATGCGATACACATTAGATGGTTCTGAACCGGACAGCATCAACAGTCCTCTATATAAAGAGCCGATAAAAATCAGCAACACTGCAATGCTTGTTGCAAGAGCATTTAAAAGAGGCTGGTATGGAAGCGGGCCGGCTTTATCTGTTTATTTAAAGAAAGGTGTGGATCCTGATTCAATACAATTGCTTACAAAACCAGATCCGAAATATACATCTCCGAATGGCAAATTATTATCAGATAACAATCTCGCTGATTTGAATTTTGGAAACAGCACAGGAGAATGGCTTGGTTACAGAAAAAATGATGCTGCTTTTCTGTTATACCTCAATAAAGATTTTACTATACAAAACGTTTATCTCAACATGCTTGAAAATACAGGCGGATATATTTTTCCACCGGTAAGTGCAGAAGTGTGGGGCGGAACGAAAAAAGATCAATTGAAACTGCTTGGAAAAATTACACCGCAAATGCCAAAGAAAAATGAGGATGCAAAAATGATACAGGAAAAAATTTCGTTTGCCCCTGCTGAAGTAAAATATATGAAGATTGTTGTCAAACCTTTGCAAAAACTTCCTAAATGGCATGATGGCAAAGGTCAGCGTGCATGGATTTTTTTGAGTGAGATTGTAGTTAATTAGAAATTTTTATTTCCCAATTCCTTAACCGAGTTTGTTAGCAACTGTTATACTTAAGCTCGTAAAACTCCAAGAGAATTGAACCATATAGACACATAGGTACATAGAAATACAACACATAGATTCTATGTGAAACCTATGTTTTCTATGATTCTATGTGGTGAAGAGATTGTGTATTCAAAAGCCTTGCTGCATCTGCGTCCAGAAAGAATCGTACATCTTTGTGATTGCGTAATAAAGTTGTTGGTATTTGTTCAGAAATTTCTCCTTCGATCACTCTTTTTGTTATTTCTGCTTTGTGTGCGCCATTAATGAGAATGAATAAATGTTTTGCTTCTAACAAGTTTGCAATTCCAAGAGTAATGCCCTGCGAAAGTTGTTTGTGCTCAGGAAAATATTTTTGTGCAACAGTTTGTGTTATCGGATCAACTGCGGTTACATGTGTGCGCATAGATGCAGGAGTGCCAGGTTCATTTAAACCTACATGACCATTCATGCCAACACCAAGAATTACCACATCAATTCCTTTTTGTTGTTTAATATATTTTTCAATGCGGTCACATTCTTCGCTTAAGTTTTCTGCATTGCCATTAAAGAAACAAATGGATTGTTCTGGCACATTCATTGGAAAAAATAAATCATGATTCATCCTGTACCTGCAACTGCCTTCTGTTTCTGCACTCATGCCAACCCATTCATCCAAACCAAGAAATAACCAATTTGAATGATCAAATTTTTTTTGCTGATGCCGTTCAACCAATTCATTGTATAAGCCAAGAGGAGAGGAGCCTGAAGCAGGTGACAGCAAAGGCTTTTCATACATACTCATCGTTTCGATCAATTCATCTGCTGTTTGTTTTGATATTGCCTCATAAGTGTCTTTGATGATGATTTTCATGATTATTTATTGAAGTGTAAAAAAATTTGTTGTGAAGATAAAAATAAGATGATTTATTTCTTGCTGAATAAAACTAAAAATGTTGAAGTGAGTGACACAACAGGCGATGCCATTTGCACTACAGTTCGTTTCATAATAATATTTTAACCTTTCTCATATACAATAAAAAAGAATAATTCGTTTTTAATTCTTCAACATGTAAAATCTTATTACCTCTTAATCTTTAAAACAAACAAAATGAAATCAACAAATTCCGTTACCGCTATTCTTGCTGCCATAATTCTTATAAACAGCAGTTGTCAAAAAAACAATAATTCTCCAAAAGACGAAACACAGCTACAGGCTTCAGTTTCACAAAATGCAGTGGATGAATATAATGTTCAATCAGGTGAACAATTTATTTCAGCAGACGCGAATACTGCTGTTGCTGTGAATCCTTCTTTCTCTGTTTCCGGAAGTACGAATAACTCGATTATTGCCGGTGCAGTAATTGATAAAAGTCAGTTAACTGAATTCGTGAAAAAAATAAAGATCATTTACAACGGAGATGATGTACTTGGCGTAACGCGCACCGGTAACATTACTGTCGAATTGGTGAGCGGCAATAGTTGGCTCAATGCAGGCGCCGTGCTGAAGATAACTGTTGATACTTTGAAAGTAAACTACCTGGGAAAGTCATGGATTTATAATGGTACTTGCTATATAAAAAACGTCAGTGGCGGTTTGGCTTTTATTGCGCCTGATATAGTTGTTCACTCCATGCGTGTAAACGGAACGGTGACTTTTGATGACAATACAACATTAACATGGTGGAGTGCAAGAAAAAATTCTTATCATAAAAATGATCTTTCATTTTCAAGCGAAGGAGATACACTTATAAATAATGAAAGCTGCACCATGGGTGGCGTTAACAGATTTGGCACAGCGTTTCTTGTAAAAGCGCCACAGGCAATCGTTTCAAATGCAACATGCGGTTTTGATAAACCTGTTGCAGGAACAAGAATTTTCACATCGGATAACAGGAACGCAACTATCACTTTTGGTGTAAATGAAAACGGCACTTCTGTGAGCAATGGTGATTGTGCTTATGGTTATAAAGTTGACTGGACAACCTGGAGCGGACAGAATGCAACGCTTATAATTTCCTATTAATTCAATTGATATTTTCTTAGGCGTTTAACCTGGGGTGTTAGCATCTCAGGTTTTATGTTTTAATACCTAATCTCTTTTTCGCAACATCATACAACTGCATTGCATCGGGTGTAAGTTTGAACATAAAAGTTGCACCGATAAGAACGCCTGAAAAAACTACGCTGCGTGCGATCATTGCAAACCAGCCGAATTGTGACCGGAATAAAAAATAGGCGATGAAGTATGCTGCGAATCCTATGAGGATTGAATAAATTGTTTGGATGGTGAATGGCTGCATTTGAAATCTTCTGCGTAAAAATTCGTAACGGATATAATTGTAAACAGTGAGTGAAATAAGATCGCCGTATGCAGAACCAATAATACCGTATTGTTTGATGAAGATATAACTGAGCGGAACGCGCAATGCAAGCATAATGATACCTGTAATAAATTCAAAACGCCAGAAGTTAGACGTGCCGATGATTTGACCGTTCACACCTGTGCCTGCATCGATGATGCGAATGAAACCAAAAATGAGCAAGAGCGGGATGCCCGCAGCATATTGATCCTGTATATGAAATACCTGCAAACCATCGGAGATGTTGAGCCATACATTTCCAAAAATGAACAGCGACAGCAACAGCATGTTTATAGATGAACGTTGATAGATGCGTTTTATCTCGGAAAAATTTTTCTCTTTCCATAAACGTACAAGCACACCAACAGAAATTGATTGAATACTTCGTTGCGGAATTTGAATAAGATTCGCCGTGTACAATGCAAGGCTGTAAATCGCTGTGGGCGTAAGTCCCAGCAAACTTGCAATGATCATTCCGTCAACAGTTTGGCCAACTGTTGTTATAATGATGCCTCCAAAAATGAGCGACTGCATTGCAAAAACCTTTTTGCGAAATTTTTTTGTAACGCGACTTTTTTTAAAGGTAAAATGAAATTTTTTCGTTCTGATCAGATACACGAGCAAGATAACGGCGATGATGATATACAGCATCGAGAACAAGTACATAAACTCGTGAAAGCTCACAACACGCAAAAAATAAAATACGATGAAAAATGTTGTAATCAACCGCACACCTGTTTCCTTCAAAAAATTCGATAACACTGTTTTTTGTAAAGCCCATGCATAACCTTCAAGCAACGAAAAAAATAACCAGCCAAATGCATAAGGCAGCACCCAGAAGTAGTATTCAACAAACAGTTTGGAGCGTGCGGTGAATTTTCGTATAACAAGCGGCTCAAAAACAAAGCATGCAATGGCAACAAGTATAAAACCAATAAGCGCTTTTACAAAACTTCTTCCAAGAAGATCATTTTCTTCGTCAGAAAGATTGTCTTTATAGTAAGGATAAAATTTATAGATGATAGGAATTACACCAAGACTTGCGATAACATAAAAATTTTGCGCAACATCGTTGAACAATCTTGTAAGCCCGTACTGATCACTGCTGAATGCCCCTTGCTTCACAAAAAAATAAGTGTTCAGTGCACCGAACGGAATCCCAATATAAACAAGTATGCTCGAGATGATCGCCTGTTTGCGTATGCCTGACATGTAATTTCTCCTGCCCGAAAATTATTGATAAATGTTTTATGTGAAGGAAATATTTATTCAGTTGCTCCAGTTACCGGTTTCCTGTTGCCAGTAAGTTTAACCGACATCTGGTAACCGGCAACAGGTAACTTATTACTGATGCTCCACTTGCTTTATGTGTATGTAATAATTCTTATCAAGATAGACTGCATCAAAAAGCGTTTTATTTTCTTCATCCAGCGTCAAGGTTTTCCATTGTTGTGTCGGTTGAAGTGTAAGTATTTTGTTGTCTTTGTTTATTACTAATCGCAGATTAAAACCTGCAATACAACTGTCCCAACGGTAATGCAAAGTTTTGTTGTCATCAGAAAAATAATATTCGAATTGAGGTATTTGTGTTGTTCGCAAATATTGATCAAACACTTTACTGAAATCAATGCCAGATTGTTTGCTGATATAATTTTCTATTTGTTGTGTTGTTACTGTTTGATGATAAAAAGTTTTATTTAAACCGCGCAAAATATTTCTGAATCTTTCATCATCATTGATCGAATGCCTTATAGTCTGCAACATGTTTCCGCCTTTATAATACATGTCGCCGCTGCCTTCTTTATTCACTCCATAAGGACCGATAATTGTTCTGTCATTTTGAATTCGCTTACGTGTTCCGTAATTATATTCATTGCCTGCTTCTTTACCAAACAAACATTCTGTGTACAATGTTTCGCTGTAATTGGCAAAACCCTCATGCACCCACATATCGGCAAGGTCTTTCGATGTTATATTATTGCCAAACCATTCATGAGCACTTTCATGAACGATGATGAAATCCCATTTCAACCCCCAACCGGTTCCTGAAAGATCCATTCCATGATAACCATTTTGATAACCGTTTCCATAAGCAACTGCACTTTGATGTTCCATTCCAAGATGCGGTGATTCTACAAGTTTATAACCATCTTCATAAAACGGATAAGGACCAAACCAATGTTCAAAACAACGGAGCATTGATTTTACCTGTTCAAATTCTTTTTTCGCTTTATCGAGATTATAATCGAGCACCCAATAATTCAAATCAAGTTTCCCTTTTTCGCCTTGAAAGGTATCGCTCCAATTGACATATTTACCAATGTATGGAATGATGTTGTAGTTATTGATAGGATCTTTTACTTCCCATGTGTAAGTTGTTGTACCGTGATTGTTGGTTGTTTTATTTTTTAAACGGCCGTTGCCAACAGCCACCAATGTATCGGGAACCATAATAGAAAGTGAAGCGCCGCTGTCCGGTTCATCGCTTTGATGATCTTTGCAAGGATACCAAACGCTTGCACCAAGTCCCTGGCAGGCCACACTCATCCATGGACGACCTTGTGCATCTTTTTTCCAGATCCAACCTCCATCCCAGGGAGGACGAATTGCTTCGCGGGGAGTTCCATGATAGCGAATTATTATATAAGGAAATATCGGTGCGCGGGCTGAAACTGATTTTGGATCTGTAGCAGTATCTTTTTGTACATTATCTAAGTAAACATACCAAACGTTTTTATCAATCTTTTTAAATGGAACAAATTTATTTATCCATATAACTGTATCAATTATTAATGGTTCCTGCAAATCAATTTGCATTATTTTATTTCCGGAACTATTTGGCTTGAAACCGATGATGGTAGTACCACTGATTGTTTTGCTGTCATAATCCGGCTTTATAACTATACCATACATCATCACATCCCACCATGTTCTGTTTGCATTTAATGTACCACGCAACGTATCTGCGTGTGTAAATTTTTCTTTGTTTACGCCAAGTTGTGCATTGGAAAATTGAATGCAAGCACAAAAGCATATTATAAAAACAACAGTTTTAATCATGCGATAAAAGTAGGATATTCGAAGCCCTCTATACTTAAAGAGCTTGTAATTTTTTATGAAAGGCTTTTGGAAAAAGATTGTTGATAGATTCCTCCTTCGTCGGAATGACAAGCTGAAGAATAAACTAACAGCTGAGGAATATAATTTTAGCTGCATTGAAAAAAAGCGGCTTGTCATGCCGAAGTATGAGGCATCTGTTTCGCGCTGCTCAATAAAAGTTCTTCAGTACAAGTGTGCGACGCAACGAAGATGCTATGAAATACAACTGCTCGTCACTATAAAAAAAATATTCATTGCTTTAGTTGCGTGTATCTTTTTATTATCATGTGCCAACACAACAATTACAGACAAACAAGTTTTTTATTACAACGAAACAACAGGAGTTGCAACGCTTGATCCTGCGTTTGCAAAAAATCAAAGTGTGATGTGGGTAGTGCATCAATTGTACAACACATTAGTAGAGATCGACAGTAATTTAAATATCGTGCCGTCGCTTGCAAAGAGTTGGGAGATCAGTGATGACAGAACTACTTACACTTTTCATTTGCGCACCGATGTGTATTTTCAAAACAATGACGTGTTTGCAAACAAAGAGAGAAAATTTGTTGCAAGCGATGTTGTGTATAGTTTGAAACGTATCGTTGACAAGAGCACCGCGAGCAGCGGCGCGTGGATTTTTAATGATCGTGTTGACACTCTAAATGGTTTTGTTGCGTTGAATGATTCTACTTTTCAATTGAAGTTGTTGCGACCCTTTCAACCAATACTCGGTATTTTAAGCATGCAGTATTGCAGCATCATTGCGCGTGAAGCAGTTGAAAAATATGGAAAGGAATTTCGCAGTCACCCATGCGGCACAGGTCCTTTTCAATTGAAATATTGGGATGAAGGACAAGCATTGGTTTTAGAAAAAAATCCGCATTACTGGGAACACGATGAGCAAGGAAAACAATTGCCTTATCTCGATGCTGTGCGCATTAGTTTTTATGACAACAAGGCAACAGAGTTTCTCGAATTTCGACAGGGAAGATTAAGTTTTATAAATGATATCGATCCTTCATTTAAAGATGAAGTGCTTACAAAAAAAGGTGAGTTGCGAAATGAATGGCGAAACAAAATCATTTTGCAAAAACATCCTTATCTCAATACAGAATATTTTGGAATATTGGTTGATTCAACAAATCCTTTGGTGCAACAATCTCCATTGAAAAATAAATTGGTGCGGCAGGCGATGAATTATGCGATCAACAAAAAACAGTTGATGATGTATATGCGCAATTCAATTGGCACACCGGCTGAAGCAGGTATAGTGCCGCTTGGTTTGCCATCAAAAAATGCAGAGACGGTGAAAGGATATAGTTACAATCCGGACACAGCAAGGCTTTTACTGCTGCGAGCCGGAATTGCAAACAACGCTCCTGTTACTTTGCTTACAATTCCAACTTATGCAGACATTGCAAGTTTCGCCGCAAAACAAATGGAAGATATTGGTTTGAAAGTTCAGGTAGAAGTAGTTCAAAAAAGTTTGCTGCTTGAGCAAACGGCAAAGCAACAGGCATTATTTTTTCGCGGAAGCTGGATTGCAGATTATCCAGATGCCGAAAATTATATGACGATGTTTTACAGTAAAAATCCTTCGCCGCCAAATTATACGCGATATAAAAATCCGCGTTTTGATGAATTGTATAATAAAGCACTGCAGGAAACAAATGATTCTTTGAGATATGCCTTGTATCGTGAAATGGATCAGTTGATGATGAACGATGCGCCGGTTATTCCTTTGTGGTATGATGAAGCGATTCATCTTGTAAATAAAAATGTTGAAGGATTTGTTCCGAATGGATTGAATTTACTCGAACTGCGGAAAACAAGAACTCTCCAATCTTCCCTGAAGGGAGGCTTCGAAGCACGTGAATAATTTAAAGAAGCTTATTAAATTTTACTTTCTTTTTTATAAACCTAACTGCGTTGCTACTATTCAGCTTTACTTGCGTCGCACACTTGTACGTTTACTTTTTAATTCAGCACAAATACTCTCTTCTTAAAAAAACAAAAGCACGCAAAAAATTTGCGTGCTGATGATTTAATTTGTTATTGAATTAACTAAGCTGCTTCGACTTCTTCTGCGGATTTCGTTGTAATGCTTACCACAAAAGTTTGTTCAGGCTCGTTGTTGGATGTTTTAATTGTAAAGTTGTAATGAGCGGTAAGCTCATCATTTGATAATTTTATTTCTTTGATAAAATTTGCTTCAGAATAAGTTTTAGAAGAAATAATTTTTCCGTTATCATCTCTTATTTCAAGTGTGAATTTTTCACCATCAGGATTTTCAACTTTTACATCAAATAAAAATGCTTCTTCCGAAGCACCTTTAAATTCTACATGTGAGTGAATATTGGAAGAAACTATTTCCATATTGTTATTAGATATTTTTTCAGCAGAAGCATCTACTGCAGAAGTACCTGTGATGACGGCTGCCGTAAGAATTTTTCTGCTTATAATTTTTACAAATGTTTTTTGCATGATCTGTTGTTTAAAATTTTAATAATAATGATTGCTGATTGGCAATGCAAATAAGAAGGCGACAAATCTAAGGAAAGTGAAATTAATTTCTCATAAAATAATTGTATTAATTACACTTAAAAATTTTAATTCTGCATCTATA
>Ga0207657_10006952_pt1 | contig 11660 bp, 10 predicted proteins | sample KBSC33metaG_FD_184316 | JGI IMG/M metagenome (GOLD analysis project Ga0207657, IMG submission 184316) | Corn rhizosphere microbial communities from Kellogg Biological Station, Michigan, USA - KBS C3-3 metaG (SPAdes) (version 2) | ecosystem: Host-associated > Plants > Roots > Rhizosphere > Soil ...
GCCTCGAACATCTTGGACGGGATCACGGTCTTGAACGTGTCCACGCGCTTGAGCAGCACGAGCGCTGCGTTGCTCGCTCCCCACACCGCGGGCATCGCCGTCTTGGGCAATTGGCCGAGCATGACGATGTTGGTCAGGCCCTTTGCGTCGCGCATCGTCTTGATCGTTTCGCGCTCGGCGCCGCCGCCGACCATCAGGAACGCTATGTCGTCGCGATCGCGCAGTCGTTCTGCCGCCGCGATCACCGCCTGTAGCCCGTGCGCCATGCCATGAGTGCCGACATAGGAAGCGACGAATTTGCCGGTCAGGCCGTGCTCGGCGCGGAACGCATCGGCGGCGGCGGGATCGCTGGCGAAGTGCGACAGGTCGACGCCGTTCTTGATCACTGCGATTGGGCCCTTGGGCCGGCGGGCGCGGATATGCGGCACGAAGCCGTCGGTTACCGAGACGACGAGATCGGCCTTGCGATAGGCGAAGGCCTCCACCCTCTCGATCGCGCGGATCGCCGCGCCGCGTTTCATCGCCCCGACGGTGACGATGCTCTCCGGCCAGAGATCGCGGATCTCGAGCACCCAGGGTCGCTTGCGGCGCTTGAGGAACCAGCCGGCAAGGCCGCAGAAGAATTGCGGACTAGTCGACATCACCATGTCCGCCTGTGGCAAGCGCCGCATCCAGAACAGCAGGGAGAACAGATAGCTGAGGTAATTGGCGATCCGCGGCAGGAAGCCTTCATTCGCGGCAAGATAGGTCCACAGTCGGATGACGCGGATGCCGTCGATCGTTTCTTCCTGCCACAGCCGATTGCGGTAGCCAGGATAGAGTTGTCCGGCGGGGTGGTTGGGCGCGCAGGTGACGACGGTCACCTCGTGCCCGGCTTCACGCCAGATGCGCGCATGTTCGGATAGGCGCGACGCGGGCGCGTTCACCTCGGGCGGGTAATAATGACAGAGCGCGAGTATCCTCACAGGCCAATCGCCTAGCCGTTCGCGGACATTAGCGCCATCGCTCAGGCCGTCGGCAATGCGTCGACCGACGCCGCATAGCGCGCCTCGACCACATGCGCCCAGCGGCGCGAGGTACGGCGGTCCTCGCGATGCTCGACATCGCCGCGCAGCCAGTCGCCCACCGGAATGCCGAAGCCGGTCTTCGGACGCGCGACGACGTCGGCCGGGACCGGAATGACGGGAGCATTGGCGAGCAGGATCTTGCCTTCGCCCGGCTTGAGCGAAGCGATGCGCGGGGCGATCGCCTCAAGCAGCGTAAAATCGACCAGCGGCACGCGGACTTCGACCGAATGCGCCATGCTCGCCCAATCGGTATCGCGCAGTAGCTGATTGCGCATGTAATTGCACGTCTCGAGCGTGCTAACCCGTCCATTGTCGGAGCCGGGATCTGGCTTGATGCTGTCCTCGAATCGCGCGAGCAGATCGAGCTCGGCAAGACCTTCCCTCGCCATTGCCGGATCCATCGCGCCGTCGAGTTCGAACGGAAGCAGTACCGCGCGGCGCAACAGATAGGCGCCGGCCCAACTTCCCGCGTAATCGAGCACGCCCAATATCTTCGGATTGCGACGCGCAAGCCGCGGCGCCAGGGCGCGGATCAGCATTCGGCCGATCTTTGCGGCTCCCGGAACCTTGGTCAGCGGGCCGGCGCGGCGGAACATCCTCGGGACCGAGCTGAACGTCGAATAGCCCGCGAGCAGTTCGTCGCCACCTAGTCCCGACAAGGCGACCTTCAGCCCCATTTCGTGGCAAGCCTTGCTGACGAACCAGCTATTGACGCCGTCGACGCTCGGCTGGTCCATCGCATCGAAAATCGCGTCCAGGTCCTCGGCGAACTCGGCGGCGGTAACCGATCGGATATGGTGATCGACGCCGTAACGTTGTGCCATGTCGATAGCGCCCGGCATTTCGTCCTGGGCGGTTCCGGCGAATTCGCGGTAGCTCAAGGTGCAGGCGCGAACGCGCTGCTGGCCGCAATCGCGCATCAGGCCGATCAGGGCGCCAGAATCGACGCCGCCTGACAGGAAGGCGCCGACCTCGACGTCCGCGACCAGGTGATGGCGTACGCTGTCCCGCAAGGCGGCACGGACATCGCCATCGCTGACGGATCGCCCTGCCGCTGCCGCGAGCGTCGCCGCTACGTTGGCATAGCGAACGGGCGTCCCGGGCTTGTCTTCGGCATAGCTGAGCCAATGGCCGGCCGGCAGCGCCTGGATTGCGCGATAGGCAGTGAACGGCTCGGGTACCGAACCGGTCAAATGAAATCCGACGAGACCGGCCGGAGAGGGATCGCGGGAGAGCGCCGGATCGACCAGCAACGCCTTGACTTGCGAGGCGAACCGCAAGGTGCCGGCGCAATCGGCATAATAAAGCGGCTTGATGCCCAGCGGGTCGCGCGCGAGGAACATCGTCCGGGCCTGAGCATCCCAGATCGCCAGCGCGAACATCCCCCGCAGGTCGCTCAGCATGCTGGCGCCCCGCCGGGCGAAAAGGTGCAGGATGACTTCCGTGTCGGAGTCGCCCGCGAACTTGACCCCTTGCTCGGCGAGCTCGGTGCGCAGCTTGCGATAATTATAGATCTCGCCGTTATAGGCGATCGTATAGCGCCCATCGGGGATCGTCATCGGCTGCGCGCCGGTTTCGCTGAGATCGATGATCGACAGTCGGCGGTGGCCGAAACCAGTGCGGCCGTCCGGTGCGAGCCAAAGGCCGACGCCATCGGGGCCGCGCGATACCATATGATCGCGCATGGCGACCAGCGTGGCGCGGTCGACAGGCGTCGCATGTGCGGCATGAGCGAAGTAGCCGGCCAGGCCGCACATGGTGAAAGCTCAGCTCTGCGCGGAATATCGGCGCATCACGCCGGGCAGCGCCTGCGGAAGGAATCGATTCAACAGTTCCAGTGCGATATGAGCCAGGATCACGAGCGCGATAGGTCCTTCGATATCGGAGACGAACGCTCCGTCGACGCGGAGCGCCATTCTCATCCCGATCAAGACGATGAAGAACAGGTGCCAGGCTTTGCGCTGGATCACTTCATAGGAATAGATGGTCCAAAGGCCGAAGATAAGCGCGAGGACTACCGCTATGCTGATCGTCAACAGCCAGCCGCCATTCCAATATGCCTCTGCTGCAAGACCGGCGCTTGACGAAGAGTTGTAATTGCCGTTGGCCGCGTAAGATAATTCTCTGCCGACATCCGTGATAATGGGCTTATCAGGGTATATTATGCGAGGAATCCATACTATTTTCCAATAGCGGTAGGAATTGCCTGGCATATCGTGGTCATATTGGTTGATAACAAATGTGCCGGCATTGACGAAGCTCAACCGCATCCAGCCGGTTTCGACCTCGGCATATTGATCGCTCTCTTGTCCAGTCGTGAAATAGGACAAATACAGACTAGGTATATCTTGCGCCTTAACAGCTCCGTCATAATATTTCCCGTTCATGTCCCGGACATGAGTGATTATCGGAGAAAGGAACATGAATAAGGATACAAAAGATATGGAAAAAACAGATATCCTAAGCAGACTTCGCCGATGGTAGATGAACGCGATACTGACCATGACAAGCGGCATCAGCATCACCGATTTGCTCATGGCGTAAAATCCGATGACAGACTCGCCAAACGCTAGTGCTATCGGCCAAACAACGAACTCGCGCCGTTTGTTATCAAGGCCCCAGAATATTACCATGAAATATCCGAGCCAAGACAGCACTGCAAGGTTTGCAATAGTACTGAAAAAGCTCAAGTTGATCCAGCCGACAATCTGCGGGAAAATAACGAGATAGTTGATCGTTGAGCCGACAATGAGGCACATCGATCCAAAGACGATCATGCCGAAATTTGAAGGGCTGATGAATCTGCGCTTGGCAAATACGCTGCTTATCGATCTATTGCTAATCGCAATGAATAGGATTTTTACTGCCGAGATAAATATCAAATTAAAAACAGAAATTACGAGATTGAGTTTAACGATCTCGTATGAAAAAAAGCTGTAGAACCCCTTCATCAGTTCCTGTGTATCGGCGTTGGTCCAGATCGGTACCAGAGAGCCAATGCCGTAATAGCTCAACAGCGCGACCCGATACCAAAATAGCGGCGTCCAGAGCGACGCGACGTTGAGCTTCATTTGCCGATAGGCGGCCCAGGCCAGCACGATCGAAAAGCCGACCAGTCCAACCGTGTTGATCCAATCTTCCGATCCCGCTTGCGCCCCCGTTCCGATGGCGAACCACAAGGCGACGAGCGCGGAAAACAAGATTTCGCGATAGGTTGGCTCCAAGTCGGCGATCATCGACGACTGGGGCCGGATGTCCTCCGGCGCGCGCGAATATCGGGCTATGGCCAGGGTAGCCACGGGTCAGGCTGCCATCCGTTGCGCCGGCGCGCGCGCCGCGCGCGCGATGCATTCGCGGCCATACCAATCGACGTGCAGGTCGTCGAACCCCTTTGCCTTGAGCGTATCGAGGAAATGTTGCGGATCGCCACCGAAATCATGGAGCTCGATGGCGACGCGATCGGTGATGTCGAGCAGCCGGCTGCCGCGCTCCGTCATGAAGAACTCGCTGCCTTCGATATCACATTTCAGAAAGTCGATATGCTCGATCTGGTAACGTCGCAGGAATTCATCCTCGTCGATGGTCGGCGCGTCGCCATAGGCCGGATTGTTTTCGAAGTCCCGGCGCTGTTTTTCGGTGAAAATACCAATGAACGCGCGGCATAATTTGGCGCGATCCTGAAAGCCGTTGACCGCCATCGTCGCCGCCCATTTGGTGCCGAGCGGCGCGCTCGGTTCGATCGCGATGAGCCGCACGGTGGGATTGGCGGCCAGCGCCTGTGCCGAGAAATTGCCCATATTGGCGCCCAGATCGAGGACAGTGCCATTGTCGGGGAGGCGCAGGAAGCCCCCCCCGGCATAGACGTCGCGGACCCATATCTCGCGCAATCCGCTGAACGCGTCCTTGCCGGTCAGGAGTGCGTTGCCGACCGCATGACGGACGCGGAACGGCCCGGTTCCCATCAGGCGGTCGGCGGCCAACAGATTTCGGGTTTTCAGCGCGGACGGCAGGGTGATGACCACGCAGGCCAGCCAGCGTAACGCGATACCCATGCCGGCAACGCGGGCGATACCCCTGAAATCTCCGAACAGCTTTGCCAACATGGATGGGTCGTTTCCGCCAATGCGTTTTGTCCGCGCCGTCCTAGGCGGGTCGGTCCGAAGGGGCAATGCGGTAACTCCGGCGCGATCGCCCGTGAAGGGCCGGCGAGAAGGTTTGCCCGCCAATCGCGCGAATTGCAGTGTATTTGAAGGCCCTTGGAATCAAGGTGATGCGGCTGCATTGCTCAACGACCCTGCTCGAGCAATCCCCGTTCCATCAGCAGCGTAGCAATCTCTCCGGCCCGTGCTTCCAGTGAATAAGCAGGGACGCACCGGGCATGGCCGGCTTCCGCAATGGTCGCGCGTTCGGTCTCGTGCGCCAGATAGTGCCCAATGCGCGCGATCAACTGCTCGTCGCCCGTGAATAGATCGATCTCGTGCCCGGGCTCGTAAAGGGCCCGCACCTCGTCGTTATCGACATGGAGCATGAAGCCGCCGGCGGCGGGAATCTCGAATGTCCTGGTCGAGGTCAGGTCCTGCCATTTTTCCGGTCCGACTTCGCCATGGTGGATCGCGAGGTTGATCCGCGTTTCCTCGATCGCTCGGGCGAAATAATCGCCAGTGAGCGGTGCGCCGAGAACGAACGGTGCCAATGGCGTCCCCTTGGCGAGATCGCTCCAGCCGTTGCCGACGACGACGAAGCGCTGATCGGGAAAGGCGCGCGCGACCGCGGACAGATGCGCGGCCTTATGCGGCGAGGCATTGCCGATGAAGCCGATATCCCAGCGATAGGGAATGGCGCCTGGCGCGTGGCGGCGCGAATGCGCGCTGGGGCAATAGCCGTGATGGACGAAAGCATGCCGCGCCGGCCCGACCAGTTTGTCGAGATAAGGCGCGTGATAACTCTTGGTGGTGACGATGAGGTCGGTCGCGGCAAGCACGGCCTCGTCGACGCCGGGATGATCGAACAAGACATCGGGATAGAAGACGGCGACGCGCGTGCCGTTGGCGCGCAGGCGGTCGACCGTCGAGCGTGCGATATTGACGCCCTTGATCGTCAGCAGGAGTTCGATCTTGTTGAGCTCGGCGGCCCGCAGGATCTCGGCATTATATTCGGCGATCGCGTTGTTCCACAGCAGCCGCGCCGCGGCGCGCGATAGCCGGCCGCGGCCGCGCACGACGAAATTGAGCACGTCGACCTCGGCCACGTCCCAGCCGAGCGCGCGGAAGCCGCCAACCAGCCCGCGGGCGGTCGAGCCATGCGTGAACTCGCTGGCGATCATCATCCGGACGGGCCGGGAAAAAGGATCGGGCAGGGTCATTGGGCAGCGTGTTGCGGGCCGCCAAGGCATAACCTGTACAATTGCCGCACCATTGCCCCTCCGAGAATTCGGCCGTTTCACTCGGTCGCACCGCTATAGGGGGATAAGCGCGGGGTAAACAGCCGGTACGCCTCCTGCGCGATGCCCGCTTGCCAATGCTTGCTTGATCGCAGGCGATCGCGGTGCCTATCTGCGGGGATGAACATCCGGGCCATCTGTTTTGCCGGGCGATACGCGTCATGATCGCCCGGCGGTTGAGGAATCTGTTCGGCGGCGGCCCCGGCGGAGAGCCGGCGACATCCAATGGCGCGCACGTGCCGCCGGGCGAGCGGCTCTATGCGATCGGCGACGTGCATGGCCGGCTCGACCTGCTGACGCATTTGCTCGACGCGATCGAGCGTGACGATGCGGCACGCGGCGCGGCGGAGACGCGGATCATCCTGCTTGGCGATCTGGTCGATCGCGGCCCGCAATCGAAACAGGTGATCGACCATCTATTGACGCGTGATTGGGGCCCGCGGCGGCCGGTGTTCCTGAAGGGCAATCACGAGGAAGTGTTCCTGCTGACGCTCGGCGGCAATCTCGAGGCGGCGCGCTTCTGGACGCGCATCGGCGGCGCCGAAACGATGGCCAGCTATGGCGTTTCCGAAGCGTTGATCGAATCGGGCGATACGCTGTCACTGTGCGAGGACTTCGCAAGACGCGTGCCCGACGCGCACGCCATGTTCCTCAACCGCATGACCGATACGTTGGTCGTCGGTGGCTATTGCTTCGTCCATGCCGGGCTGCGCCCTGGCGTGCCGCTCGATCGTCAGAAATCGGAGGATCTGCGCTGGATCCGCGAACGCTTCCTCGATTTCGAGGGCAGCCATGGGACGATCGTCATCCATGGCCATTCGATCAGCCCGGCGGTCGAGGAAAGGCACAACCGCATCGGCATCGATACCGGCGCCTATGCCAGCGGGACGCTGACCGCGATCGGGATCGAGGCGGGGCACCGCTGGTTCCTCGCGACGTGAGCGGCGGCGGACCCTCCGCCGAATTCCTGCTGCTCGCGGCGTGCTGCCGCTGGCCGACTGATGCGACCGCGATCCGCGAAGCTGGCCAGACCGCGATCGACTGGCGCCGTTTCGTAAAGCTGGCGCAGCGTCACCGCGTGCTGGGGTTCGCGCGGATCGGGCTGGAGGCCGCGGCGATTGCCGTTCCGCCCGGGCTTGTCGCGGCGCATTACCGCCAGTTCGCTCGCAACCTGTTGTTGCTCGACGAGGCCGGGCGGATCGCCTCGATGCTGGCCGATGCCGATATTCCCGCAGCGTTTCTCAAGGGCGCGACGCTCGCCGAACTGGCTTATGGCAATCAGTCGGTGAAGCAGACACTCGATAACGATTTGCTGGTCGGCCCCGGCCAGGTCGCCGCGACGATCAAGCTGCTCGAATCGATCGGCTATCGCATGACCGATCCGGCAGGGCCGCTCGATGGTAAGCGGTTGTCGGTGCTGATCGACATGGTCAAGGAATGCACTTTGGTGCGGCCAGGTAACAAGGCGATGGTCGACCTCCATTGGCGCATGACCTCGGTCAGGGGGTTGCTTGCCGAGCCCGATCTGTCGCGTGACCTGCGGATGGTGACGATCGGCAACCATCGGCTGCCAACGCTCGGCGACGAGGCGTTGATGGTCTATCTTGCCGTCCATGGCGCGCGGCACGGCTGGTCGCGGCTCAAATGGCTGGCAGATTTCAATGCGCTGCTGGCAGCAAGGGATGAAGCAGCGGTGGCGGCGCTGCGCGCGCGGGCGAAGCGCGACGGGGTGATGCGGGCGATGGACCTTGCCCTGTTGCAGGCGAACCGCTTGTTCGGGACGGCCGTGCCCGCCGATGTCGGCCGATCGCGCCGCGTCCGCTGGCTCGCCGCTTTATCCGATGCGCTGATGCGCGGCGCCGATGAGCTCGCCGGACAGCGCATGATGCCGGGGCGCTATATGGCGGTCGGCCATGTATCGGCGTTTTTGCTCAAATCGAGCCCCACTTACCTCGCCAACGCGGCCTGGAGCAGCTGGGTCTCGACGGCGGATGCCTTGGCGCTGCCGCTGCCGCGTGCCGCCCGGCCACTCTATCTGTTGACCAGTCCGGCCGCCCGGATTGGCCGGGCAGCGCGCCGGATCGTCGATCGGGGCTTTTCGCGATCGGCGCGGAGCCCTATGCGCGCCCGCCAGGAGAATTGAATGTCGATCAAGCCGCTGCGCAAGGCCGTGTTCCCCGTCGGGGGGCTCGGCACCCGATTCCTGCCCGCGACCAAGGCGCTTCCCAAGGAGATGCTGCCGATCGTCGATCGCCCGCTGATCCAATATGCGGTCGACGAAGCGCTGGAGGCGGGGATCGAGCAGATGATCTTCGTTACCGGCCGCGGCAAGTCGGCGATCGAGGACCATTTCGACATCGCTTACGAGCTCGAAACGACGATGTCGAACCGCGGCAAGTCGCTGGAAATACTGCATCAAACGCGCCTCAAGCCGGGCGCGGTCGCCTATGTCCGCCAGCAGGAGCCGATGGGGCTGGGCCATGCCGTATGGTGCGCGCGAGACATCGTCGGCGACGAGCCGTTCGCGATCTTCCTGGCCGACGAGCTGATGGTCGGCCAGCCTGGCTGCATGAAGCAGATGGTCGACGCCTATAATCGCGTCGGCGGCAATCTGGTTTGCGGCTTCGAAGTCCCGCCGGAAGAAACCGACCGCTACGGCATCATCTCACCGGGGCGGCACGACGGCAATCTGGTTGAAGTGACTGCATTGGTCGAAAAGCCCGAGATCGGGACCGCGCCGTCGAACCTGATGATCCCGGGCCGTTACATCCTGCAGCCCGAAGTGATGCGCGTGCTCGAGACGCAGGGAAAGGGCGCGGGCGGCGAGATCCAGCTGACCGACGCGATGGCACAGATGATCGGCGGTCAGCCGTTCCATGCCTATAAGTTCGGCGGGCGCCGCTTCGATTGCGGCGACAAGGCCGGCTATATCCAGGCCAACATCGCGTTGGCGCTCGATCGCCCTGAGATCGGTCCGGCAGTGCGGAAGTTCATCGATACGCTTTAGGTTAGAGTCGCTTTCAGCTTCGCTGAATCTAGGCAGCCCGGACAGCCCGGATCCTTGGGCAGGCGGATCGTGCGGAACCTGAGCGACAAGCCGTCAGCAAGCAGCAAGGTGCCGGCGGTATCGTCGCCGAACGGCACGATCGCCCGGACGACTTCGAGTGCGGCCAGGCTGCCCATCACGCCCGCCATTGCGCCGAGCACGCCGACCTCGGCGCAGCTGACGCCCTCGCGCTCGGGGTCGTGGCCGACGAAACAGCGATAGCAGGGTTTGTTGCTTTCCCACCCGCGATAGACGCCGAGCTGGCCCTCGAACTGGCTGACCGCGGCCGAGACGAGCGGGATACGCAGCGCCAGTGCGGCGTCGGCGACCGTCAGGCGCGTCGCGAAATTGTCGGTGCCGTCGAGCACTACATCGGCGTCGGCCAAGATTTCACGCACGTTATCCGCGGCGATCCGCGTGCGGCGGCGCTCGACCGCGACGTCGGGATCGATCCGGGCGAGCGCGGCGGCCGATGCATCGGTCTTGGCCGCGCCGATATCGGCAGTACCGAACAAGGTCTGGCGCTGAAGATTCGACAGATCGACCGCGTCGTCGTCGACGATCGTGATCCGCCCGATCCCCGCTGCGACGAGATATTGCAGTGCGGGCGATCCGATCCCGCCGGCGCCGATCACGACGACATGCGCCCGGCGTAACGCCATCTGCCCGGCCCCGCCGATCTCCTTCAGAACAATGTGCCGGGCAAACCGGGAAAGGTCGGCGTCGGAAAGGCTTGTCGATGCAGTGGTCACGGCCCCCATGTAAGGGTCATGCCTGTGTGGTACCAGCTATCGGTCGTGGGCGGCGGTCCGGCAATATTGCCCCGCGCGGCCTTCTGGACGACGCCGGCGGCGAATTGCTCGACTGTCGGGCATTTGATCGCCCTGGGCACGATCTTGACCGCCTCGCCATTGGCCGCCGAGACGAGCACCACCATGTCGACCTTGATGCTGGTCTTGCCGTCGACCGGGGGCGGCGCGGCACACCGGCCGGCAGCGATCTCGTCACGGACGAACTTGGTCATGATCGCCGCATAATCGGGCGTCGTCGTCAGCCGGAGGTCGGGCAGTTTCGACCAGTCGCCGGGGACAGCCGTCGGAACGGCCGTGGCAACGGCCGCCTGGAAGAGCAGAAATAGTCCGAGCATCATTCGCCGATTATCGACCAGTGGAGCCGAAACCGCCACTACCTCGATCAGTTTCGTCCAGATCGGCCACTTCGTCCAGCATCGCGCGTTGAACCGGGGCCGGAACGAGTTGGGCGATCCGGTCGCCGCGGCCGATCTCGAACGGCTGATCGCCGAGGTTGGCGAGGATCACTTTCACTTCGCCGCGATAGTCATGGTCGATCGTCCCAGGGGTGTTGAGGCAGGTCACGCCATATTTGAGCGCCAGGCCCGAGCGTGGGCGAACCTGGACCTCATAGCCTTCGGGAATGGCGATTGCGAAGCCGGTCGCGACCGCGTGACGGGTGCCGGGCGCCAGCGTCAAGGATTCGGCCGCGACCACGTCCATCCCGGCGGCGCCGGTGGTGGCATAAGCGGGAAGCGGCAGATCGCCGCCATGAGGCAGACGCTTGACGGCGATACGAATGGGGGCGGTCATCTGGACTTGGTCACCTTTGCGATGAGGTCGCGGAGCGCCGGGATCACCTCGGGCTCGTTGAGGATGTCGTGCGGCTTGCCCGGCAGGATGCGCAGGTCGACGGCGATTCCGTGAGAACGCGCCGCGGCGGCATAGGCCTGGGTCAGATCGGGCGGCGCGGTGTCGTCGGCCGATCCGACCATCATCGATAGGGCGAGCCGGGGACCGAGACGGGGCACGAGGGCGATCGAATTGTAGCTGTCGACTGGCTGTTCGAACGGCGCGGCCGGTATCTTCTTCTTCATGAACGCGCGCCATTTGGGTAGGTCGCATGGGCAGGAGACGAGCAAGACGCCATCGACCAGGTCGGGGCGTAACGCGGCCAAATCGGCGGCGATCGCGGCGCCCCCCGAATGGCCGACTATGATATGCCGCGCGCCCGGATAGCGCGCCTCGATCCGGGCGATGGCGCGGGCAATCGCGTCGACCCGGTCGGGGGTATAATTGTCGCCAGTGGTCAATCC
>Ga0207657_10006953_pt1 | contig 11660 bp, 12 predicted proteins | sample KBSC33metaG_FD_184316 | JGI IMG/M metagenome (GOLD analysis project Ga0207657, IMG submission 184316) | Corn rhizosphere microbial communities from Kellogg Biological Station, Michigan, USA - KBS C3-3 metaG (SPAdes) (version 2) | ecosystem: Host-associated > Plants > Roots > Rhizosphere > Soil ...
GAAGTGAATGGCGGCGCAGCTTTGCCGGGCCTCTATCCGATGAATGCCGACACCAAGGCGCGCTACGCCGCATCGAAATCGAAGGGCTAGGCGGGAGTCATGGATATTCATGCAAACGGCTCGCGGCCGACGCTGCGCGCGCCGAAGGAATATTTCACCGGCACGGTGTGGCAGGATCCAATTATCTCAACCAGCGCACCCGCACGCCTGATGGCGACGCGCGTGACCTTTGAGCCGGGCGCGCGCACGGCGTGGCATACCCATCCGCTTGGACAGACGCTGTACGTCGTGTCCGGGGTAGGGCGTATCCAGACCGAAGGCGGACCGGTGCGTGAAATCCGTCCCGGCGATACGGTGTGGATACCGCCGGGAGAAAAGCATTGGCACGGCGGCTCGCCGACCAGCGGCATGGTTCATATCGCAATGCAGGAGGCCGTCGATGGCAGCGCCGTTGCATGGCTGGAGCAGGTATCGGACGCGGACTACGGTGCAGCGGTTGCGGGCTGAACGACAAGCTGATCGACCTAGACGATTTGCCATATAAATGAGAATGCCCTGCCATCGATGGCGGGGCATTTTTGTCTCAGTTGGCGCGGTTCACGTCTGCCGTTATGAAACGGCGCGGGCTAGTCGAACCAGGCGTCGTAGATTTTCTTGAAGCCGCCGGTCGCAACGGCGATGTGCAGCCACTGATCCACGAAAGCCTTGAGCGCCACGTCGCGTTGCAGCCAATAAGCCTTTTCGGCGAAGTCGAACGGCTTATCCGGATGAATGGCGCAGAGTACGCCGGGATGGCGCTTCTGCTGGTAGCGTGTCTCCGATGCATCGGTCATCATCAGGTCGGCATCGCCCTTCGCGATCTCGTCGAAGATCGTCACGTTGTCGTTGTAGACTTGGATGCCGGCGCTTTTGATATGGGCGCGCGCGAACCGTTCGTTGGTGCCGCCCGGATTGACGATGACCCGCGTGCCGGGCTTGTCGATGTCGGCGATGGTCTGGAATTTGTCCTTGTCGGCGCAGCGCGCAATCGGTGTCTTGCCTTCGCGCAGCACGGGAGTGGAGAATAATCCAACTTTCTGCCGGTCCAGCGTGATCGACACACCGCCCATCGCCACGTCGAAGGCGTTGGCCTCGAAATCTTTTGCCAGCGTCGGCCAACTGGTTTTGACATAGGCGACCTTGACCCCGAGCGCCTTGCCGAGCGCTTCTGCCATGTCGACGTCGAATCCGGTGAACTGCGAGGTGGCCTTATCGAAATGCGTGAACGGCAAATAGTCGCCAGTCATGCCGACGCGTAGCGTTCCGCGTTGCAGGATCTCGTCGAGACGCGGCACTGGTGCTGCCTGCTGAGCATCTGCAGCCGACGCCATTAGCACGAGGGACATCGCTGCAACCCGCATGAGTGTCCGTATCACAATCCTTGCTCCTTGGTGCACGCGAGTCTCACGACGGCTCGTTCGGTTGATCGCGATCCGCTGATTTTCGTCCGGCCATTTCATTTTTGAGTTGCTCGAAACGCTGCCGTGCTGCTTGCTCGCGTTCGTCGATGAACTGGATCGCGGCTTCGCCCGTCATCGGCCCGCTGGTGATCGCGGCCGAACGATCTCCGATCGTCTCATCCACGACATAACGTCCGTTGCTGGCCGCGCGAGCGGTCCACTTGACACGGAGGGCGTTGTACGGACCGGGACCGGTTTTCGAGTAGCCATCGATTTCGTGCAACCTGGCAGGCACCGCGGCATGTTCAAATGCGCGCTTTTCCGGCTGATCCAGAATGCTCGTAATCGCTGCGAGCGCGTGGTCTGTCGGATCGGTCGAGGTCACGGCAATGGCTCCCAAATGACGCCAATGAAAAGTCAAAATAAATTCGGCTTTGCCTGTCGCCAGATATTACTGCATGCAGTTCCTTATGCACAGATCGGCGGAATCCTGTCCTTCCATGGCCGCGCCTGTTCGAGCTGCGCGGCGAGGCGGAACAGCGTGGCCTCGTCGCCGAAGCGCGCCGCGAACATCATGCCGAGCGGCAGGCCGGCGGCGTTCCATGCCAGCGGCACCGACATCGCAGGTTGGCCGGACATATTGAACATGGCGGTGCCGGGCATGTAGCGTCGCAGCGCACCGGGGATAAACGACAGGTCGTCGGCCATGGTGTTCAATTCGCCGATCCTCACCGGCGGCGTGCAAAGGGTAGGCGACAGGAAAACGTCGCAGCCATTGAAAAAATCGGCAAGGCTGCGCGAAATCTGGAATGCAGCGAGTTGTGCCGCGACGTAGTCGGCGGCATTGGCCTTTTCGGCGTTGTGCGCGCTGGCCAGCGTCAGCTTTTCGAAATCCTGGTCGGTCACGGTGCGCCCGAGCCGCTGGGCAACGAGACGCACGGTCAACGCGGTATTCGCGCCGACGATCGTGGCCATCACCACGGCCGGATCGGCAGGCAGCGCCGGTGCGCGTTCCTCGACGTGATGGCCGAGACCAGCGAGCAGCTTCGCGACGTCGCGCACCGCGCCGGCGATTTCCGGATCAATAGCGTCGCCATACGGTGACTTATCGGTGAAGTACACACGCAGCTTGCCGGGCTCGCGTGTGATTTCCTCCGCATAGGCGCGCTCCGGCGGTGGCGCGACGTAGGGGCTGGATGACTCCGGTCCCTGGATCGCATCGAGCATTGCGGCACTATCGCGCACGCTGATGCTGACGACGTGATTGCACGAGAATCCGCCCCAGCCTTCGCCGCGATCCGGGCCGAGCGGCGTGCGGGCACGGGTCGGCTTCAAGCCGAACACGCCGGAAGCGGACGCCGGAATCCGGATCGATCCGCCGCCGTCGCTGGCGTGCGCCACTGGAAGGATGCGTGCGGCAACTGCCGCCGCCGCACCGCCGGACGAGCCACCCGATGAATGCTCGAGATTCCATGGATTGCGGGTCGGGCCGAACAACCGCGATTCTGTCGTCGGCATCAGTCCAAACTCCGGACTCGCCGTTTTGCCGAAGATCGTCAGGCCGGCAGCGAGGAAGCGTTCGGCAGCGGTACCGTTGTGATCGGCGACGGTATCCTTGAGCACGCTGGCACCGGAGGTAGTGCGCGTGCCGGCCAGAATTTCGAGATCTTTCAGCAGGAACGGCACGCCCGCAAACGGGCCATCCGGCAGTCCGTTTTCGATCTGCTTGCGCGCGTAGTCGTAGTGCTTGACCACGACGGCATTGATTTGCGGATCGACCTTGGCGGTGCGCGCGATCGCCTCATCGAGCAATTCCGTCGGGCTGACCTGTTTGGTCCGCACCAGCGCCGCGAGGCCCAGCCCATCGTAGTTGCCGTATTCCTTGAATGCCATGGAGGCCTCGCTGACGGAGAGCTGATCGGCGCCTGTCGCGAGGCGCTGCGCGGTGGTGAGGAAAGTGCGCCGGGTGTTTAGGCCAGCACGTCCTGATTGATGACGTTCTGGCGGATGTGTTCGCCGTCCAGCGCACTCAGGATGTTGCGCGCCGTTTGTTCGCCCATGCGGTCGAGCGCCTCGCGCGTGACGCCTGCGACATGCGGGGCGATGATCACGTTCGGAAGCTCGAACAGCGAATGACCGATCGGCGGCGGCTCCTGCTCGAACACGTCAAGGCCGGCACCCGCCAGCTTGCCGGCGACCAGTGCGTCATGCAATGCGGCTTCGACCACGATACCGCCGCGCGCGGTGTTGACGAGATAAGCCGTCGGCTTCATCAGCTTGAGCCGCGCGGCATTGATCAGCCCGACGGTTTCCGGATTTTTCGGACAATGCAGGCTGACAAAATCGGCACGGGGCAGGGCGGCATCGAGATCGGTTACCGGTTCACAACCGGCAGCCTTGATCTCGGCAGCGGATTTGTACGGATCGTAAACCAGGACATTCATCTCCATCGCGAGGCAGCGCTTCGCGGTCCGCGTGCCGATGCGGCCGAAGCCGACAATCAGCAGCGTCTTGCCGTACAGATCGAACGGCAACAGGCCGAGGCGGGTGCTCCACTTGCCGTCCTTGACGAGGGCATGCAATTCGGTGCCGCGCTTGGCCAGCGTCATCATCATGAAGATCGCCTGTTCGGCGACCGATGGCGAATTGGCGGTGCCCGCCACCATCAACGGCACGCTGCGACGGCTCAGGGCCGGAACATCCACGGCGTCAAAGCCGACGCCGATCCGCGCCACGACCTTCATGTCTTGCGACGCTTCGAGTTCATTCTCGCCAAAAGCGGTGGCCCCGAGCGCCACGCCATGAACCGGCGCGTGTTGCCGGAGCATCGCGTCAAAATCCTTGGCGGAGATCATGTTGGGAAATTCGATGGCCTCGATGTCACCCCGCTCGCGGAACAGTTTCCAACCGTGCTGTGACATCGACTCGGTGATCAGAAGTTTCTTCTTGTTGGTCGCCATAACCTGCCCTTGGTCCTTTTTTCTTGTCGGCCAGTCAAATGACGGCTCCGCTTGTCTCATTTAACAGGTGCATGTGATTGAGGTCTACTGCCAGTCGCAGCGGGGCACCTGCGCGTGCGTCGACCGCCGGGTTGACGCGACCGCAGAGCTGCACCCCGGCAAGTGGGAAATAAACGAAGGTTTCCATGCCCATGGGTTCGATGACGTCCGGCGTGGCGTCGAAGGCCTCGAAACCGGGGCCGGAGTTGAACTTCGCGTCTGCGACATGCTCGGGCCGCAGGCCCAGCAGCAGTTTGGTGTCCCGCGATACGGAATTGTAGCGGGCCGCGCGCGCACCCGGCAACGGGAAAGCCAAGGTGTCGGTGATCCGCACATGCAGCGTGCCGCCAATGTCTTCCAGCCGGCACGGCACAAAGTTCATTGCAGGTGATCCGATGAAACTCGCAACGAAGCGGGTCGCCGGCTTGTGGTAGAGCTCGTTCGGCGGGCCGACCTGTTCGATCCGTCCGTGGTTCATGACGACGACACGATCCGCCAGCGTCATCGCCTCGACCTGGTCATGCGTCACGTAGACGGTCGTCGTGCGCACCTTCTGATGAACTTTCTTGATCTCGATGCGCATCTGCACGCGAAGCTTGGCGTCGAGGTTCGAAAGCGGCTCATCGAACAGGAACACTTTCGGATTACGAACGATGGCGCGACCCATTGCGACGCGCTGGCGTTGTCCGCCGGAGAGCTGCTTCGGTTTGCGATCGATCAGCTCGGTGATGTCGAGCATCCGAGCGGCTTCGGTCACGCGCTGCTTGATCTCGGCCTTCGGGTAATGCTTGAGGCGCAGCCCGAACGACATGTTCTCCGCGACCGTCATGTGCGGATAGAGCGCGTAGTTCTGGAACACCATCGCGATATCGCGATCCTTCGGCGGCACGTCGTTGACGATATCGCCGCCGATCATGATGTCGCCGTCGCTGATATCCTCGAGGCCGGCGATCATCCGCAACGTGGTGGATTTGCCGCACCCGGAAGGGCCGACCAGCACGACAAATTCGTGATCCGGAATATCGAGATCGATGCCGCGCACCGCCTCCACGTCATCGTAACGCTTGACGACTTTGCGCAAAGTCACATCGGCCATGAGATCAACCCTTCGTTGCGCCGGCGGTGAGCCCGGCGACGTAATAATCCATGAGGAAAGCGTAGATGATCAGCGGTGGCGCCGCGCCCAACAGGGCGCCCGTCATGATCTGACCCCAGTTGAAAACATCGCCCTTGATGAGGGTCGTGATGATGCCGGCCGGCATCACCAGTTGATCGGTCGATGTCGTGAACACCATCGGGTACAGGAACTGCGCCCACGACACTGTGAAGGCAAAGATCGTCGCGGCGATCAGGCCGGGCAGGGCGACCGGGATGAAGATGCGCGTCAGCGTCTGGAACCACGACGCGCCGTCGATGATGGCGGCCTCATCGAGTTCCTTGGGGATCGAGGCGAAATATCCGATCATGATCCAGGTGCAGAACGGCACCGTGAGCGTCGGGTAGACGATCACCAGCACGTACCAGTGATTGATCAACTCGATTCCGGTCCAGTTGCTGAAGGTCGCGAACATCTTGAACAGCGGGAGAAACAGCAGCGTGTCGGGAATGAGGTAAGTCAGGAAGATTCCGGTCGCGATCGTGGCCGAACCCCAGAAACGCATCCGTGCAAGAGCGAATGCGGCCGGCACGCTGATGAGCATGGTGATGATGACCACGAAAATCGATACCAGCGCGGAGTTCAGAAAGAAGGTCAGAAACTGCGATGAGGTCAGGAGTTCACTGTAGTTCTCCAGTGTGGGGTGGAATACCCACCATGGATTGGTCGCCGCCGAGATTTCGGTGCTGCTCTTGAGTGAGGTGATGAGCATGTAGATCGGAGGCACCAGCGACATGAAGGTGAACAGGACGAGGAAGAAGTAGGACCACCTCAACGCCCAGGCACGATCGCGACTGATGCTGCCGTATTTGATCTGGCGTGTCGGTGCGGCCTTGTCGATCACTGTTACGCTGGTCATCAGGCTTCATTCCCACGCTTGTTGATATCTCGCAGGATAAAGATCGCCGCGACGGCAAGGATCGGCACCATGAACAGCGAGACGCTGGCGCCGAGCGGAATATCGCTGCTTTCGATGCCGAGCTTGAAAGCCCAGGTGGCGAAGAGGTGTGTCTTGTCGAGCGGGCCGCCCGCCGTCAGGATCCGGACGATGTCGAAATTGGCGAATGTCACGATGAGGGAGAACAGCGTAGTGATTGCGATGATGTTCCGCATCATCGGTAGCGTCACGTACCAGATGCGCTGCCACCAGTTGGCGCCGTCGATCGCCGCCGCCTCGTAAAGCTGGTCAGGCACCGATTTCAGCGAGGCGAGATACATGATCATGAAGAACGGCATGCCATACCAGATGTTGACCAGGATCACCGAGAAGCGTGCCCAGTCGGCGTCGCCGGTCCACGGAATCGGCCCGATGCCGAAGAACGACAGTGTGTAGTTGAACGCGCTGTAGGACGGATCGAACAGCCACAGCCAGCCGAGCGTGCTCATGGCTGGCGGAATCACCCACGGCACCAGCAACATGCCGCGCCACTTGCGCTGGCCTTTCGCCGGAATGTTGTGCACGAAGTGCGCGACGATGAATCCGATCAACGCCTTGAAGACAACCGCCGTAACGGCAAAGATGCAGGACTGCTTCACCACCAGCCAGAAGGTTTCGCGGGTGAACAGGAACGTGAAATTGCTAAATCCCACATACCGCTGCATCGATTTGTTGAGCATCGCGAGGTGGAGCGAATAAAACGCCGGATAGATCACCAGCACCGCAATCAGCAAGATCAACGGCAGCGTCATGAGGAAAGCCGACGTCGATTTGCGCTTGAGCGCATTGCGCAAACTGGTTCGTTTGCGGGCAGCGCCTTTTTGTGTGGCGCGGTTGGGCTGAATCGCAACGTCGACCATGATGAAGTCTCCTCGCTCCACATGAAGGAGCGGATATTCAACGAGGCATTTGAAGTCGACCAAGGAACGGCCGGTCGCTCACCGGTCGCTCATCGAAGTGGCGCGAAGTGACATCGTGCGAATGGTTGCCGTCTGCGGTCGCACATGAGCATACGACCACAGACGACGATCTGCATCGCGCCTAACTGCGCATAAAGCCTTCGCACTCGCTTTCGGCCCAAGACAGCGTCTTCTCCATGGCTTCGCCCTGGAAGTGTCGAACGCACATCTTTGTGATGGTGGCCTGAGCGTAGATCTGCTGTGCGATCTTCGGCGGAGCAGGTGACGCCGCGATCGACAATGTTTGCAGATGGTACGGGTCGGGATAGCTGAAGAGAGTGCCCTTGGGCGGACCTTCCTCGGCCCAGGTCTTCAGCTTGGTCAGGTTGGAGAACGACGGCAGGTCGTAACCGCCGCTGGCCTGCACGAGTCTCGCCACGGAATCCGGCTGCGAGAGGTGCACAAGCAGGCTCTTCGCGGCCGGCTTGTTCTTCGAGAAGCTCCACACTGTCCACAAGAACGGCAGGAACGGTGCAAAGCGCCCCTTCGGGCCTTTCGGCATGCCGTGCGTCCAGCACTGCTCCGCGATCTGCGGCGCATCGCGCTTGGCCACCGCCCATGCACTGGGCGGATTCATGATCATCGCGCCGCGTCCGGATACCAGCCACTTGTTGTTCGATGCGTCGTCCCAGGCGGTGACGTCGGCAGGCAGGAAAGCCATCAGCTTTTTGTAAAACTCGAGCGCGTGTCGCACTTCATCGGTCTTCACCGTGACGTTGCCCTTGGCGTCGACAAGCTGAGCGCCGAACGACTGGAAGAAAGCGCCGGCGGTATCGACCGAGTCGGTTGTTTCGCCGAGGCCGATGCCGAACGGGACACCGCCTTTGTGGCAGGCCTCAGCGGCTTTCAGGAAATTGTCGGTCGTCCATGCGTCCGCCTTCGGTTCCGCGCCGGCGGGATACATTGCCTGCACATCGATGTTGGCGAACTTCTTCATCAAGTCGATGCGCGAGCAGGGGCCCTTGATCTGGCTGCCGATGGTCGCCGGGACGGCGAGCCATTTGTCGCCTTGCTTGCCGAGGTACTTCACCGTGTCGTTGACGTCGCCGTTCTGCTTGATCAGCGGCTCCATGATGTCGTTCACGGGCTCGATATTGTCGGCGTAAGCGTGTGGCCACCATGTCGGCATCGCGAGAATGTCGTGCCCGGATTTCGCCTGGGCTTCGGCGGCGATGGTGAGGAGGTTCTTGTTTCCCTGGCTGGTGATGTAGTCGATCGAAACTTCGACCTTTTCCTTTGCCGCCCACTCGTTGACGATCGCGGTGCAGGTGTCATTGGCTCCCGGTACCCAATGGTCCCAAAAGCCCATCGTAACCTTGCCTGCGGCGTAAGCTGTTCGAACGAAAGGTGCACTCATCAGAGCTGCCGACCCCGCGGCGGTCGCGGCTACAAATTGTCGGCGAGACAGTGTCTTCGACATCGTGTTCTCTCCCTTGTGAACAATTATTTTGTTTATTCTTGCTCTCCGTCTGCCGGCGGCCAATCACGGTCGTGCGGAACAGCGGAGATTATTGTTTTGATAATCTGAGCAGAAATGTTGCCCTGTGTCGAGAAAGCAGAGCATGAACGGGCAGCAAAGTTTTGCGAGCTGAGAATGCAGCGCAACATTAACGCGACAGACAGGACCGACGCTGCCTCAAATGGTGCCGATTGCCGGTGCTGGATTTTACTGCGATGCAGCGGCAGCCTCGATCGTGTGCACCTTGTAATTCCGATTGCGTCCGGTCAGCGTCTACTGTTGCCGTGAGGCATTGATACCAGAGAGGAGGGGAACACCGTGCAGGCTGGCCGCAAAGTGCAATGCTGTATCGTTGGCGGAGGCCCCGCCGGGATGATGCTTGGCTATCTGCTGGGACGAGCCGGAATTGAAACGCTGGTGCTCGAAAAGCATGCTGATTTCTTCCGTGACTTTCGCGGTGACACCGTGCATCCGTCGACATTGCAGGTGATGGACGAACTCGGGTTGATCGACGATTTCCTCAAGCTACCGCACGACAAGCTGCAGAGGCTCGAAGGTTATTTCGGCGGGACCGCGCTACGGATCGCCGATATCGGCCGGAGCGGTGCGAAGCACCCCTTCATTGCTTTCATGCCGCAGTGGGATTTCCTCAACTTCCTCCGTGACAAAGGACAACGCTATCCGCAACTTAAGGTGCTGATGAGCACCGAAGCTACCGATCTGCTCTGGTCCGACGGTGCCGTAGTTGGCGTGAAAGCCCAAGACACTGAAGGGGCGATAGAAATCAAAGCTGACCTCGTCGTCGCATGCGACGGGCGACACTCAGTCGTTCGCCCCAGCGCCAAGCTGGATGTCGAAGAAATCGGGGCGCCCATGGATGTCCTGTGGTTTCGGGTCGGCAAGGGCGTCGAGACCGAGAGTGTGTTCGCGCGGATCGAGGCCGGCAAGATGATGGTGACGCTCGATCGCGGCAGCTATTGGCAATGCGCCTACGTTATCGCCAAGGGGCAATACGATGCGGTGAAGGCTCGGGGCATCGAGGCTTTCCGCGCCGACGTCATGGACCTTGCGCCGATTCTGAAATCCGGAATCGGGGATGTCAAAGGTTGGGAGGATGTGAAGCTTCTCACCGTCGCGATCAACCGGTTGAAGCGATGGACGCGTCCCGGTCTGCTCTGCATTGGCGATGCTGCACATGCGATGTCACCGGTCGGTGGAGTCGGCGTCAATCTTGCGGTGCAGGATGCGGTCGCCACTGCCAACCTGTTGGCGGATAAGTTGATGAAAGGCCGTCCGTCCGAAGACGATCTCGATGCCGTGCGTCAACGCCGTGAATTTCCGACGCGCGTGACGCAAGCCATGCAGGTGATTGTGCAGAACAATATCATCAGCCTGGCGCTCAAGCCCGGTACGCAGCCGATCAAGCCACCGATGTTTGCGCGTATCATCAATGCCATACCATGGCTGCAAGGCCTGACCGCACGGTTCCTTGCCGTCGGCATCCGTCCCGAGCACGTACAATCGCCGACCTCGACTCCGGGCTAGCCCGAAACGGAAAAGCCGCCGTCGACCGGAATGGCAGTCCCGGTGACAAAGTCCGACGCCGCCGAACTCAGGAACACCGCGATCCCGGCAAAATCGCCGGATGCGCCCCACCTCGCTGCCGGCGTCCGGGCCAGAACCTTGTCGTGCAAACCGTCGATCTCCTGACGGGCGCGCTGGGTCAACTCGGTATCGATCCAGCCCGGCAGGATGGCATTGACCTGGATGTTGTCGGCTGCCCAGGCGCATGCACAGGAGCGCGTGAACTGCACGATGCCGCCTTTGCTGGCGGCGTAGGCCGGCGCGAAGCTGGCACCGAAGATCGACAGCATCGAGCCGATGTTGATGATCTTGCCGCCGCCGGCGGCCTTCATGGCCGGATGTGCCGCTTGCGAGCACAGGAACGCGCTGGTCAGGTTGGTGCTGATGACGCTGTCCCATTCCTCGGCGGCCAGGTCTTGCGGCGGCTTGCGAATGTTGATGCCGGCATTGTTGACGAGAATATCGAGCCGGCCGAACTCGCGCACCGTGCCCGCAATGACATCCTTCACCGCGTTGCGGTCAGTGACATCGGCCTCGATGGCGATGGCCTTGCCGCCTGTCTTCTTGATCTCTTCGGTGGCGGCGGCTGACTTCGGCTGGTTGCGCCCGACGATCACGATGGTGGCGCCAGCGTCGGCTAACCCTCGCGCCATCCCCAAGCCGATGCCGCCGTTACCGCCGGTGACAATCGCAATCTTGCCGGTGAGATCGAACAACTTGTTTGTCATGAGTCCGCGCAGCCTTGTCCCAGGATTTGGAACGCAGGCTAACCATCTAGCGCCAGCCGCGCCAGATCAGGACGACCCCCACCACTGCAAGGCAGGCACCGTAATAAGCCCATTGGACCTGACTGATCATGAAGCTCGATTGCGGCCATGCCACATAGCCGGTGCCTTGCCCGATCCAGAGCAGGCCGGTCGCCAAGGCAAGGATGCCAATCAGAAGGATCATTGTCCGCATATCGGCAACCTCCTTGGCGATCTGGCTTAAACGTCCAGCAGTTCCTCGCTGGCGAACTCGGCCTTGTCGGAGATGAAGGCGAAGCGCGCCTCGGCCTTGGTGCCCATCAGGCGTTCCACGGAATCGGCAGTGCCTTCGCGGTCGTCAGGCAGCAGCACGACGCGGAG
>Ga0207657_10006955_pt1 | contig 11654 bp, 12 predicted proteins | sample KBSC33metaG_FD_184316 | JGI IMG/M metagenome (GOLD analysis project Ga0207657, IMG submission 184316) | Corn rhizosphere microbial communities from Kellogg Biological Station, Michigan, USA - KBS C3-3 metaG (SPAdes) (version 2) | ecosystem: Host-associated > Plants > Roots > Rhizosphere > Soil ...
AACATCGTATCGCTTGGATCGGCCAAGGAGAACCTCTCCGCAACCGAGTCCACGATCGCCGACACCGACATCGCCGAAGAGATGACCAACTACACGAAGAACCAAATTCTTCAGCAGGCTGGCCTTTCGGTTCTAGCGCAAGCCAACTCGGCTCCGCAGAACGTTCTCTCGCTTCTCCGCTAAGGGAAGCTCACAATTGAAGGATAAGGTCTCGCGAGCTAAGCTCGCGGGGCCTTTTCTTGTACCCAACCCCGGATCTGCTTAGCGAGTCGAGTGCCTGCCCGTAAGTTTCCCAGGAGAGTTAGCTTTTCGCGTGGCTCCAAGAGCACGTCCGTTGGGCGTCCGTCGATCAGCCCGGTAACCCGGACGAACCGCCCTAGGCCCACCAACGTGTGTGGATTCATCCGAAAGGTAACTCGTGAGACGGTGTGCCTCGGCAGGGTGAAACGGTAAATTTCCCCCACAAACATGAGATGGTTCGGCTCTAACGTCAGAAAACCGAGATCCTCATGAGGGTCCAGAGCGCTTCGGAAACCGGGACGAGCATAGCCCACGAAGATGGCCTCGCTCGAGAGCGGGTGGACCTCATTCAACTCTCTGCGGAGTTGCCGACGCATGAACTGATTGCCTGCCAAGGCAAGGAAGTTCATCGCCAACCACCCCACCACGACTGAAGCAACCAGCCACCAGAGGCCAATACCGATGAATTCGCTGCGAGCAATGATCAGCCCAGTGCCCACAGCAGCGAAGGGCAAATAGAACAGTGCGGGCAACAGGTTCCCCGTCCACTTCCGTGCTGGTGTCCAGACGCGTTGCGCCACAGCGGGCATGATACACTGATGTCCACATGCGCGCGGGAGCAATCCGACTCTTCGCCGTACCTCCTGGCACCCGCCACCTTGCACCCTTACTGGCGCAATTCTGTAAGAGCGGTTACGGAGTGATCACCGGCACATCCGACGCGGCCGTTGCGACTGCGCGTTGGGCCCTGCCTGCTGAGTGCGAGTTCGACATACTCCCCCTAGGCACCTTAGTTCAGAACGCGCTCAACCGAACGGAGTTGCCAGCTGCGACCCTGGTGCATAGCGGCCACTATACTGCCGCGATCAGCGAAGCGCTGGGGTCGCTGGACGAGGGCTCCTTCCTATGGCCCTGCCGGAAGTTTCCCGGTGTGCATCGCGCCGTAGGTGATGTGTTGAAGGAACTGAGCCAGTTCGAAGTTGGCCTAGACGCACCTACCTCCGGGTCTGCACCTGTTCGCAAGAAGCTGGCTGACTTTGCTGCAGTCGAACACGAGACCGCCTCGATTCTTAAATCTGTTAACCGCCAAACCCACGTGGAGCAACTTAGGGCATTGCTGGACCTGAATCGTGTGGAGGGTCTGCCTTCGAAGGTCTGGATTCAGCTGGACTCGCAGGTGTCGCCACTTCACGTGCAGCTTATTCAATGGCTGCGAGCCAATGGCGTGAGTGTTTGGCTCGTGGGCGTATCGGGTGCGGATCCCACCTTGTACAGTTGGATGAATTGGGTGCAACATGCGGTGGAAGCTCCTATTGAGAACAATGGAGCGAATCCGACTTCACCGCAAATCGTCATTCGGTCGAGTGCCGATGCCTTTGCTGAAGCGGAGGATGTCATTGGCCAGTGTGCCCAACTCCTCCACGATGGTGTTGCGACGAGCAGCATAGGCATTTACGCTCGAAGCTTGGAACATTACTCCGCGTTGCTGCAGTGCTCGGCAGAAGCCAAGGGTCTCAGCCTGGCTTGCCCGCGGCGTGTCCCTTTGCTTGAGAACGCTTTCGCGCGGCTCTCGCTTGAGACCCTGCGGGCTTTGTCCGGAGCGGACGTGCGCCGGCTCGACATTGTCGTTCGGAGCACGTACTTGGCCTTCGAGGCCAAAACACGAACCGAGACGCTGCAAATCCTTTCCGAGGCGCATCGCTCAAGAACTGAGCCGTGGATCGCCTTGTCTGAGGCGCTTACTGCCTCGGGAGACACATTCTCTGTTTTGGCCGAGATCGTCCAGATAGGTCGCGAGGCCGCAAGTAGATTCGATCCCTTGGACCACTGGTGCGGGTTCCTGCGCGACTTTATAGATAAGCTTCCCAAATCGTCTGCAAGCGAACACGTGGCAAGGGATCACCGTGCGGGCACGGTCATGCAGCGCACTCTCCAGGAAGCGGCAGCGGTGCGAAGGCTTCGAAATCATTCGCCCCTTGGGTTTACAGCATTTGTCCGCGAGTGCGAACGGATCTGGTCATCGGCTGACGTGAGCTTGCCTGTTCGAGGGAGCGGCATCCGAGTGGCAAGCTCGCTCGAGCAGCTCGGGGATCGCGAGCACATCTTCTCGCTTGGGATGATGGAGAGCGTCTTTCCAAGGCGCCGGCGCGAAAACCCGCTCCTGAATGATGAGGAGCGGGAGGAGATCTCGCGCGTACACAAGCTGAAACGAGCTCTGCCGAACTCTCGCGATGAACAGGCCCGCGAACGCGAGCTCTTCTATGAACTGTGTGCCGCCGCGACCGGCAGGCTGACATTGTCCTACCCCCGTTTTTCCGAAGATCGCGAGAACACGCCTTCCTTTTTTCTACAGGATCTCGAAAGCAAGGCTGAAGTGCAGGAGGTTAAACCGGAACAGGCCGAGGCGAAGGCGATCCCTTTGCCGCACCTGGTTCTCCCGAAGGCGCATTGGGAGCAAACAACCTTTAGACCTTCCGAGCTGCGTCAAGGCCTCCAATGCGGTTTCCAGCACTTTGCCCGCCACCGACTCGATCTGCAGAGGCAAGACATAGCAAGCAACTGGCATTCGCTTCGGCGGCTTCCAACTGCAGCAAACCTCGCCTCAGCCACAGAGGCGACGGAAGGCGAGTTCAGGTTGCGTTTGGCGCTGCAAGAAGCGATCGACGAGAAGTTCGGAGAGCTACCTTCTTGGGAGATTCCGCTCCTCCTCTCAGGTGGAAAGAGGCTCGTTCGAGAGTGGATCGAGCGCGAGTTCGCCGCTCGCGAGGCATGGCCGAAGGACTCGGAGTCGTTGCAGACCGACGTTCGCTTTGGCAAGGACCTGCGTGCTGACATGGGGCGCGGCGTTCACCTGAGCGGTCAGGTTCAGGCGACCTCCCGAATGGGGGACTACGCGGTTGTACACGTCGTGGAGTCGCGCACGCCTACCATCGAAGAAGGCATCCTTTCCGATCCTGATGCGCTGTATTACGGCCTTTATCTGCTTGCAATTTCCCAGCAGGCGACCTCCGCCGCAGTCGAGGTCGACGGCATGGACGGGCGGCGGGTGCTGATGGTCGTCCCCCGGCTGCCGGGCACCGTTCTCCCTTCCCGAATGGGTGAGCAGATTAAGTTCGTCGCTCTGGACCCGCGGGACGATCCATACGAAACAAAACGGGCGTTTTTCGAGCGCGTGAAGAAGCTGCTTTGGGAGGCAGTCGGAAGAATTCGCGAGGGCGACATCGCGCCTCGGCCGGGAGAGCATTGCCGCTGGTGCGACTATGCCGAGCTCTGCCGCCGGTCGCGCGATTTCGGAGAGGAGGTGAGCGATTTTGAGCTCGACCGACTCAGGCCCTAAGCCGCCGAATGAAGAGCAGCTCGCGATTATTAAGCATCCGGGCCAGCGTATCCGGGTTAGCGCGGCGGCGGGGGCGGGAAAGACTTCGACGCTGGTGCAGCGCTATTTAGAGCACGTGCTCGTGCACGGGCTCTCGCCGGAGTCGATCCTCACTATCACCTTCACGCGCAAAGCCGCGGCGGAGATGAAGGGACGAATCGTCAGGCGACTGCGCCATGAAGGAATGGAGGGCCACGCCCGCGAAGCAGAAAGCGGGCCAATTCAGACCATTCATAGCTTCTGCGAAAGCCTGCTGCGCGAAAATGCGATTCAAGCGGGCCTCGATCCTGAGTTCGAGATTCTTGCCGAAGCAGAAGTCTCCCGTTGGCTAGACGAGGCGATCCTATCAGTTTTTACCGACTGGGATGACGAGGATCACGATACCGAGGCCTTTCTCCGCGAAGTCTCGGGTCGGCGCTCCTACGGCAGCGGTGCATTGGCCTACGAATCGCTCAAGTCGCCCATTCGGGAGGTCCTACGCAAGTTCCGCTCGTCCAGCGTGGATCGCGCTCTACTTCGCGACCAGTACGGCAACGCTGAGACCGTGGTCCAGCATTGGCGCGAAGCCTTCTTGGGCACCCTGCCCGATGAGCTTGCGAGAAGGCTCGACTTCTCCGATTGGAAGCCCGACTACGTCAAGGCAGCCTTTAAGGAGTTCGGCCGCAAGCCACCCCGGCCGTTCCTGGGTGGCCGCAATGAGGAGCACGAACTCGAGTCGGCAGTCCTTAGCGCTGGCCTGGTCAAATTATCGCTTCGCACCTGGTCCCTACTTGAGGACCGAATGCTGCGCGAGCAGAAGCTCGACTTCGCCGCGCTGGAAGTACGCGCGGTGAACTGCGTCGAGAAGAGCCCGGAAGTGCGCGAGCGGCTCCAACGCAAGTTCCGGGTCGCCCTTGTGGACGAGGCTCAAGACGTAAATCCGCTGCAAGACCGCCTTATCCAGGCAACCGATCTGGAACACGAGCTCACGGTCGGCGACGGCCAGCAGTCGATCTACGGCTTTCGACAGGCGGACGTCGACCATTTCAACCAGAGGCTGGAGATGGGAGACCACCTGAAGCTCTCAATGAATTACCGATCTCACGAGAGCATTCTTCTGTTCGTGGACCAGGTGTTTGGGGGACTTTGGGGCGAAGATTATCGGCCAATGAAGGCCGCCAAACAATTCGATCTTGATGAGGTGGACCGGCCCGAGTTCTACGGCGTTGAACTCTGGGAACAGAAGCTCAAGGATGTGGACCTGACCGCAAACTACATTGCCGAGATGGTCCAGGAAGGGGAAAAGCCTGGCGACATCGTCGTGCTAGTCCGCACGAGCGCCTTTGGCGCCGAGGTACAGACTGCTCTCGAGCGATGTGGCCAAAGAGCAGCCATTGTCGGCGAGTCTGATCGTTACTATTCGAGAATGGAGATTCGTGACCTGTCAAACTGCCTGACGGCTCTATCGAACCCCTGTGACGATCTCGCGCTACTATGCGTGCTGCACTCTCCCCTTGCGGGCTTGGGCTTCGACTCGGTTGCTCAGATCGCGAAAGTGAAGCCGGTCTCAGCGCAGCTTGGCAGTACTAACCGCGAGAATCCTGTCGATCAGATGTTGCTCGCGGAGTTCAACAGGTGGTTTCTCCCGCTGGCCGAATGCGCGGACAAGCTTCCCGCATGGGAGGTGCTTTCAACGATTCTGGCCAAATCGCCATACCTGCATAACCTGGCCGAGCGGCCTCGTGGGCGGCAGGAGGTGGCGAACGTCCGCAAGCTGCTGACGATCGCTATCGATGCTCCGCACATGGGCCCTCGCGATTTCGCAGAGTACATTCGAGAGATTCGAGAGCTGCGACACCGGGAGAGTGAAGGCTCTATCGATCGCGAACACGAGAGCAAGATTCGGATCATGAACATTCACAAGGCGAAGGGCCTCGAGTTCCCCGTCGTCGTGGTGCCGCAGACCTTTGATCCGCTCTTCAAGCAGAGGCAAGAGGTCGAAATCGACAGCCGCTTGGGAATGGTCTCGGCTGTATACCGGCGCAGCGCAAAGGTGCCGTACCACGAGTGGCTTGCCGAGCGTCGACAACAGCGGGAAGCGGAGGAGGAGCTACGGGTGCTGTACGTAGCTATGACCCGAGCCCAGCGGCGTCTGTGCGTCGTCGCGGGTCCGAGCATAACGAAGGACTGCCTCGCTAAACGCATTGCCGGAACTCTCGGTTGGAAGGCTACCAAAATGCCCGAGGGCTTGAAGGTGCGCACCATGCGCGCCGCTGAAGACCTCTAGCCGGTACTCTTGAGGCCTAATGGCGACGATTTTGGCAACCTGGCGAGAACCTGGCGAGGTGGCGGTAGAAACAGCTTGGAAGGCTTACCAGAAGGGGAGCGACCTTCTTACCAGCTTGGTCAAAGGCCTAGGAGCTTGTGAGGAAGACGACACTTTCCTGCTCGTGGGGCGCGGATCGCTTCCAAATTCGGATGGCGCACTCGAACTCGATGCGGCGGTCATGGACGGTGCCGACCTCTCAGCCGGTGCCGTCTGCGCAGTACAGGGCATCTGCCCGGTCATCGAACTGGCGCAATTGGTTAAAGATAGGACCCCGCACATCATGCTGGCTGGCGATCAGGCCCGGCGCTTTGCAATCGAGCAGGGCCTGCAACCTCGGAACTTGATGACCTCTGCTAATTGCGAGAAGTACGAGGAATGGGTCCGCAGCCCCGAGAATGCCGAGCGGTTCCTCCACACCCTGAACCATCACGGCGACACCGTCACCATGCTTGGACACGAGGATTCGAGCCATGTCGTCTCTGCTTGCTCCACCAGCGGTCTCGCTTGGAAACAACCGGGGCGTGTCGGTGACTCGCCCATCATTGGTGCGGGTCTGTATGCGGACGACGAGGTGGGCTGCGCCGGTGCGACCGGCATGGGCGAGGAGCTATGGCGGACCTGCGCTGCCTTTAGGACCTGCGAGAACATGCGGCGCGGCATGACGGCTCAGGAAGCGTGCGAGGCTACCGTGCAGCAGATGTTGCGGCGTCAACCCGCGGCCGTGAGCACTCCATGTGTCGTATTCGCGATGGGCAATGACGGCAACTATGGCGCGGCGACCACGTATGGCGAGTTCCAGCTCTGGATCTGCAAGAACGGGGACATCTCGATGCGCGAGTACAGCGCGCTCGTGCCCGCCGGCGTATGAACGATCCCGCACTGGCTGATCGCCTTGTAGAGGCGCTTCGCAGCGAGCACCACAAGGCGAAGACAAAGGTGTCGCTGCCTCTTGCGATCTTGCTCGACAAGCACAAGGGCACCTGCACGCGCGCCGAGATTCGCGAAGCAGTCGCTGAGCTGGAGCACCGGGGCAAGGTCGTCTGCTTCGGCGATCAGGTGCGCTTGCGTGAGGCTAAGCCGAAGCTCTCTCCCCGCCGGGAACTCTTCCAGGAGGCACTCCTTCACCTTTTGCGAGAGAATCCCCTGACCCCGCCCACAGCCAAGGAGATTGCCGAGAAGCTGAACGCCCCCGAACAGGCCGTCACTGCTGCGTTGGGGGAGGCCGTTCTGCTTGAAAATGCTTGGCCTTCCGAGCATGTGTTTTATCCCCGCCCAGAGTTCGATTCGGAGCTTCGGCGCATTGAGAATTCCTTGGGACGCCGAAACATCACTCGCAAGCAGTTCCGCGAGCATCTGCAACTTACGCGCAAGCCTGCCGATGAACTTTTCGAGTTCCTCTTGAACAGGGGTTGGCTGCGCGCAAGCGGCGACGGGTTCCGCTTCGTTAGATAAGCGCCCGCAACGCGTCCTCAATGGTGGGTGGCCGCACCAGCGCGAACTTGACGCTGCCATAGCCCTCAAGGAGCAGCTTGGCCGCAACCGCCTGCCCCTCGGCAGCTTGCATGTAAAGGCCCTCGCTGCTTTCCCGAACCGACACCTCGAAAGGTGCCACTAAAGCCCGCACCCCATCTGGCTCGGCCGTAGAGATGGTCAGCTTACGTTGAGCGCTTTGCAACAGCAGGTCTGCCGGAGAGCCGGCGAAGACTGGAACCTGATCTCGCAAGACGATCACCGCATCAAATCTCTCCACGAGTTCGGGACGATTGGTCGCGACGACGGCAACCGCCCCTTGCGAGAGCCTCTCGCTCATTAGCTTGAAAGCTCCCGCAAGCACCCAAGGGTCGAGCTGATCGAAAGTGCCGTCTAGAACAATCAGCCGGTCTTCACCCGCGAAGGGTTCTATCAATTCGCAAGCAGCCGCCTGCGCTTCTGAGAGCTGTGAGAAGGGCTTCTGACGCAGGTCCCAGAGCTTTAGCTCATTAAGGACATGGGTGGCTCGCTCCGAACTCGAGCCAGCGGCCTTGGCGAGGCCCTGAGGCTTGCTGCGGCGGCTGATATCCTGCCTTACCGAGAAGAAGACGCTGGGCGGAGTTGTTATCGTGCCCCGTGCGGGCCGCTCGGCGCGGGCGAAGACCGCTGCCAGGCGGCTCTTGCCGGAGCCAGCAGGTCCTACAACGCAAATCGACTGTCCGGAGCGAACAGAAAGAGAGACCGTCCCGCCTTTGTTGAGTAGCCCCACGTGCGTGAGCGAAACGATCTCGGGCAAAGTTACTTCGCCTCTGGCAAGACGAGCATCTCTTTGGGCGAAGAAGTCAACATCTCGATTCCGGTTGAGGTGACCACAACGTCATCTTCGATCCGCACACCTCCAAACCCTTCGATGTAGATGCCTGGCTCGACGGTCCAAACTTGTCCCTCTGCGAGAATATCGGTGTTTGAGGGGCCCATCCGTCCGTTGTCATGCACCACACCGCCGAGACCGTGCCCGAGCCCGTGACCGAAGTATTGCGCCATATCACCCATGGCGTCACGAGCTTTGGCGTCTACGTCTTTGGCCGGCACTCCCGGTCTCATCATTTCCAAAGAGGCAAGCTGGGCATCCAATACCCGCTGATAAACCTCACGATGGCGGTCGCTGGCCTCGCCTACGACAATCGTGCGAGTCAGGTCCGAGCACATACCGTTCAGCTGTGCGCCAAAGTCAAATGTGACGAAATCGCCCCGCTCCAGTAATTTCTCGCTCGGGCGTCCGTGAGGACGTGCGGATCGGTTGCCGCTCACGACAATAGGCTCAAAGGCCAATCCTGCCCCTGAGCGCCGGAAGTAGAACTCGATCTCGAGCCCGAGATCGTACTCAGAGATGCCAGGGCGAACCAACCGCCGCACGTGCTCGAAGCAGGCGTCCGCCAGCTTGCACGCTTCACGGATTCTCGCCAGCTCATCGGCGGATTTCACCATCCGCAGTTCGCCGACGACATCCTTACCGGGAACGAGCTCTATCCCCTCGAGAGCACCGCGCCACTTCTCGTAAGTCGCGTAAGGCACACTGCTCGCCTCAAAGGAAATGGTTCGCAAGCCCATCTCACGAGCATGGTCCGCGATGAATTCCTCAACCTTCTTGGGATTTGCGAAACTGAAGGATGGAATGGCCCCAAGCTGCTCCTGAGCTTGCAGCGTATAGCGGCTGTCCGTGAGGAATCGCGCTGCCTCCGAGGTCACTAAAAGGAAGCCGAAAGAGCCTGTAAAGCTAGTCGCCCAGCCTACATTCGCCATGTCGCTGAGCAGATAAGCCTCTGCGCCGTCCTCTGAAATCCTCTGCTGGAGCCGTTCTACGTTCGTCATCAAACTGCCTCTCTCTTAACTTGGCACAGAGCCTCTAGCGCCATGATATAGCCGTACCCTCCAAAGCCTACTATCTGCCCCAAAGTGATCGGTGCAATCACGGATTCTCGACGGAATGGCTCCCGCGCATGAACGTTGCTCAGGTGGACCTCAATAACGGGGAGACGAACGCTCACCAGGGCATCGCGGAGGGAGATGGAGTAGTGGGTCAGCCCGCCGGGATTGATGATAATTCCGTCCGCCCAGCGCCGATGCTCCTGAATTGTGTCGATCAGGACGCCTTCGTGGTTCGACTGAAGTGTGCGCAAATCTACGCCAAGGCGATTCGCCGCTTCTTTCAAGGAATCCTCGATCTCCTCGAGCGGCTGCTTTCCATAGATGTCCGGCTCGCGAAAGCCCGTCATATTGATATTCGGTCCATGGAGGACGAGCACCTTTACTTCAGTCTTGTCCAAGCAATAACTCCTTTAACCGGTCAGGGCTGATCGCATCGTCGGGCAGTAAATGGGGAATGCCGTCGATGATCTCGAAACCGTAGCCACAACTCGTACAGACAAGATAGCGGCCTTGCGACTCAAGTGGGGGCCGTTCAGCTTCCAAGGGGCACGCCAAAACGGCTAACAACTCAGGGTCGAGCATTCGTGTTCTGCGCTCAGGACTCCCGACACGCACGCCTAATTTACCCTTAGGGTCAAGCTTTGGGAATCAGATCGAAACTGGAGGCGTTGTATAGATTGGTCCGCTTCCTGCTACCATCTTTCATATCCCAGCCATGAAAAAGCGCAAGTCTCCTGTCCTTCTCGTCACGTTGCTCTTGGTACTCGTCGGCGTCGGCGTTGGCATCAACTCGACTCTTCAGAAGAAGGACGACGCGGCCGCTCAAGACCAGCCAAAGAAAATGGACGCGAGCGAAGCGACAAAGTTAAAGGTCGCTGAGCCGCGAACTCCGGATTCCAAGGGCCAGATCATGCAAGGAATCAAGGACTCCTTCAACAAGGGAGGAGAAAGCAACCACTCGGTAACGGCCCCACCTCCTTCCGTCCGAATCGAGAAAGAGGCCCCACGCCAGCCTAAGCCGGATCCGAACAGAACAGCCGGCCAGTGGTACACGAAGGAAAGCGGCGAGTGATCTAGGGTCGCGGATACTGCGGCAGCAGGTACTCGGCCCCGTCTGAGCCGCGGACAGGCATCAAGGGGGCTCCGTAAGCGGCTTCTAGCTTTTGATCTCGCAAGAGAACATCCATTGGGCCTGAGTAAGTGCATTCGCCCTCACTCAATAAGACCGCGTGCGAAGCAGCTGCCTTTGCCCAGTTCAGATCGTGGACGGCAACTAGGATCGTCTTCCCCTCTGCCGCTAAGAAGTGCAGCAGTTCGATTGCTGTGATCTGGTGGGCGAGATCGAGGTGAGACGTGGGCTCGTCGAGGAGCAATACCTGCGTTTGCTGAGCCAGAGCCCTCGCAATCAACACCCGCTGGCGCTCGCCCCCGCTGAGTTCGCGAAAGCGTCGATCTGCAAGGTGCGAGCCGTCCACCTGGGCGAGCGCTTGCTCGGAGATGTCGACATCTTCACGCGTTTCGAACAACCCGTTTGAAGCGGCAATCCGGCCCATCGCTACAACCTCGATCGCAGAGAAATCGAAGTCCGTCAACTCCTGCTGAGGCACGAAGGCGATTTGTCGAGCACGCTCACGGGGCGGCAAATTTTTGATTTCACGAGAGCCCAGTTGAGCCGATCCAGCCAGGCTGGGTAGAAAGCCTCCTACTGTCGAGAGCAGAGTGGACTTGCCGGCTCCGTTTGCACCCAGAACTGCAGTGACGGTCCCAGGATCTGCTTCAAAGGATACGTCCCGCAGAACCACATGGTTGTGAAACCCGCAGGATAAACGGCGGCAAACGAGGGGCTGGGCTTTATCCTGGCCCATCCATGACTCCTTGCGAGAAGGCTCGATACATTTCCGCATAAGGGCCGTTCGCCTTCAGCAGTTCGGCATGGGTGCCCTTTTCGATCACTTGACCCTGGCGGAGGTGGATGATGCGATCGGCCCGTGCGGCTGTAGTGAGCCTGTGGGCGATCATCAGCGTAGTGCGGGAGTGCATGACCTCATCAAGGGCCTCGGTCACGGCGCGCTCGCTATTCGCATCCAAAGCGCTCGTCGCTTCATCAAGCAGCAAGATAAGCGGCTTTCTTACCAGGGCGCGAGCGATTGCGATCCGCTGCATCTGGCCACCGCTCAGCTTCACCCCCCGCTCGCCAAGTGCCGGATCGGTGCGCAGGCTCATCTCCGAGACGAACTCAGCCGCATGCGCCTGGCTAAGCGCTTCCGCGATCTCCTCCTGAGAAGCGTTGGGCTGGCCCATGCGGACATTCTCCTCGATGCTTCCTGCGAA
>Ga0207657_10006958_pt1 | contig 11649 bp, 5 predicted proteins | sample KBSC33metaG_FD_184316 | JGI IMG/M metagenome (GOLD analysis project Ga0207657, IMG submission 184316) | Corn rhizosphere microbial communities from Kellogg Biological Station, Michigan, USA - KBS C3-3 metaG (SPAdes) (version 2) | ecosystem: Host-associated > Plants > Roots > Rhizosphere > Soil ...
GGCAGCGCGGCGAACTCGCGCCCGATCGGGCCCATCGGGATGCCCTGCGTGGCCGCCTCGCCGGGCGCGCCGACCTTGATCTCGAGATTGGCCGGCGCCATGCGCAGCACCGACTGCTTGAACCAGTCGACGAAGCCGCGCCGGGTGCTGGCGATGCGCTCGTCCACCAGCGTGGGGTTGTCCCACGCGGTCTGGTCGTACAGCGCCGTGAACAGCTTGCGCACCGGCGAGTCGGCACTGTCGCCCAGCGTGTTCATCTTGTCGACGGCCTGGTCGAAGCTGCCGAAGTCGGCGATCGACACGCCCTGCATGAAGCGCTGCCACTCGCGCACGTAGTCGGCCTTGTACAGGTCGGTGAGCTGCTTGCGGATCTGTTCGGGGCTGCCCTGCAGGGACAGGTCGTCGCGGTTGGACGTCTTGAGCACCCAGTCGGAGCTTTGCAGCTCGTTGCTGGCCGCGTCCTTGAAGGCCTTGTCGACGTAGCCCTGCCAGGCCTCGTGCGTGAAGGTGCCCGAGACGACGTAGCTGCCTGCGACGACGGACTTGGCCTTGTCGCCGACGATGCCCGCCACCGTGACCGAGCCGAAGCGCGTCGAGGCGCGCGTCTTGATGTCGCCGTAGACGCGTTCGATGGCCGGCGTGCCGTGGACGACACGGCGCAGGTTGTCGCGCGTCTGGTCGACCAGACCGAAGTTGTCGTTGACGACGGGGAAGGCCGGATCCTGCAGGTTGGCCATGCTGAACGTGATCATGCGTTCGGCGCTGCGCATCAGCTGGTCGCGCGGCATCGTGCCGCGATTGGCCTCGAGCCAGCCGCGCCAGAAGCGGGTGATCTGGTCGGTCAGGTGGCCCGGATCCATGCGCTGGCGCTCGGCCAGCATCAGGTAGGTCTTGAGGGCCTTGTAGGCATCCTCGACGTTGGTGGCCGAGGCCTCGGCGTAGCGCGAAGGCACCGCGACGCCCGCGCGCGGCGCCGCGGCGCTGGCGGCGCCCGCGGGCGCGCTGGCGGTCAGCGAGGCCGGGGTCGCGATGGCCCCGGGCTGCGCGTCGCTGGCCAGTGGCCGCAGTTCGCCGGCATGCTGGTTGACCTCGCCCAGATAGCCTTCGAGCGCCTGCGCCACGGGCTCCAGCATCACACGCCGCACGCCCTGGAAATACTCCTGCCGCAGCTTGCGCTCGACCGCCTCGCCCTGGTAGAGGCCCATGCTCACCGACAGCGGCTTGTGCTCGCGCCAGGCGGCCAGCTCTTCGATGCGGTTCTGCAGCAGCTCCAGGGCCTGCATGCGCGAGGCGAGGTCGACGCGGTCATCCTGCAGGTGCACCGCCTTGTCCAGGTCAGCCTGCACGCTGGCCACCAGCTGGCGATTGCCGACGTAGGACCAGCTCCAGCAAGCCAGCAGCAGTGCCAGCGCGAGCACGCCGCCGGCGAACCCGAAGGTGCGCGCGCGCACCTTGGCGCGGCTCGCATGCTGGCGCACGAGGTCGCGATCGGCGAAGACGACGCGCGCGAACAGCTCCTTCAGGAAGAAGCCGTTCTCGCTCATCACCATGCCGGTGGTGTGCTCGGCGCGCGGGGTCAGTGCGAACTGTTCCGCGACGCCGTTGCGCGTGCGGCTGCTGGACTCGCCCACCTGCACGGCGCTGGTGAAGTAGAAGCCGCGGAAGACCGGCCGATACTGGTACGGGTTGTCCTCGAACAGGGTGGCGATGAACGAGCGCAGGACCGTCTTCGCGCCGGCGAATTCGAGCGGGAAGGCGAGCACCGCCGGCGACATCGCCTTGCCCCGATGCAGCGACATGTGCGCCAGGGCGAGCTCCTTGAGGCCGTCTTGCAGCTCGTCGAAATGACGGTCGAACTGTTCGACGGCGTCGGCCGGATGGTCTAGCTGGTAAGGCAGCGTGGCGCCCCAGACCTTCTCGCGTTCCTTGGGATCCTGGTCCTCGAAGAACTCGACGAAGCCCGCGATCAGGTCGGCCTTGGTGAACATCACGTACACCGGCGCGAACACCTCCAGGGCCTCGGTGAGTTCCTGCACGCGTTGGCGCAGGCTCTTGGCCAGGCGGATCGTCGCGTCGGGCCGGGCCTCGTTGAGCTCGGCGATGCTGGCCGCGATCAGGATGCCGTTGATCGGGGCCTTCGGCCGGTTCTTCTTCAGTAGCGCCAGAAAGCCCAGCCATTCGGCGCGGTCCTCTTCCTGCACCGAATACCGGCCCGCGGTATCGATCAGGATGCCGTCGCTGGTGAAGAACCAGTCGCAGTTGCGGGTGCCGCCGATGCCCTGGATGATGTTGTCGGTGCCGCGCGCGAACGGGAAGCGCAGGCCCGACTGCACGATGGCCGTGCTCTTGCCGGCCGCCGGGTTGCCGATCACCATGTACCAGGGCAGCTCGTACAGCGCCGCGCGGCCGGTGCGTTCGCCCAGCTTGGAGGTCTTGATGGTCTTGATGGCCTCCTGCAGGCGCTCCTGGATCGCCGCGGTCTGCACGCGGTCGCGCGCGGGCGCGCTGCGGCTGGTGTCGGCCAGGTTGCCGTCCAGGTCCTGTTCGAGGCGCGCGGCGGCCCGGCGCGCGAGCTGGCGCCGCACGAGCCACACGACCAGCCACACGACGACGGCCACGCCCAGCGCGATGGCCGCGTAGATCAGGCCCAGCTGCATCATGTCGGCGCCGAGGAACAGGAACGCTGCCAGCGCGATCAGGCCGAGTACGCTGAGCACGCGCACATCGAGAAGGAGTTGGAAGAAGCGATTCATCGATCGGGACTCTGCAGATTCGGTCGGGTGTCGTGGGCCCTCCGCTCACGCGGGCTGGGGCTCGTTCTTGAAGGACGCCGGGCGCAGCACCGCGGCCATGCGCCAGTGCGGGTCGGCCAGCGACAGCGCCACGGCGGGCTGCCCCGATTCGCGTGCCTGCGCGGCCGCCATGGCCAGCGTCAGCAGCGGCGCCGCGGCCTCCAGGCGCCCGGCGACCGTGCCGGCCAGGCGCAGGTCCTCGTTGGCATCGAGCCCGGGCAGCAATGCCAGCGTGACGGCGAAAAGCTCGGTCGCTCGGGCGGTGTGCTGGTCGGCATCGCTCGCGAGCTTGGCCACCTTGGCGCCAGCGATGCCGGCGCTGGCCAGCCCGTGGCCGACCAGCCGCACGACATCGTCCGACGATGTCCGGCCGGCGACTTCGATCGATTCCGAGCGTCGCACGATGGCGGGGCTGTCGAAGCGCACGCGCTCCGCATCGATGGCCGCGTCGGCCGGCCAGTCCTTGGCCGAGACCACCAGCACCGCGGCGCCTTCGCCGGCCATCGCGACCTTGGGCCGGCGTTCGGAGTGGAACAGGCGTTGACCGGTCTGCAAGGTGCGGATGCCGGCGGCGTCGAGGTCGCTGTGGCAGGCCATCAGCACCACCGGATCGTCGCGCCCCTCGCGATGCAGCACGTCCAGCGTGCGCTCGGCGGCCGACAGCAGCTCGGTGCCCGACATGCGCTGGCTGCGGATCGACCATCGCGAGAGCGGCAGGACGTCGGCGAGCGGATCGCACAGGCGCTGCGCCAGCCAGGCTTGCGCGCCGGCACAGGTCGCATCGTCCCAGTCGGCCGGCCAGGCGGCGAGCACGCGCACCATGCGCGCAGCGTCGCCCTGCGGTGAGGCCCCGTCCGTGCGCGCGGCGAGCGCCGCCGCCTCGTCCCATTGGCCGGCCCAGGTCAGCAGCGATTGCGCCAGTTCATCCACCAAGGGGGACAGGCTCGCGAGCGCCCGCACGGCGCGGTCCGGCGCGGCGGCGGGTGGCGTGCCATCGAGCGGCGAGGGCAGGGCAGCGGCGCTTCGCCGCAGCGCGGTCTCGACGCCGTTGGCATCGAGCTCGGCGATGCGCGCGGTCATCACCGGCAGTCCTTCGTCATCATGCAGGGCCGCATCGGGCCGCGGCCGCGGCTTGCCCGCCTGGATCGCCTCGAGGAGTTCGTCGACGCTGGAACCCCCGGCCGTATTCGTCCACGCGCCCAGGAGATGCCACGACCAGTCAGGCCGCTGTGCCTGCGCGGGTTGGACCGCGGCCGCGCCTGTCGCCGGGGCGGTGGCGCTCGCGGCAGCGGCCTTCGCCTCCTGCTTGGCGAGCGCACCGCGCACGGCCCAGCGCGCCGCGAGCACGAGCCCGAAGACGACGATGGGCAAGATTGCGAGGTACAGCACCATGTCGCCCACGTCCATGTCGTGTTGCGTGGCGCGCCATCGCCACAACACGGCGATCCAGACGAGGCAGGCCACCGCCACGAACAGCGCGGCGCCTTTGAGCAGGGTCTTCATGGCAGCGGGGGGCAATGGGGGCGGGCTGTGCTCCGCGCAGGCCGTCGAGGCGACAGGCCGCATGCAGGAAGCGCGAACGTTTGCAACGGCGCCGTCAGTCGGTCGACACGGCCTGCGACGACAGGAGGGTCGCACCGCAGGCGGTCTTGTCCCCATGGCGTGCTGCCGCCTGTCCGTCGATCACGCAAGTGGGATCGCCGCTGGAGATCACGGTCTTGCCGTTGTGGCCATGGCCATGCTTGGGGCAGGTGACCTGGTCGCCCACGCGCGCGATGGCCTTGCCTGCGGCGTCGGTCACCGGCGAGCCCGCGATGACGGTGCCGCCGTGGTCGGTCTTGTCGCCGACCACGATGAAAGGTTTCGACATGTACTCCCCTGACTATTCTTCGATTCCGGTCGCGCTCAGCGGCTGGCCGGAAGTTCTGTGGCGCGATTATCGCCATCCGCCGCGAGCGTGCGCGGACGATGCAGTTCGACGTGGCCCAGGTCGCGCAGGCCATGCCAGTCGCCGCCCCACACCAGGCCCAGCGAGCGCGCGACCTGGCCGTAGCGTTCGTAGCCCGTCATCGCCCATGGATCCTTCTCGGAGATCACGATGCGGCCGTCGCGCAGGAACGCGCAGTCGGCAGCCAGGCCGAACTGGTGATAACTCTCGAACGGCCCCGCGCGCGTGACCGACGTCCCCAGCGCCGCGAGCGCAGCCTGGCGCTGCGGACTGCGATAGCCTTCGATCAGGACCATGTCGTAGCCGTACTGCTCGTGCACGAGCTTGAAGCTGAGCAGCAGCCGCTGGCGGAAGGCCTCGTCCAGCAGGTCCCATTGGCGGCTCGCGCTGCGGGCGAGCGGTTGCCACTGCTCGACCTCGGCGGTCATGAAGACTTCGGGCGGCAACGCCGGCGGCGGCACCAGTTCTTCGCCCTTGAGCAATGCGGCCACGCGTTCGTCGACGGCGTGGCTCGCATTCGGGTCGAAGCTGTCGACGCGAAAGACGCCGCGCAGCAACGCTGCGCCCAGGGGCAAGGCGACGATGACGAGGGCGGCGGCGATCAGGGCGGGCCAGTGGCGGCGCACAGCGTGCTCCAAGCGCTGGCCGGAGTCCTGCAAGGATTCGGCGCGACGCATGGTCTGCTGCAGCCCCATGTGGCGCCACGCGTTCCCGCGTGCCACGCCGCGTCGCCACAGGCCGCTGACGCCAGCGGTCGCGCGCTCGCGCAGCGGCGGCAGGCATACCAGGGCCAGTACCGCGACGACCAACAGGAAATACAAAAAGATACCAAATAACATGAGGGACGGTCGTGCAGCCACGCGGCCTCCGCGCAGGAGGCAGGGGTGCCATTGTTGATGAGCCCGGTGCCTTTGCAATCCCACTTTCTGGTGGGGTGTCGCGGCGTGGAATCCCCATAGAATCAAATCGCAGGTCCGTGTCCGCGAGGGGCCGGGTCTCGCCAGGGAGAACAGAATTCCGACATGGAATCACGAGATAACAAGACACCCAGGGCCGTATCCGGCCGTCCGAGCCTGTTGAGTCCTCCCGCAGGCACCAAGCCGGACGATTTTTCGCACACGCGCATGCTCTCCTTCCTGGAGGGCGACGGCAAGATGCCCGGCCCGGTATCGGCCGGGCGCAGGCCGTCCCGCAGGAAGGTGGGCATTGCCGCACTGGCCGTCGTGCTGGCGGCCGGCGTGGGCGCATTCTTCGCGTTCGGTCCGTTCGACGATGCCTCGGCCACGGTCGCCGCGGTCCCGGCGCCCCGCGTGATTCCCGCGGCGGCGCCTGATCTACCCGCGTCCGTCGCGCCGGCAGCCACCGCCGCCGCCCCCGTGGCCGCGTCGGCGGCTGTCGCGCACATCGAACTGGCTGTGGCGTCGGCGCCGGAACCCGCCTCCGCGGCGACGGTGGCCCAGGCCGCATCGCAGCCGCAGGTCAATCCATTGGACAAGCTCGCATCGCGCGATCCCGAGGCGGCGGCGCCGGCCGCATCCGCGGGGGCCGTCGCGTCCGCGGGCCCTGTCGACAAGGCGCATGCCAGCGTTGCCGCAAAGCGGCAGGCAGTCGCCTCTGCGCGGCCGATGCCGCCACACCCTGTGTCGGCCAGGGCGCAGGCGCCTGCGGCCCACAAGGCACGCAAGGCCGAGGACGACGCCGACACCGAACTCGTCGCCGCCATCATCGCGCGCCTGGACAAGCGCGGCGCCAAGCCTGCAGCCACCGCGCCCGTCGTCGCGAGCGAGGGGGTGCCGCCCAATGTGGCCAACCAGGTGCGCCAGTGCTCGTCCAACAGCGACCTGCTGGAGGCCCGCCAGTGCCGCAACAAGGCCTGCGATGGTCATTGGGGCAAGCTCGACGCGTGCCCGGCGGCACGCGCGCCCAAGACCTCGCGCGGCGACGGAGCCGACAGTGGCCATCGCGGTTGACGCAATCGCCGCGCTCGCATCGCGCGCGTCCGATGCGCTCGGCATGCTGCAGGCCGGGCTGGGCGACCTGCTCGATGGCAGCACCCGCCTGTATCGCCTGGAAGGCGGCGATGAGCTCGCCGGCCTGCAGGTCGAAGCCTTCGTCGTCGAAGAGGCGCTGAGCCAGCCCTGGCGCGCCGAGATCGTCGCGCTCCACGAGCAATCGGACCTCGATCTCGACGCGATGCTGGCGCAGCCGGTCACGCTCATCACCATCCTGGCCGACGGCAGCGAACATCGCCGCAGCGGCATGGTGCTGCAGGCCGCCGCGGAAGACAGCGACGGCGGCTTCGCGCGCTATCGCCTCGTCGTGCAGCCCTGGCTCGGCTTCCTGGCGCAGACGCTGCGCAGCCGCGTCTGGCAGGAGCAGAACGTCACCGCCATCGTCGAGGCCACGTTGGACGACTACGCGGCCTACGGCAGCTGGCGCTGGTCGCCCTGCGTGGGCCAGCTGCTCGCCAGCGCTGCGCAAGGGGGCGTGCGCAGCTACTGCGTGCAATACCGCGAGAGCGACCTCGACTTCGTGTCGAGGCTGCTCGCCGAAGAAGGCATCGGCTATCGCTTCGAGGAAGCCGCGGACGGCGCGCCCGGGCCGACGGTCGTCTTCTTCGCCGACAGCACCGCGGGCGACAGCTGCCCCGAGAACGTGGCTTCGGCCAGCCTGCTGGGCGGCGCGGGCATCCGCTTCCACCGCGATGGCGTGCAGGAAGAACAGGACACGATCCAGGTCTTCGGCGGCGTGCGCGGCCAGCCGGTGGCCACGCTCAGCGCGGTCAGCTACGACTACAAGAGCGGCCGGGTCATCGCGGCCGCAGTGCCCACGGTGGGCGCGGTCGGCGGCGCCAACGCGCCGTGGCTGGAGGACTACGACAGCACCCAAGGCTACGCCTTCGCCGACCCGGCCCAGGCCGAGCGCGCGCTGCGCCTGCGCCAGCAGGCCCTCGAGGCGCGCCACAAGCGCTGGATCGGCCGTGGCGTGGTGCGCAGCTTCGAGGCAGGCACCACTTTCACGCTGGCCGAGTCGATGCTGGACATGCTCGACCCCATCGATCCGGACAAGGACAAGCGCTTCCTGCTCACGCGCGTCACGCACGTGGGCGTCAACAACCTGCCCAAGGATCTGAGCGACACGCTCACGCGCAAGGCCAAGTCGCACGAGAGCGGCGCAGGCGTGCTGCCGCACTGGCTCGACGACGCGCTGCGCGCCCGCGCCGCCGAGCGCGGCTATGCCAACAGCTTCGAAGGGATCCGCGCCAGCGTGCCGTGGCGGCCGCTGCTGGTCGACGAGTCGGGCGCGCGCACCTGCGTGCGGCCGCGCGTGGCCGGCCCGCTCATCGCCACCGTCGTCGGCCCGGACGGCAGCACGCAGCCGCAAGGCGACCAGGAGCTGCACGTCGACGCGCTGCACCGCGTGCGCATCCGCTACGAGTTCCAGGACGCCGATCCTGCCGGCGCGCCCGCCAGCACCTGGGTGCGCGTGCAGCAGCCGCTGGCCGGCAACGGCACGGGCATGTCGTTCCTGCCGCGCATCGGCCACGAGGTGCTCGTCGGCTTCTTCGACGACGACATCGAACGTCCCTATGTGATGTGCAGCCTGTACAACGGCCGCGGCGAAGGCGGCGAGGCGGCCACGCCCGGTGGCGCCCAGGCCGACGAGGTGGACGCCAGCGTGTACGCGCAAAGCAGCGACGCCAGCCCCGGCGCACAGGGCAACCTCAGCGGCGGCAACAGCCCCGCCTGGCACGGCGGCAGCGCAGGCGAGCTCGATCAGGGCGGCCAGCGCAACGCGGCGGCGCTCTCGGGCTGGAAGACCAAGGAGTTCGGCGGCGAGGGCTTCAACCAGCTGGTGTTCGACGACAGCGCCGCGCAGCTGCGCGTGCAGCTGGCCACCACCCAGCACGCCACGCAGCTGAACCTGGGCCACCTGATCCACCAGGCCGACAACCACCGCGGCAGCTTCCGCGGCCAGGGCTTCGAGCTGCGCACCGATGCGTACGGCGCCGTGCGCGCCGGGCAGGGCGTGCTCTTGTCGACCTATGGCATCGACGCGTCCGAGCCGGCCGGCGACAACGCGGCGGGCATCGCGCTGGCCAGGCAATGGAACGTGCTGGCCGGTGCGTTCAACGGCGCGGCGAAGACGCACCAGACGGTGCAGCTGTCCGGCGTGATCGGCAGCGCCAAGCCCAATCAGAGCGTCCTCGACGACAAGGCATCGCCCATTGCGGCGTGGCTCACGCAGACGAGTGGCATGGTGGCGGCCGGTGCGCTGGACGGCGCGTTCTCGGACGCGAGCGACAAGTCCACCGCGACCAGACCAGGGAACGTGCCGCACGGCACCGACGCCGTCATCAACGTCGCCGCCCGCGCGGGCCTGGCGATGGTGTCCGGCCAGGACACGGCCTTCGTCAGCCAGGAGAACGTGCAGTTCGCCAGCGGCCAGGACACCGACGTGGCCGTCGGTGGCGCGCTGCGCCTCCACACGGGCCAGGCGATCGGCCTGCTCGGCGGCGCGATCAAGGCGGGCGCCCAGGCGGCCGGCACCGGCCTGACGATGATCGCCGGCAGCGGCGACGTCGACGTGCAGGCGCAGGCCGGCACCTTGCAGGTCGCGGCGCTCAACGACCTGAAGATCCAGAGCCGGGGCGCCAACATCGACTGGGCCTCGGCCAGGAAGATCACGCTGGCCACGGCGGGCGGGGCGAGCATCGTCATCGAAGGGGGCAACGTCACCGTGATGTGTCCGGGGACGATCACGGTGCATGCGGGGACCAAGAGCTTCGTGGGGGCGCAGCGGCTCAATCAGGACATGCCGGGCTTTCCCACATCGACGTTGCTGGTGCCGCTCACGTTCACCTTCGACCACGCGCCTGCCGGCGCCCGAACGCATTGGGCCGGCATGCCGTACAAGCTTTATGCCGACGGCGCAATGATCAAGCAAGCCGTGCTCGATGACACCGGTGGCGTGCAGGTGATGCATTCGCCCGCCGTCCAGCAGTACAAGCTCGAGTTGGCCAACGGCGTGCAATACACCCTTCCGGTCGCCGACAGCTTCACGAACGCGGACGAAGGCGTACCGGCCAACGAGGGCTACCTGAAGCACGAGCCTGGTCCAGCCGCTTCGGACACCGGCGAAGAGCCGAATGCCAAGTCGTTGCGCCAGACCTATCGAAAGATCTTCGGCCGCTGAGCGATGGCGGCGGCGCACGTGACCGTCGCAAAACGCAAGAGGCCAGCTTTGGAATCTCGATGACCGATACCGACACTCAGCCGACTCGTCACGTCGTGCCGATCCAGCGCGGGCAAAACGCGGCCGCCATCACGCCGCCCTGGTTCGTGAGCGGCAGCGAATACCAGCCCAAGCCGGCCACGTTCAAGCCCTTGGTCAATGGTCAGGAGGCCTTTGGCGAGGTCTACCGAGCCATCGAGGGCGCCAGGAAGACCGTGTGCATCATCTGCTGGGGCTTTCAACCCAGCATGTACTTCATCCGGGACGGCCGGCACCTGATGATCGGACAGTTGCTGGAAAAGAAGGCCCGCGAGGGCGTGATGGTGCGCGTCCTTTGCTGGGCCTATCAGCTGACGGGCAACACCGCCATCAACGCTACGGGCTTCAGCGAGTCCAATACGCCTGGTCGGTGGATGGCCGGTGTTAAGGACCGGCCCCGTACGAGCACCGACGAACAGTACGAGTACGACGAAAAGTTCTTCCGCATCTTCGACCGGAAGCAGTCTCTGGCCGGTGAGTTGAACCGCAAGTACGTCATTACCGACGATTATCCGAAGGACACACTGATCTTCACCAGTCGGAGCTTCTCATCTGCCGACAGCCAGCAGATCTCCGAGGTGAACTATGTAGACAAGGGCATTTCGGACAGCACCAGGCGGACGCTGCGCTGGTTTCCGAGTCACCACCAGAAGATGGTGGTCGTGGACCACGAGGACCCCGCAGCTGCCGTGGGCTTCGTGATGGGTCACAACATGCTGGACGCCTATTGGGATACCCCTGACCACGGCCACGCACCTCGTCCCGCCAACCTGGGTCGCAACGGCCCGGCCCCTCGGCACGACTACTCCAGCCGTGTGACGGGCCCCATCGTGGGCGATGTATTCCGCAACTTCGCCAGTGCCTGGCAGCGTGAGACTGGCCAGGCCCTGCCTGTCCCGACGTTCGACACCTACCCGCTGCGCGGCGAACGGGCGATCTGCCAGCTTCTTCGCACGCAGGTTCAGTTCGGCCATCGTCAGGACATCATGAAGTGCTACCTGCAGGCGGTGTCAAACGCCTCGCAGTACATCCACATCGAGAACCAGTACTTCCGCTGGCCGCCGCTCGCCGACAAGATCAAGGCTTGCGCAGCCCGGCAGACCGCTTGGGGACGCACGCCCGAGAAGGACGGTGCGCTGTACCTGTTCGTCATCACCAACACCTCGGACGAGGCCATGGGTGACGGTACGGTCAACACCTATCGCATGCTGGACAGCCTCGGGCGTGCCGACACCATTCCAGAGGTGGCCCGCGACCAGCGCCTGAAGGACGTCGACGCGCAACTCGCGCAAAACGAGCAGGCCATGAAGCCGTTGCTCGCCAAACGCGAGGCCCTGGACAGCGAGGCGCGCATGCTGGGAGGCATGGGCGGCCAGGACCTGAACGACCGCTATGCCCCGATCAATGACCGGCTCGGCCCTTTGGAGGAACGCCAGCGGCAGCTGCAGGAGACCAAGGCGCGGCTTTCACCCTTGACTTGGCGCGAGCGCACGTTCGGCAGGTTCGACACGGGCCGAAGGTTGGCGTACAGATCGAGCGCTTTGCGCAGTCCCACGTTCACGCTCGTGAACCCCGCGCCCACAGGAGTGGTGACGGGCCCTTTCAGCGCAACCTTGTTTCTACGGATCGAGGCGA
>Ga0207657_10006960_pt1 | contig 11648 bp, 10 predicted proteins | sample KBSC33metaG_FD_184316 | JGI IMG/M metagenome (GOLD analysis project Ga0207657, IMG submission 184316) | Corn rhizosphere microbial communities from Kellogg Biological Station, Michigan, USA - KBS C3-3 metaG (SPAdes) (version 2) | ecosystem: Host-associated > Plants > Roots > Rhizosphere > Soil ...
CGGCTTCGCCGCTTCGCTGCCCCCGAGGGGGCGGAATTCGCGCTTCGAGGCGGCTCTGCAGCGCTTGTATGTTGTCCACTCATCGGAGGACTCCGAGAATGGACACCGACGGAACCGGGAGAGGGTCGCCGCGGCAGCGCTTGAAGCACAGGCTTCGGCAATGAGATTGGCGCCCTCGACCGGTGCTGAAGGTCCGAACGGTATCCCGAGGCCGGCTGCGCCGCGTCCTCGCATGCACAAGCGTGGACAGCAGCACCGGCTCCGAGGCTCCCGATTTCCTCCGTCGCCAGGAGGTCGCATGCGCTTCGCCGGAATTGACATCGCCTCGGAGAAACATGTGGTGGCCATCGTAAACGCCGACGGTGCTGTCGAATTGAAGGCCACTGTATTTACCGAGGACGCCGCGGGTTACGAGAAAGTGCTGGCGCTTCTTGGTACCCCGAATGAAGTGCTGATCGCCATGGAGGCAACCGGACACTTTTGGAAGAATCTGTTCGCAGTGCTGGCTGCAGCCGGACATGCCATTGCATTGGTCAATCCGCTGCGCACCCATCGCTTCGCCGGCGTCGACCTCGAGAGAACCAAGACTGATGCAATCGATGCCATGGGCATCGCCCGCTTCGCTGCTGAAAAACGGCCCGCCGTCACCGCACTGCCCGATGCACTCGCCGAGGAACTGCGCGAGCTCGTGCATTTGCGTGACCGACTGCTGCAGGATTTCGGCGACCGCGTGCGGCAATTGCACCGCTTGGTCGATCTCGGCTTTCCCGAATTCACCCGCTACGTGCGCACCCTGGACAGCGAGCTCGCCGTCGCCATCCTGCGCGACTATCCGACCGCAGCAGCCTTCCGTGGCGTGTCGGTACGGCGTCTGGCCGCCTTGCGCTACGACGGCCGCCACCAAGTCGGCCTTGACCTCGCCAGAACCCTCATCGAGGCCGCACGCCGCTCCGTCGGCCAACATCACAGCGCGACCTACCGACTGCAGATCCGTTACGCCTGCGATGACCTCAATGTACTGCGTCACCGTCTGCGCGATATCGACCGCGACATCGGGGGCAAACTGCGTGAGCACGAGATCGGCCGCCTGCTCACCACGATCGACGGCATCGGCACCAACACCGCCGCCTGCGTGATCGCTGAAGTCGGCGACCCCGCCCACTTCCGTAGCGGTAGCGCGCTCGCCGCCTACGTCGGCGCCATCCCCGCCCTCAAACAATCCGGCAAGCGTCAATTTGCCCGCGGCGCGATGACACCCATTGGCAACGCCCGTTTGCGCGCCGCCCTGTGGATGCCAACCCTTAGCGCCGTTCGCAATAACCCGTGGCTGCGCGCCTATTACCAGCGCCTTCGCGCTCGCGGCAAGCTGCCAAAGGTCGCCTTGGTTGCCTGCATGCGCAAGCTCCTGCTCGCCATCTACAGCGTGGCCAAGCATCGGCGCCCATTCACCGTGGAAGTCTCGCCATGACCCACAAACCACTTGACGGACGTCACGGTATCTCATTGCACTGGCTCCGCATCGAGCCAGCGCACGAATCGGATCACGCCTTCGCGATCGGACTCGATCACGTGATCGGCGACCTCGCGATACAGCGGATCGCGCAGCTGATAAAGCTCGACGAGCCGCGTGCGCGGATCCGTTGCGTGCAGCATTGGCCGGTGGCGGCTGTTGCGAAGCCGCTGCCACAGCGTCTCGGGCGCCGCATGCAGATACAGCACGGTCCCGCTTTCGCGCAGCCGTACCCGGCTCCGCGCGCGCATGACGACACCGCCGCCGGTAGCCAGCACGATTCCATCGCGTCGGCAAAGCTCGTCGATCACCGCTTGCTCGCGATCGCGAAACCCAGCCTCGCCCTCGAGCTCGAAGATCGTCGGGATCGGCACGCCGCAGCGCGCCTCGAGCTCGTGATCGGCATCGATGAACGGCTTGTCGAGGCGGCGCGCGAGCTGGCGCCCGAGCGTCGTCTTGCCCGCGCCCATCATGCCGACGAGAAAAAGATTGCCCCGGTGCAGCGACACCGGGGCATTGTAAAGGGTCGGAGAACGGTTTCCGCTGCGCGGAAAGTGGTCTCTGACCTACGTCGGTTCTGACCCTACTCCGGTTTTGCGTTGGTCAATGGATCGACGTGACCGTTTCCTTGACGATCCGCGGCGTGAGGAAGATCAAAAGTTCGGTCTTCTCCGCGGAGCGAAGCGTCGACTTGAACAGGTTGCCGGCCCATGGAATGTCGCCGAGGAACGGCACCTTGCTCACCGTGTTCGTGATCGTCTCCTCGTAGATGCCGCCGATCACCGCGGTGTCGCCGTTGTTGACGGCGATCTGCGTCGTGACGCTCTTCGTGTCGATCGCCGGCGCGAAGCCGCCGCCCGCCTGCGGCACGTTCTGGCCGACGCTGTCCTTGTGGATCTCGACGTTCATGATCACCCGGTTGTCGGGCGTGATCTGCGGCGTCACCTCGAGCTTCAGCACCGCATCCTTGAACTGCGTCGTCGTGGCCTGGCTCGATCCGCCGCCGCCTGTCGAGTAGGGTATCTGCGTACCCTGCACGATCGACGCCTTCTGATTGTTCGACGTGATGATGCGCGGACTCGACACGACCTTGCCGCGGTCATCGGCCTCGAGCGCCGACAGCTCGAGATTGAGCAGGTTGCCGCTGCCGAGGTTGATCAGCGTCACCGCGAGGCTTGCCGGGTTCAGGCCGCTTGCGACGACCGCGGGAAGGTTCACGTTGAGCTGCCCCGGATCGGAGAATTGCGGCGGCACCTGTCCCGCGGCAATCTGGAACGGCAGCGGCGACCCCGGCGTGCCCGCGACGATCGGTGTCGTCGAAAGGCTGCCCGACGTTCCCAACGCATAGCGGCCGTTGAACGTCGCGCCGGTTTGCTGACCGAGCCGTACGCCGAGCGAGCGCGAGAACTTGTCGTCCGCGATCACGATGCGCGCCTCGATCAGCACCTGGCGCACCGCCGTATCGACCTGGCGAATAACGCGCCGCACTTCCTCGAGCCGGCTGCCGATATCGGTGACAAACAGGATGTTCGTGCGCTGATCGAAAAACGCGCTGCCGCGCTTGGACAGGAAGCGTCCCCCGGCCTCGGGACCGGCGGCGCCCGACTTGCTCGACGTGATCAGCGTCACGACATCGGCGGCCTTCGCATAATTGAGCTGGAACGTTTCCGTCTGCAGCGGCTCGAGGTCGTTGATCTGCGCCTGCGATTCGAGCTGCTGCTTCTCCTTCAGCGCCAGTTCCTCGCGCGGCGCGATCAGAACGATGTTGCCGTTCTTGCGCATGTCGAGGCCCTTCGTCTGCAGGATGATGTCGAGCGCCTGGTCCCACGGCACGTCCTTCAGCCGCAGCGTCAGGCTGCCCTGCACGGTGTCGCTGGTGACGATGTTGAGACCGGTGAAGTCGGCGATCACCTGCAGCACCGAGCGCACTTCGATGTTCTGGAAGTTGAGCGACAGCTTCTCGCCCTTGTAGCCGGCACGCGTGCCCTGCACGAGCTTGTTGGGGTCGTCCTGGACCGGCTTGATCTCGATGATGAAGCGGTTGTCTGCCTGGTACGCCGAATGTTCCCAGATGCCCTTGGGCTCGATGATCATCCGCGCGTTGCCGCCCACCTCGGTCGTCTCGATCGAGACCACGGGCGTGTTGAAGTCGGCAACGTCCATCCGCCGCTCGAGGTTGCGTGGCACGCTGGTCTTCTGGAAGTCGACGATCAGTTGCCGGCCCTGCTGACGGATGTCGATGCCCGCGTTGCTGTCGGACAGATCGACGACGATGCGACCTTCACCGTTGCGACCCCGGCGGAAATCGACGTCGCGCAGCGCGTGCTGCTGATCGGTGCCGCGTGCTTCGGCGAAGCGCTGCAGAACGGGCGGCGCCACAGCAGCTTGCGCGCTTCCTCCGCCGCTGTCGGCCAGCGTGACCACGACTGCGTTGCCTTCGATCTTCGTGTCGAACGACTGCGGCTTGTTGAGGTTGAACACGACGCGCGTGCGGTTGCCGGCCTGCACGAACTGCAGGCTGCGCAGCGCCGGGTCGTCGACGGCGCGCTGGTTGTTCGGCAGCGCGCTCGACGTGTCCAGAAAATCGAGCGCGATCCGCGGCGGGCTCGTGATCGCAAATCCGGCCGGCGGATTGGTGGGCGGTGCCTTCAATGTGAAGCGCACGACGGTGAAGCCCGCGGCGCCTCGCGTGACGGTTACCTGCTCGATGCTGTTCGGCGCCTGGGCAAGTGCCAAGCCGGCGGTCAGCAGCACGGCGAATCCGGCAAGGCGAGCAATCCACGCCCGGCAAATGGCGAGGCCTCCCAAGCCTTGCCGTTGAGCGACGCGATTCGCGTTCATTTTTTCTGCTCCTGTTTCTGATCTGCCTGCAGCAGGTTCAGTGTGCTGGACCGCTCGGACCAATCGCCGGCGCCGTCCTGCATCAATTCCTTGAGCTTGATGTCCGTGTCGCTGATGCCGACGACGACGCCGAAGTTCTGCCCCATATGGTTGCCCTGACGGACCTGGTAGATGTCGCGCTCGGGCGTTTTCACGAGCGCGTAGCGTGTCTTGCCTTTCTCGAGCGTGCCGACCATCGACAGACCTTCGAGCGGGTATGCCTCGAGCGGCTCCTTGCGGCGATTGAGGTCGGGTGCCAGCTTGCTCGTGGCCTCCGTGCCTTTCACCGGCTCGATCTTGCGGGGCTTGAACGGATCGGGCAGGTCGAAGTCCGCATAGGCGAAAGGCTCGTACGGCTTGATCTGCGGCAACGGGTCGAGCTTGCCGCGCACGCCCTTGCCCTGCTCGCCCATCCAGTTGCGCAAATCCTGGTGGCTCTGCCCGCCGCATCCGGCGAGGAGTGCTACGGTGATCATCGATATCCAAGCGACGCGGTTCATTATTTCTTCGCCTTGTCCTTGGCAGCCTTCTGCAGCGCCCGCTGTTTCGCGATCTCTTCCTCGTCGAGATAGCGGAACGTCTTCGCGACGGCGTCCATGCTGAGCGTGCCCTTGTCGTTCGAGATCGCGACGTCGTTCAGCGTGACGATGCGCGGCAGTGCTGCGACGTCGCTCGCGAACGCGCCGATGTCGTGATAGTTGCCCGTGATCCTGATGCTGATCGGCAGCTCGGCGTAGAAGTCGGCCATCTTCTCCTGCGGCGCCGGCCTGAAGAGGTCGAACTGCAGTCCGCGGCCGAGCCCGGCCTGGTTGATGTCGGTCAGCAGCGCATCGATCTCCGAGCGGTTCGGCAACTGCTTGACCAGCGCGCCGAACGACTGCTCGACCTCGGCGAGCTGCTGCACGTACAGGTCGTAGTTGATCGCCCTGGCCTTCTTCTGCGTGTACTGCTCCTTGAGCTTGACCTCTTCCTGCTCCGCGACGCCGAGCGCCTCCCACTGGTCCTTCCAGTCGAAGAACGCGCCGAGGCCGCAGATGAACAGCACGAGCAGCGCGAGCACGATCGCCTTCGGCAGCCACGGCCACGAGCCGACCTCGCGGAAATTCAGCCGGCGGAAATCGTCGAGGGTCATGTCTTGCCTCCCTTGGCGGCCGGCTTCGCGGGCGTTCCTGCCGCCGGCAGCGCCGTCGGCGGCGTGCCGCGCCGGATTTCAAAGGTCATCGTGAATTCGTTCATCCGCTGCGGCTCGACCTTCGGCGCGGCGGGCATCGAGACGAGCTTGATCTCGACGAGGGCCGGCTTCTCGAGCCACGGCGAGCCCTCGATGTTGCGCATCAGCGTCGACACGCGAGCATTCGACTGCGCGTAACCGACGACGGTAACCTTCCTGTCGACCTGCTTGACCGACCGCAGGTAGATGCCTTCGGGCAACTGGCGCACGAGCTGGTCGAGCAAGTGAACCGCCTCGTTGCGATTCGACTGCAGCGTCTCGACGACAGCCTTGCGCGCGAGCACCTGCGTGATCTGGTCGCGCAACTTGTCGATCTCCTTGATCTGCTCGTCGAGCTTCGCGATCTCGGTCTTCAAGAGCGCGTTGCGCGAGACCTGATTGTCGATGCGCGCCGCGAGAATGCCGTGGACGAGGGCAACAATCGCGACGCCGAGCACGGCGAGCGAAATGGCGAGCGTGACGAACTGCCGCTGGCGGGCCAGCCGCTTCTGCTCGCGATGGGGCAGCAGGTTGATGCGCATGGCTCGGTCCCCGTTATTCGAAACTGCGCATCGCCAGCCCGGTGGCGATCATCAGCATCGGCGCTTCCTGCGCCAACTGGCGCGGCCGGATGCGCTCGGACGTCTGCATCGCCGCGAACGGGTTGGCGACCACGGTGGCCACGCCGGCGCGCTTCGCGACGAGCTCGTCCAAGCCCGGGAGCAGCGCGCAGCCGCCGGCCAGCACGATCTGGTCGACCTGGTTGTACGACGTCGACGTGAAGAAGAATTGCAGCGCACGCGTGACCTCGAGCGCCAGCGATTCCATGAACGGCTGGAGCACGTCGTGGTCGTAGTTCTCCGGCAGTCCCTGGTTCTTGCGCGCCGACTCCGCTTCTTCGGAAGAGAGGTTGAACGCGCGCTGGATGTCCTGCGTCAATTGATTGCCGCCGAACGCCTGGTCGCGGGAGAATAGGATCTGGTTGTTGCGAAGGACATAGAAGTGGCTGACGTGCGCCCCGATGTCCACCAGCGCGATGTTCTGGTCGCGGCCGTTGGCCGGCAGCGACGGGGCGATGAGGCGAAAGGCCTCCTGCGTCGCGTACGACTCGACGTCCATGACGCGCGCCTTGAGGCCGGCGGATTCGGCGACGGCGACGCGATCCTCGACCTTCTCCTTCCGCGACGCAGCGATCAGCACCTCGACCTCGTCCGGGTTGTTGGGAGCGGGGCCTATTGCCTGGAAATCGAGGTTGACCTCGTCGAGCGCAAACGGTATGTACTGATTGGCTTCGGCCTCGACGGTCAGCTCGAGATCCTCGTCGCGCTGGCCTGCGGCGACGATGATCTTCTTGGTGATGACCATCGCGGCCGGGAGCGCAAGCGCCGCGTTGCGGTTGCGCGTGCCGAGGCGCTTCCAGGCGCGTTTCAGCACGTCGCCGGCGAGTTCGATGTTCAGAATGTTGCCGTCGGCAACAACGTCCTTGGGCAGCGGCTCGATCACGTAGCGCTCGAGGCGGTACAGCCCCTTGCCAGCGTCGGACAGCTCCACCAGTTTCAGGGACGTCGAGGCGATATCGACGCCAATAAGGCTCGGCGACTTGGTTTTGAACAAGTCGAGCGCGGACGAGAGGTTTTCGGCGAGCATGTCTTGATGGGCCCCGTTGCTTACAATCTACATTAAACTCTGGCGGCAAGTGCAACTGATGTCAAATTGTTTCCTTTTTCGCGTGCCAGTGTTGCATGCACGCCTATAACCAGGGGCGGGCACCCGTCCCAAACATGGGTTTTATTCCATTGTGCTAAAGCGCTGGCTACTCTATATTGCGTCGGTCGGCGTCGGTCTTGCCGTCGTCGGCGCCCTGCTCGGGGCATTCGTGCTGGCGCTGCTCTGGCCGACACTTCCCCCTCTCGACGCCCTGACAGACTACCAGCCGAAGATCCCGCTGCGCATCGTCTCCGCGGACGGCGACCTGCTCGGCGAATTCGGTGAGGAGCGTCGCGCAATCATTCGGATCAGCGAAGTCCCGGATGTCATGAAACACGCCATTTTGGCCGCCGAAGACGAGCGGTTCTATCAACATGGCGGCGTTGACTATTTGAGCGTGTTGCGCGCCGCGGCGGCAAACGTCACGTCGGGCACGCAACAGGGTGCTGGCACGATCACGATGCAGGTCGCCCGCAACTTCTTCCTGACCCGGGAGAAGACCGTTTCGCGGAAGCTCCGCGAGGTCATGCTGGCGTGGAAGATCGAAGCCAGCCTGCCGAAGGACGAGATCCTCGAGCTGTACGTCAACCAGATCTTCCTCGGCCAGCGCGCGTACGGCTTTGCGGCGGCCTCGCAGACGTACTTCGGCAAGCCGCTGGCCGACGTCACCGTCGCCGAGGCGGCGATGCTCGCCGGGCTTCCCAAGGCGCCCTCCGCCTACAACCCGGTCACCAACCCGCGCCGGGCGAAGAGCCGCCAAATGTACGTGCTGCGACGAATGCATGAGCTGCGCTATATCAACGACGACGAACTCCGCGAAGCACAAAATGCGCCATTGACGGCGCGACCGGTTACGCGCGAAGCCTTGGCCGTGCACGCCGAGTTCGTGGCCGAGATGGCACGGCAGGTGATCTACGACGCGTACGGCGACGAGGCGTACACGCGCGGCATCACCGTGTGGACGACCATCCGCCGCGCGGATCAGGAGGCCGCTTATGCCGCCGTACGCAAGGGAGTGATGGACTACGACCAGCGCCACGGCTACCGGGGGCCCGACGGCTTCGTCAACCTGCCCGAGGACCAGGCCGAGCAGGACGCGGTGCTCGACCGGGTGTTCCAGGAGAATCCGGACAGCGACAACATCCTGACGGCGGTCGTCCTGCAGGCGACGCCCGCGCAGGTACGCGCCGTGCTTGCCAACGGTGATCAGGCAGAAGTGACGGGCGTCGGTCTGAAGTTCGCCCAGCGCGCGCTGGCGGACAAGGCGCCGGCCAACCAGAAGCTTCGCCGCGGTGCGATCATCCGGCTGCTGCGGGAGGACAAGAAGTACGCGATCACCCAGATGCCGCAGGCCGAGGCGGCCTTCGTGGCGGTCAGGCCCGACGACGGCGCCATCGTCTCGCTGATCGGCGGCTTCGATTTCGACCGCAACAAGTTCAACCACGTGACGCAGGCGCTGCGTCAGCCCGGCTCGGCGTTCAAGCCGTTCATCTACTCGGCGGCGCTGGAGAAGGGCTTCACGCCGGCGACCATCATCAACGACGCGCCGTTCTTCGTGCCGGCGGAAAAGTCGGGCGGCGAGGCGTGGGAGCCCAAGAACTACGACGGCAAGTTCGACGGGCCCATCCGCCTGCGCGTCGCGCTCGCCAAGTCGAAGAACCTCGTGACGGTCCGGGTGCTGCAGGCGATCGGTCCGCAATATGCCCAGGACTACATCACGCGCTTCGGCTTCGATCCGAAGCTCCATCCGGCCTACCTGACGATGGGGCTCGGTGCCGGGTCCGCGACGCCGATGCAGATGGCCACCGCGTACTCGGTCTTCGCCAATGGCGGCTACCGGATCACGCCGTATCTGATCGGCAAGATCACCGACAACCGCGGCTCACCCCTGTCCGAGGCGAAACCGACGCTGGCGCGCAAGGACGCCGAGCGCGCGATCGATCCGCGCAACGCGTTCATCATGACGACACTGCTGCGCGAAGTGGTCACGTCCGGAACGGCAACGCGCGCGCTCGATCTGAAGCGCAAGGATCTGGCGGGCAAGACCGGCACCACGAACGAGAACGTCGATGCGTGGTTCTGCGGTTTCAACGCGGCGGAGGTCGGCATCGCCTGGATCGGCTACGACCAGCCACGATCGCTCGGCACCAACGAGACCGGCGGCGTCGCGGCGCTGCCCATCTGGATCTCTTACATGCAGCGAGCGCTGAAGGGCGTGCCCGAGCAGACGTTGGAGGCGCCGACGGGCGTGGTGTCGATGCGGATCAACCCCGACACGGGATTGCGCGACGACTCGAGCCGCGTCTCCGACTGGTTCCTCGCCGAATTCGCGCCGCGGATGGCGCAGGATGCGCTCGCACCGGCTGCTATGCCGGGCGCAACCCCTGCGCGCGACGTGCGCGACCAATTGTTCTAGCACCTGTTCACACCCTGTCCGACGTGAACAGTCGCTGACCCGCGGTCAGGCGCAGCAACGAAACCGGAAGACTCGAGACTACTTTGGGAGACCGCATCGAATCGCTGGCCGGCCGTATGGGCGACAGCTCGCGCGACGCCGAGGACCGCGCGCGCATTGCCGACGTCGCGGCGCGGCTGATTGCCGAGCACGGGATCGCGGACTGGTCGCTTGCCAAGCGAAAGGCGTTACGGCAACTGATGCTGCCCGACCGCACGGCGCTTCCCGGTGACGACGAGATCGAGGCTGCGCTTGTCACCCATCACGCGCTGTTCGGCGGCGACGAGCACGTGGTCACGCTGCGGCGCCAGCGCGAGGAGGCACTGACATGGCTGCGCGAACTGGCGGAATTCTCGCCGGTGCTTGTCGGCGGCGTCGCCGCCGGATGGGCGACGGAGCACAGCGACATCCGCATCGAGCTGATCGCCGACGACTCCAAGGAAGTCGAGCTGATGCTCATCAATCACTCGATTCCCTATCGCGTGGCGCCAGGCAATGCGCAGCATGGCTCGGCCGAGCTCTTCGTCGACACGCGCCGCGGCGGCGTGGCACTCGTCATCCGCACGCCGGCCGTCGCGCGGCAGCGGCCGCGCCGCGATCGTCGCGGCAATGGCGAGGAAGTGCGGCTTACCGCCGTGGCACTCGCGGAATTGCTCGGCCGCAACGCTGGCTGAACGCCCGGCCGCGCCGAACCGCCGACCGGCGTCGAGGCGCGCTAGCGCCGCGCCAGCCAGTCGGCCGCGTCGAGCGCGAAGTAGGTCAGGATCGCATCGGCACCCGCGCGTTTCATGCCGGTCAGCGCCTCCAGCACGCACGCGCGTTCGTCGAGCCAGCCGGCTTGCGCGGCGGCTTTCAGCATCGCGTACTCGCCGGAGACCTGGTATACGGCGGTCGGCATGCCGAACGCATCCTTGACCCGGCGAACGATGTCCAGGTACGGCAGGCCCGGCTTCACCATCACCATGTCGGCGCCCTCCTGGATGTCCAGGTACGTCTCCCACATCGCCTCGTCGCTGTTGGCGGGGTCGATCTGGTACGTATATTTGTCGCCGCCGGCCAGGTTGGCGGCGGAGCCGACGGCGTCGCGGAACGGTCCGTAGAACGACGACGCGTACTTGGCGGAATAAGCGAGGATCCGCGTATGAATGAAGCCCGCGCCGTCGAGCGCGCCGCGCAGCGTGCCGATGCGGCCGTCCATCATGTCCGACGGCGCGACGATGTCGACACCCGCCGCCGCGTGGCACAGCGCCTGGCGGGCGAGCGCCTCGACGGTTTCGTCGTTCATCACGTAGCCAGCCGCGTCGATCAGGCCGTCCTGTCCATGGCGGGTATATGGGTCGAGCGCGATGTCGGTGATGACACCCAGCGCCGGAAAGTGCGACTTCAGCGCGCGCACCGTGCGCGGCACCAGGCCTGCGTCGTCCCACGCGTTCGCGGCATCGTCGGATTTCTGCTCCGGCGGAATAACGGGAAAGAGCGCGATCGCCGGTATGCCGGCGCCTACGCAGCGCTCGGCGTCACGCAGCAGCAAGTCGATCGACTTGCGCGCAACGCCTGGCAGCGACGGGACGAGCACTTGCCGGTCCATACCGTCATGGACGAACACCGGATAGATGAAGTCGTCGGCGGTGAGCTTCGTCTCGCGCGCGAGACGCCGCGAGAAATCGTCGCGCCGCATCCGGCGCATTCGCTTGGCGGGGAAGCGGCCGGTGAAATCGAAGCCCATGCTCGTCGATCCTTTTTACTGGATTATGGAACTCGCAAAATCGAGTACGGTCACATTCGTTGGACGGTGAACGTCTCCCGCTTTCCTCCCTGAGCGGGTGCCCGTGCCGGCTTCGCCGGCACGGGCGTTTTGAGGCCCCGCGTCACTCCCCTTGATCGCG
>Ga0207657_10006962_pt1 | contig 11647 bp, 5 predicted proteins | sample KBSC33metaG_FD_184316 | JGI IMG/M metagenome (GOLD analysis project Ga0207657, IMG submission 184316) | Corn rhizosphere microbial communities from Kellogg Biological Station, Michigan, USA - KBS C3-3 metaG (SPAdes) (version 2) | ecosystem: Host-associated > Plants > Roots > Rhizosphere > Soil ...
GCACACCCGCTGTGCCGGAGATCGACCGTGTAGTATCCAGGGAAAAAGTCGACGAGGTGCTGCCCACCGCCGACGTCGTCATTTGCGCGATGCCGCTCGATGCCGGCACTCTAGGATTTTTGAATGCCGAAAGAATCGCGCTTATGAAAGACACAGCGATTTTCGTAAACATCTCCCGCGGCAAGGTGGTGGACGAGGCGGCTCTCGCCCGCGCGCTAGCGGAAGGCCGCATCATGGGGGCCGGGCTCGACGCGTTCGCCAGAGAACCGCTCCCCGCGGAGAGTCCCCTCTGGGATCTTCCAAACGTGCTGATGACGCCCCATGTCGGCGGGAACGGCGGGCGCGAACTGTGGCGGCGCATGAGCGACCTCGTGCGCGACAACACGCGCCGCTATCTTTCCGGCGCGCCCCTTAAACACGTCGTCAGAACACCCGATGGGACGCTCCAAGGATTTGAAAACGTGGCAGATGGCAACTCTTAGTCGCGCTTCCCTGAGTTGACCAATCCAATCGCTCCTGCGTCGTCGGCCGGCTAATGTCTGGATGTGAGTTGTTGCCGCCAGCAACTCGGTATAAAAGGCAGAGACATGCGTGTACGCATACTCGGCTGGACGCCGGTATTAATTTTTTTGAGCTTCGTTCTTATCGGTGAAACTTCCGCTCAGGTGGACCGGCTCAAAGTCGGTTATTCTTCGATCGGCGTCGGGCAGTCGCTGGTCTGGGTGGCTAAAGAGGCCGGGCTCTTCAAAGAGAACGGCCTCGACGTGCAGCTCATTTTTATCGGCAGCTCGAGCGTCGTGACGCAAGCAGTGATCGCCGGCGACGTGCCGATCGCGATCATGTCCGGCAGCACGGCCGTCGGCTCGCAACTCGCGGGAGCGGACCTCGTCATAGCGGCGAGCACAAAGAAGGATCCAGCCCAGGCGTTTCTCGTCGCTGGCAAGGGAATTTCACAGCCCGCTCAGCTCAAGGGCAAAAAGCTCGCGGTGAGCCGCCTCGGCGCTTCATCGGATTTTATTCTCAGGGTGATTCTCAAGAAACTCGGCTTGGTCCCGGACAAGGATGTAGCGATCATTCAAATCGGCTCCTCGCCGGTCAGAATGGCGGCGTTGGCCAACGGCACTGCGGACGGCACTGCGCTGACCTTCGAGGAGATGATGGTCGCGAAGAAAATGGGTTTCAATGTCTTGCTGAACCTCATGGACTTCGGCGTCGAAGCGCTCAACAGCGATGTGGTGACGACACGCAGATTTATGCGAGAGTCGAGAGACACCGTCCAGCGCTTCATCAAAGGCATGATCAAAGGAGTCAGCTTCTTTGCGGCGAATAAAAAATTTTCCATGGACGTGATCGCTCGCTACACCAAGAGCAACGATGCTGAGAAGATCGAATACGGTTATGATTTTGTCGCCAAGACTTTTTTGAAGAAGCCCTACACTCCGATAAAAGGCATCCAACTCGCGCTCGAAGAGATCGGCGAACGAAATCCGGCGGCAAAAACCGCCAACCCCGAGCACTTTATCGATATGTCTATTGTCAAAGAGCTTGACCAGGGCGGATATATCGACGCGCTTTACAAATAGAAAATCGGCCAAAGAATTAAATTCGATCAGTCCTAAAGCGTGTTTAACTTGCCGGCTTAATGGAATTGCGCGTTTCGCGGCATCACGGTCCGACCGCGCTCCATATACGCCCATAGTGAGATGGGATGGTGAGCTGGGTTTCCTGAAGAGGCGCAATACCGCTCAGGTTAAGCGCGCCGCCGTGAAGCTCTTCGAGGTAATTCCCGCCGATCGGGAACCAGAACGGCACCGTCTGATCGGCGTCGCCAACGTCATTTACTATTGCGGTCAATCAGTATCGAATATCTTCGGTCTTGATTACGTCGGGGTTGTTGATCGTGAGGTCCAGCTTTTTCCTGGCTTGCAAGCCGCGGTCGCGGCGGAGTACAAGAAAGCGCAACTTGACCATCGGGGCATCGTTGTCGCCTCTATTCTCTCTGGACGTTGATGTCAGCACTTGATGAACTCGTGAATCACCCTCAATGAATTGGTCTAACGAGACTCCGTAATGAACTGTTCTCGCTGCCAGCATGACAATCCTGCCGGTGTGAAGTTCTGCGGCGAGTGCGGGGCGCGGCTTGAGTCGGTATGCGCCGCCTGTGGTGCTGCAAATCCGCCAGCAAATAAATTCTGCGGCCAGTGCGGAACACCCCTCACGCCGGCGGTGACTTCGACGAAGTTCGCGTCACCTGAAACTTACACTCCCAAGCACCTCGCCGAAAAGATTCTTACTTCAAAAAACGCCCTCGAAGGCGAGCGCAAACAGGTCACCGTGCTCTTTGCCGACATGAAAGGTTCCATGGAGTTGCTCGCGGATCGCGATCCGGAGGAGGCGCGCAAGCTGCTCGATCCTGTGATCGTGCACATGATGGAAGCGGTGCATAGATATGAAGGGACAGTCAGCAACCTAATGGGCGATGGCATCATGGCGCTGTTTGGCGCGCCGCTTTCTCACGAAGATCATGCGGTGCGTGCCTGCTACGCCGCGCTTCGGATGCAGGAATCGGTGAATCGATATGCTGACGGAGTGCGGCGCACGGAAGGTGTGCCGATTCAAATCAGAGTGGGTTTGAATTCCGGTGAAGTGGTGGTCGGTGCCATCGGCAACGACTTGAAGATGGATTATACAGCGATCGGCCAGACCGTGCATTTAGCTTCGCGCATGGAGCAGATGGCAACGCCGGGATCGATTTTGCTGACGCCGGACGCTCTGCGCTTAGCCGAAGGCTATGTTCAGGTGAAGCCGCTCGGCCCGGTCAGCGTCAAGGGATTAACCGAGCCGGTGGAAGTTTATGAAGTCACCGGAATTGGCGCGGCGCGCTCTCGCCTGCAAGCGGCCGCCGCGCGCGGACTCACGCGCTTTGTCGGACGCGATGCGGAAACCGAGCAGCTTCGAAAAGCGCTCGAACAAGCGCGCGCAGACCATGGTCAGGTGGTCGGTGTCGTAGGAGAACCTGGTCTGGGCAAGTCACGGCTGTTCTTCGAGTTCATCCACTCGCATCGCACCCAGGGATGGTTGATCCTCGAAAGCGGGTCAGTTTCATATGGCAAAGCCACACCCTATTTGCCGGTCATCGATCTCCTCAAAGCCTACTTTAAGATTCAGGACCGCGACGATCAGCGCGAGATTCGCGAGAAGGTGACCGGCAAGCTGCTCACCCTGGATAAGTCTCTGGAGTTCACGCTGCCAGCCTTCTTCGCCCTTTTAGATGTGCCGGTTGATGACCCCGCTTGGCAGGCACTCGATCCTTCCCAACGCCGCCAGCAAACACTTGGCGCCGTCAAGTGGCTCTTGCTTCGAGAGAGTCAGGTCCAGCCCCTGATCCTGCTATTCGAGGATCTGCACTGGGTCGACTCCGAGACCCAGGCGATGCTGGAGAGCTTGGTGGAAAGTCTGCCGACGAGCCGGCTCCTCCTCCTGGTCAACTATCGTCCGGAGTATCAGCATGGTTGGGGAAGCAAGACTTACTACACCCAACTGCGGCTCGATCCGCTGCCGCCTGAGAGCGCGGGGAAGATTCTCAATTCAGTTCTGGGCAATGACCACGGACTTCAGTCCCTCAAGCAGCTTTTGATCGAACGAACAGAGGGGAACCCGTTTTTCCTTGAGGAGAGCGTTCGGACATTAATCGAGACAAAAGTTCTGGCGGGTGAGCGGGGGAATTATCATCTGGAGAAAAAGGTCGAGAGCACCCAGATGCCGGCTACGGTTCAAGCCGTGCTGGCCGCGCGCATTGACCGGCTGCCGCCCCAAGAAAAGCAGCTCCTACAATCAGCCGCAGTCATCGGCAAGGATGTTCCGTTCTCCCTCCTGCAAGCTATTACTGAATTATCTGACGAGGAACTCCGTCGCGGCCTCACCCACCTCCAAGCGGCGGAGTTCCTTTACGAGACCAGTCTCTTTCCTGATCTGGAATACACATTCAAGCACGCGCTCACCCACGAAGTGGCGTACGGCAGCCTGCTCCACGAGCGCCAGCGCGCTCTGCACGCGCGGATCGTAGAAGCCATCGAGTCGCTACATTCTGATCGGCTGATCGAGCAGGTCGAGCGCCTCGCCCATCACGCAGCGCGAGGAGAAGTATGGGGCAAAGCCTTGACCTATCTCCGCCAGGCTGGCGCCAAGGCCGACGCCCGCTCGGCGAATCGAGAAGCGGTATCATACTTTGAGCAAGCGCTGACCGCCCTAGGGCATCTGCCTGAGACTCGCGAGACGCATGAGCAGGCCATCGATCTCCACTTCAACGTGCGTACTCCCCTGGCCGCGCTCGGGGAACGCGAGAGGGTGCTTGAACACCTGCGCGCCGCCGAAGACCTGGCAGATAGTCTAGGAGATGAACGCCGATTGGCGCGGGTTAATGAGTACAACGCGAGAGAGCTGTCGGCGCAGGGTGAGTACGAACAAGCCGTCACGGCCAGTGAACGTGCAATCGCAATGGCCAGAACCCTGGACGACTACGGTCTGGAGGTTCGGGCGACTGTCTCTATGGGATTGGCTTACTATCGCTTGGGCAATTATCCTAAAGCAGTAGAGGCGCTGGGGCGCAACTTAGTGCCCCTTGACAGCCCAGTGGTTCGTGAGCGCTTTGGTTCGATCAGCCTTACCTTCGCGAACTCGCGGACCGCGCTAGCCTTAGCGCTGGCCGAGCGCGGGGAGTTTGTTGAAGCCACAGTCCGATGCACGGAGGCGATCCAGATAGCGGAGGGGGTCGGCCATCCTCACAGCGTTACCGTGACGTATCAAAGGAAGGGGCTTTTACATCTTAGGCGGGGGGATCTTCACCAGGCAACTCTTACACTGGAGCACGCCCTGGAGATCTGTCAGGGAGTGGACAGCCCGCCTCTCTTTCACCTAGTGAGTTCCACTCTAGGCTATGTCTATGCGCTCTCCGGGCGCAGTGCTGAGTCTATTCCCCTCCTGGAGGAGGCCGTCGGGCGCCCCGTCTTGGGCCTGACCTTGGAGGGCAAATCGCTGCGGACCATCTCGCTGAGCGAAGCGTATCTGCTGGCCGGGCGGGAAGCGGATGCCCGTACCGCCGCACAGCGCGCCCTCGGTCTCACCCGTCAGCACAAAGAGAGAGGACACGAGGCGCACACTCTCCGGCTCCTCGGCGAGATCGCGGCGCGCGAAGATCCCGCTGATATCGCGAAGGCGGAAGACCACTATCGCCAAGCTCTCGCCCTCGCTGAAGAACTCGGGATGCGTCCGCTGATCGCCCATTGCCACCTCGGTCTGGGCAAACTGTACCGGTGGATAGGAAGCCGACAACAAGCTGAAGAGCATCTCTCTACTGCGACGGCAATGATGCGTGAGATGGAAATGGGATTGTGGTTGGAGGAGGCGGAGGCGGAGTTGAAGGAGTTGGGCTGATGCGTTGCCCACAGTGTCAGCACGAGAATCGACCGCAGGCGAAGTTCTGTGAGGAGTGCGCCGCCCCGCTGGCGCGAACCTGCCCGAACTGCGGCACTCAGCTTTCCGCAACTGCTAAGTTCTGCCCCGAATGTGCGCGTCCGGTAGCTGCCGATGTAGTGAAGCAACCGCGCTTTGCTTCACCCGAAACGTACACGCCCAAGCATCTCGCCGAGAAAATCCTCACCTCCAAGAGCGCGCTCGAAGGCGAGCGGAAGCAGGTTACGGTGCTCTTCGCTGATATGAAAGGGTCGATGGAGCGGCTCGCCGACCGCGATCCGGAAGAGGCGCGTAAACTGCTTGATCCGGTCATCGAGCACATGATGGAAGCAGTGCACCGTTACGAGGGTACCGTCAGCAATCTGATGGGCGACGGCATCATGGCGCTGTTTGGCGCTCCGCTTTCTCACGAAGACCATGCCGTGCGCGCCTGTTACGCGGCGCTCCGGATGCAGGAGTCGGTAAATCGATATACTGACAGAGTGCGGCGGACCGAAGGTGTGCCGATTCAAATCCGAGTGGGATTGAATTCCGGAGAAGTAGTGGTCGGTGCCATCGGCAACGACTTGAAGATGGACTACACGGCGATCGGCCAGACCGTACATTTGGCTTCGCGCATGGAACAGATGGCGACGCCGGGTTCAATCATGATGACCGCAGATGCTCTGCGCTTAGCCGAGGGCTACGTGCAGGTGAAGTCTCTTGGTCCGGTCAATGTGAAGGGGATGAGCGAACCGGTGGAGGTCTATGAAGTTACCGGTGCTGGCGCTGCACGGACGCGCTTACAAGCGGCGGCTACCCGCGGTCTCACGCGTTTTGTCGGGCGCGATGCCGAGATCGAAACCCTGCGTCAGGCTCTGGAACATGCTCGAGCCGGGCGCGGCCAAGTGGTCGCCATCGTCGGCGAGCCCGGAGTAGGAAAGTCTCGGCTGTTTTACGAGTTCACACATTCGCACCGCGCCGTCGACTGGCTGATCGTTGAGAGCGGGTCAGTTTCATACGGCAAAGCCACACCCTACTTGCCGCTCATCGATCTGCTCAAGGCATATTTCAAAATCCAGGACCGCGACAATCAGCGCGAGATTCGAGAAAAAGTTACCGGTAAACTCTTGACCCTCGATGAAACGTTAAAGTCCACGCTGCCAGCATTGTTAACGTTACTGGACGTGCCGGTCGACGACGAAGCGTGGCAGGGACTCGACCCAGCCGAGCGGCGCCGGCGCACCCTTGAAGCGGTCAAACGCATTCTCCTGAGAGAAAGTCAGGTGCAGCCGTTGCTGGTGGTCTTCGAAGACCTGCACTGGATCGACTCGGAGACCCAGGCGTTTCTCGATAGCTTGATCGAGAGTGTGCCGACCGCGCGGTTTCTTCTGTTAGTTAATTATCGTCCTGAGTACCAGCATGGCTGGGGAAGCAAGACATACTACTCGCAAATTCGTATTGACCCGCTGCCGCCCGAGAGCGCCATGGAAGTTCTCAGCGCCCTGCTCGGAGGCGATCGCGCGCTTGGGCCGCTTAAAGATCTTTTGATTGCGCGCACCGAAGGGACGCCTTTCTTCCTGGAAGAGAGCGTACGCACGCTAGTCGAGATGAACGTGGTTGGCGGCGAGCGGGGTAATTATCGGCTTACTAAACCCATCGAGACCATCCACGTTTCCGCCTCGGTGCAGGCCGTGCTCGCCGCGCGCATTGACCGGCTCACGCTCGAAGCGAAGCAGTTGCTTCAGTGCGCTTCGGTTATCGGCAAAGATTTCTCATTTGGCTTGCTGCACGGCGTCGCCGGATTGTCCGAAGAAAATCTCAGGCAGGAACTGGGTCATCTTCAGGCGGCGGAATTCATTTACGAGACACAATTGTTTCCCGATCTCGAATATACTTTCAAACACGCGCTTACCCATGAGGTCGCCTACGGAAGTCTGCTGCAAGATCGCCGTCGTGCGCTGCATGCCCGTATCGTGGAAGCCATTGAGAAACTATATGCGGACCGCATCTCGGAACAGATTGAACGGCTCGCGCACCACGCCACTCGGGGCGAGCTTTGGGACAAAGCGGTGGAGTATCTGCATCAGGCCGGCAAGAAAGCCTCAGCCCGCTCGGCCAATCGGGAGGCGATAGCGTACTTCGAGCAGGCAATGGAGGTGATCGAACATCTTCCCGAAAGTGAGCCGACAATCGAGAAAGCGATTAACATCCGCGTCGACCTGGGTCCTACATTGATTTCTACGAAGGGGTTTGGGGCAACTGAGGTCGAAGCAAACTACACTCGCGCACGCGTCCTCTGCGACCGGTTGGGTGAGACGCTTCAGCTTTTTCCCGTGTTGTGGGGATTGGCAAGGGTGCACGATGTCCGCGGGGAGCTGAAGGTGGGGCGGGAACTAGGCGGGCAGCTATTTACAATAGCACAGCGCGCCCAAGATCCAGCGCTCCTCCTTGAAGCGCACCACACACTTTGGGCCACCTTGACTAATCTCGGCGAGTTGACCGCCGCGCGGACGCACATGGAGCAAGGATTTGCGCTTTACGATCCACAGAAGCATAAACACCATGCTTTTCTCTACGGCGGGCATGACCCCGGAGTTTGCTGTGGTGGCCATGCGGCAGAGGTGCTGGGGCTGCTCGGCTATCCAGACCAAGCTTTGCGAAGAAGCCAGGACGCGTTGTCACTGGCACGCGAGCTGTCTCACCCATCCAGCATAGCTCACGCCTTGTCCTTCGCCGCCTGGTTCCATCAGCTCCGGGGTGAACGGGAAGCCGTTCAGGCACGGGTAGCGGAGGCTATGGCGCTCGCGACCGAGCAGGGGTTTTCCCCTCGGCGGGCGCAGGCGGACTTCCTGCAAGGATGGCTTTTGGTCGAACAGGGGCATAGAGAGGCCGGCATAGCGCAGATGATTGATGCGAAAGCTGTCAGGCGAGCTGCAGCGTCAGGACGGTGGGACGCACATATTGCTGCCTTACTGTCTGACACCTATGGGAAAGAAGGGCAGACCGCGGAGGGGCTCAGGGTGGTTAACGAAGAACTATCTCAACTGCAACTAACCGGAGCGCGTTTCTACGAGGCGGAGCTGCACCGGATCGAAGGCGAATTACATCTGGCGCAGGATGCAACAGGCGAGGAACAGGCCGAAGCGTGCTTCCAGAACGCATTGAAAGTTGCCCGCGGCCAGAGCGCCAAGTCATTGGAGTTGCGCGCCGCGATGAGCATGAGCCGGCTGTGGCAGAAACAGGGAAAGATAGAAGAGGCGCGAAATCTTCTCGGCGAGGTTTACAGCTGGTTCACTGAGGGATTCGACACGGCCGATTTGAAAGAGGCAAAACTGTTACTCGAAAGATTGGCATGAGGGACGACAGGGAGACTTCCTTTGCGTAAGAGGCAGCTCTTTCCGTTATTTCAGCCACCGTTATTTCACCCGCCTGCGGTCCAGATACGGCCATAGTGGGAAGGTACAGCGATATAGGTTTCCTGAAGCGGCGCAATGCCGCTCAGGTTGAGCGCGCCGTCGTGAAGCTCTTCGAGGTAATTCCCGCCGATCGGGAACCAGAACGGCACCGTCTGATCGGCGTCGCCGACGTTGATTGCAACGAGTGTGTATGCCGGACCGTCGTAGCGCGCGAACAGGAGCACGCCACGGGATTGATAGCGCTGCCAGTCATTGAAAAAAAAGTATGCGCCGCGCCGGATCTGCGCGCGGCTTCGCCTGATGCGCAACAGCTTTCGCATCAACTGCACCAGCCGCTGGCCCGGAGTATCGTAAAAATAATCCCAACGCAGCGCGCGCAGCAGCGCCACCCGTCCAGCGCCGAAATCCGGAAGAAAATAATTCTCTCCGAATTCTTCGCCCTGCCAGAGCATCGGCAGTCCCTTGCTCATCAGAATTGCGATCAGGTACGGCTGGAGCATGTACCAGAGATTGCGGTCGCCCTCTAGGAAAAGCGGGTTCCCGGCTTCATCCGGATTGCTCACCCCGAAATTGCACAGAAACCGTTCGTGGTCATGGTTCTCGATGTATTGCAGCGCGGTTTTGGGGATCAGATGGCCGTTGGTGTTCTCCTGCTCGGTATAACCGAACAATCCGAGCGACATTCCCCAGTCGAACATCCGGCCGCGGTCGCCGCGCGCAACCGCTTTGGCGGCATCGAAGGTGTGGTTCTGCCAGGTGCAATTGGAGTACGTCGCTTGCAGCACCTCTTCGGGTCCTTCTAATTGCTCGGCGCACTGAACGAGCGCGAGCGACGCCCCGGCGCCGGCATCGAAGCGATTCCAGAACGGTTGGCCTTGAGCGATTTTACTCCGGGTGAGCTGGTAAGTTTCGTAAACGAGCATTGCATAGCCTACGCCAAGCGCACCGTCCCAATAATTTGGCACGCAATCGTAACGAAAGCCGTCAACATGATAGACCTCGAGCCAGTGATGATTGACGCTGTAAAAGTAATCGCGCGTGAGCTCGCGATTGAAGTCGGTGCTCTTACCGAAGCTGCTGAAATAGTCCTTCGCGAACGGCCCCATGAACGGATTCTCGCGATACTGAAGCCGCGTATAGGCATCGAAGTAAGGAAAGTCGACGCCGGTATGGCCATAAACCACATCGACGATCACCGCGATGCCGTGCTGATGAGCAATGTCGACCATCTGCTGAAAGTCCGAACGCTTGCCGAACCGTTCGTCGACGCCGAAATAACCGATCGGCAGATAGCCCCAATCCACCGACGCGGCGACATTCGAGAGCGGCATCACCTCGACGGCATTGACGCCCAGGTCGGCGAGATATGCCATCAAGTTGCTCGTGCGCTCCAGGTCGCCGCCAAGCTCGGCGATATTGATCTCATAGATCACTAAGTCTGCGAGCGTCGGCGTGCGCCAGTTCGCCTCTGCCGGACTCCAAACGTAGGGCTGATAGCCGAGGGTAAATGCTGAAAGCTTGCCGACACCGAACTCGCGCGCGCACGGATCGATGATCCAATCGAGGCTGCCGACGTTGGGATTGTCGATGCGGTAACGGTAGAGGTAGCGGCCCGGGCTGCCCCAGGCCGATCCCGCCACAGGCGGCGGCGTCCCGGCGATGGGCAGGGTCACCGACCAAAAATCGCCATAAGGCGCGCGCGCGCTGTGCGCCAGCGAAAATTCCCGCGGTGGAATGTTTTGCAGGAACTGATCGCGCTCGTGAATAATCTTGACTGTAACCGCGTTGCCATCGGCGGCGGACACCCACGGCAGCCATATGCCGAAAGTCACCGTGCCGTTAGTCTCGACCGCGCCCAAACTGCCGAGCGGCAATAAATTCAGCGCCATGGTTTAGAGCGCCTTCCACTGAATGTGACGGAACCGGACTTGCCCGGTATGCGGCTGCTGCGGCGTCGACGGCAGTCCGCGCTCAGGCCATTGTGGATCACCAGTGAAATAAAATCGATTAACGCCACGGCGAAACCAGACCGACCTCGTTATCAACTAATAATGCTTTGTTTATGGACTTCGCTCTTGCGACCTGGCGAGGAATGCGCAACAAGACGCTCGCAAAAGCCTTTTGTCAGTTCCGCTGGCTGCTGCCCGCTACATAACTTGGAAGCAATTTCGTGTCAACGCAGCGGCGCTCTATTGGGCCATTAATCAGCCAATAAAATTTTTTTGAGCCGGTAACACCCATAGCAATTCGCGCTGTGTCATATGCGAAAGGTTTCTCTTGAAAATAACGTTTATGCGGGAGTACAAGGAATGCCGCAGCGAAAGAGGACAGCGATGAAATACCGAATGACCTGCGCCCTGGCGTCCATACTATGCATCATGCTTTTACCATTTGAGGTCCGCGCGGCAGCGGCGCCGCACAAAGTGATCTACACCTTCGGCGGCTTGAACGAACGCAGCGGCATTCTCTGGGTTGCCCGCGATGCGGGAATTTTTCAGAAGTACGGCATCGATCCGACTATTGTAAACGTCCGCAATGCCCAGGTCGGCATGTCGGCTCTGGCGGCCGGCGAAACCCAGTTTCACGTCGGTTCGGCAACCGGGACATCGATCGGCGCGATGGCGGGCGGACTTGATCTCGCGTACATCGCCGGTTTGATCAACAAACTCGACGGCGCGTTCATGGTCAACCCGAGCATCAAGACGCCGGCGGATTTGAAGGGCAAGAGAGTCGGTGTGCAAAGCATCGGCGGCGGCGTATGGATGTTTTCCATGCTC
>Ga0207657_10006964_pt1 | contig 11645 bp, 15 predicted proteins | sample KBSC33metaG_FD_184316 | JGI IMG/M metagenome (GOLD analysis project Ga0207657, IMG submission 184316) | Corn rhizosphere microbial communities from Kellogg Biological Station, Michigan, USA - KBS C3-3 metaG (SPAdes) (version 2) | ecosystem: Host-associated > Plants > Roots > Rhizosphere > Soil ...
CGTCCCAGCCTGGCGAGACCAGGTGACCGCCGTCGACGGCGAGCTCGAACCAGATGGCCTTGCCAGTGCCTTCGGACTCCACGCCCCAGTTGACGGCGAGGGTTGCGACGAGGCGGATCCCTCGGCCGGTGGTCGAGTCGGGGCCGTAGTGCCGCTCGCGGGGCAGGACGCTGGACAGGTCGTGCACGCGGATTCGGACCGTGCCGTCGGTGCGGGCCACACGGATTGTGTACTCGGTTTTGGCATGCAGGACGGCGTTAGTCGCGAGCTCAGAGACCAGCCTCTCCGCGTCGTCGCACGCGCCGTCGGCGCCGAGGGCGACCAGCTGTTGTCGGATGAAGCGGCGAGCTTGCGGCACGCTGTCCGCGGCCGCCGGCAAGGTCAAGGTGTCGGCGGTCACGGCCGCACCCTACCCAAGCCGGAGATGTCTAACGGTTGCCGTCGCACGACGAGCAGGCAGATGTCGTCTTCGGCCCGGTCAGGATCGGGGACGAGCGCGGTGAGGATCTCGGCGGCGATGTCGTTGGCAGTGGCGTTGCGCCCCGGGTCGCAGGCTGTCGTGACGACGGTGGTGAGCAGAGCGAGCTGGTCGTCGAAGTCGGTGCCGCGGCGCTCGATGAGTCCGTCGCTGTAGGCGACGAGGATCGCGCCGGGGGGCAGCACCTGCCGGTGCTCGGCGACATCGTCACCGGTGACGCCGGCCCCGAGCGGCGGCGAGGTGGTGGCGTGTAGCAGCAGGGTCGGCGCTTGGTGGGCGGTCAGGACCGGTGGCGGGTGGCCGGCGTTGGCGTAGGCGAGGGTGCCGGTGCTCGGCTGGTACTGGCCGTACCAGATGGTGGCGATTGCCTCTGGGTCGAGCCGGGCGCTGAACTGGTCGAGACGGGCGATCACCCCGGCTGGGCTTTGTGACTCCACGGCGTAGGCGCGCGTTGCCGCGCGGAGCTGCTGCATCCGTCCCGTCGCGGCGCTGCCGTGCCCGGCGACATCACCGACGACGAGGGCGAGCAGGTCGTCATCGAGGCGGAACAGGTCGTAGAAGTCGCCGGCGATCGGTTCCGGACCAGCGCCAGCGGGGATGTAGCGCCCGGCGAACACCAGGTCGGCGGCCTCGGCGGTGACATCCTCAGGTACGACGCGAAGCGGAACGGGCTGCAGCGAACTATCCGGCCCCACCATGCCCCCGGGTCCCCCTCGCTGCGGAACACGATCATCGCATCACGGTCGCGGTCACCGCAGCGGAACCGCGTGACATCCCCAGCGTCGCCGCCGATCGACGGGCTAGCTCCGGGACGCATGAGGTGGGGCTTCGGCCGCTGCCAGACGAAACGACTGTCAGGTGGACAAGATAGGGACGGCCGAGCCAGCGTGCGCCCGAAAGAGGCCCACGCTGGAAGCCGGCAGTGTCAGGGTTGCGAAACCTAGACGTCGTCAGGGTTCTGAAGCCAGGGCTGGCTTTCGAATCGAGTCGCCTTGTACGCGACCGAGACACATCGCTATACGATGGAAAATTCATGAGGTCGCGGGTTCGGCCGCGCGTGAAAGGGGCGACGCTGACTACGAGCGACCGGGCGTTGCATCGGCTGGGCGACTTCCGTGTCGGACCTCGGTTGTTCTCGATCACCGCCTTGGCGGTGCCCGTGGGGGCGTTGTCGGCGGGTGTCGCGTGGCTGTTGCTGCGGTTGATCGGGCTGATCACGAACGCGGTGTTCTACCACCGCCTCGGGACCGCGCTCGTCGCGCCTGATGCGAGTCATCACAATCCGCTGCTCGTCGTTGCGGCTCCGGTCGTCGGCGGCTTGGTGATCGGGATTTTGGCGCGCTTCGGGTCGGAGAAGATCCGCGGTCACGGGATGCCGGAGGCGATCGAGGCAATCCTTGTCGGCGGCAGCAAGGTCGCGCCGCGGGTCGCGGTGCTCAAGCCGCTCGCGTCGGCGATCGCGATAGGTAGCGGCGGGCCGTTCGGTGCGGAGGGTCCGATCATCATGACGGGCGGCGCATTCGGCTCCTTGGTCGCCCAGTTCATCCATCTAACGGCAGACGAGCGGAAGACGCTGCTGGTGGCCGGAGCCGCGGGCGGTATGGCGGCGACCTTCAACACGCCGCTGGCAGCGGTCGTGCTCGCGGTGGAGCTGCTGCTGTTCGAGTGGCGACCTCGATCGTTCGTCCCGGTGGTCGCGGCGGTCGCTGTCGCCACCACCATCCGCGGATTACTTCTCGGCCACGGCGTGCTGTTTCGGGTGCCGAGCACTCCGCTGCATCTGTCCGCCGGTGTCGAAGGGCTGTGTGCGGTGGCCGGTGTCGTCGCCGGTGGGCTCGCGATCGTGGCGACCGCGCTGGTCTACGCGTCCGAGGACCTGTTCCACCGACTGCCGGTGCACTGGATGTGGTGGCCGGCGATAGGCGGGGTCATCATCGGGCTCGGTGGGCTGCTGGTGCCGCAGGCACTCGGTGTCGGCTATGACGTCATCGGCATTGAGCTGCGCGGAACCGCAAGCCTGCATCTGGTTGTCGGCATCCTCACCGTGAAGACGCTGATCTGGTCGTTGTCGCTGGGTTCCGGGACGTCCGGGGGTGTGCTGGCACCGATGTTCATGGTCGGTGGCGCTCTCGGCAGTCTTGAGTCGGAGGTCTTCCCGCACGTGGCGGCCGGGTTCTGGCCCCTGGTCGCGCTCGCCGCTGTGCTCGGTGGGGTGATGCGCTCACCGCTGACCGGTGTCGTGTTCGCCGTGGAGCTGACCGGCCGGTTTGACGCGATCCTGCCGCTGCTGATCGCATCCGGCGCAGCGTTCGCGATCTCGGTGGTCTTCCTCAAACGGTCCGTGCTCACCGAGAAGATCGCGCGCCGCGGCCACCACCTGTCCCGCGAGTACGACGTCGATCCTCTCGAGGTGTTGTTCGTCCGCGATGTCATGTCCACAGAGATCGTCAGCTTCACCGGTGACTCAACGCTGGCGGCGGTCGCGGCGACGTTCGTCACCGGGCGTCGCCAGGTGCGGGACCCGCAGCACCGCCAGCGTCTCTATCCGGTGACGGACGAGTGCGGTCGCGTGCGCGGTGTCCTGACTCGCCGCGACGTTCTCGACCACGCCCTCGGTGGAGGGGACGGGACGCTGCAGTCGATCCTGCTTACCGATCCCGTCGTCGCGCATGACGACGAGACGTTGCGCGAGGTCGCGAACCGGATGGCTCAGCACGACATCACCCGGATGCCCGTCGTGAGCCGCGACGACCCGCGCCGGTTGGCCGGGCTGGTCACGCTGCCTCAGCTGTTGCAGGCGCGGCTGCGCGACGTCCACGAGGCGCACGTGCCAGAACGTGTACTGCGACTGCGGGTGCGCAGGCCGGTCGCGAACAGCATCGGTGAACCTTCTGTTGTGGAAAGGGATCGGCTCGTTTTGCCCCGGCGTCTGCACGCGGGCACGGACCGGAGGTCACGTCGTGCCAACCAAGACCGAGCCTGACTACGCGCGGCTGCTGGCGTTCCGCAACGCCCTCCGGGGTTTCCTCGCGTGGAGCGATGACCGCGCCCGTGCGGCCGGTGTGACACCCGCGCAACACCAGTTGTTACTCGCGGTGCGGGGTCGTGCCGAACCGCCGACGATAGGTGAGGTGGCTGCGGATCTCCGGTTGCGTCACCACAGCGCGGGCGAGCTCGTTAACCGGGCGCAGGATGCGGGTCTCATAGCCCGCGGGGACGACGAGGGTGACCGCCGCCAGGTCCGGCTGTACGTGACCGCGGCCGGAGAACAGGTGCTTCGCGGCCTGGCCCAACAGCACGTGGAGGAGATCCGCAGGCTGACCCCGATCGTGGCAGCACTAACCGCGGAGTAGGACGCTCGGGCGCCGGAACGTCGGCGCCGCTGCCGGACAGGGGCGGCCTCGCAGCGCCTAGCTCCCGCTGGGGACGTGGTGAGTGTGCGGGCGAGGGACGTGCACACGCGGATGCCGGCACCGCCAGCAGCGATGCCCACTGACCGGCAGCGGCAGCATCGTCGTCCTACCGCATTCAGCGCAGGACGTGAAGCCGTCGAGGGCCTCGACGAAGCCCCGGAATGCCATTACGGCGAGGAATGCCGCGGTCAGGCCGGCGACGGCGACGATGACGGAAGCCCAGGGTCCCATGGCCAACCTCCACGTAGTATCGTGACACGATACTAATGCCCAAGGCCGGGTAGGGCCACACGTGGCTCGGACGACGGGGAGGAAATGACACGGGAAGCCCCTCATGTGGTCCGCCGCGATGGCGAGTTGCCTGGCGGCGCTCCGGTACGACCCGATGCAACAACGCGGAAAGCGAGGACCTGCGCGAGTGAACGGCAACATCGAAGCCGCTGCCCACAGCTGTGTGGAGAGCCTTCTTCGCCGCTACCCGGCGCTGGACCGCAGCGAGTCACGTCGCGCCGTCCTTCGTGCCTACGAGGCGTTGAGGCTGTTTGGGTTGCTCGGCGACTCGGACGCGACCGGGTTGTGGTTCGCGTGCGCGGAGCGAGAAGTGCGGCTACGGCTGGGATTTGACGTCGAGGAGGCCCGGCTGGACCCGCAGCCGCACGGTGCACGCGCGCGTCTGTCCGTGCCGGACGCGGAGTGCCGTTCAGTACTGCTTGGGCGGGGGCTCGCGGTGGGTGTCGAGGGTGCTGCGGGCGCCGGAGAGCAGGTTCAGCGCGGTTGCGACGACGGTCACGAACGCGATGCCGGCGAGAATCGCGAGCAAGGCATCAACGGATTTCAATAGTCCGAGGCTGACGATCAGGGTTGTCGCGCCGGCGGGGGCGTGCGGCGCTCGCAGTACCTGTAGGAGCAGCGCGGTGGCCGCCAGCGACACGGCGGCCGCGGCGACACGGGCAAGGCCGACCCCTTCGACGATGACCGACGGGTGCGACCAAAGACCGAACGCGAAGAGTGCCCCGACTCCGGCGGCGACGCCAACCAGATGGCCCAGGACAACGTTGCGCGGATGCGCGGACGCGCTGCGCGGCCTTTCGGCGAGGACCATCACCGTGGGTCCGACGCTGGGGAACAGCAACGGCTGGCGGAAGGCGGTGGCAAGCGTGCCGAGGCCGCCGAGCACGATGACGGAGGCAATCGCGGCGTACATACCGACGCGCACGCCGCCATGACCCCTCGGCTCGCGTCCCGCCGCCGTCATCGCTACCCGCGCGCCAGTTGCGGGCTCGTGCGAATGTCTCGTGGGTGCCCGGGTCAAGACGAGGAGCGCTGGCCATTGCGGGCGGCGCCGTGCCGGCCAGTGTTCACCGCTGCTTGTCGCACCTGGTTTTGGTCCTCGCTGATGACCCGCGCGGGTGCGTCTTCGACGCCTACGAGCTTGGTGAGCAGGTCTTCGTCGTCGGCGATGTCGAGTTTCTCCGCGATCTGTCGCAGCACTTCGCTTTGGGCGTCGAGCTTGGCCTGCACAGCAGACCCGTCGCGGTTCTGCGTGTTCTGGATGATGAACACCATCAGGAACGTGATGATCGTTGTGCCGGTGTTGATGACGAGCTGGTAGGTGTTGTTGCCGAGGCCGACGAACGCGCCGCCGACGAACCACACCGCGACGACGAAGAACGCTGCGAGGATGGCCGGGAAGGAGCCAAGCCAGCCGGTGATGTCACCGATGGTGCGGGTCAGGCGGGTGCTGTGATCAACCGATTGCGTCTGCAGTGAATCGTGCGGCATCGCTACCTCCGATGTTGGGACGATGAGGACGGGTGCGGTTTGGCGGGCAACGTCGTCGCGTGCACGGACGGGTACCGCGAGTCGTGGAACAGCTTCGCTGTCAGCGTCTGGCGGCGGGTGAACAGCCGGAATGCGATGGCGGCGGCACATGCGCCGGCGAGCGGGCCGGCGACGTAGCACCACAACGCGGTGTACGCGTCGGCGACGACGTCCGGGCCGAACGTGCGGGCCGGGTTCATGCTCGCGCCGGTGTGTGGCGCGCCGGCCCAGATGAGCGCGGCGAGGGCGCCCGTCACGATCGCCGGGGTCCACCGGGCGGTGTGGCGCGATGACAGCATCAGGAACACGGTCAGCAACAGCCCGCACGTCAGCGCTGCCTCGATGCCGGCGACGGCGGCCGGCGGCAGGCCGTGCGCCGGTATCGTGCGCGCTCGGTTGACCTCGTCGGCCCACGACCCGCACACGGCGGCGAAGATCGCGGCGGCAGTAAGGGCGCCCAGGGTCTGCGCGACCATGTACCCGACCGCGTCGCGTGTTGGGGTGTGTCGGCGCAGCCAGAACCCGAAGGTGACCGCCGGGTTCAGGTGCGCGCCGCTGCGCCGGCCGATCGGGGAGAGCGCGACGGCGGCCGCGAGCAGGCCGAACGCCACGCCGATGAGGACGAGCCGCAGCCCGCCGGAGCTGATCGCCTCCCGACCTGGTGAGTCGGGCGCCTCGAGGACGGCGACGACGGAGAACCCGACCGCGAGCTGACCGGCGGTGCCGATGTACTCGCAGGCCCAGTCCAGCGGATGCCATCCCGACGCTTTCGGCTGCGGGGTCGGTGTTGCGTCCGGATGCCCCTCCAGTCGCATCGTTCGCTGCTGGGACCGGGTGGTGTGGTGTGGACGGACAGCGGTCTCAGTCATCGCATCGTCGCGGCTTGTGCGAACGCCTTCGGTTGCTTGCGGACCATGGCCACGCCGGCGACGGCGGCTGCGGCGACGTTCACGGCGGCCGCGAACAGCCACGGGCTCTTGTTCAGCCTCACCTGCCACGACGTGCCGCGTGCCTGGCGGTCGAACGAGCCGTGCGTGCCGAAGTCGCGGCCGCCGGCGCCGTCGGCGGGCTCGAACAGGTTCGCTGGCCGGTCAGGCGAGACGGGCTCGCTGGTCTGCTGGGAGTCGTACCCGGTCTTGGCCAGGTAGCGGTCGAGCAGTCCGGCGGCGACCTTGTCGCCGAGGATCGTCGCGACCGCCGATGCGCCGACGTAGTACTCGCGGCGGCGTGGATGTTCGGCGGCGTAGACGATCGCATCGGCCACGACTTCCGGTTGGAAGATCGGCGGCACGGGCTGCGGGTGTCGGGGCAGGCGCGACAGCACCCAGTCGAACTGCGGTGTGTTGACCGCCGGTAGCTGCACCATCGTCGTACGGACTTTGCTGCCGTCGTGCATGAGCTCGCACCGCAGCGACTCGTTGAACCCTTGGATGGCGTGCTTGGCGCCGCAGTACGCGGACTGCAACGGGATCCCGCGATAGGCCAGCGCGGACCCGACCTGCACGATCGTGCCAGAGTCGCGGGGCAGCATCCGGTCCAACGCGGCTTTCGTGCCGTGGACGAAACCCAGGTAGGTGACCTCGGTGGTGCGTTTGAACTCCTCCATCGAGACCTCGGTGAACGGCGCGAACACGCTGGAGAACGCCACGTTGACCCAGATGTCGATCGGCCCGAGCTCAGCCTCGACCCGCGACGCGGCCACGTCGACAGCCGGGTACTCGGAGACGTCGACCGGCACCGTCAGCGCAGCGCCGCCGGCGGCCTCGACCTCCTTCGCGGCCGCTTCCAAGCCGACCTCGCCGCGGGCGAGCAGCGCGACCTTGTCGCCCCGCGCGCCGAAGGCGCGTGCGACCGCGCGGCCGACGCCGCCGCTGGCCCCGGTCACCACGATGACCCGATTCACAATGCGGTTCCTTTCGTTTTCGTTAATTGCGGTGTCTACGTTGCGATGACGAGGTGCCATCCGACTGCCGGGGCGGGTTCACTTCGGCGGGGGGTTGACGCGCCGGGCGAGGGGCGGCACGACGACGAGCAACGCCAGTGCGGTCGCCGTGATGAAGATGCCGCCCAGGTGATGACGATGGATGGCGAGGATCAGCCAGCCGATGAGCGCGAGGGTGCAGATGAACCATCCGGCCAGTGCGGCGAGTCGCGTGAGCATCGTCATCTCCTTCCAGGTCTGGTCAGTGCGGCTTGCAAAGGGTCGGGTCGTCAGGGCGCGGCCCGGACCGATGCGACGGCCCACGCGCCGGCGACTGCCCCGTCGAGCAGCGCCGCCCGCCGCTCCCGACGGTCGACCGCGGCGAACGCGAGCCCGGATGCGCAGTGCAGCGCATCCGCAACCGCTCCGAGCCGCAGCGTCCAGGCAGTGGGCGCGGTCAGCGTCGCCGCGGCCTGCAGCACGTGCCGTGCGCCCAATACCCGCAGCAGCGTCGGTCCGCCTGCGGGTGCGCTGCCGCCGGTGAGCGCGCGCAGCGGCACGGCGGGAGCGAGCAGCAGCAACGCGCCCCAGGCGCCTCGCGCTATTGACAATTGTCGGCTCGTCATGAGCCTGTTGTTCCGGTCTCGCTGCGGCGATGCGCAGCGCCACTGGTGGAGGCGAGATTGAATGCGGTGTTGACCAGTGCGACGTGGCTGAAAGCCTGTGGGACGTTGCCGACCAGTCGATGCGCGCTGGTGTCGTACTCCTCGCTGAGCAGCCCGAGATCGTTGCGCAGACCGAGCAGCCGCTCGTACAGCGCGGCGCCCTCGTCGTGGCGGCCTTGCAGGATGTAGTTGTCGGCGAGCCAGAAGGTGCAGGCGAGGAAGGCTCCCTCGCCCGGCGGCAGGCCGTCTAGGTCCTCTGTGTCTTTGGTCATCGTGTAGCGCTGTACGAATCCGTCGGTGAGCAGCTCGCTTTCGATCGCGGCGACGGTGCCACGGATTCTCTTGTCGGTGGCGGGCAGGAATCCGACCGGTGCGAGCAGGAGCAGCGACGCGTCGAGGGTCTTGGATCCGTAGTACTGGGTGAACGTGCCGCGGCGGCTGTCGTAGCCGTGTTCGCAGACGTCGGTGAAGATGTCTTCCCGCAGCTGTTTCCACTGTTGATCGGGGCCGTCGAACCCGAATGCCTCGATGGCCTTGATGGCGCGGTCGACGCCCACCCAGGCCATCACCTTCGAGTAGGTGAAGTCACGCCGCGGTCCGCGCATCTCCCAGATGCCGTTGTCGGGGTCCCGCCAGTGCGATTCCAGGAAGTCCATCAGCGCCAGCTGGACCCGCCAGGCGTCCTCGTCGGGAGGAATGCCGTGGGTGCGGGCCTGGTGGAGTGAGTCCATCAGCTCGCCGTACACGTCGAGCTGGAACTGTCCGGATGCGGCGTTGCCGACCCGTACGGGGGTCGAGTTGGCGTAGCCGGACAGCCAACCGATTTCTGTTTCGGTGAGGCGCCGTTCGCCTTCGACGCCGTACATGATCTGCATCTGTTCGGGTCGACCGGCAAGCGCGCGCAGCAGCCACTCTCGCCACGCCGCGGCCTCGGTGTCGTAGCCGGCGTCGAGCAGCGCCATCAGGGTGAATGTTGCGTCACGGATCCAGCAATAGCGGTAGTCCCAGTTACGCACCCCGCCCAGCCGTTCCGGCAGCGACGTCGTCGCTGCGGCGGCGATCCCACCGCTGGGGGAGTACGTGAGTGCCTTGAGCGTGATCAGCGACCGCATCACCGCGTCCCGGTGCGGCCCGTCATAGCGGCAGCGCTTCGCCCACCGCTGCCACCACCGTTCGGTGCTGCGTAGCAACGCGCGCGCATCCGGAGCCGTCCCGGCGGCCTCGCGCGGTGGCGTGAACTCGAGCGCGAACGCCACTGTGTCCCCCGCACCGACACGGGCCTCGGCAATGACGTGATCGTCTTCGACGTGCTGGGCCACTTCGGCGTGGAGCGTGACCGCATCCGGGCCTGCGAACGCGCGGAGCCGTCGGTCGGAGCCGGTCACCCACGGCAGCACGTGGCCGTAGTCGAACCGCAATGCGATATCGCTGCGTACCGTCACGCTGCCCTGGACACCTTCCACGAGCCGCAGCAGCCGGGGGTGCTGGTCGCGCGGGGGCATGAAGTCGGTGACGCGCACGACGCCGTCGTCGCTGGCCATTTCGGTCTCGAGCACGAGGGTGTCCGGCCGATATCGACGTGCGAGGGTGCGGGACTCGCCGCGGGGGGCGAGCCGCCATGAACCGTTCTCGGCGCCGCCAAGAAGCGCGGCGAAACAGGCGGCTGAATCGATCCGGGGCAGGCACAGCCAGTCGATGCTGCCGTCGAACCCGACCATCGCGGTCGTCTGTAGATCGCCGATGACCCCGTAGTCCTCGATGCGCAGCGCCATCCATGCTCCATTCGCAAATCGACCGCGCGGCGCCGTCCGCCGTCGTTCGGTGCCCTCGAAACGGCGTGTCACGCCGGGGGCTCAACCAGAGCCCTACCCGCGTTGGTGTATCGCAACACGAGGTAAATTGTCCTGAGTGTTTGTCGCTGCCTGAGCCGGTCAGACCAACGGTGTCCGGCAGGTTGAGGAGTGGCGATGGCCCAGTTGGTGTCGGGCTACGTCCTTGCCCGGCCGCCACACGCCGCGACATCACCGTGCGGATCAGCCGCGCATGCACCGACAACACGTAAGCCGCATCTGCGGCCGCCTGGTGTCAGTGACGATGCCGAGCGCGAACTGCCACCGTGATGCTCGTGCCGATATGCGACATCGACGCAGCTGGCCGTACCAGCGAACGCACCTGCGAGTGTGTAGTGCCCATGCACTACACGGCGTGACGCTGAGGTAGGTGTTAAAGAACACCTGGAACGCTCATGCTGGCCTGCGCGCCCAAGGAGTTGGATGATCCGTATCGTCGTGGCCGACGACGACGCCGGCGTTCGCGCAGCGTTGCGTGCGCTGTTCGACGATGACGAGCGCTTTGCGGTCGTCGGCGAAGCGATCGATGCCGAGAGTTGTCTCATTCAGGTACGACAGGCGCATCCGGATGTCGTTCTTCTTGATGCGCGGATGCCAGGCACCGGCTTGGCGGCGGTCCGGCAGCTTCGGTCGTGCAGCGCCAGTGTAGCTTGCGTGGTTCTGTCGGCGCGGCTCGACGCGGCTCTGCTGGCGCAGTTCATCGAGGCGGGGGTCCAGGGCGCCTTCGACAAGGGCGCGTCGAGGGACTCCCTTCCCGACCTGATCGTGCGATGCGCGGCCGGTGAGCGCGTCTTGCACGCGCGGGCCACTGAGGACGCGCTACGCCTGTTGTCGTCGGACTGACTGCGCGACGACGAGCTGTGACGTGACCGGTTCGTTGGACGGCAGGTCTGGAGTCGGCACCCAGAACCTGACGACGGTGCCGCTGGACGCGCCGACAACGGGTTCAAGTCGGCACCAGCCACCAGCGAGTTCAGCGCGGTCACGCATCGTGGCGATGCCGCGGTGGCCGGGCGGCGAGGACCACGTGTGTGGCGAGACTCCGACTCCGTCGTCGGTGACAGTGACCTCGACGCCGCCGTCGAGGGCGCGGGCATGAATGGCCACCTGAGTGGCGTGCGCGTGCTGCCGCACGTTGCGCAGCGCCTCGGTCACGATGCGGGACGCCTGGGTCAGTTCCTGTGGGTGCAACGGTGGGAGCGCTTCGATGTCGAGGGCCCAACGGGTCGACGTGCCTTCGAACATCGAGGTGAGCGTGTCATTCAGGATGGAGGTCAGGTCCTGACCCTCGCTGACCGGCTCTAGCTCGACGAGGACCCCTCGCAGTGCCGTGGAGGCCTCGTCAGCGAGCCGTTGCAACTGGTCGACCTCGGCTGCCAGCTCCGGCGCGAGCCGGTCAGCCTTGCGGCGCAGGAGGCCGAGCCGCAGATTAATCGCCGCCAGAGCCTGCACCGGCTCGTCGTGCACGTCGGCTGCCACACGAGCCCGCTCTTGCTC
>Ga0207657_10006966_pt1 | contig 11643 bp, 7 predicted proteins | sample KBSC33metaG_FD_184316 | JGI IMG/M metagenome (GOLD analysis project Ga0207657, IMG submission 184316) | Corn rhizosphere microbial communities from Kellogg Biological Station, Michigan, USA - KBS C3-3 metaG (SPAdes) (version 2) | ecosystem: Host-associated > Plants > Roots > Rhizosphere > Soil ...
CGGCAGCTTCACGTGCCGCGCCTCGTCACGTACCAGACCGTGAATGCGATCGCGACGACGGTCTCCCCGGAGGAGGCGGCGAACCTCCGTCGCGACCCGGCCGTCCTCGCGGTGTACCCGGACGCACTCGTCAAGGGACCGTCGCCCCACACGAACCTGCTGCGCGGCGTCAAGCGCGCGGTGTCGCGCACGCCCGCGAGCGCCAGGAGCTCCTCGAAGGCGGCGGTCAGCGGCTCGGCGCTCTGCGGAACGGCAAGTGCACCGCGCCTCGAGCCGGAGGCCCTGCGCCTGATCAACGCCGACAACCGCACCAACGCCAGCAGCCCGATCAAGAGCGGCCCGAAGAGCGCGCACAGCCTCGGCTACACGGGCGCCGGCGTGAACATCGCCGTCTTCCCGGACGGGATGGACCCGAACCTGCCCGACTTCCAGCGCAACGGCAAGTCGGCCATCACCGACTACCGCGACTTCAGCGGCGAGGGCCCGAACGCCCAGACCGGCGGCGGCGAGGCCTTCGGCGACGTCAGCTCGCTCGTCTCCCAGGGCAAGACGACCTACAACCTCCAGCAGGAGATCAACCCGGACTTCGCCAACCCCGGCCACCCCTGCGACGTGAGGGTGCTCGGTGTCGCGCCCGGGGCCAACGTCGACGTGATGAAGGTCTTCGGCGTCAACAACGTGAGCTTCACGAGCGTGATCCTGCAGGGGATCGACTGGGCGATCCAGCACGACCACGCCGACATCCTGTCCATCTCGATCGGCTTCGGCGGCGTCCCGACCAGCGCGGCCCTGCAGCCGCTGACCGCGATCCTCCACAACGCGATGGCCAACGGCACCACCGTCGTGGCGAGCACCGGTGACTCCAGCCCGTCGAACACCGAGTCGAGCCCGGCGCTCGACCCCGGCGTGATCGGCGCGGCGGCGAGCACCTCGTACCGGATCTGGGCCCAGACGAACCTCTTCCTCTACAGCCTGGCCCAGACCATCCACAAGGGCGGCGGCACGGCGTCGTATCGCCTGGGACAGAGCACACCCGGCTGGCTCAGCAACCAGGTCTCCACGCTGTCCAGCTCGGGCGTGACGGAGGACCGGAGGATGCCCGACCTCATCGCCCCCGGTGATCTGAACTGGGCCGACTGCTCGACGAACACCGCGCTCTACACCGACTGCGAGAACGCGATCGGCGGCAGCACGATCGGCCTCGAGGACTTCGGCGGCACGAGCGAGTCGGCCCCGCTCACCTCCGGGACGGCGGCACTCGTCATCCAGGCGTACCGGCAGGGGCACGGCGGTCAGACGCCGAAGCCCGCCGTCGTCCGGCAGATCCTCTTCAGCAGCGCGACCGACCTCGGCATCTCCGCGGAGAACCAGGGTGCGGGCCTGCTCAACGCCCTGCGCGCGGTGCAGCTGGCCAAGTCGTACGGCAGGCACGCAAAGTCCGGCGGTCTCGTGCACTCACCCGACTCGATCGCCGATCTCGGCAACCCCAAGGGGAGCCATCGTCACACGGTGTCGGTCAAGAACACCGGCAACAGGACGGCCATGATCAAGCCGGTGCTCCGTACGCTCGGCCCGGCGCGGACCCTCTCGAGCGGCAAGCTCAACCTGTTCCTGGCGGGTCGGGGGCCGCAAGGATCCTGCGCCGGTCGCAAAACCGCGAAGTACTTCACCGGCGAGACGATCCCCGAGCTGAACTGCAAGACCTTCAAGGTGCCGAAGGGCGTCGACGCCCTCGACTCCCGGATCGGTTGGAACCCCCTGCAGTCCTGCCCCAGCTGCACCGCCGGCGAGCCCACCGTCCGCGAGATCCTGATCGACCCGAAGGGCCGCTACGCGCAGTACAGCGACCCGCAGGGCGACGGCTCCGGCTTCGCCGACGCGCAGATCCACCAGCCCATGGCGGGCAAGTGGACGCTGCTCATCTTCGCCCGGGCCACGTCGAACTACAACGGCGCGGTCAGCTACCAGGAGACCGCCCAGACCTTCCGCACGATCCCCCACGCGGTCACGCCGGCGTCCAGGACGGTGCGTCCCGGCAAGTCTGCCTCGTTCACCGTCAAGGTGCCCGCGCCGAAGAACGCCGGCTTCTTCACCGGCGCGGTCGTCTTCCACAGCAACCGGCAGAAGAAGCTCGGCACCATCCCCGTCGTCTCCGAGGCGAAGGTCCCGGTCACGACGAAGAAGGCCGGGCGCTTCACGGGCACGCTCATCGGCGGCAACGGCCGGCCGGGAGCCCTCGCGCAGGAGCTCAGCTACGAGTTCACGGTGCCCAAGGGCGTCGACGACCTGAACGTCAACATGCACGCCTCGCACACCGGGTACCTGTTGCTCGGCCAGCTCGTCGACCCGAACGGGAACGCCGTGGACAGCCAGCTGAGCTTCCAGCAGATCGACGCGTTCGGCGACAGCGACAACACGGACTCCGTCCAGCTCGTCTGGGCCAATCCGAGGCCGGGCACCTGGCGGGTGAACGTCGGCAACGGCCTGTTCTACCTGCCCGGGCTCGACGTGTTCTCCGGGCTGACCCATGCCACGCTCCACGGCACGGTCAGCTTCAACACCTCGCGTGTGACCGCGACCGGGATGCCGAGCGGGACGCTGGCGCCCGGCAGCATCGTCACCGCTCACGTCCAGGTGAAGAACACCGGGATCGAGCCGGAGACGTACCAGCTGGACCCGCGGACGGCCGTGCAGACACCGTACGCCGGGGTCTCGCTGAGCAAGGCCTCGGGCACGCTGCCGATCACGTTCGACGACACCGTCCCGGAGTACGTCGTCCCGCCGTTCAGCAGCCAGCTGAAGATGAACGCGAGCACGACGGGAACGACGCCGATCCAGTTCGACCTCAGCCCGTACTGGGGCGCGCCGGACGTCCTCTCGCCCGCCAGCACGGGCGGTCAGACGAGCGTGACGCTGACCAATCCCTTCGCGTCGCTCTGGGCGCCGGCCACGTCCGAGGTCGGGCCGTTCGCCTCCGCGGCGACGCCCGAGGCCTACACCACGAGCGCCACGTTGACCACGCTCGGCTTCGACCACAACGCGACTCCGAGCACCGGAAACTGGTGGGACTTCGTGCTCAACGGCGGCCCGCAGCCGCGGTCGCTGTTCCTGAATCCGGGCGACAGCGGCACCATGGATCTGACCTTCACCGTGCCCAACGCGGCGGCAGGCACGACCGTCTCCGGCGTCGTTCCCGTGGAGACGTTCGGGACGAACTCGTACTACATCGGCGTCGGAGACTGGAGCTCCGACGTCCTGAAGATCCTGAACTACTCGTACACGATCGGGTAGCCGCCGAGACCGGCACGAGCCGGTTGCGAATCGGAGGCGCGGGAATCAGCGGCGCATGCCGTCCGCCACCGCCTTCCTCTCGGCGCGTGCGATGCGCCGCCTCAACGTCGCTCTCGCGATCTGGGCCGCGTTCTGGATCGGGATCGCGGCATGGACCGCGTACGAGGTGGCCGCGCTGCGGACCCTCAGCCACACCGTCGTCAAAGCCGGTGCCGCCACCGAGTCCACGGGTCACGCGCTCGCCGCAGTGGGGCATCTGCCGTTCGTCGGCGGCGAGATCTCGCACCTCGCAGCGCAGGCGGTCGCCGCCGGCGCGAGTGCCCGGGTGAGCGGCGCCTCGACTGCCACGACGATCGACCAGCTGGCGATTCTCCTCGGCATCGCGATCGCGCTGATCCCGACCGTGCCGCTGCTCGCGCTCTACGTGCCGCTCCGCCTCGGCTGGCGCCGGGATCGAGAGGCCGTTCGCCGCGCGATCGCGCGCTGGGACGGCGAGCCCGGGCTCGAGGCCTTTCTCGCGCAGCGGGCGGTCGCGCACCTGCCGTTCGAGGAGCTGCGCGACCTCGGGTTCGACGGCACGCCCGGCTCTCCACCGAACGCCGAGCTCGCGGCCGCCGAGCTCCGGCGCCTCGGTCTCGACCGTCCGGCACGGCGAGCCTTCACGCTGCGCCGCGCACGGGAACCGGTGGCTCCCCGGTGATCGAGCAGAAACCGCGTCGCCCGCTGGGGCGGCGGCAGAGCGGCGAGGCGGAACCGCCCGAGCCGCCGGCCGCCGGACGCCTCGTGCGTGCCTACGGCTCCGTCGTCGTCTGGCTCGCGCCGCTGCTCGTCCTGATCGTCGCGGCGGCGGCCTACGGCTCGTACCGCTACCTGCCCTCGCTCGCCTCCGCCCCGACGGCGACGAGCGACGCGCTGCTGCCGAAGCATCCGACGGCCCTCGCGGTCGAGCGGGAGTCGGCCAAGCTGTTCGGAGCGCCCGTCGCCACGCCGTACGCCGTCGTCCAGCGCGATCCGAACGGCCTCTCCTCGAGCGTTCAGCGAGCGAGCCTCGCGAAGGCGCTCGCAGTGGACAAGCAGAAGGTGCCGGCGTTGCGGGGCATCGTCGCGGTCCCGATCATGAACACGCTCGGGATCGTCCCCTCATCGCGCGAGCACGGCACGACGATCGTGACCTTCCTCTACTTCCCGCACGCGACCCCCTCGGGCCTCGCGGTCGCCGACACCGAGCGCTACGCGAGCTACCTCGGCCCGCGCCTCCACACCGTCGGGGCGACGGGCGCAGAGGCCGCGCGGCTCGCGCAGTTCGACCTGCTCTCCAGCCGGCTCCACTGGACGGAGGGAGCGACCGTCCTGCTGATCGTGCTCATCGTCGGGATCGCGCTGCGGGCGGTGCTGGCGCCGATCCTGACCGTGCTCTGCGCCGGGCTCGCCTTTCTGATCTCGCAGCACATTCTGGGCTGGCTCGCGGCGAACTCGAGCCTGACGATGCCGAACGAGCTGCAGGGAGTCGCCGTCGCGCTGATGCTCGGCATCGTCACCGACTACTCCGTCTTCTACTTCACGAGCGCGCGCGAGGCGCTCAGGGACGGACTGCCGGCGCGCGAGGCCGTGCGCCGCTCCACGCTGCTCAACACGCCGATCGTGTTCACGGCGGGTGCGGTCGTCTCCTTCGGCGTCGCCTCGCTCATGCTCGGGACGCTCGGCTTCTTCCGCTCCTTCGGCCCCGGGATGGCGATCACCGTCGCCACCGGGCTCCTGGTCTCGGTGCTGCTCGTGCCGGCGATGCTCCGGCTGCTCGGGCCTGCGCTCTTCTGGCCGGGACTGCGGCAGGGGCCGCCGCCGGTACGCAACTGGCGGAAGAAGATCTCGTATCTCGCCACGAGGAAGCCCGTCGCCTTCCTGCTCGCACTGGTCGTCTTCGCGGGTCTCGCGGCGGCCGCGACGGGTCTCCGCAACGGGCTGCCCCTCGGGCTGCAGCTCGTCGAGAGCCTGCCGGCGAAGAACCCGGTCGCAGTGAGTGCCCGGGCCGCGGGCCAGGGCTTCGCGCCGGGCGTCGTCGCGCCCACCGAGCTGCTCCTGAAGGAGCCCGGGATCGGGAACCACGGGCCCGCGCTCGACCGGCTGCAGGCAGAGCTCGAGCGGCAGCCGCACGTCGCGGGCGTCGTCGGCGCCGGCGACCAGCCGGCCGGCCACCGGTTCGGCGGCGCCTTCGCTCCGCAAGGAGGAGCGGCCCGCTTCGCGGTCATCTTCGACAGCGACCCGACCGAGGCTCCGGCGATCGGGCACCTCGAGCGGCTCCAGCGCACCCTGCCGGACCTGCTCCGCAGAGTCGGGCTCGGCGGCGCGACCGTCGGCTGGGGCGGCGAGACGGCACTCGGCGCCGAGACCGTGGACGCGACCGACACCTCGCTCTGGCGGGTCATCCTCGTGGCGTTCGCCGTCAACTTCGTCTTCCTCGTGCTGTTCCTCCGCTCGCTCCTTGCGCCCCTCTATCTGCTGGTCGCGAGCGCCGCCGCGCTCGCCGCGACCTTCGGCCTCACGATCTACTTCTTCACCGACGTCCTGCACGACGCGGGCCTGCCGTACTACATCCCCGTCGCGTTCTCGGTGCTCCTGCTCTCCCTCGGCTCCGACTACAACATCTTCGTCGTCGGGAGGGTCTGGAAGGAAGCCGACCGGCGGCCGCTGCAGGAGGCGGTGGCGGTGGCCGCGCCGCGCGCCGGGCGCGCGATCACCGTGGCCGGCGTCGCGCTCGCGCTGAGCTTCGCGATGCTCGCGATCATCCCGATCACGCCGTTCGCCGTGATGGCGTTCGCGATGGGAGTCGGGATCCTGCTCGACACCTTCCTCGTGCGCTCGGTGCTCGTGCCGGCGCTCGTCGTCGTCTTCGGCGAGTCGGGCCGCTGGCCGCGGCGCGGCCCCGGGCCTGGGCCGGACGACGTAACCGATCCGGCCACCGAGCCGTTACAGCGCCAAATCCAGGGAGGTGAACATGAGCACATCGGCGCGTGAGCCCGTCGTTGTCGACCGTCAGACCGGCGCACCCACCCCTCGACGAACCGGCCTCCGCCGGGAAATCGGCTTCATCGGCCTGCTCTGGGCCTCGGCCGGCTCGATCATCGGCTCGGGCTGGCTCTTCGGCGCCCAGGAGGCCCTCATCGCGGCCGGTCCCGCGGCGATCATCTCGTGGGTCATCGGCGCGTCCGCGATCTTCCTGCTCGCGCTGACACACGCCGAGCTCGGCGGGATGTGGCCCGTCGCCGGCGGCTCGGCGCGCTTCCCCCACTACGCGTTCGGCGGCGGCGCCGGTGCGTCCTTCGGCTGGTTCTCGTGGCTGCAGGCTGCGACGGTCGCGCCGATCGAGGTGCTCGCGATGATCACGTACGGCCAGCACTACTCGTTCGCGAGCGGCTGGATGAAGACGAGCGGCGGGACGAGCGTGCTGACCGGCCCCGGGATCGTGGCGGCGGTCGTCCTGATGGCGCTCTTCACCTCGATCAACTTCCTCGGCATCCGCAAGCTCGCCCACACGAACAGCGCGGCCACCTGGTGGAAGGTCGGGGTTCCGCTGCTGACGATCTTCGTGCTGGGCATCGTCAACTTCCACGCGAGCAACTTCACCGCCGCCGACGGCTTCAGCCCGTTCGGCGCGAAGGGCGTGCTCGCGGCCGTCTCGACGAGCGGGATCATCTTCGCGCTGCTCGGCTTCGAGCAGGCCGACCAGCTCGCCGGCGAGAGCGCGCGGCCGAAGCGCGACATCCCGCGCGCCGTGCTCTTCTCGGTGCTCATCGGCGCGGTCATCTACGTCGCGCTCCAGATCGTCTTCCTCGGCGCGCTGCCGTCGTCTCAGATCGGGCACAGCTGGGCGCACGGCGCGTACACGCAGATGACCGGGCCGTTCGCGCAGCTCGCGACGCTGATCGGCGTGGGCTGGCTCGCGGCCATCCTCTACGTCGACGCGATCATCTCGCCGGGCGGCACCGGGCTGATCTACACCACCTCTAGCTCGCGGGTCTCGTACGGCCTGAGCCGCAACGGCTACTTCCCGACGGTGTACGAGTCGACCGATGGGCGGGGGGTGCCGTGGTTCGGCCTGATCACCGCGTTCGTGGTGGGTTGCGTCTGCTTCCTGCCGTTCCCGAGCTGGACGTCGCTCGTCGGGCTGATCACGGCGGCGAGCGTGCTCATGTACGCGGGCGCCCCGCTCGCCTTCGGCGTCTTCCGGCGGCGGCTGCCGCACGCGGAGCGGCCGTGGCGCGCTCCGGCGGGATCGGTGCTCGCGCCGGTCGCCTTCGTGGTGGCGAACCTGCTCATCCTCTGGTCCGGCTGGGACACCGTGTGGCGGCTCGGCGTGGCAATCGCGATCGGCTACGTGATCCTCGCCGTCACCCGGGTGCTCCACCTGAATTCACGCTCGCCGCAGCTCGACCTCAGGGCTGCCAGCTGGCTCCCGTTCTACCTCTTGGGCATGGGCACGATCGTGTACCTCAGCGACTTCGGGCCGCTGACGAGCCCCGTCTTCCCGCTCTGGTGGGACATGGTCGCCGTCGCGATCTTCAGCACGATCATCTACTTCTGGGCGATGGCGGTCGCGCTGCCGACCGAGCGGATCGAGGAGATGATCGGCGACGTCGAGCTCCCCGACGAGGAGGACGACGTCGTGGCGAGCGAACCGCTAGCGCGCGACGTCTGACGTCACCGCACGGGCGGTGGTGCGGTGCCGCGCGCGCCGCACCGCCGCCAGCGCGGTCGCGCAGAGCGTCGCCGAGACGAGGTACGGGACGACGTCGCCGGATGCCTCGGCCACCGCGCCTCCGGCGGCCGGGCCGACCAGCGCCCCGACCGCCCAGGCGGCGTTCATCAGCCCGAAGGCCATCCCCTGCGCGAGTCTGCTCTGCTCCGCGCCCTCGGCGATCAGCGCGAAGGCCGGAGTGAAGAGCGCGCCGTAGGCTCCGCCGGCGAGCACGATCAGCGGCACGTACACGAGCGGGCGAAGCCCCAGTGCGAGCCCTACCGAGACGGGTACTGCGGCGCTGAGCGCCAGCTGGATCGGGATCAGGACACCGCGCCGGTCGAGCACACGTCCGGCGACCGGGGAGATCACGGTTTCGACGCCGGCAGCGACGAGCCAGACGGCGGCGATGGCCGCCGCTCCCCAGCCGGCTGACGCCAGGTGGAGTGGCGCGAGCGTCGAGAGAACACCGAACAGGAACGACGGCAGCGCCATCAGGACGAGCCCGCCGATGAAGAGGTTGTCGCGCAGCGCTCGTCGCATGGCCGCGAGCGACGGCACCTCGGGCGGGACCGATTCGATTCGCATCGTCCAGACGGCGAGCACGACCGCTAGGGCGGCGAGCAGGGTGAACACCACGTCCCGGCCGATCAGGGCGGCGGCTCCACCGACGGCCGGCCCGAGCAGCGCTCCGAACACGGCTGCACCCATGGCAGTCCCGATCACCTCGCCGCGGCGTCCGCTCGGAGTCGCCGCGAGCAGCCACGCGAAGGCGCCCGCCCACGTGAAGCCGCTGCCCACGCCCTGCAGGAAGCGGGCGCCGGCGAGCGTCCAGAAGCCGTCGGCGAACGCGAAACCGAGGCTCGCGAGGCCCATCAGCGCCAGGCCGACGAGGACGGCGCGCCGCGCACCGAGTCGGGCGGCCGCGGCTCCGCCCGGCAGCCCACCGACGAGTGCGCCGGCCGCGTAGGCGGCGACGAGGACGCCGACCCAGGCCTTCGAGAGGCCGAGAGTGTCCTCGAAGTGGGGGAGAAGCGGCGTGAGCGCCGAGTAAAGGAGCGTGTCCACCCAGACGAGCGCGGACACGAGCAACAGCAGGCGGCGCATTGGCTTTCAGCCTACGTTCGTCCTACCGTTCCACTGTGACAGTTCGGCCCCTCGGCGCCGTATGAAGGCCGTGAACGCGCTGCCGGCAGCCGTCCGACCGCCCGGCCGGGTGGCAGCACCGTCCTTCGCGGACGTCGTCGCGGAGCACCTCGACGCCGTCTACCGCTACCTCGTCTACCTCACCGGCGACCGCGTGGCGGCGGAGGACCTCGCGGCGGAGACGTTCGAGCGCGCCTTCCGCAGCTGGCGCCGCTTCGACCCGCGCCGGGGCGCGCCCCGGACGTGGCTCTGCCGCATCGCGCACTCCGCCGCCGTCGACTGGTTCCGGGCCGAGGCCCGGCGGCAACGGCGCGAGGAGAGCTACAGCCGCGACGACGCGCTGCTCGAGGAGTCCGTCTTCTCGGAGGGCCTGTCCCCGGAGCTCGACCGGGCTCTGCGGCGGCTGACACCGGCGGAGCGCGAAGTCGTCGCGCTGCGGGTCTTGCTCGAGCTCGACGGCCCGAGCGCGGCGCGCGTGCTGGGAATCAGCGGAACCGCTTGCTCGACCCGGCTCAGCCGGGCCCTGAAACGACTCGAGGAGGAGATGTCCGATGTCCGCAGCTGACTGGAGCGAACTGGACGGGTACGAGGCTCTCGTCTCCGAGCTGCGGGCGAATCCCCCCGTCGCGCCGGAGCGCCTGCGTGCGCGCGTGCTCGAGGGCGCGCCTGCCCCTCGCCGGCAGAGGTCGAGGAAGCGGAGGCTGGCGCTCGTCGTCGTGCCGGCCGCGGTCGTGCTCGCCGTCGGCGCCGCGCTCGTGCACGGCTTCGTCAGCACGGGCTCGCATGAGCGGGCGTCAAGCCTGGCGCCCACCCTCCATACGAACGAGCACTTGCTGGGGCCGGTCAAGAGGGCGCCCGGTGCTGCCTCGACCACGCCCGAGGCGGCGTCAGCGCACAAGGGAGCCGTGCCCGGCTGGAATGCCGCGACTCAGGCTCCATCGGGCAAGAAGTACCTCCTGGACCAGAGCGCGGCCGTCGCCAGCGGGTCGAACGTGTACGCCCCGGTGACCCACGGTCGTGCGGTCGCGATCCCGAAGAACCGGCTCGTGCATGCCGTCGCCTCGCTCCAGGTCGGGGTGAAGAGCTCGAACCTCTCGGACAAGACGAACGAGGCGTCCCAGATCGTCGGCTCCTTCGGCGGCTACGCGCAGTCCGTCCGCTACCAGGCGTCCCGCCGGGGTCAGGGGGAAGCGATTCTGGCCCTCCGTGTCCCGGTGCAGAACGCGCAGAAGGCGATCGCGAAGCTCGGCGGCCTCGGCACGCTCCTCTCGCAGCAGGTCTCGACTCAGGACCTGCAGGCGAAGCTCTCGCAGCAGAACAGCGGGATCGGCTCGCTGCGGCGCGCGATCGCCGTGTACGAGAACGCGCTGCAGAGCACCACGCTGTCCGCGACCGAGCGGGTGGCCATCCAGATCAAGCTCAACAACGCCCGGCATGCGCTCGCGCGTCTGCGGCACGCCCGCAACGGCACCCTCGCGTCCGGCGCGACCGCGGACATCTCGCTCCTGCTCACGACGCGGAACCACGCGATCGTCCCGGCGCATCACGGCGGAAGCACGCGCATCGGCCGGCTGCTCGGCTCGGCGGCGCACTTCCTCGCGCTCGAGGGAATCATCGTCCTCTACGCGGTCATCGTGCTCGCCCCGGTGCTCCTGCTCGGCGGGCTCGCCTGGTGGATCCTGCGCGAGCGGCGGCGGCGCGACGAGCGGCTCCTCGCTTCCGCCTGATCTGCTGGAATAGGGCCCGTGCTCGGTTCAGAGCTGTCGACCGGTAACGAGATCGCGCTCATCGTCGTCGCGGCGATCTTCATCGCCTTCGCGCTCGCGTCCTCGTTCCTGCTCCCGCGCTACAAGCCGGACTTCCCGGGTCCTTCCGGCCTCAGCGTCTTCGTGATCGTCTCGGTGGTCATGTTCGGCCTGATGGTCGCGACCGTGAATTTCTTCGGGTAGCCGGTACTCTGTCCGGACTTCGGAGAAGTGGCCGAGTGGCTGAAGGCGGCGCCCTGCTAAGGCGTTATGGGGCTGAATGGCTCCATCGAGGGTTCGAATCCCTCCTTCTCCGCTAGCGCAGCGCCCGCCGCGGTTCTGCGCCCACCCGCGGAGGGGTGGCAGAGCGGTCGAATGCGGCGGTCTCGAAAACCGTTATCCGTCGTTAGGCGGATCGAGGGTTCAAATCCCTCCCCCTCCGCTTCTGCGTTCGCTGGACAGCGAACGCGTGACGGCGCATGATCGTGGGCGATGGCGAGAGGGCTCCCCACCGGTGTCGTGACTTTGCTGTTCACGGATGTGGAGGGCTCGACGCGGCTGTTGCACGAGTTGGGCGATGACTACGGGGAGGCGCTGCACGAGCATCGGCGGCAACTCCGCGCGGCGTTCGCCGAGCACGAGGGCGTCGAGGTCGACACGCAGGGTGATGCGTTCTTCGTCGCCTTCGCCCGCGCGTCGAACGCGGTCTCCGCGGCTGCGGACTGCCAG